>Ga0209699_100638_pt1 | contig 14558 bp, 12 predicted proteins | sample SynthPrep_1_END__FD_187204 | JGI IMG/M metagenome (GOLD analysis project Ga0209699, IMG submission 187204) | Synthetic microbial communities from Ohio, USA - SynthPrep_1_END_DS7_MetaG (SPAdes) (version 2) | ecosystem: Engineered > Bioreactor > Aerobic > Activated sludge | place: USA: Ohio...
GGTCCGGATGAATAACGAGCATGTTCTCGCCTTCGTAGAAACATTCGACCGGACAGACTTCCACGCAATCCATATATTTGCAGGCGATGCAGTTTTCGGTGACGACATAGGGCATTGAAACGCTCGAATGGAGTTGCAGCCGGACGGCGGCTGTCCGGCTGCGCCTGACCCGGCGAGCCGCACGGGGGCAGCGGCAGAGGCCGGGTCGGTGGGGCTCAAATCAGAGGCGGGCTGCCACGGCCTGCCAGTTCACCAGATTGTCGAGGAAGTTCTCGAGGTAAGCGGGGCGCTTGTTGCGGAAATCGATGTAATAGCTGTGTTCCCACACATCGCAGCCAAGAAGCGCCTTTTGCCCGAAGCAGAGCGGATTGACCCCGTTCTCGGTACGGGTGATCTTCAGCGAACCATCGGTATCCACCACCAGCCACGCCCAGCCCGAGCCGAATTGCGAGGCGCCGGCAAGGGCGAAATTCTGCTTGAACAGCGCGACCGAGCCGAAGGACTGCATCAGCGCATCTTCCAGCACCTTGGGGATCGCATGATTTTCCGGGCCCATGATTTTCCAGAACAGATTGTGGTTCCAGTGCTGGGAAGCATTATTGAATATACCGGATTGCGCCACCGTATCCTTCTCATAGGCGCCGCGGACGATCTCTTCGAGGCTCCTGTTTTCCCATTCGGTGCCTGATATCGCCTTGTTGAGATTGTCGACATAGGCCTTGTGGTGAAGATCGTGATGGAACTTCAGCGTCTCCTCGGACATGCCCGAGTGGGCAAGCGCATCATGGGCGTAGGGGAGGTCGGGAAGCTGGAAAGCCATGGGGTGTTCCTTTGTCACTGTTTGCTCAAGAGCATGGAGAAAGCCTTGCGAAAACAAGGTGACAATATGTCTAGAACTTCAACCATGGTTGAGGTCAAGCGGTTTTTTGGCCCAGTCGAGAGAGGTGCGCCGTCGGGCAGGTTTCGTCATTCCAGCCCGCGGGCGGCGGCTTTGGTTTGCCTTGGGTTTCGCGCCCTAGAACTTTTTGCTGACGCCAAGTTTCGCGCCGGTCGATGTTTCCCCATCACCCTCGAAGTTGAGAAGCAGTGCTGCATCAACCGACCAGTTTTCCACCGTCTCCATGGAAACGCCGGTCGTGATGGAGCCAAACGCGCCGGTTCCGTCGAGACCTGAAACACCGACCGTACCGCCGAATTTCGGCGTGACGATCGAGCCGTTCTCAAGCGCCACCTGACGAGTGACCTCCGCGCCGACGCTGACGCGCAGCTGTTCTTCCCGGAAACCCTCAAGATCTATCCTGTCGCCGGCGCCATTCGCCACGGCGTAATCGTCAACGGTCTCGGAAAAATAGACGCCGCGAAGCTTTGGCGTGAAGGTCGTGACGTCATCGATATCCCAGCGCCCGGAAATCGATGTGTCGAACAGCCAGCGCGTGGTGTCGAAAGAGCCGTCCCAGAAGGGTGTATCAATGTCATTCGCGGAGCCACCGTAGAGAAGGCTGCTGGTCCAGAAGATCCCCTTTGCGATTTCCAGTGACGCATTGGGTCCGACGAGCCATCCGTTGCCGGTCAGTTCGTTGTCGCCATCGGTAGGGTCGGTCATCCGGTCGAAATGGAAGGAGAAACCAAGCAGGGCTTTGTCGGAAATCAGGTAGTCCGCGCCGGCCGAAATCATGGCGAAACTGCCCCACTTGCTGCCGGATTCCTCGCGATTGTGGACGAGGAACGTACCGTCGAGCCAGATATTGAATTCCGGCAGTTCGCTCTCCGTCACGCCGTCGGCCTTGTTGCGCGCAGCTTCGATCTGGGCGAGGCTGGTCGAGAAACCAAACACCATTCCGTCACCGGACGGTATCGCACTGGAGGTCACGGCCTCCGTTGCATTGGCAATCTGCCGGCGCTCCAGAAGGCCGGGTATCTTGACGGTTGAGGCGATGAGGTTCTGTCTCGTGCTGACGAAACCATGCACCAGGTCGTTGATCTTATTTGCTACCTGAGCCGCGTCATAACCCAGCTTGTAGGTGATGGTGCCTTGATTGGATGAACCAAGGGCGCTGGTGAGGCGAAAACCAACCCGGGCCTGGCCGGAAAATGCCGGATTCGGAATGAATTTCAGATAAAATCCGGTTGCCTGCGGGCCGCTTGCCTGTGCGAACTCGCCATTGACGATGCTTGCCCTACCCGCATTTGGCGGACTTACGAAGGTCAGGTCCGCTGCGGTAAACGGGCCGCCGGTTGCGCCTGCGGCCAGATTGACATTGGGCGGCGTGGCGCCGGGGGCAACGGAAATTTCCCTGTCTGCCACATTCACCTCGCGCGGGGTCACCTTCAGCGTATAGGCGGCTGAGAGGGCGCCGCCGCGGGCATCGCGAACCTGGACCGTGAAGCTGTAATCGCCTTCAGTCTCGGTTTCGAGCGGTCCTGTCAGTTCGCCGGTCGAGAGGTTCAGCACCATGCCGCGCGGCAATGTTCCGCTCGCAAGACTGTATATCAGCGGCGCGGTGCCGCCGGAGGCCGTAATCGCCTGGCTGTAGGCTTCACCGGCCATTGCGTCTTTGAGCGCGCCGCCGGAAGGCGACAGGGAAAGCGCGCCCGGCGGCGGCGTTACCGTAACAGTAATCGTTGCAGTGGAACTGCCGGTAGAGTTGCTCGCCGTATAGGTGATGCTGTCGGGACCGGAATAGCCGCCGGCGGGGCTGTAGGTAAGCGCGACACCGGTAACCGTTGCCGTCCCGTGCGATGGGCCTGCAACAACGATGATCGTGTCAGCCTGACCACCGGACAGGTTCAGCGGGACAGGATTGCCGCTGCTGTCGGCTGCCACGGTCACTGCACCGTCTGTTGCGACCGGTGCTGGCGCAAGCACGGCAATGTTGTAGACTGCTGAAGCCGTGACATTATCTGCGTCTCGCGCTGTGACACTGAAGCTTGAGACGCCTGGCGTCGTTGCCGTCCCGGTGATTTCGCCGGTCGCCGTATTGAAGTTCAGGCCGTTCGGGAGCGTACCGCTGATCGTATATTGATAGGGAGCGCGCCCCCCTGAAATCGAAATGGTCTCGTGGTAGGGCACCGCGGTGAAAGCATCTGCAAGCCGACCCGGGGCAGGGGAGAAAACCAGTGTCGTTGCAGTCACCTGAATGTTGACCGTTGCCGGCGCGGACGTGCCGCTGACGTTGGTTGCGGTATAGGTGAAGCTGTCCTGGCCAGTATAACCCTGCGCCGGCGTATAGCTGATCGTGGTTCCGTTTGCGTTTGCCGTACCGTGTGTCGGTGCAGTCGCCACCGCGACAGTCGTCGCTGCGCCGCCCGTCACATCAAGAGGAAGAATGTTGCTGGCCGAATCAGGAAGGATCGTGACCGAGACATTGTTTGCGATAGGCGCCGCTGGATTGACCGTAAAAGATCGTGAGACCTGAGTGGCGCCGAGATAATCGTCGTCACCTGGCTGATCCGCGTTGATCGTGCACGTTCCGGTCGACACGAATGCAAGGAGGCCGGTCGTTGTAACCGTGCAGACGGTCGTGGTGCTGGATGTGAAGATAGGCGTAAGGCCGGAATCGCTTGTCGCTGTCAGCGTGGGCGTTGTACCGAATGTCTGCGTGCCGGGATTGGCAAACGTTATCATCTGGGCTGCACGCGGCGTAACGTTATTCGACGCCGTTGAGGGAGAGCCGGACCCCACACTGTTTTCGGCTGTCACCGTAAACGTGTAGCTTTGGCCGTTTGTCAGGCCGTTAACAATGATTGGACTGCTTGGGCCCGTTACAGGTGCGACATCCGGAGGGCTCGTGGTTACTGTGTAGGACGTAATGGAGGTACCGCCAGTTCTCTGCGGAGGCTGAAACGATACCGAGGCCTGCGTATCGCCAGCGGTAGCGGAGATGCCTGTCGGCGCATCGGGAATGGTCGGGGCCACGTCGATGGAATAGGCCCGGCTGCCTGTTTCGCCATTTGCATCTGTCGCGGTGATGGTGAAGCTCGTATTCTCCGCTACTATAGGCGTGCCGGAGAGCGCGCCAGCGGTCGACAGTGTCAAGCCATACGGGAGAGAGCCGGTGGTCACCGAAAAGACGAGGGGGAGCGCGCCGCCTGAGGCAGTCAACGTCTGATTATAGGCGACATCGTATGTGGACGCAGGAAGACCGGTTGGATTTATCTCGATGACAGGCGCCGCGATCGCCAGCGTATAGGATTGCGCCCCGATGCTGCCTGCCGAATCCGTTGCCGTCACCGTGAAGGCAAAAGTCCCGCTCTGTGTAGCGGTACCGCTCAAGTCTCCGCTGTTCGTCAGCGACAATCCTGTCGGCAAGGAGCCCGCCGATACCGCAAAACTGTGCGGCCCTGTACCGCCACCAGCGGTGAGCGTAATCGGTCCGTAGGGCTGATTGTAAACAGGCGTCGAAAGCGTGACAGGCGTGATTTTTATCGGGTCATAGGTAACGGTGTTGTCTGTGCTCGTAGACGCCGCGTTCGCGAGCCCCGCCGGTGTGGTTACTCGCCCGGCCGGAATCGTTGCGGTCACCGTTCCCGCCTGGCTCATGCCCGAGACCGCTATGCTATAATCAGGACCCGACCCCGTTATTGCCACGCTGGTGGCCCCGGCTGTACCGGAAAGCTGAACGTCTGCAGAAGAAAAGCCCACAATGGGTTTGTCAAAAACGACGTCGAACATGATTGGAGAACGGGACGTCGGGTCGGCCTGGCTTGCAGCCTGGTTGATCGTGACGGTCGGTTTCGTCTCGACCGTGTGGTCGGAGCCGGAACCGGTTCCCGTGCTGCAACCGCTGCCGCCGGAATAGGATGCGCTTACCGGATAGGTGCCTGATGCGAGGCTGGACGTGCGAAAGATGGCCGACGATGCCGGGCTGACCGGGCCTGTCGGCGTCAGGCTGAGATTTGCCGCTTCCGATCCGATCGAAATGGTGACGCTGCCCGGAGGCGACTGGCCGGCGTTACAGCCCATTGAGGAAACCGTAGCGGTGACGGCTACTTCCTCTCCGGGCTGGGAAGGGTTTGGTGACGATGTCACCGAAATGATAACAGGTCCCCCCGCGGCAGCACGGACCACCACCGTGTTGCTTGTCATGGTCACGCTGCCGTTGCCGCCAATTCGTGTACCAGTGAAAGTCGCAAAATCAGAGAATTGCCCCGACATGACATCGAGGGAATCCACAGAGTAGGTTGCGGTGCATGTCAACTTGTTCGGATATTCGAGACCGCCGCCAAGGCTCGGACAGGACACACTTGCACCCTTGATCGAGGTTGAGGTGGGATTAATGCTCGTAATAGTGTAAGAACCGGGGTCGATAACGTAATCAAAACGGATCACGTCCCCTTCGGCGTTAAATGTCGCTGGCGAGGCCGAAACCGATACAGCCTGGGCCAGGCTTGCCGTTGCCGAAACAGTGACGAGCGCCAGACCCAGCGAACCCGCTGTCAGGATCGCGTGAAAACTCGACGCCGCACCACGGGTAACGTCACTCCACCAACTACGCCCGCTGCCCATATGCCCCCCAGCATTAGAATGTGCGAATATGCGGGACCTTGCTAAGGACGATTGGAAGTGAGAGTCAACCTCTGCTTGAATAAATCACAGGTGCATCTTGATATTTACGGATAGCGTGTCGTTTTTGCCCCATCTGGTGACGAAATAGTTGGTGCAACGATGAGGATGTCTATTCAGCGCCCAGCCCGTTCTACCATGTCCACCCAGTCCTGAAGCGCTGTTCGAATTGCCGATTCCGCATCTTCACCGCGGGTGAACGCCCACCACGTGTGTGCGCCCTGCCAGACGGCGGCCATCTGCCACCCCAGCCGCAATGCTCTCTCGTCACAGCTGACAAGGCGGCGGTCAAGCGCATGGGCGAGGGTGTGTCCCCAGAGGGCGCCTCTTGCTCGCAGCGTCGGGTTGCGAATGTCTTCTCTCAGCAGCAGCAATCCGTCACTGGCGTTTTGTTCTGCGGCTTCAGGGGGCATAAGGCGCATGAGAAGGGCTATAGCGCCCTGCGGCGTCAATGGCTCTTCCTCATCGGCCGTTTCGGTTTCCTCCTGCAGCTTGTCCCAGGCGCGCAGAAGCACGGTTTCGACAAGGTCTTCGCGCTTGCCGTAACGTTGCACCAGGGTCGCCGCAGACAGGCCACAGGCCCTTGAGGCTGTGGCAAAAGTCAGCCCGTCCGGGCCTGTCTGCAACATGAGGGGCAGCAGGGCATCCAGCACCTGATCATCTGAAATCGACTTGTGTCTTGGCATGATTTATATATAAACATATATTCATTTATAAATCAAGGAGGATGATATGGCGGTCATTCGTGGATATATCGCGGCAAGCCTGGACGGGCGGATCGTTTCTGGAGACGGCTCGCTCGACTGGCTCTACAATTATGATGATATGGACCTCGGCGAACACGATTACCGGCTTTTCATCAAGGGAATTCGAACCGTCGTCATGGGTCGTGCGACCTATGATTTCATTGCCAGCGAACCATCGCCCTGGGCTTATGGAGATCAGCGCGTCATCGTCGTCACTTCAAGGCCGATCGAGGAGCCCAAGGGTGTTCTGGAGGTGCGCAGCGATGTGGGCTCGCTGATCGAGGAACTGCGCGCGCTTGATGATGGCGATGTCTGGATGCTGGGCGGCGGAAAGCTACAGATGGCCTTTCTGGAGCGCGGCGCACTGGATGAAATCGAAATTTACGTGATCCCGGAAATCCTCGGCTCAGGCGAACCCCTCTTTCCTCTAACCGGCCATCGGGCAAGCCCCACTCTCGTCAGCGCAACGGAAATCGAAAAGGGCTGCGTTCGATTGCACTACCGCTTCTCGTGATGTTCTTGGCGTCACCTTGCTAGATAGGCGGCAAGGAGCACGGAACGGCCCCGCCTGTTATCAACTGCCGCGTTACGCGATTAAGGCCTAAAGCCCGAGAAACTTGAAAGGCTTGGTATCCTTCAAGCTTTCGTTCGCCATGCCTGAATAGATGTGGATCTGATTGGGGCCGAGGTCGAGCTTCTTCATGGCACCGGTCTCTTTCGAAAGATCGAGCTTCGTCAGGTCGATCCAGAAAATATTGGGCGTGAGCGCGGACTCGAAAAAATAGAGCTTGCGCTTGTGGTCTATCACGGTGCGCCAGCGGGTGAAGGAAATATTCGGCTGATCTGGCGTGGTGATGCCATACGGAACAGAAACGTTGCGGATGACACTGAAGACGCTTGCAATGGCCTCGACCGGATTTTCGCTCTTTGGGATGGCGTTTGCGTAGAAAGAAGCCCGGGCAAACCGGTCCGAGCCGCTGTTGGTTCCCGGCAGCATGACGGTGCCGCCAATCTGCTTCCAATATTCGTGGAGCGCCAGCCGGTGATCGAAGGTCGGCGAATTGGTCATCACCTGATATTGACGGCCGTGATGGATGACCTGCTTGCCGTCAATATATTCGACGATCGCGCTGTCACCAGTCGCATCCGAAAGGGAAGGGGCTGCTGATTTCAGCATCTTCGACTGGATAGTGACGCCCGCGCAGGCCCACTGCATGTGCGGTCATGCTGCCGAATGGTCAGACGAAATATTTCACGGCCACACAAGCCGTGGACTGCCTCACGGACTATCGGCAGATGACCAACATCGTGCGCGGCATTATTGGCGCCACTGGAGCCACGGTTGCAGGGCTGGCGGGTGCCTTCCTGCTGGCCTCGACAACCAGCACTGGTAAAGAGATCAATCAGAAGTTCACAGGGAGCGACGGCAGTACGGTTCTTGTTACCGGTAATGGAGATCAGCCGAAACGACAGATATTGGTCACATATCCGGATGGCGTGAGGGCCAGCCTCACAATTGAAGTTTACGATGACGGCGACCAGAAGTATTTTCCGCCTCCAAAATCGCCAGGTGAGATAACTGGTTTTCCAGGTCTAACACCAGGCAAAGCAATTGGAGGACGAGCCGCTGGAAAGACAATAAGGGGAATATCTATGAATGGGACTACCAGCATGGTGCACTAGAGAAATATGATAAAACTGGGAAGAAACATTTAGGTGAATACGATCCTAAAACTGGGAAGCAAACAACGCCCCCGAAACCTGGTCGAAGTACAAAAATGTGAGGTGCGGCGATGGGAATTTATTTAATCATCAGCATGTTCCAAAGCGAGGGTGCTGCACTCGTGAACATGTTACAGCTCGAACACAGTGATCTTCAATTTTTTAGGGAAGCGCTAAACGTACCCGACGAAGATCCACTTCTATATGGAGAGTATCAAATTAACGCAGAAGCGAACGAAAAGCTTTTTCAGCGGTATGGATTTAGATTTGACTTGGAGAAATATGACTGTTTCGCAGGTTATAAGTCGGTTTAGGGAATTGTAACCTTAACGGCGTGCAAACAAGCTGCCACAGTGACAGCACTGACCAGCGTGTTCCTACCGGGCAGGTGCGGAAGATGCCAGCGGGCAGAAGGGTTCATCGCTGACGGTGGCAACGTCTCCGTCTCTGCGGGCACGGCGGGATCAGGCGACCTGAACATCATCGGCAGCCGGATCGCGGCAACTGACAGGGTCGCGGCTGATCTCAATATCGATGCGGGCGGCGGCCTGATCGTCAGTGCGGGTAGGAACGTCATGGAGACGGACACATCGAAGTCCATCCGGTCTCCTGTCGAAGGCAAGTGAGCAGCATCACACCTATGACGAGGAGACGGTCGGGTCCGAACTCGCTGGAGGTAACCTTCCTGTCAAACGCCGGCGTGCTGCAGGTCTTCGGCGTCAACGATCATGACAGCGCGCGCTTCATCTCTGATTTGCTCGGACAGGAGACAGTCGTGTTCCAGACGATGGCGAGAGCGCTCGATTCCGATAAGACCGGGATCTCTTATAGCCAACAGCATACCGGCCGGCCGCTACTCACTCCTGATGAGGTGCGTAATCTGCCGGCAAAAGGACAATTGCTGTTCCTGGCGGGGCAACGACCCATTTTTGCTGAAAAGCTTGTCTACTTCGCCGATCCGAAGTTCGGGGAGATGTTGGACGCAGTCTAAGGGCAAGCACGACGAAAAAGCAGTCCGGCATCTGCATCGGACCTTGTATGCGCAGCCTCGGACTCTCTCGGCGCAATGGGAAGCGGATAGATGAGTCATCGTCCAAATTGCAGTCCTGGGGTGACGGCGGCATCGTGTCCAAGGATCGTTTTCGATCACGAGGTCTAGCAACGGGGTAATGACCTTGACAGGGCACCACAGGAGTCTAGACGGGGTTTCATGATCATCTTGGGAGTATGGAAATGAAAACACTGGCAGCCGTTTCGGCTTTTGTAGGCAAGACTTTTGCCGCCTGGGTCATCCTGTTCGCCGTGCTCGGCTTCTTTTTTCCGGATACGTTCAAGCAAATTGCGCCGTGGATCGTCACGCTTCTGTCGATCATCATGTTCGGGATGGGGCTCACACTTTCGGTCGATGACTTCAGGGAGGTCGTAAAAAGGCCATTCGATGTGACGATCGGCGTGCTCGGTCAGTTTCTCATCATGCCGCTTCTGGCGGTGCTGCTCACCCGCATCATTCCCATGCCGCCGGAAGTCGCGGCGGGCGTCATTCTGGTCGGCTGCTGCCCGGGCGGCACCTCTTCCAATGTCATGACCTATCTCTCCAAGGGCGATGTCGCCTTGTCCGTTGCCTGCACCTCGGTAACCACGCTTGCCGCGCCGCTGGTGACGCCGTTCCTCGTCTGGCTGTTTGCGAGCCAGTTCCTGCCGGTTGATGGCTGGGCCATGTTCCTCAGCATCGTCAAGGTCGTTCTGGTTCCGCTCGCTCTCGGCGCCGCCCTGCAGAAGCTGCTGCCCGGTCTCGTCAAGACCGCCGTTCCGGCATTGCCGCTAGTGAGCGTCATCGGCATCGTCCTCATCGTTTCGGCGGTGGTGGGAGGATCCAAGGCGTCCATCGCCCAGTCCGGGCTGATGATTTTTGCCGTCGTCGTCCTGCACAACGGGCTTGGTTATCTCCTCGGTTACCTCGCGGCAAAGGCAACGGGCCTGTCGCTTGCCAAGCGCAAGGCCATTGCGATCGAGGTGGGCATGCAGAATTCGGGCCTTGGCGCGGCACTTGCCACGGCCTATTTCTCGCCTCTCGCCGCGGTTCCGAGCGCCATTTTCAGCGTCTGGCACAATATTTCCGGTGCGATCCTGGCGAACTGGTTTTCGGGCCGGGTGGACGCAGGCTCCGCCAACAAAGCCGGCTGAAGTTCCGCATTGGTAAGGCCGCCTGTAGTTCAGGCGGCCTGAACCTGCCTTAGAACGGCATAGTCTGACGTGTTACGGCAGGTGGATTAAGCCGGGCAAAGCCCGCCTGGCGCTGATAAGGGAAATGCGGATAGGGGGCAGCCGTCTCGCTTGCCTCGTCCAGCTTCGCTACCTGTGCGGACGTCAGTTCCCATCCCGCGGCATCGAGGTTCTGGCGAAGCTGTTCCTCATTGCGCGCGCCGATGATGACCGTGGAAACGGTCGGGCGTCTGAGCAGCCAGTTGAGGGCGACCTGCGGCACCGTCCTGCCGGTCTCTTCTGCAACAGCGTCGAGCGCATCAATCACGCGGTAGAGATCTTCATCATCCACCGGAGGGCCGAAGCTGGCGGTCTCGTGCAGGCGGCTACCTTCGGGCAGCGGCGTGCCGCGGCGGATTTTTCCCGTCAAACGCCCCCAGCCAAGCGGGCTCCAGACCATTGCGCCGAGACCCTGATCCGCTCCGAGCGGCATCAGATCCCACTCGTAATCCCGGCCGATCAAGGAGTAATAGACCTGGTTGACCACATAACGCGGCCAGCCATATCGGTCCGCAACGGCAAGCGATTTCATGATCTGCCAGCCTGAAAAATTCGAGACACCGGTATATCGCACCTTGCCTGACCGGACGAGCGTATCGAGGGTCGAGAGCACTTCCTCAACCGGCGTGAAGGCGTCGAAGGCGTGGAGTTGCAGGATGTCGATATGGTCGGTCTTTAGGCGGCGCAGGGCATCATCCACCGTGCGCAGCAGCCGGAAGCGGGACGACCCCGCCTCGTTCGGCCCGTCGCCCATCGGCAGGCTGGTCTTGGTCGAGATCAGAACACTGTCGCGCCTTCCCTTGACGGCTTCGCCGAGCACTTCCTCCGATGCGCCATTGGAATAGACATCGGCGGTATCGAACAGGTTGACGCCGGCCTCCAGACAAATATCGATCAGGCGCCGGGCTTCCGTGGCGTCTGAATTGCCCCAGTTGCTGAAGAGCGGGCCGGAGCCGCCGAAAGTTCCGGTGCCGAAACTCAAGACCGGCACTCTCAGGCCGGATTGGCCGAGATATCGATATTCCATGGGGCGTTCCTTTGTTGCTTCGAAATGGTCGCGGGCGGGGCTCTGGCAGCGCCGCGCTATGTCCATCCCGTCATGATCTGGCAGATGAAGATTACGATGCGTTTCAATCGCTGTCTGAAGATAGACGCTCGCCATTCAATGAAATAGAATGCCGAAAATAATATCACTTGTGAGATGAAGTCATCATGGCGCGACTGGAGATCAACCGGGCAGGAGAGATGGAGATCTTCGTGCGGGTCGTCGAACTCGGAGGTTTTTCCCGAGCGGCCGCGGCGGCAAATATGACGCCTTCGGCGGTGAGCAAGCTGATTGCACGACTGGAAAGCCGCCTCGGCGCGCGCCTGCTTAATCGCTCCACCCGGCAGCTACAGATAACGCCAGAGGGTTGTGCTTTCTACGAAAGGGCCACCCGTATCCTCGCCGATCTCGAAGAGGCCGAACGCGCCGCAGGGGAGGGCGAACAGCCTGTCGGCCGCGTTCGGATCAACACCAGCGCGTCCTATGCAACGCATATTCTTGCGCCCATCCTGCCACGGTTTCTGGCGCTTCATCCGGGCATCACGCTCGATATCGTCCAGACGGATCTCGTGGTTGACCTTCTTGCGGAACGCATGGATGTCGCGGTGCGCGCCGGGCCGCTCAAAAGCTCAACTCTCGTTGCCCGGAAACTCGGTGAGACAGGGATGATCATCGCTGCTGCCCCGGATTATCTGGAGCGCTGCGGCGTGCCGCAAACCATCGCCGATCTGGAAGATCACAATCGGCTTGGATTCGGTTACGCGCGGTCAGTCGACGGGTGGCCGTTGCGGGATGCCGGAAAGACCGTCGTCATTCCCGCGACGGGACGTATGCAGGTCAGCGATGGCGAGGGCCTTCGCCATCTCGCCCTTGCCGGTGTCGGGTTGGTTCGCGCTGCTGCCTTCACCGTGCGGGAGGATATCGCCGCTGGCCGGCTCATATCGGTCCTCGGTCATCTTGATACGGGTGAAACGGAGATATTTCATGCCGTTTATGTCGGCCAGCGCGGACCACTTCCCTCACGCATTCGGTTGCTGCTCGATTTCTTGGGCGAATATGGGCGGGTGAAGTGATCATCCGACGATATCAAGACGGCAGGCGGCCCGGGGAAAAAGACATCCGGATGAGGACCCCCTATGGTTTCGGACCGGACAAGGTGAAAGCACCGACGGATTTCAGTGTTATGTGTGTCTCCCGGGCAAGTGTGCTTGGTATCGCACCGCAGAGACTGCCCGTCGTCACGACATTGCCAGCCTTGAGCATGTCGCCCTTGTTGAATGCCGCATTGGCAAAGGCGACCAGTGGCGCGAGCGGATCACCATTGGGATGTTTTACCGTGGCCTCGAACAGCTGCACCGACCCCTCGGTAACGGTAAGTTGCGGCAGGTTCCCACCATTTCCGGCAAAGACGTCCACGATGCCTTTATCCACTTCCGGGCCGATGACGAAGCCATGGTTGGCGAGGCGATCCGCGAGAAAGAGCGGAAAAGGCACCTGATTTTTCTCCACCAGCCTGTAGCGGAGAAGTTCCACACCAAGGTGGACCTTGTCGATATATCCTGTCAGGTCGTCCCTGGTCAGCGGCCCCGCTGCCGCAGCGGGGATATCGGCGGAAAGCGTAAAGCAGATTTCGACCTCGAGGCCTTCGGCGCCATCTTCAGGAAAAGAAGCGGCATTGGTTTCATCGACCCCAACGCAATCGAACATGGGCGCCCCGATGGCCTCACCATCCGGGCGGATCGCCAGTTTCCAGCCAGCGACCGGTTTTGCCCATTTTTCAGCAAAAGCCTGCTGGACCGCCATAGCCTCCTCAATGTCACCGGGAATGAGACCCTCCGCCTGCAACGCCGCCAGAGTGACTTTTGCACCTCCGCGGCTCGCTGTAGCGAAGTTTTCCGCCAGTGTTTTGATACCTGTCATAGTCTCGATGTTCCTTGATGAGCGTAATCGCCGAATGCTGTCACGATTTCACGCTTTCTGTCGCGACCGTCGCTGTGCACAACTATTACAACGGCTCGGAGAGCACGCGCAGCTCCCGTCCTGACTGACGTCATCAGTTGGGGTTGAGTGCCTCGACTTTTGGTTGCGTCGATCTACCACCCTTTAACAGTGACCTAAGAACTCGTTTAGCTGGAAGCTCTATATACGAGAACGACAGAATAGAAATGACTGTGGCGACGCCGAAGAATGCCACAGCGACTACCGGCGAATAGAATACGCTTTTATCGTATCCTAATCGAAATGCGGTGAGCACGAACAAGCACTGAAGCGGGAAGTGCCATAGATAGACCGAATAACTCACGTCACCCAGCCATTCGAATAAGCGACTCCTAGGCTGGTAGCGCAGATTCAATGCGGTCACAGCAACGATACCGATGGGAAAGGCGACCGTATCAAGTAGGAACTTCTTTGTCTCGGGAACTAAAATAAGGACGGCCCAGCATATGATTGCTGCGATTGCAAACGGAACGATAGCCCGATTCCCGAGTCGTTGTTTTCCTTTTCTGAAAGCAACGAATAGAAGTCCTGCGAGGTAGAATTGCGTTAGTCCGCTCGCAACCTTGAAAGCTGACGCCGGAAGTAAATACCCAAGGATTAACAGGCTGGCGAAAAATGGATAGCGAGCTTTTCCAAGTATGCATCCGAAAGCAAAGGTAATGTAGAGCAGGATTTCAACGGAAATCGACCATACTGGTCCATTGAAAGACCATCCGTCTTCGAACCCCCAGGCTGACACCATGAAGATGTTCAGTACGGCATGATAGGCGTCATAGAACGGATAGACAAAATAGCTTCCTGTCTCGCCGCGAACGAACAACTGAACAATGAAGACCACAAAGAACGTGACGATGTACAGCGGATAAATCCTGCTGAACCTATCGACGGCGAATGCCGCCAATGACATCTTTTTCGATACCAGCTTCTCTTCAGCTAACCAGAAGAAAATCACGCCAGAGAGAGCAAAAAAAAGCGGGACGGCCCGCCAGCCTTCCCGATAGTAGACGGATACGGCTTGGTAAAACGGCTGACCTTCCGTAGAGAACGGACCCGGCGTTGTCCCATTGAAGAAAAAGTGCTGCCAGTGCCAGAAAAGTGAGCGTCCGGTGAGCTGTTTTTGCTGATCGGGCAAATCAGGCGATGTTCTGGCATTCGAACCAGCATTAGTGCTGACATTAATACCAGAACAAAGAGGTTTCATGGCTCGCATGGAGATCATGTC
>Ga0209699_100639_pt1 | contig 14513 bp, 12 predicted proteins | sample SynthPrep_1_END__FD_187204 | JGI IMG/M metagenome (GOLD analysis project Ga0209699, IMG submission 187204) | Synthetic microbial communities from Ohio, USA - SynthPrep_1_END_DS7_MetaG (SPAdes) (version 2) | ecosystem: Engineered > Bioreactor > Aerobic > Activated sludge | place: USA: Ohio...
AGGGCCGCAACTTCGACATGCGTAAGCAACTGCTCGAATTCGACGACGTGGCCAACGAGCAGCGCAAGGTGATCTACCACATGCGCAACAGCCTGCTGGCTGCCGAGAGCGTTGGCGACACCATCGCTGAGTTCCGCGAGGAAGTGCTGACCGCAGCGGTCAACAGCCATATCCCGCCGCAGTCGATGCCAGAGCAGTGGGACGTGGCTGGCCTGGAGTCGACACTGCAGAGCGACTTCGGCATCAAGCTGCCGATCCAGCAGTGGCTGGATGAAGACGACAAGCTGTACGAAGAAACCTTGCGTGAGCGCATCCTTGCCGAGCTGCTGAGCGCGTACAGCGAGAAGGAAACCCAGGCCAGCGCCGAAGCTCTGCGTACCTTCGAGAAGCAGATTCTGCTGCGCGTGCTGGACGACCTGTGGAAGGACCATCTGTCGACCATGGATCACCTGCGCCACGGCATCCACCTGCGCGGTTACGCGCAGAAGAACCCCAAGCAGGAATACAAGCGCGAGTCCTTCGCCCTGTTCCAGGAGCTGCTGGAGTCGATCAAGCGCGACACCATCCGCGTGCTAAGCCATGTTCAGGTACGTCGCGAAGATTCGGCTGAAGAAGAAGCCCGACTGCGTCGCGAGGCTGAAGCGATGGCCGAGCGCATGCAGTTCCAGCACGCTGACGCCTCGGCCCTGGCGGCTGAAGAAAGCAATGGCGATGAGGGCGACGTCGCTGTGGCTGCAGCGCCAGTGCGCGCCGAGCCGAAGGTCGGCCGCAACGAACCGTGCCCTTGTGGCTCGGGCAAGAAGTACAAGCACTGCCACGGTCAGATCGGCTGATCACCGGCCCGTTTGGGACGCTTGCAGTAGCGGGCGCTTCGGCTATGCTGCCAGCGCCCTGACAACGCCGCGAACGGTTCAGCCGCTCGCGGCGTTTTACCATCTCATCCGGTCGCCGAAGCGATCACCGCACATCTGAAGGAGCGCATCTCATGGCTGTTGGTCTTGGCCCGCTGTCTACCCTGCACCCGGTTCCTGGTTTCGAGCTGGGCATCGCCTCGGCCGGCATCAAGCGTCCCGGGCGCAAGGATGTGGTGGTGATGCGCTGTGCCGAAGGTTCGCGTATTGCCGGGGTGACCACTACCAACGCCTTCTGCGCGGCGCCGGTACTGATCACTCGCGAGCGCCTGGGTGGTGAAGTGCGCTATTTGCTGACCAATACCGGCAATGCCAATGCCGGCACCGGCGCCGATGGCCTGGCCCGTGCGCGCCGTGCCTGTGCACGCCTGGCCGAGCTGACCGGTGTAACCGAAAGCGCCGTACTGCCGTTCTCCACCGGTGTGATCGGCGAGCCGCTGCCGGTGGAGAAGATCGAGTCCGCGTTGCAGGCTGCGCTGGATGATCTCAAGGCCGACAACTGGGAAGCGGCCGCCACCGGCATCATGACCACCGACACCCTGCCCAAGGGCGCCAGCCGGCAGTTCCAGCACGACGGCGTGACCGTTACCGTCACCGGTATTTCCAAGGGCGCCGGCATGATCCGGCCGAACATGGCGACCATGCTCGGCTACATCGCCACTGACGCCAAGGTCGCTCAGGGCGTGCTGCAGGATCTGGTGCGCGACGCGGCGAACAAGTCGTTCAACCGCATCACCATCGACGGCGATACTTCCACCAACGACTGCTGCATGCTGATCGCCACCGGCCAGGCGGCCCTGGCGGAAATCACCGAGGCCTCCGGCGAGTTGTTCGCCAAGCTCAAGCAGGCGGTATTCGAGGTGTTCATGGAGGTGGCGCAGGCCATCGTCCGTGACGGTGAGGGCGCGACCAAGTTCGTCACCGTGCAGGTCAACGGTGGCGGCACTCATCAGGAGTGTCTGGACGTGGCTTATGCTGTGGCCCATTCGCCGCTGATCAAGACCGCGCTGTTCGCCTCCGACCCGAACTGGGGGCGTATCCTCGCCGCCGTGGGCTATGCCGGCGTGCCGCAGCTCGACGTGAGCAAGATCGACGTGTTCCTCGGTGAAGTCTGCATCGCCAGCAAGGGTTGCCGTGCGACCACCTACACCGAAGAGCAGGGTGCGGCGGTGATGGCCCGTGAGGAAATCACCATCCGTATCGAGCTGGGCCGTGGCAGCTGCAGCGAGACCATCTGGACCACCGACCTGTCCCACGAGTACGTCAAGATCAACGCCGAATACCGCACCTGATTAGTCCCGGCCGTACATTATTCCCGCGCCTCATGCCCCCATGACGCGCGGGAATTTGCTATTCGGGAGGCAGGCTTTTAACGTCGAGCGACTTCGGGGTATTTCCAAGAACGTAGGCGAGGACGCGCGAGATGGCACTGCAACTGGTGATTGGCGACAAGAACTATTCCTCTTGGTCGTTGCGCGCCGCTCTGGCGGTCGAGCTGGCCGGTGTCGAATGTGAGGAAGTGCTGGTGCGTCTGTATCAGCCCGACAGCCGCGCGCAATTGCTGCGGCACTCGCCCACCGGCAAGGTGCCTGTGCTGCTAACCGAACAGGGACCAGTGTGGGATTCCCTGGCGATAGCCGAATATCTGGCCGAGTGCTACCCCGAGGCGCAGCTGTGGCCGCAGGATCGCCAGGCCCGCGCCTTGGCACGTAGTGTCTGTGCGGAGATGCACAGTGGCTTCAGCGCTCTGCGCAGCCACCTGCCGATGGATCTGGCGCGTGACAAGGCACTGACCGAGCTGCCGGACGCGGCGCAGGCGGATATCGATCGTATTTGCGCGATCTGGGCCGATTGCCGCGAGCGCTTCGCCACTTCAGGCAACTATCTGTTCGGTCAGGCCAGCATTGCCGATGCCTTCTATGCGCCGGTCGCCGCGCGTCTGCGCAGTTATCATGTGGCGCTACCGACAGCGGCAGCGGCCTATGTCGAAACCATCTACCGCTGGCCGGCGTTCCGGCGCTGGTATCAGGCAGCATTGCAGGAGGTAAAGGGGTGAAGCGTGTGCATGTCGCAGCAGCGGTGATTCGGGGTGTCGATGGACGCATTCTGATCGCCAGGCGACCCGATGACAAACACCAGGGCGGTCTGTGGGAGTTTCCCGGCGGCAAGGTGGAGGACGGTGAGGCGGTGCGGGTCGCCCTCGATCGTGAACTGCAGGAGGAACTGGGGATTCGTCCGCAGGCTGCGCGCCCGCTGATCCAGATTCGCCACGACTACCCGGACAAGCAGGTACTGCTGGACGTCTGGGAAGTGTCGGCCTTCAGTGGCGAGCCGCATGGCGCAGAAGGCCAGCCCCTGGCCTGGGTCAGTGAGCGGCAGTTGCTGGAATACGAATTCCCCGCCGCCAACAAGCCCATAGTCGCCGCCGCGCGCCTGCCTGATCGCTACCTGATCACCCCGGATGGCCTGGAGCCGAGTGAGCTGCTCGCCGGCATCCGCAGTGCTCTGGCGCAGGGGGTAAGGCTGATTCAGCTGCGCGCGCCGAACATGTTCGACCCGCAATACCGCGACCTGGCTGTCGACGTGCAGGGCCTGTGTGCCGGCAAGGCGCAGCTGATGCTCAAGGGGCCGCTGGAGTGGTTGGGGGATTTTCCCGCGGCTGGCTGGCACCTGACGGCCGAACAGCTGCGCAAGTACGCCGCCAGCGGCCGCCCTTTCCCTGAGGATCGCTGGCTGGCGGCGTCTTGCCATAATGCCGATGAGCTGGCGCTGGCCGCGCAGATGGGCGTGGATTTCGTCACCCTGTCCCCCGTGCAGGCGACCGCGACTCATCCCGAGGCGCAGCCGCTGGGCTGGGACGCTGCAAGCGAGATGCTGACCCATTTCAACCTGCCGGCTTATCTGCTGGGCGGCGTGGGCCCGGCCGATATCGAACGCGCCTGGCAGATTGGCGCCCAGGGCGTGGCCGGTATCCGCGCGTTCTGGCCGTAGGGCGGACTCAGGAGCCTAGGCTAACAGTCCGCCATGCAGGCCTAGCCGCTTTCCATCGATAGTCCAGTGGCGTACTGCTTCGCGACGACTACACGGATGTAGGCGTCAGAGCGACGCAGGATGCCAAAGCCGAGTGCGCCCTACGGTTTGTCTGCCGCCTTCCACAGCACCTCGGCGATGCCCTGGCGCTTGGCGATCAGGCGGGCCGCGACGAACAGCAGGTCGGAGAGGCGGTTGACGTAGGCCAGGCCCTCACCACGTAGCGGTTCCACGGCGTTGAGGTGCTGGCAGCGGCGCTCGGCGCTACGGGCGAGGCTGCGGCAGACGTGGGCTTGGGCAACCAGCCTGGAGCCGCCGGGCAGGATGAAGTTTTCCAGTGGGCCGACCTCTTCGTTCCAGTTGTCGATGGCCGCCTCCAGGCGCTGCACTTCTACCTGTTGCAAGGCCTGGTACTCGGGCATTGCCAGTTCACCACCCAGGTCGAACAGGCGGTGCTGGCAGGGGCTCAGCACCTCGCTGATCTCCTTGAGTGCCGGACAGGTCGTGGTGGCCTCGTCCAGGTCGGCGAGCAGCAGGCCGAGCTGGCTATTGAGCGTATCCAGCTCGCCAATCGCATCGATGCGCGGATGGTCCTTGCCGACCCGGCGGCCGTCGGCCAAGCCGGTTTCTCCCTTGTCGCCGGTGCGGGTGTAGATTTTCGAAAGGCGAAAGCCCATGGCTCAGAGTCCTGTGTTATCGGGCAGAGAGGCCAGCGGCAGGCGCAGGGTGAAACAGGTGCCCTGGCCCGGCGTGGAGTGCACCTCCATCTGTCCCTTGTGATTGTTGGTGATGATGAAATAGGAGACCGCCAGGCCAAGTCCGGTGCCCTGGCCGACTTCCTTGGTGGTGAAGAAGGGCTCGAAGATGCGTTTGCGCACCGCTTCGCTCATGCCCATGCCGTTGTCCTCCACCTGCACTTCCGCCCAGTTACCGGCTTGCCGAGTGCGCAGGATGATGCGGCCGGGTTCGGCACCTTCGTCGCGTTGATGGATGGCCTGGGCGGCGTTCTTCAGCAGATTGAGCAACACCTGCTCCAGTTCGTTGGCGGTGGCGGCCACGGGCCCCAGGTGTGGGTCGAATTGGCGCACGATTTCCAGGGTCCTGAAATCGAAGCTGTCGGCCAGGTCGAAGTCATTGCCGGCGATCTCCAAAGCCTGGTCGATCAGCGCCGGCAGGTCGCAGGGCGACAGCTGGCGGTCGCTACGACGACTGAAGCTGAGCATGTGGCTGACGATCTTGGCCGCGCGCTGGCCGGCCTGCTGGATGCCGTCGAGCAGGCGCGGTATCTCGCGCGCTGCCATGTAGTGCTGAATGGCAGCCAGGCTGACGCCGGCCTGTTCGGCTTGTTCGAGGTTCTTTTCCAGATCTGGCGACAGGCGCCGGCGGATGTTCTGCACGTTGTGCAGGATGGCGCCGAGCGGGTTGTTGATTTCGTGCGCCATGCCGGCCGCCAGGCCGCCGACCGAAAGCATCTTCTCCGATTGCACCATCATTTCTTCCAGGGCCAGGCGCTGGGTGATGTCGTCGATGCGGATCACCACGCCCCGGCCGGCGCCGCCCATCAGTGGGTAGAAGGTCAGGGCGTAATGGTGGGGCTCGTCGTCCTTATGCCAGGTAACGCGCTCGATCTTCTCCACGCGATGCTGCTCGGCGGTGCGTTTGAGCTGCGCGAGAAAGGGTTTGAGTGGTGGGAAGGCAAGAAATATCGGTTGGTTCAGCGCCTCTTCCAGGCGCGTACCGGACAGGGCGCTGGCCTCCTGGTTCCACTGCGTGACGTAGAGCTGTTCGTCGAGGGCGATCAGCGCCGAAGGCATGGAGTCGATGATGCTGTTGAGGTAGTTCTGAAAACCGGTGAGTTTCTTCTCGATCTTGCTGCGCACCTGCACCTCCAGCTCCAACTTGCGGTTGGAGTGGCGGGTCTCCTCGGCCAGGCTCTGCGCCTGATCGAAGGCCTGCTGGGCGTCGTCGCGGGCACGCTTGAGCTGCTGCTCGCGCGCTTCCATGCGCATCAGCATGGTGTTGAAGGCGTCGGCCAGGCTGCCGATTTCGTCCTGATGGCCGCGATTGGCGCGCAGCGCATAGTTCTCTTCGCGGGTGACCTGGCGTGACAGTTCTTCCAGGCGGCGGATGGGTTTGGTCACCAGGCGTTTGATCTGCCTGGCCACCAGCATCCACAGCAGTACGCTGAACGCCAGAATCACCAGGCTTGCGGTCAGGGTGCCGGTATAGAAGGCACCGGGTAGCTCGCTGGACGCCACCAGCAGCAGGGCGCCGGGGCGACCACTGGGGTGGGGCAGGTCGACCAGCAGGTTGGTGCGAAAGGCCGTTTCGCGCCAGTTCTGCAAGTGGTTCAGTTGCTGCGGCAGCTGCAGTTTTTCGCCGCGTTGCAGCTGTGCCAGGCTGTTGCCATTGCTGTCGTAGATAACCGCTGCGCGCAGGGGGGCGTAATCGTCCAGACGTTTGAGCAGGACCTCGGCCGAGGCGGACGAGTGCAAGGCTTCCTTGCTCAGCGTCGGGCTGGCGATAAGCCGGCCGAGGGTGTGCAGGGCCTGTGGCGCCATGCTTTCCTGGGTGATCCAGTAGGCTGCGCTGATGAAAGCCAGATTGGCCACCAGCATCACGGCGGCGAGCAACACCAGCAGTGCGGCCAGCAGTTTGCGGCCCACTGGCAGGTTTTCGAGGCGCTGACGCAGTCTCATGAGGGTATCGTTGTGGCGAGTGAGGACGGCAGGTTAGCGCGCCAGGGCAGTCATTGCCACGGCTCGGGTGGCTAGTTCAGGGGCAGACCACGGTCGTCGAGATGCCTGAGCAGGCGCTGCTGCAGATGCTGCAGATGCGGCACATGCAGTTGATGACGCTGCGCCGCGGCGCAGGCGTAGCCAAGCAGATAGCTGATCTCGGTGCGGCGTCCCTGTGCGACGTCCTGATGCATGGACGAGTAGTTCGCCGCCGTGGCGCTGATCACGCGCTGTACCTCTTCATGCAGATTCTCTGCGGCTGCGGGCTGGCCGCAGCGTTGCAGCAGCTCGTCGAGTTCGGCGCACAGGGTGGCAACTTCGGCAGGGTGCTCGGTCAGGCCGCCATTGCGACAGTCATGCAGTACGGTGAGCGGGTTGATCGCACAGTTCAGCGCCAGCTTGCGCCACAGGCGCGTGAGGATATCCGGGCTCCACTGGTGAGCGATGCCTGCGCGCTGCAGCTCGTCCAGCCAGGTTGGTGGCTGGGGATTGGTCGGGTCGCCTAGCCAGTTGTGGCCATTGCCGGCGAAGACCACCTGAAAATCGGCGGGACGAAAAGCCCCTTCGGTGCTGGAGACGAACAGGCAACGTTGCTTGGGTAGGCGTTGGGCAACTTCATCCTGGCTGCCCAGGCCATTTTGCAACAGCAGCAGCTCGGCGCCCGGGGCAAGACGTCCGGCGATGGTCGCCACCGCGCTTTGCGCGTCATAGGCCTTGCAGGCCAGCAGCAGGCGATGGATGGGCGTGTCCGCTTGTGGCAATTCTGCAGCAATGGCGTACTGCTGGGTCTGGCCAGCTTCGATCAGCGTCAGGCCGCCGACCTGGCGATAGGCTTCGAGGCGTTGTAGATTGCGCAGAATCAACCTGACCGGCAGGCCGGCACGGGCCAGGCGTGCTGCCCAGAGGCTGCCGAGACTGCCAGCGCCGAGGATATGCCAGGTCACGGCAGAGGCAGGCGCATGGCTGCGACCCGGCCGCTGGTGTAAGACTCTGGCAGCAGATTTTGCGCGTGCTGAATCAGTTGTTCGGGATCGGTGGGCAGTGCCTTGGCGTCCAGACCGACCAGGCTGATGCCGGCTTTCAGCGTAATGAAACCTTCGCTGGTCTTGAACGCTTTGAAGTTGAGGCCTTCGTGCAGGCGCTTGAAGCTGCTCGGCGAGCACTCGTGCAGGTCGTCGAGCAGGGTGATCAGGCCGAAGTGGTTGTCGTCCAGGCGCGTCAGCACGTCCAGTGGCCTGACAAGCTGCTGCAGGCGCCGTGCGACGCCATGCAGCAGTTCATTGAAGAAGCGGTCACCGTACTGGTGGCGCAGCTGACCGGCGTCCTGCAGGCCGATCAGCAGGTAGCACACGGCGCCGCCGCGTGACTCGATCTGGCGCAGGCTGTCGGTGAGCTTCTGGCGCAGATAGCGCGGGTTGCCCAGGCCGGTAAGCGGATCGACCAGATTGCGCCGCTCCAGGCTGGCGATGTTCTGCGTGAGCATGCGGTTCTCGTGCAGCAGCCGCTGCAGGGTGTTGCACAGGCGATCCGCGGCGTACACGCGTGGCACCAGTTGTTCGTTCATCGCCGCCTTGCTGATGAAGTCGTCGACGCCACGGTCGAAGGCTTCGCCCAGCACGTTTTCGCCTTCCTTGCCGGTCAACAGGATGATGTAGGTGTAGTGGTCGGCGGTCTCGTCCAGCTGGCGCACCCGCGCGGTCAGCTCCAGACCGTCGATCTCGGGCATCAGCCAGTCGGCCAGAAGCACGCTGGCGGGACGCTGTTCGAGCAGTTGCAGCGCTTCGCTGGCGCTGCTGGCGAAACGCACGTCCTGATAGCCGGCCTGGCTCAGTGCACGACCGATCATGGCGCTGGAGAACTTGGCGTCGTCCACCACCAGGATGCTGAGATGGGGGTTGGGCATGGGGCAGGCTCGCAGACAGAGAGGAAGGACGCCAAACGGCGCTTATCAGTCTGGATATAATGGGCCCGCCATAGTTATCGTCAAGTCAGGCGCGCTCACTCCGTGAAGAGGATCGCGCCGTCCATCAGGAGCCCACTCATGCCTTCGTTCGACATCGTGTCTGAACTGGACAAACACGAACTGACCAATGCGGTCGACAATGCCATCAAGGAGCTCGACCGCCGTTTCGACCTGCGTGGCAAATGCAGCATCGAGAGCAAGGACAAGGCGCTGACCTTGACCGCCGAAGCCGAGTTCATGCTCGAGCAGATGCTCGATATCGTGCGCAGCAGCCTGATCAAGCGCAAGATCGACTGCCAGTGCATGGAAACCAAGGAGCCCTATGCCTCGGGCAAGGTGATGAAGCAGGAAGTCACCTTCCGTGAGGGTATCGACAAGGAGCTGGCGAAGAAGATCGTCGCCCACATCAAGGACGCCAAGCTCAAGGTGCAGGCCGCTATCCAGGGCGAGCAGGTGCGCGTCACCGGCAAGAAGCGTGACGACCTGCAGGAAGCCATCGCCCTGCTGCGTGGTCACGAGTTCGGCATGCCACTGCAGTACAACAACTTCCGTGATTGAACCTTTGTGGCGCTGCGGCGTCGCAGGCTAGGTTGATAGCATTTTGACCGCCATGGCATGCCATGGCGGTTTCGTTTCATGCACAGGAAAACGGGAGTACCCCTATGGAGATGAACGTCGACGAACTGGTCAAGCTGTCCGAGGCCTGGCTGCCGGTGGTGCTTGAGTACAGCGGCAAGCTGACCCTGGCTGTGATCACGTTGCTGGTAGGCTGGTGGCTGATCAGTCGACTGACGTCGAGCATCGGACGCATGCTCGAAGCACGCAAGGTCGATCGCGCGCTGAGCAGCTTTATCAGCAGCCTGGTCAGCATCGTGCTGCGCATTCTGCTGCTGATCAGCGTGGCCTCGATGATCGGTGTGGAGACCACTTCGTTCATCGCCATGATCGGTGCGGCGGGTCTGGCCATCGGCCTGGCGTTGCAGGGCAGCCTGGCCAACTTCGCCGGCGGCGTGCTGATCATGCTGTTCCGTCCCTTCCGCGCGGGTGACTGGATCGAGGCGCAGGGTGTGTCCGGCAGCGTCGACAGCATCCAGATCTTTCACACCACGTTGAAGACGGCGGACAACAAGGTGGTGATCGTGCCCAATGGCGCGCTGTCCAACGGCCATATCACCAACTACTCGCGCGAGCCGCGTCGGCGTGCCGACATCAATATCGGTATCGATTACTCCAGCGATATCAAAAAAGCGCGCGAGGTGCTGCTGGAGATTGCCCAGGACCCGCGCGTGCATGTCGAGCCGGCGCCGGTGGTATTCGTCACTGGGCTGGGTGACAGTGCGGTGAACCTGTCGCTGCGCGTGTGGGTGGCGACTGGCGACTTCTGGCCGGTGACCTTCTCCTTTACCGAGCTGGCCAAGGAGCGCCTGACCGAAGCGGGTATCGGCATTCCGTTCCCACAGCGTGTGGTGCATCTGGCCAAGGCTGATTGAGGCTCGCCATCACGAAAAAGCCCCGGTCGATCCGGGGCTTTTTTCTGCCTGCGTGTCAGGCTTGCTCGACAGCAGGTGGTGTCGTCTCAGGCCGCGCTTGGCGTTTGTCGCGGCGCCACTGAATGATGATAAGCAGCAGTGTAGGTATACCCATCAGCGCCGTGGCGAGGAAGAAGTGGGCGTAGCCGAGGCTTTCCACCATCACGCCGGAATAGCCACCGATCAGGCGTGGCAGCAGCAGCATGATGGAGCTGAGCAGGGCGTACTGGGTGGCCGAGAACTTCAGGTTGGTCAGGCTCGACAGGTAGGCGACGAACGCCGAGGTGGCCAGGCCGGCGCTGAAGTTGTCGCAACTGATGGTGACGATCAGCATGTTCAGGTGCGGGCCCATGCCCACCAGCAGCATGAACATCAGGTTGGTGGCCGCCGATGCGGTAGCACCGATCAGCAGAATCGGCATGATGCCGAAGCGCACGATCAACAGGCCACCGACCCCGGCGCCGAGCAATGTCATCACCAGGCCGAAGACCTTGCTGACACTGGCGATCTGCTCTTTTGTGAAGCCCTGGTCGATGTAGAAGACGTTGGCCATCACGCCCATCACGGTATCGGACAGGCGATAGGTGGCGATCAGGCTGAGCAGCAGCAGCGCCTGCCAGCGGTAGCGCACGATGAAATCGTTGATCGGCGTGAGCACCGGGGCCATACCGCCCCAGAACAGGCTGGAGATCGACAGACTGGTGAGCAGGGTATAGAGCAGCGCACGCAGGAAGGCGCGGTCGTAGTACAGCAACTCCTGCAGGCTTATCTGGCCTTGGAACAGCAGCATCAGGTCACTTTCGTAGAATTGGGTGACCATGGCTGGGATGGCGATCAGCAGGATGATCAGCAGCAGCACGGAAAGTAACTGGTGGAAGAACCCGTACCTTGCTGCCGCGGTTTTCAGTACCGGTGCCAGCCCGCCCCAGAACAGCCCGGATGCACAGACGCAGGCCAGGGTGCTGTAGAGCATGGCGCGCAGGAAGGCGCGGTCGTTATAGAGCAGTTCCTGCATGCTGACGTCGCCGAGCAGCACCGCTACCAGATCGCTCTGATAGAACTGGATGAACATGGTCGGCACGGCGATGATCAGCATGATGACCGCGCTGATCGCCAGCAGTTGGTGGAAAAATCCGTGTTTGGGCGGCGCCACATGGATGTGTGGCGGTGCTGGCGGCTCGCGCATCCAGATGGAGGTCAGCAGGCCTGGCAGCATCAGCAGGGCGAAAAGCATATAGGTACCGGTCCAGGCGCTGAACTGGTAGTCCTTGGCGGTCGAGCCAAAGCCTTCGGCAAAATACAGGGCGCCGGCCGTGGCCAGCAGCGCGGCGACGCGGTAGCCGGTCATGTAGGCGGCGGCCAGCGCAGCCTGATGCTCGTCGCCGAGAATCTCCAGACGGTAGGCATCGACGGCGATGTCCTGGGTGGCCGAGGCAAAGGCCACCAGTACGGCGAGTGCGATCAGCGAGGACAGATGCGTCTGCGGGTCGTAACTGGCCATGCCGATCAGGCCGATGGCAACCAGAGCCTGCGACAGCACCAGCCAGGAGCGGCGCCGGCCGAGCTTGCCCAGCAATGGCAGGCGCCACTGGTCGAGCATTGGCGCCCACACCCATTTGAAGGCGTAGGCCAGACCGATGAGGCTGGCGAAGCCGATGGTCTCGCGCGCCACACCGGCTTCGCGCAGCCATACCGACAGGGTCGAGAACACCAGCATGTACGGCAGGCCGGCGGCAAAGCCCAGAAGCAGAAGAGCCAGTGTGGCGGGGTTGGCGTAGGTCGCGAGGGCTTCTCGCCAGGATTTGCGTGGCATCAGGCTCGAATCTGGACTGGGGGGAGTTTTGATAGGGCGCACTCTAACTGCTGTGCTCCATCGGGCGCCAGCCGTGACGGCGCATATCCACACGTTCGTTCAGGATACTGATGCCCTCTGCACGCAGGCGCGCCCGTTGTTCGGCGCCGGAAGGGCTGCCGGCGGCCAGGCTGAGGCGCCCGCCAGCGGCGATCACCCGATGCCAGGGTAGCGTGGTGCCGTTCGGTAACTGGCTCAGCGTTCGCCCAACCCAGCGCGCGGCGCGGCCAAGACCTGCCAGTTGGGCCAGCTCGCCATAGCTGACGACTTTGCCTTCAGGCACCTGTGCCAGTACCAGATACAGCGCTTCGCGACGCGCCTCGACGCTTGCCGGTGGCGGTGCCGGCCATGCAGACTCTGGCGGTTTCGTCTTGCCCATAGGGTTCGTCCTTATCATGCGTGTACTGATCGCCTTATTCCTTTTTACCCTGGCAGCTCCGCTCTGGGCCGATACCGTGTGGCTGGACAACGGTGATCGCCTCAGCGGAGAGATCATCCTGCTCGATGGCGGCAAGTTGGCACTCAAGACCAAATATGCCGGCCAGGTACTGATCGACTGGAAGGATATCGATACCCTCAGTTCGGACAAGCCCCTGCTGGTGCGCCGCAGCGGCTTCGACAACGAACGCAGCGAAAGGTTGGCTGCGGCCGGTAGTGGCATGGTCCGGGTGCAGGGCGAGCGCGAGTACACCCTGCCGCTGGCGCAGATCAAACGCCTGGTGCCACCGCGGCCGCTGCTGGAGGATCGTCTATGGGAAGGCAACCTCGATGCCAAGCTGGATATGAAACGCAACCAGAATGATGTCGACGAATGGAAGCTCAAGGGCAATACCCGTGTCGAACATGGGCGCTGGCGCCATGTGCTCAGTGGCGAACTGGAGCGTGAAACCAAGAACGACAGAAAGGTCGAGGACAACTGGGAGCTGGAGTACGACCTCGATCGCTTTTTCACCGAGCACTGGTTCTGGCGGGTGGGTGTACAGCAGGCCGAGGATGAGTTCGAGACGGTCGACCGTCAGCGCATCGTCGGCACCGGGCCCGGTTATCGTTTCTGGGACGATGAACTGGGGCGCTTCGACCTGATCGGCCAGTTCAATCGCGTGCGTCTGGAGTCGGACGTTGCCGATCTGGCGTTCAATACCACGTCGCTGGAGCTGGATTACAAGCGCCTGCTGTGGGGGACGCGGCTGGAGTTCTATGCCAACGCGGAACTGCAGATCCCTCATATCGAAGAAATCGATTACGTGCTCGATAGCGAATTCGGCCTGCGCTACCGGCTCAACCAGTGGGCGCGCTTATCACTCCTGTACGAGCTGGATCAGTTGCGTGCGCAGGGGCAGACGGTTTCGGATCGGCATTATCTGATCGGTATCGGTGTGGGCTGGTGATGCCGCCCGACGGAAAAAGCTGAACTCTGTGTATTCAGCCCGGTCAGCTGTTGCTCTGGCGCCGGGGTTGCGGATAATGCCCGGCTTTCGCCCACTAACGCCGTTATCCAACTTATGTCGCGCCCTACATCGCTGTCCCTGCTAGGCCTGAGCATCGCTCTGTGCAGCTCCGTCACTTTCGCCGATACCGTCTGGTTGAAGAACGGTGACCGTCTCTCCGGCACCATCCGCTTCTTCGACGGTAGCAAACTGCTGCTGCAAACCGACTACGGCGGTTCCATCCCGCTGGACTGGAAGAAAATCGCCACCCTGGAAAGTGATCACGAGCTGCTGGTCAAGCTCGGGCCGGTGGATGGCGAGCGTGCCAAGTCGCTGCTGGCTGCCGAGCCTGGCAAGGTCACGCTGGCCAATGGCGATTCGCCGAAGACCATCGAGCTGGCGCAGATCGAGCAGATCATGAAGCCCAAGCCACTGGTGGAGGATTTTACCTGGAAGGGCAATATCGACCTTGGTCTGGACTACAAGCGTGGCGAGCGCGATTCCGATGATTACGATGTCGGTATCAAGACCCAGGCTCGGCATGGGCGTTGGCGCCATAACGCGATTGCCGATTACAACCGCGAGTTGAAGAATGACGTTGTCAGCACCGACAACTGGAGCGCCGAATATGCGCTCGACCGCTTCCTCACCGAACAGTGGTTCTGGCAGGGGCGCTTCGAGTACAAGCGCGACCGTATCGAAGAGGTCGAGCGCCAGCGCACTCTCGGTACCGGCCCGGGTTACCAGTTCTGGGATGACGAGTTGGGCGCGTTCTCCATCGCTACCCTGGCCAACCGCAGCGATTACCGCTACAGCAATGGCGAGCAGGATCGCTTCTACGCCATGAGCGTGAAGTGGGACTACAACCGCTACCTGATCGGCAAGACCGTCGAGCTGTTCAGTGTCGGTGAGCTCGGTCGTCCGCTCAGTGGGGCGGCGGATTACAGCCTGGATGCCGAGGTCGGTCTGCGCTACAAGGTGACCGACTGGGCGTCGCTGAACATGAAGGCCGAGAAGGATATCGTCAGTGGTGCCGAGGGCGATCTGGACGAAACCCGCTATA
>Ga0209699_100640_pt1 | contig 14487 bp, 13 predicted proteins | sample SynthPrep_1_END__FD_187204 | JGI IMG/M metagenome (GOLD analysis project Ga0209699, IMG submission 187204) | Synthetic microbial communities from Ohio, USA - SynthPrep_1_END_DS7_MetaG (SPAdes) (version 2) | ecosystem: Engineered > Bioreactor > Aerobic > Activated sludge | place: USA: Ohio...
CCCCAATACCGTCGCCGGCCAGCCGGCCGCCGAATCAACCCCGGCCCCCATCCGCATCGGACCCAGCGCGCCGACACCTGGATCCGAACTGGCGGACGACGCTCCCGCCGCGCTGGGCGCCAATGGTGCACTGCGGCCTGAAGTCCGCTCCTTCGTGGAAAACCTGGCCACCGAGCGCCAGCTGCCGCTGGATCCCATGGTCGCCGCGCTGGCCGGTTCACGCTACAACGCCACCGTCGCGCGCCTGATCGCGCCGTCGCCGCCGGGCAAGAAGATCTGGCGCAGTTGGCTGACCTACCGCTCACGCTTCGTCGAACCCAAGCGCATCGGCTGGGGCGTGGAGTTCTACAACGAGAACCGCGACCTGCTCAACCAGGCGGCGCAGCGCTTCGGCGTTCCGGCGCCGGTGATCGCCTCCATCATCGGCGTGGAAACGCTGTACGGCCGCAATATGGGCAATTTCCGCGTGCTGGACGCGCTGACCACGCTGGCCTTCGACTATCCGGACCCCGCCAAGCCCGAGCGCGCCACCATGTTCCGCGGCCAACTGGCCGATTTCCTGACCCTGGTCATGAAAGACAAGCTGGACCTGGAAACGCGCGGCTCCTATGCCGGCGCCATCGGCATGCCTCAGTTCATGCCCACCAGCGTCATGCATTACGCCGTGGACGGCGACGACAATGGCCATATCGACCTGAGCAACAACACCCGCGACGCCATCATGTCGGTGGGCAGCTTCCTGTCGCAGCATGGCTGGCAGCGCGGCCTGCCGGTGTTCGCGCCCGTGGTGCTGCCCGCCGATCCTACCGCGCTGGTCGACGGCGGACTGGAACCCAAGCAAAGCTGGGGCACACTCACGGCGGCCGGCGCGCGCCTGCAGGCGGGCGCCTCTGCCGCTGGCTGGGGCAGCCAGCCGCTGGGGGTCGTCGACCTGGTCGAGGAAGCCAGGGGCACGGCGCAATATCGTGTCGGCACGCCCAACTTCTTCGCCTTGACGAAGTACAACCGCAGCTACTTCTACGCGACGTCCGTGGCGGATCTGGCCAACGAGATCGAAGCGCGCGTGGGCCGCTGACAGCGCTTGAAGCCGCGGCGTTCAACGCCGCGGCACGCCTTTACACCGTCGCGACCGGCGTCGCGGGCGAACCCACGGCGCCAGGCAGGTTCAACGGCGGCGCCGTCAGCAGGAAGCGGCTGCGGCCGTTGGCCGTGAGCCAGCGCGCCAGCGCCCCCAGGTACCACATCTCGCCTATCGGCATGCCGAGCTTGAAGATGCAATGGTGGTGCAAGGGCAGCGCCGCGCAGCAGGCATTGGGCTTCTGCGTGGGATAGATTTCAAGCGCATGGTTGTCCGACGCCATGGCCGCCACCTGCGAGTCGGTGATCCACTGCAGCAGTTTGTCGTCGCTGCCGTCCAGGCCGGCGCAGATCTCGTGCAGCGTATGGGGGTCCGGCTCGCGGTTCTTTTCCAGCAGCGCGTCGCCGAATTCCGTATGGAACAGCACGATATCGCCGCGCTCGATCTCGATCCGGTCTGCTTCCAGTATGCGCATCAGGTCGTCGTAGCCGACCGACTTCTGCTCCCGCCCGTAATGGCGCGCCAGGTCAACCATCACGCCACGGGTCTGCAGGCACGATTCGGCCAGTTGGGTAATGTCCAGCTTCTTGGCGTTGGAGGCCGGCCCCTGGCCCAGGTCGGTCTTGGCGTAGCCATTGTCCACGTCGTAATCCACCGGCCCCACCACATGCTCGTTGGGCCGGTAGCCGTTGTAGTAGACGCGTTCGGGCAAGCCGTCGCCATTGGCGTCGAACAGCGCGCCCACGTGCGCCAGCGAATCCCATTGCGTTGAGTACTGCAAGCTCATTTCGACGATGTCGTCGCTGAGCACGTCGACGCATCCCGGACGCAGGCGCCCCAACGGGAAATTCAGGTACTGGTCGCCATCCCTTTCGGTGGGACGCAGCTTGGGCGGATGACGCCGGACGTTCACGCCGTTCCCGCCTGGGTAATCCAGCGGCAGCGACAGGCAGAAACTCAGTCCCTCGCGGACTTCGCGTATGCCGCTCAGCACGTTCGCGGGGGTGATGTAATTCAGGCAACCTCGCTGGTCATCAGGCCCGAAATCTCCCCAGTTCGATCCCTCAGGACGGTTCTTCCATCTCATGCGTTGCAACTCCTGGCCGATTGAATGCTGTTTGACATAAATTTATCACGTATAGGATACTAACATCATGGATGTGAAAACTGCAGGCCGAGTGCTGGATGTGCTGAACCTCTTCGCCGAGGCGCAGAAGCCCTTGCTGTACAGCGAAATCGCGGCCCAGATGGGGATACCGCTGTCGAGTTGCCACGGGCTCCTGAAGACCATGGTGGCGCGCGGCTATCTCTATGAAATCGGCAAGAAGCACGGCTATTACCCGACCCAGAAACTGATCCACGTGGCCACCTTGATCTGCCATAGCGACCCGCTGAACGCGGTGATCGAGCCGGTGCTGGCCCGGGTACGGGACCTCACGGGCGAAACGGCCTTGCTGGCCAAGCTGGCCGACGACAAGGTCGTGTACCTGATCGTCGCCGAGTCCAAGCAGACGATCCGCTTCTCACACCAGCCGGGCGGCTTCAAGGCGGTGCATGCGACCAGCTCCGGCAAGGCGCTGCTGTCGGTACTGCCCCAGGAAGAACGGCAGAAGTGGTTCAAGGCCTACAGCGGTTTTGCCGCCTACACGGACAGCACGCTCACCAGCCAGGAGGCCTTCGACCGCGACCTGGAAGCGGGCGTGGCGCGCGGCTGGCAGCGCTCGGTGGGCGAGAACGTCGAGGACGTGATGTCCATTTCGCTCGGATTCCGGGCATACGAACAACCCTTTGCCATCGTGGTGGCCGGCCCGCTGAGCCGGATGCTGAAGAACGAAGCCACCACGGGGAAACAGCTGGCCGAGGTCAAGGCGATGCTGCAGGCAGCGCTGCCCTCGGCCAATCTCACCTTTGTAGGAGTAGACAGTAGATGAACAAACGCACCTTCCTCGCCGCGGCATGCTCGGCGCTCGCCACGGCGGCCCTGCCGGCGACAAACGCCTACGCGCAGTCGGCCTATCCGGACAAGCCCATCCGCGTGATCATGCCGTGGGCGGCAGGCGGACCGACGGACGTGGTTGGCCGCGTGATCGCGGTCCAGATGGGGGAAATCCTGGGCCAGCCGCTGGTGATCGAAACCCGCGCGGGAGCCAGCGGCACCATCGGCACGGCCCAGGTCGCCAAGGCGCCTGGCGACGGCTATACCTTGCTGATGAACCCTTCGGTGCAGGGCATCTATCCGGCCCAATTCAAGAATCTGAGCTTTGACCCGATCAAGGACTTCCAGATGGTGGGCGTGCTGGGAACGGTGCCCATGGTGGCCGTCGTGCCGCCCGACTCGAAGTTCAAGACCTTCGGCGAACTGATCAAGCAGGGCCAGGCCCAGCCCGGCTCGCTGACCTTCGCTTCGCCCGGCGTCGCCACCTTGCCGCACCTGGCGGGCGAGCTGATCAACACCTCCACCAAGGCCAAGATCACCCACGTCGGCTACCGCGGCAGCAGCCCGGCGCTGACCGACGTCGCCGGCGGCCATGTGGACCTGATGTACGCGCCGCTGGCGCCGGCCCTGCCGCTGATCCAGAGCGGCAAGATCCGCCCGATCGCCGTGACGACCAAGGCGCGCCTGGCCGAACTGCCCGACGTGCCGACCATCGCGGAAAGCGTCCTGCCGGGCTTCGACATCGTCACCTGGTACGGCATGTGGGCGCCCAAGGACACGCCGCAGCCCATCATCGCCAAGCTGAACAAGGCCATGCTAGAAGCGTCTCAATCGCCCAAGGTGGTGGAAGCGCTGAAGTCGCAAGGCACCCTGCCCAGCGCCATGAGCTACCAGGAAGCGGAAGCCTTCAACCTCGCGGAAAGCAAGCGCTGGATCAAGGTGATGCAGGACGCGGGCATCCAGCCCGAGTAAGCACGCAACAAGCCGGGGCGCTCGCTGCGCCCTTCCAATGAAAAACCGCCATGCCCGGAAAACCCGGCATGGCGGTTTTGTTCAGCGCAACGTGGTCAGGCGTTCAGTTGAACACGCCCGTCGACAGGTAGCGGTCGCCGCGGTCGCACACGATGAACACGATGGTGGCGTCGTTGACGCGTTCGGCCACGCGCAGGGCCGCGACCAGCGCGCCCGCCGAGGAAATCCCGCCGAAGATGCCCTCTTCCGCCGCCAGCCGGCGCGCCATTTGCTCGGCCTCCGCCTGCTCGATGGATTCGTACGCGTCCACCCGGCTGCGATCGAAGATCTTGGGCAGATAGGCTTCGGGCCACTTGCGTATGCCCGGGATCGACGATCCTTCGGCGGGCTGCGCGCCCACCACCTGCACGGCGGGATTGCGCGACTTCAGGTAGGTCGACACGCCCATGATGGTGCCGGTGGTGCCCATGGCGCTCACGAAGTGGGTGACGCGGCCTTCGGTCTGGTTCCAGATCTCCGGCCCGGTGGTCTCGATGTGGGCGCGGGGATTGTCGGGATTGGCGAACTGGTCCAGCACCAGTCCACGGCCGTCCGCCTGCATGGCGGAGGCCAGGTCGCGGGCATATTCCATGCCGCCCTTGTCCGCCGGCGTCAGGATCAGCTCGGCGCCATAGGCCGTCATGGCGGCGCGGCGTTCCACCGACAGGTTGTCCGGCATGATCAGGATCATGCGGTAGCCGCGCATGGCGGCGGCCATGGCCAGCGCGATGCCGGTATTGCCGCTCGTGGCCTCGATGAGGGTGTCGCCCGGCTTGATGTCGCCGCGCTCTTCGGCGCGCGCAATCATCGACAGGGCCGGACGGTCCTTCACGGAGCCGGCGGGGTTGTTGCCCTCCAGCTTGGCCAGGATGACATTGCCCCGGGCTGCGCCCGCGGCCCCGGGAATGCGCTGCAGACGCACCAGCGGCGTGTTGCCGACGGTTTGCTCGATAGTGGGATAGGTAGTAGTCATGCGGACGATAATAACCTCGCCTGGCGGCGCGCGGCGCCAAAAGCCGCGCTCCCGCCATGGCTACCCGCGCCGGCCGTCTCAGGGCCGGGCGCGGGCCGCGGACTGGGACGCCGCCGGTTTCGTTTCGGGTTTGGCTTCGGCCTTGGCCGCCGCCGCCCTGCCCTGCGCCGGCTTGGCCGCCGCATCGCCCGCCGCGGCCTGCGGGCCCGCACCGCCCACCTGCAGGCCTGCCTCTTGCAGGGCCTGCGCCTTTTTCGGACCGATGCCGCGCACACGTTCAGCCAGATCGTTCAGCGATTCGAACTTGCCGCCCCGCTCGCGTTCCTTGACGATGATTTCCGCCATGCGCGGACCTATGCCCCGCACGCCCTCCAGCTGCTGGACGTTGGCCTGGTTGACGTCGACTGCGTGCGCCAGGGGCGCGGCAAGACTCAGGCCCGCCGTCACCAGCAGCGCGCCCAACGCCTGCCGCAAAGGGTGCGACGGGGTGCCGGAGCCGCTGGCGGCGCGAGGCCTGCGCCATCTTGCAAAAGGTACTGGCCGAGCGGCGGCCGATTGAAGAAACGGATTCATGGAAGGTCTCCCTGGAGTCTGGCGCAACGGCTGTCACGCCACGCTCGGATCATGCTGGCGGCGCGCCCCTCCACGGCGGCGCAGTGAACGCAAACATCCGCCCCGGCAAACCGCCGGGCGAAAAAAAGCCACCGCAAACGGTGGCTTTCCTGCGGACACGGCGCGGTTGCGCAACGTGCCGGACTTACTTGCGGGCGCGCCAGTAGCGCACGTACTCGGTGACGCCGGTCCGCACGTCGCGCATCGGCGCCTGGAACCCCGCCGCGCGCAGGCGCGTGACGTCGGCCTGCGTGTAGCTCTGGTAGCGCCCTTTCAGGTCGTCCGGGAACGGGATGTAGCGGATCAGATCCAGTTCGACCAGTTGCGCCAGCGTCAGCTCGGCTTCGCCGCGCTCCGCGCGCAAGGCATTGACCACGCCGGACGCCACGTCGTTAAAGGGCTGCGCGCGGCCCGTGCCACAGTTGAAGATGCCCGACTGCTCGGGGTGGTCCAGGAAGTGCAGATTGACCGCGACCACGTCCTCGACGGAGATGAAGTCGCGGCTCTGGCCGCCGTCCACGTAGCCGTCCCAGCCCGCGAACAGGCGCACGTGCCCGTGCTCCAGGAACTGGTTCATGTTGTGGAACGCCACCGAGGCCATGCGCCCCTTGTGCTGTTCGTGCGGGCCATAGACGTTGAAATAGCGCAGGCCCACGACCTGTGCGGTCAGGCTGTCCATGCGCTGGCGCAGGACCTGGTCGAACAGCAGCTTGGAATAACCGTAGACGTTCAGCGGACCTTCGTTGGCGGGATCTTCCACGTAGGTCGAGGAACCGCCATAGACCGCCGCCGACGAGGCGTACAGGAACGGAATGCGGCGCTCCTGGCAGAACTCGAACAGCTCCAGCGTGACGCGGTAGTTGTTGTCCAGCATGTAGCGGCCGTTGCGCTCGGTCGTGTCCGAGCACGCACCCTGGTGCAGCACGGCGCGCACTTCGCGCAGGCTGCCGTCGAGGACGCGGCGGCGGAAGTCGTCCTTGTCCATGTAGTCGGCGATCTGGCAATCGACCAGGTTGACGAACTTATCGCCTTCGGTCAGGTCATCGACCGCGATGATGTCTTGGATGCCGCGGCGGTTGAGCCCGCGCACCAGGTTGCTGCCTATGAAGCCGGCGGCTCCGGTAACGACGATCATGAGAGTTCTCCTGCCAATTCCGCGGCGGTGACGATGGACGTGCCGAGCTTGCCCACGGCGATGCCGCCGGCCTTGTTGGCCCAGCCCATCGCGTCGACCCAAGGCAGGTCGATGGCGCGCGACACGGCCAGCGTCGCCAGCACGGTATCGCCCGCGCCGGACACGTCGAACACTTCGTGCGCCTGGGCGTCGATGTGGTCGCGCCCCGCGTCGGTAAACAAAGTCATGCCCTGCTCGGAACGCGTCACGAGCAAGGCTTCCAGATCCAGGTCGGCGCGCAGGCGCTGCGCGCGATCGGTAAGTTCGGCCTCGGAATTCCAGCGGCCCACGGCCTCCTGCATTTCCGAGCGGTTGGGGGTGACCAGGGTGGCGCCGCGATACCGGGCGTAGTCGTGGCCCTTGGGGTCCACCAATACCGGCACGCCGGCGCTGCGGGCCAGGGCGATCAGCGATTCGACCCGCGTCAGCACGCCCTTGGCGTAGTCGGACAGCACGACGATGTCGTGGTTGGCCAGATGGCGGGCAAAGGCGGCCTCAACGTTGTCCAGCGCGGCCTGCGCCGGATGCTGTTCGAAGTCCACGCGCAAGAGCTGCTGCTGGCGGCCCAGCACGCGCATCTTCAAGGTGGTGTGCAAGGATGGATCGGCGACCAGTTCGGCCTGTATGCCGGCCTCGGCGGACAGGCGGCGGACGCTGTCGCCCGCCTCGTCTTCGCCCAGCACGCCGACCAATGTCACATGGCCGCCCAGGGCCGCCACGTTACGCGCGACGTTGGCCGCGCCGCCCAGGCGGTCTTCGCGGCGCGCCACGCGCACCACGGGCACCGGCGCTTCCGGCGAGATGCGTTCGACTTCGCCGAACCAGTATCGGTCCAGCATCACATCGCCCACCACGAGGACGCGGCTATGCGAAATGGCTTCGGCGGGAAATGCATTCATTCAAGTTCTTCCAAGCGGCGCGGCGCATAGGTTTCCCAGGCGTTGCAGCCGGGACATTGCCAGTAAAAGCGACGCGCCTGAAAACCGCAACTGCGGCATGCGTAGCGGTCCAGCCGCTGCGTATGCTTGTGGATCAGGCTGCGCAACAGCGTCAGGTCGGCGCCCGGCACCGGTGCTTGCTCGGCGCCGCCTTCCGGATTGGCCAGCTCGGCCTCCAGCAGGCGGTCCAGCCCCAGCAACGACGGATGGCTGCGCAAGGCATTGCGGGCAAATGCCCATGACGGCGCGGAGCCTTGCTGAGCGCGCAGTTCACGGAACAGCACGTTGAACAGGTCCAGCGATGCGTGGCGCGCATACTGCTTCTGCAGCACGTCGAGCCCGGCTTCTTCCTGATTGGCGGCGCGATAGTTCGCCAGCACCTGCTCGGCCACCAGGCCGGCGTACTCCGGAGCGTCGGTCATGACCGATTCAAGGTACAGGCGTTCGCGCTTCGGGTCCTGTTCGATCAGGGCCAGGCGAGCGCGCAGCATCGCGGTGCGCACCATGGCGCCCTTGCTCGCACCGGGATCGATGGTCGACAGGGCATGATCGGCGGCATCCAGCGCCTTGTGGGCCGCTTCGATGTCGGCAGGCTTGGCCGACAGCGCGGTCTGCGCCTGTTCGCAGTAATAGTGCACGAGCTGCGGCACCGGCTCGTCGACCAGGCCCTGCAGCGTCTTCACGGCCTCGATGGCGCGCGGCCAGTCGTGCTCGGATTCGTAGATGCGGATCAGCGAACGCAGCGCGGGCAAGGCGTAGCGGGTGTCCTTGAGCTGCTCGAAGCCGTTTTCGGCGCGGTCCAGCATGCCGGCCTTGAGGAAGTCCTGCGCCAGCTCGTGCTGCGCGTGCTCGCGTTCGGCGGCGGGCAGGTCGGAACGGTTCAGGAGGCTTTGGTGCACGCGGATGGCGCGCTCCATTTCGCCCCGCCGGCGGAACAGGCTGCCCAGCGCAAAGTGCAGCTCGGTGGTTTCCGGGTCCAGCTTGGCCACTTCGACGAAGGCGTCAATGGCGCGATCCGGCTCTTCATTGAGCAGAAAATTCAGCCCACGGAAATAGGAGTCGGGCAGGCTGCGGGTTTCCCGCAGCATTTGCCGGATATCGAAGCGCGCGGCCAGCCAGCCCAGCGCGAACAATACCGGCACGAAAATCAACCACCAAGGTTCAAAATCCACTGTGCGGGCTCTTGCGGTAATTCAGTGCGGAAAGGGATACAGGGCCGGCGCGCATTACAGCGGCGACATCGGGGCCACGGCCTCCGGCGGCACGGCAGGCGTGGTGCCGGCCACGGCGGCCTGGACGCGGTCCAGTTCGCGGCGCAGGCGCATGGCTTCGCGGCGGCGGCGCATGGCGGCGGGCACGGTCAGCAACAGACCGAACAAGGCGCCCAACACGAACACGACCAGCATCACGACGATGAGGGGGACGTCCTGCACCACGTAATCGGCGTAGAACTTCACGGCGACAGGATCCGTGTTTTTCAATGCGAACATCAATACGGCAACAAACACGAGCAATCGCAGGGCCCAGACTAGGTAGCGCATGGCGCATGCTCCAAAGAATTCAAGACTGTCAATTGTAAGCGACGGATCCCGCCTGGCGCCAAAAAACAAAGCCCCTTGATTGCTCAAGGGGCTAGGTTCTCGGTCCGATCCGCCCGAAGGCGGCCTTACTGCCGTGCCGTCAATGCATGGCGTGCAGACTCACCATCGACGGCATCGGTTCACTCGATCCAGAGGATTGAGCGTCCTCGTCATTGCCGCCGGCCAAGTCCACCCGCTCGCGCAGTTCCTTGCCCGCCTTGAAGTGCGGCACCTGTTTACCAGGCACCAGCACCTGTTCGCCGGATTTCGGATTGCGACCGATGCGGGGAGACCGCTGCGACAGCGAGAAGCTGCCAAAACCGCGGATCTCGATGCGCTGACCCGAGGCCAGGGCCTGGGTCATTGCGTCGAGTACGGTCTTGACCGCGTAATCGGTGTCGCGGGCGGCCAGCTGAGGATAGCGGGCCGCCAAGGCGGCGATCAGCTCCGACTTGGTCACGAATTAACCGTCGTTGCGCTGTTGGTCCAGCTTGGCCTTCAGCAGCGCGCCGAGGTTGGTGGTGCCGGACGAAGCGCTGGCGTCGGACATGCGCTGGATCGTTTCGGCGGTTTCGGCGTTGTCGCGGGCCTTGATCGACAGCTGGATCGAACGCGTCTTGCGGTCGATGTTGACGATCATGGCTTCGATGTTTTCGCCGGCGTTCAGAACGGTGGTGGCATCTTCGACGCGGCCCGAGGAGATCTCGGAAGCGCGCAGGTAGCCTTCAACGTCCACGGACAGCGTGACAACAGCGCCCTTGGCTTCGACCGACTTGATGGTGCCCGGAACAACGGCGCCCTTGTCGAAGGTGGCAACGAAGTTGTTGAAGGGGTCGCCTTCCAGCTGCTTGATGCCCAGCGAGATGCGTTCCTTGTCGGTATCGATGCCCAGAACCACGGCTTCGATCTCGTCGCCCTTCTTGAAGTTGCGCACGGCTTCTTCGCCGGTTTCCGCCCACGACAGGTCGGACAGGTGAACCAGGCCATCGATGCCGCCGGGCAGGCCGACGAACACGCCGAAGTCGGTGATCGACTTGATGGCGCCGCGGACCTTGTCACCACGCTTGAAGTTGGTGGCGAACTCTTCCCACGGGTTCTGGCGGCACTGCTTCATGCCCAGCGAGATGCGACGACGGTCTTCGTCGATTTCCAGGACCATGACTTCGACTTCTTCGCCCAGGGTCACGACCTTGCGCGGATCGACGTTCTTGTTGGTCCAGTCCATTTCGGAGACGTGCACCAGGCCTTCGATGCCGGCTTCGACTTCAACGAACGCGCCGTAGTCGGTCAGGTTCGTGACCTTGCCGAACAGGCGGGTGCCTTGCGGGTAGCGGCGAGCCAGGCCCACCCACGGATCTTCGCCCAGCTGCTTGACGCCCAGGGAGACGCGGCTCTTTTCCTGGTCGAACTTGAGCACCTTGGCTTCGACTTCCTGACCCACTTGCAGGACTTCGGAGGGGTGACGCACACGGCGCCAGGCCATGTCGGTGATGTGCAGCAGGCCGTCGATGCCGCCCAGGTCCACGAACGCGCCGTAGTCGGTGATGTTCTTGACCACGCCCTTGACCACAGCACCTTCGTGCAGGGTTTCGAGCAGCTTCTGGCGCTCTTCGCCCATGCTGGCTTCCAGCACCTGGCGACGCGACAGAACGACGTTGTTGCGCTTGCGGTCGAGCTTGATGACCTTGAATTCGAGGGTCTTGCCTTCGTACGGGGTGGTGTCCTTGACCGGACGCAGGTCCACCAGCGAACCCGGCAGGAACGCGCGGATGCCGTTGGTCATGACGGTCAGGCCGCCCTTCACCTTGCCGGTGATGGTGCCGGTAACCAGCTCGCCGTTTTCCAGGGCCTTTTCCAGTTGCAGCCAGGCCGACAGGCGCTTGGCGCGGTCACGCGACAGGATGGTGTCGCCGTAGCCGTTTTCCAGGGAATCGATGGCCACCGAGACGAAATCGCCGGGTTGCACTTCGAGCTCGCCCTGGTCGTTCAGGAACTCTTCCAGGGGGATCAGCGCTTCGGACTTCAGGCCGGCGTTGACGACGACGAAGTTGTGGTCGACGCGGACGACTTCGGCGCTGATGACCTCGCCGGACTTCATGTCCTGGCTCTTGAGGCTCTGTGCGAAAAGGTCGGCGAAGCTTTCGCCGCCGGTGGCGACGGTAGTGGAAACGGAAGACATGGGGTTGAAATCCATTGGGCCGAAATGGCCGTTAAAAACACACCGCAGCGGATTGCCCGCCACAGTGGAGTCAAAATGCCTGTTTGCCGGTTCGCCCTTGCGGGGTGGCCCGTGGGGGTTGCGCCTGGCTTGAACAGGGCCGATAAAAAAAACAGAAACCTGCGGAGGATTCGCGGGGAAAGTCCGGGACCGATAACTCAGTCCGCGGCGGCGTTCTTCCAGAAATCCAGTATTGCCTGCACCGTTTCCGCAATCGTCAAATCAGACGAATCCAGCACGTGTGCATCCGCTGCGGGAACCAAGGGAGCCGTAGTTCGCCCGGTATCGCGGGCGTCCCGCTCGCGCATATCCCGTAGAAGGTCATCAAGATTAGCAGAAATTCCCTTTTCGATCAACTGCTTACAGCGCCTCTGCGCCCGCGCGACCACATCGGCGACCAGGAACACCTTCAGGGGCGCATCGGGAAACACCACCGTGCCCATGTCGCGACCGTCCGCAACCAGGCCTGGCGCCACCCGGAAGGCGCGCTGGCGTTCGAGCAGCGCCTGGCGCACGCCCGGGAAGGCGGCCACGCAGGAAGCGAAATTACCGACTTCCTCGCGGCGGATCTCGTGGCCGACGTCCACGCCTTCGAGGTAGACATGCGGGCCTTCGAAACGCACGTCCAGGGTTTCGGCCACGCGCGCCACGCCGGGCTCGTCCTCGGCCGACAAGCCGCGGTTCAGCGCCGCCAGCGCGGTCAGGCGATAGAGCGCGCCGCTGTCGAGCACGGCCCAGCCCAACGCCTTGGCGACGCGGTGGGCCACCGTGCCCTTGCCGGACGCGGTGGGGCCGTCGATGGTGATGACGGGGACAGAAGAGGAAGTTGCAGAGGGAATCGAAGTCATGGGCAATTCTGCGCTAGGCCGCTACCAGGCCCGCGTAAACATCAAAGTAACCCGGGAAGGTCTTGCTGACGCAGCCCGGGTCGAGGATACGGACGGCCGCCGGCCCGAAAGCCGCCAGCGAGAAGCACATGGCCATGCGGTGGTCGTCCCAGGTGCCGATGTGCGCGTCGCGCCAGGCATCTTGCGCCGGTGGCGTCACGCGCAGCCAATCCGGCCCCGATTCCACCTGCGCGCCCAGCTTTTCCAGCTCGGTCTGCATGGCATGGATGCGGTCGGTTTCCTTGACGCGCCAGCTGCCGATGTTGCGCAGGCGGCACGGGCCGTCGGCGTACAGCGCCAGGGCGGCCGCGGTCATGGCGGCGTCGGGAATCAGGTTGAAGTCGGTATCGAAGGCCTTCAGGCGTTCGCCCTGGGCGACGCGCGCACCAGACACTTCGATCCAGTCGGGGCCGTAGGTCACGGTGGCGCCCATGTCGGCCAGCGTATCGGCAAAGGCGACGTCGCCCTGGATGCTGTCGGCGCCCACGCCGGTCACGCGCAGCGGCCCGCCGCCGATCGCACCCAGCGCCAGGAAGTACGAAGCCGTGGAAGCGTCGCCTTCCACGGCGATCTGCCCGGGGCTGCGATAGGCCGCCCCGCCGTCGATGACGAAGCGGCTCCAGCCGTCGCGCCGCACCTGCACGCCGAAGCGCGCCATCAGGTTCAGCGTGATCTCGATGTAGGGCTTGGAGATGAGTTCGCCCAGTACCTCGATCGTGACCGGCTTGCCGCTGCGGCCAGCCTGCAGCGGCGCGGCCATCAGCAAGGCGGTCAGGAACTGGCTGGACACCGAGCCCTGCACGCGCGTGACCGCGTCGGCCGCGATGTCGCCGCGGCCGATGTGCAGGGGCGGGTAGCCGGGCTGGCCCAGGTAGTCGATGCTGGCGCCCAGACCCTTGAGCGCGTCGACCAGGTCGCCGATGGGCCGCTCGTGCATGCGCGCCACGCCCGACAGGCGGTAGTCGCCGCCCATCAGCGCCAGCGCGGCGGTCAGCGGCCGGATCGCGGTGCCGGCGTTGCCCATGAACAGGTCGGCGCTTTCAACGGGAAAGCGGCGCACACCCTGCACCGTGACGCTGCCGGCCTCCAGTTCCGACACCAGCACGCCCAGCTGGCGCAAGGCGCCGAGCATGACGCGAGTGTCGTCGGAATCCAGCAGGCCGGTGATGACCGTGCTGCCCTCGGCGATGGCGGACAGCAGCAGCACGCGGTTGGAAATGCTCTTGGAACCCGGCAGGGCGATCACGCCCCGCGCTTGCCGCACGCGCGGCAGGTCGATAAAAGGCAAAGCGCCCATGTCAGCTACTCCTTGCGCCAGTTGCGGCGGGCGCGGGCCGCCGTGTCCAGCAGCGTCAGCAAAGCCGCGCCATCGCCGTCGGCAATGGCGCGTTCGGCACGATCCAGCACCGCGCGCACGTCGGCCAGTTCGGCCAGCATCGCGTCGCGGTTGGACAGAAAAATGTCGCGCCACATTTCCGGCGAACCCGCGGCGATACGCGTGAAGTCGCGAAAGCCGCTGCCCGCCAGAGCCAAGCGCGTGGAGGCGTCGGCGGCCTCGGCCACCTGCTCCATGTATACCGCCGACAGCAGATGCGGCAGATGGCTGACCGAAGCCAGCACCCGGTCATGGGCGTCGGCATCCATGTCGATCACGTCCGCCCCGCAAGCCTGCCATGCGTGGCGCACCAGGCCCAGGGAAGACTCGCCGTTCTCGGCCAAGGGCGTCAGGATGACGGTGCGGTTGCGGTACAGATCGGCATCGGCCGCCTCGGGCCCGGTGCGTTCGGCGCCGGCGATGGGATGGCCGGGCACGAACTGCGCGGCCCGGTCGCCGAGCGCCGCACGCGCGGCCGCAACCACCTCCGCCTTGGTACTGCCCGCATCGGTCAGCACGGTGGCAGGACGCAGATGCGCGCGCATGCGCGACAGCACGTCGGCCAGCCCGCCCACCGGCGTCGCCAGCAGGACCAGATCGGCGCGCGCCGCGGCATCTTCAAGAGAAGCGGCTTCGTCGATCAGCCCCAGCTCGACGGCGCGGGCCAGCGATTGCGCATTGCGCCCCACCCCCAGCACCCGGCCC
>Ga0209699_100641_pt1 | contig 14472 bp, 11 predicted proteins | sample SynthPrep_1_END__FD_187204 | JGI IMG/M metagenome (GOLD analysis project Ga0209699, IMG submission 187204) | Synthetic microbial communities from Ohio, USA - SynthPrep_1_END_DS7_MetaG (SPAdes) (version 2) | ecosystem: Engineered > Bioreactor > Aerobic > Activated sludge | place: USA: Ohio...
GTTCGGGGGAGGCCGCCATTATGGCAGAGCGCCTCCGGCGGCAGCGGGGCTAAGCTTGTCAAATCGTGTCCTGGCGGGCTTTGAAATAGGCGAGCAGGCGGCGCGGCAGCCAGCCGGTGTCGCCCGGCCAGGGCGCGGCGAGGAAGCCGACGTGGCCACCGCTTGCCGGGCGTTCGAAGTGGATGGCGGACGACAGTTCGGTGGCCTCTGGCTGGGCGGCCGGTGGTACGAAGGGGTCGTTGGCGGCGAGCAGCAGCAATGTTGGCAGGCGCACTGCCCGCAGCCAGGGTTTGCTGGAGGCGCGCAGCCAGTAGTCGTCGGCGCCGGCGAAGCCATGCACCGGGCCGGTGTAGATGTCGTCGAAGTCGAACAGGGTGGCTGCGCGGCGCAGGCGGGCGGCGTCGAACAGTTCCGGTGCGGCGGCCAGCTTGGCCTGTGCCTTGAGCTTCAGCGTGGCGAGGAAGTGCCGGGTATAGACGCGGTTGAAGCCGGTGGCGAGATGGCGGCCGGAGATGGCGAGGTCCAGCGGCGGGCAGATGGCGGCGGCGCTGGCGAGCAGGTTTGACGCGGCGTGCTCCCGCTCGCCCAGCCATTTCAGCAGTGCATTGCCGCCCAGGGAGACGCCGGCTGCATGCAGCGGTGCGCCGCTGGCGCTCAGGTGCAGGCGCCGCAGTATCCAGTCGATTTCCTCGCTGTCGCCGGAATGGTAGGCGCGGGCCAGCCGGTTGGGTTCGCCGGAGCAGCCGCGGAAATGCGGGATCACGCCGCGCCAGCCTTGGGCGGCCAGCGCGCGCATCAGGCCGATGGCGTAGTGGGACTGGCTGGAGCCTTCGAGGCCGTGGAACAGTACGACCAGCGGGGCGTCTGCCGGGCCGTCCAGCCAGTCGAGGTCGATGAAGTCGCCGTCTGGCGTGTTCCAGCGCTCGCGCCGGTAGGGCGGGGCGATGCCCTTGCGGGTCAGCGGCCAGATGGTCTGCAGGTGCGGGCCGGGCAGCCACCAGGGCGCGCGATAGTCGCCGGCCGCGGGCATGGCCGGATCTTTGTGTGCCACCGGAAGCGGGGCGGGCTGCGAAGGTGGGCTTGCGGCAGGGCGCACGGGCGGTCCGGCCGCGGTCGGCTAGTGGACGACGTGGGGCGTCAGCTGGGCAGCCAGCTGATTGATGTCCGGCGTGGTGGAGGCGTGGTGCATCACCATGCGCCAGCCCTGGGCGCCGCGGGCATAGACATTGGTGGCGACCACCGGGATGCCCAGCTCTTCTTCGCCGGCGGCGGTCATGTGCTCGACCACGTTGTGCACCGTCAGCAGCATGTTGGCGCTCACCACGTGGTGCGCCGTGCGGATGTTGCGGCGCTGGCCGCTGGCGAAGGCCAGGCGCCAGGATTCGCGCACTGCGGCGAGACCGACGTCGCGCGGACCGTCGGGATGCACGCAGACCACGTCTTCGTCCTCCGACCAGACCGCCATCATGGCTTCGAGGTCGGAGCGGGAGAGAGCATCGTAGAAGGCGGCCTCGACGTCGGCTGCCGAGGTGAAGATGGGCTTGCTCACAGGCGGAACGGCGGAGGGAAACGGGGAGACCAGGGCGGCCGGCGGCTCATCGCGCGGCTGCCCCTGCAGGCGTCGCGGGCCAGCCAGGCCGGGCCGCGACGGATCGTGTGCTCAGTGATGCCCGCTGGGGCGTTCGCCGGAGAACACGTACTGGGCACTGCAGTAGGGACAGACCGCCTTGCCTTCCTTCAGCACGTCCAGGAAGACGCGCGGGTGGCGGGCCCACAGCGGCGCGCCCGGTTGCGGGCAGTGCAGCGGCAGGTCATGGGCGGTAACGGCGATGGGCTGGGCCTTGTCGGTGTTGTCAGCCATGACGGAGATCCTCTCAGACGTAGGAAAGCCAGGGTTCGTATTCCGCCGCCTTGCCGCCGACGACGTCGAAGAAGCGCGCCTGGATCTTGGCGGTGATCGGACCGCGGCGGCCGGCGCCGATGGTGCGATTGTCCAGCTCGCGGATCGGGGTGACTTCGGCGGCGGTGCCGGTGAAGAAGGCTTCGTCGGCGATGTAGATGTCGTCACGGGTCAGGCGGCGCGACTGCACGGTGTAGCCGAGTTCGGCGGCCAGGCGGATCACGGTGTCGCGGGTGATGCCGGTGAGGGCGGAGGCGATTTCCGGTTCGTAGATCACGCCATCCTTGATCACGAACAGGTTCTCGCCGGCACCTTCGGCGACGAAACCCTGGGTGTCCAGCAGCAGCGCTTCGTCGTAGCCGTCCTGGGTGGCTTCCAGGTTGGCCAGGATGGAGTTGGCGTAGGTGCTGGCGAGCTTGGCGCGCGGCATGGTGACGTTCACATGCTGGCGGGCGAAGGAGGAAGTCTTGATGCGGATGCCTTTCTCCAGGCCTTCCTCGCCCAGGTAGGCGCCCCACGGCCAGGCGGCGACGGCGACATGCACCGTGGAGCCGCGGGTGGAGATGCCCATCTTCTCCGAGCCGTAGAAGGCGATCGGACGCAGGTAGCAGGATTCCAGCTTGTTGGCGCGCACCACTTCCTTCTGCGCTTCCATCAGGACTTCCTTGGTGTAGGGAATGTCCATCATGTAGATCTTGCCGGAGTTGAGCAGACGCTGGGTGTGCTCGGCCAGGCGGAAGATCGCGGTGCCCTTGTCGGTCTTGTACGCGCGTACGCCCTCGAATACGGCCAGGCCGTAGTGCAGCGAGTGGGTGAGGACGTGGGTGGTTGCATCGCGCCACGGTACGAGTTTGCCGTCGTACCAGATGAAACCGTCGCGGTCAGCCATGGACATGATTGGGGTTCTCCACCAGGTGAAAGTTGTTGACGCCGGCCCGGCGGCCCCGGGCTGAATCGCGGAATTCTAGCGCAAAGCGGGCGCCGCGGCGTCGGCGCGCGGTGGCGGGAGAGAGTAAAATGCCGCCCTTTGCCCCAGGCCGCCTGCTCCATGGACCGTAGCTGGAAACCGAATGTCACCGTTGCCGCGGTGATCGAACGCGAGGGCCGCTTCCTGATGGTTGAAGAGGAGACCGCCGACGGTCTGCGCTTCAACCAGCCCGCCGGCCACCTGGAGGAGGGCGAGTCCCTGATCGAGGCCGCCGTGCGCGAGACGCTGGAGGAAACCGCTCACCGCTTCGTGCCGGAATACCTGGTGGGCATCTACCAGTGGCCGCGGCTCCAGGGCGACATCACCTACCTGCGCTTCGCCTTCGGCGGCGCGGTGGGAGAGCTGGTGGCCGGGCGGGCGCTGGACGAGGGCATCGTGCGCGCGGTATGGATGAGCGTGGACGAACTGCGCGCCAGCCAGGCGCGCCACCGCAGTCCGCTGATCCTGCAGTGCGTGGACGACTGGCTGGCCGGCCGGCGCTACGGCCTGGAGCTGCTGCGTCACTACGCCGCCTGAGGATGCGCGGCCTCATCCTGTTTCTGCTGGCGGCTCTGGCGGGCCTGGCGCATGCCCAGGGCGCGGTCACTTCCGTGTGCTACAACTACGGCTGTGCCAGCGAAGGGCTGGTGGTGATAGACCCGGCGCGGCTGGCGCGGGCGAGCGACACCCTGGCGCTGGCGCACGACGCGGCGGGCGAGCGCGATGCCATCGCCCATGTGATCGGCGATTTCTACCGCATCGCCGGCGAGCAGACCCCGGTGCGGGCGGATCGCGGCGGCAATTTCGCCGACCAGGGCGTGGAAGGGCGGATGGACTGCATAGACCACTCCACCTCCACCACCCGCTTGCTGCACCTGCTGGAAGAGCGCGGCTGGCTGCGCTTCCACCGGGTGGAGGCGCCGGCCCGCCGCAGCCGGGTGCTGTTCCAGCATTTTTCCGCGGTGATAGAAGAGGTCGACGCGCCGCCGCACGAAGCCGTGGCCTTGGCCCCGGAACCGGAGCCCATGCCGGTGCCGGACTACATGGCGGTGATGCTGGCGCAGTGCGACTGCGCCGAAGTGCTGCAGGACCTGCGGCCGGCTGCGGCGGCATCCGCTGCCGTGCAGGAGGAGGCGCCGCCCGCCGGCCAGCCGGGCGCCCGCTTCGCAGTCGACAGCTGGTTCGTCGACAACGGCGAGCCGGCGGTGGTGTTGCCGCTGGCCGATTGGCTTGATGGAGAAGGACCGAATGTCCAGTAAGAACGATCCCGCCGGGATGAAGGTTGTCGTCGGCATGTCCGGCGGCGTCGACTCCGCCGTCACCGCCCTGCTGCTCAAGCGCCAGGGCTACCAGGTGACCGGCCTGTTCATGAAGAACTGGGAGGACGACGACGATTCCGAATACTGTTCCACCCGCCAGGACCTGGTGGACGTCGCCTCGGTGTGCGACGTCATCGGCGTCGACCTGGAAGTGGTGAACTTCAGCAAGGAATACAAGGACAGGGTATTCGCCGACTTCCTCGCCGAGTACGAGGCCGGCCGCACGCCCAACCCGGACATCCTCTGTAATTCCGAGATCAAGTTCCGCTGCTTCCTCGACCACGCCATGCAGCTGGGCGCCGAGCGCATCGCCACCGGCCACTACGCCCAGGTGCGCGAATGGAACAACGACGGCCGTACCGAATTCCAGCTGCTGAAGGCGGAAGACGGCACCAAGGACCAGAGCTACTTCCTCTACCGCCTCAACCAGGAACAGCTGGCAAAGACGCTGTTCCCGCTGGGTTCGCTGTACAAGCGCGAGGTGCGCCGCATTGCCGCCGATGCCGGCCTGCACGTGGCCGGCAAAAAGGACTCCACCGGCATCTGCTTCATCGGCGAGCGCCCTTTCCGCGAATTCCTGATGCGCTACCTGCCGACCCAGCCGGGCGAGATCCGCGGCCTGGACGACGGCCGGGTGCTGGGCGAGCACCAGGGCCTGATGTACCACACCATAGGCCAGCGCAAGGGGCTGCACATCGGCGGCATCAAGGGCAACCAGGACGAGGCCGGCGAGCACGACGCCTGGTACGTGGCGCAGAAGGATGTGAAGGCCAACGTGCTCTACGTGGTGCAGGGCCACGACCATCCGGCGCTGCTGAAGGAGCGGCTGGTGGCCACCGAGCTGAACTGGATCGCCGGCCGCGCTCCGCACACCCACTGGGTGTACACCGCCAAGCCGCGCTACCGCACGCCGGACATGCCCTGCGAGATCGACAGCGTGGCCGGCGGCCGTGCCGAGATCGCCTTCGCCCAGCCGCAGTGGGCGCTCACGCCGGGGCAGAGCGTGGTGGTCTACGAATCCCGCGTCTGCCTGGGCGGCGGCATCATCGCCTGAGTTCGGTCTCGGCGGCGGCGGTGCTGCGCCAGCCGGGCCGCCACTCCGGGCCGAGGACGAAGCCCGCCACCCAGGCGGGCACGGCCGCCGCCGGCATCGGCCGGGCGATGCCGAAGCCCTGCACCGTATCGCAGCCCAGCGCGAGCAGGGCGCGGCCCTGTGCCGGGGTTTCCACGCCTTCGGCGATCACCGAGCGGTCGAAGGCGCCGGCCAGGCCCAGCACCCCCTCGACGATGGCCAGATCCTCTGGGTTGCCGAGCATGCCGGCTACGAAGGAGCGGTCTATCTTCAGCACCTTGGCGGGCAGCCGGCGCAGATAGGTGAGCGAGGAGTAGCCGGTGCCGAAGTCGTCCAGCGCGAAGCCCACGCCGTGGGCGGCGCAGCGGGCAATGTTGGCGCTAACGATGGCGATGTCCGCCAGCGCGGCGCTCTCCAGCACTTCCAGGGTCAGCGCGCTGGCGGCGAGTTGTGGATGCTGCCCCAGGCATTCGCCCAGCCAGTCCGGTAGTTCCGGCTGCTGCAGCGTGCGGGCGGAGACGTTAACGCTCACCGCCATTTCCAGCCCCTGGCGCCGCCAGGCCGCCATCTGCGCCAGCGCGCTTTCCACCACCCAGCGGTCTATCGCCTCGCTCAGCTCGGTGCCTTCGGTGGCCGGCAGGAAATGGGCCGGACCGAGCAAGCCTTCGACTGGATGCTGCCAGCGGATCAGCGCCTCCACGCCCACCACCCGGCCATCCCGCAGCCCCACCTTGGGCTGGTAATGCAGGCACAGCTCCTGTTCTTCCAGCGCGGCGGCAATGCGCTTATACAGCGCCTGGTTGGCCTGGGCGAGCTGGTCCTGGGCGGCGTCGAACAGGTGGTAGGTGGAGCGGCCCAGCTGCTTGGCGCGGTACATCGCCTGGTCGGCGTGGCGCAGCAGGATATCGGGCGGGGCATCGTCGTCCGGGAAGATGGTGGCGCCCAGGCTGGCGCTGACGTGCAGGGTGAGCTCGCCGACGTGCACCGGCTCGGCAACCGCCCTCAGGATGCGGGCGAGCAGCTGTTCCACGTCTTCCGCCGACCCCAGGCCGGTGAGCAGCAGGATGAATTCGTCGCCGCCCAGCCGGGCGACGGTGTCGCCATCGCGCACCGCGGCGGCCAGGCGGTCGGCGATCTGTACCAGCAGGCGGTCGCCCACATGGTGGCCGTGCTTGTCGTTGATCGGCTTGAAGCCGTCCAGGTCCAGGTAGCCGACCACCGCCATGCTGCCTTCCGCGCGGGCGCTGGCGAGCAGGCGGTCCAGCCGGCTGTGCAGCAGGGTGCGGTTGGGCAGGCGGGTGAGCGGGTCGTAATGGGCGAGCTGTTCCAGCCGCTGCTGGCTCTCCTTGAGCGCGGTGACGTCGGAGAACACGGTGACGTAGTGGGTCGGCTCGCCCTGCGGGCCGCGCACCGCGCTCACCGAGATCTGCCGCAGGCAGGCCTCGCCGTTGCGGTGGCGGGCGCTGAGCTCGCCCTGCCAGGCGCCGGTGGTCTGTACCGCGGCGATCATTTCAGCGTACTCGGCCGGGTCGCCCACCGGCAGCATCAGCGGCCGGGCCGGCTTGCCGAGCACCGCCCCGGCTTCGAAGCCGGTGAGGGTGGTGAAGGCGCGGTTAACGTCCAGCACCGTGCCGTCCTTGTCCACGATGAGGATGCCGTCGTGGCTGTTGGCGAACACGCTGGCCGCCAGCCGCAGCTGGGTTTCCGCCTCCCGGCGGTACTGGACGTCGCGGGCGACGCCGACGATGCCGAGCACCCGGCCATCGGCGTCCACCACCGGCGCCTTGATGGTTTCGTAGGCCACTGGCTGGCCGTCGGCATCGCAGACGCATTGTTCCTCGACGACCACATGGCGGCCCTGCATGGTGGAGTGGTCGTGGCTGCGGTAGCCGCGGGCGGTCTCGGCGCCGAACAGGGCGGCATCGTTGCTGCCGATGATTTCCGCCGCCGGCCTGCGCGCCACCCGGCTGAAGGCGCTGTTGCAGCCGCGGTAGATGCCTTCGGCGTCCTTGAAGAAGATCAGGTCCGGGATCGCATCCACCAGCGCGCGCAACTGCCCCTGGCTGGCCTCCAGCGCGCGGCGGGTGTGCAGCTGCGAGAAGCCGGGCCGCAACAGCCCGAGCAGCGCCCCGGATACGGTGGCGAGCAGCGCGCCGTCCGCCTCGTCGGCGCGGGCGGATGGCAGGAGCAGGGCGAGCACGCCCAGGCAGCGGCCTGCGTCATCCTGTATCGGCCAGGCATGGCAGCGCTGCGGCTCCTCCGCGTTCGCCAGCCGTGCCGCGGCCGGCCAGGGGGAGCTCGCCGCCTGGCCGCTGGCGGCTAGGGCACAGGGCGCGCCGGCGGCGGCCAGCGCGGCGGTTTCGTCCGCGCCGAGCGAGGGGGCGGCGAGTGTGGCGAGTTCGCCCTCGTTTGCCGAGAACAGGGCGGCGCGGGCTTCCGGCAGGCAGTGTTCCGCCAGCGCGGCGATGGCGCCGGCCAGGGCGCTCAGGCTGGATGCGCCGGCGGCGATCCCGGCCAGCAGGCGGCGTTCGCCGGCGGCGAGGCGTTCCACGGCGGCCGTGGCGCCTTCGTCCAGCAGCAGGGCGGCCGGGGTGTCATGCGGGAGCTGGCGGGCACAGGCGGCGACGAGATCGCTGGCGTAGAGCTCCCCCAGCAGTCTGCCGGCCGCGCTCTCCACCCGCAGCACCGCGGTGGCCGTGCGCAGCAGCTCGGCGGCCCGGGCCAGCGGCAGCGACGGCGGGATGGTGGCGGCGTGCGTTCGAGACGCGCACATGGGGGGCGGACGCTCCTGTCGGGTCGCGGCGCGGCTGGTGCGCTGGCGTTTCAGCTGCGGCAGCTGGCGGCGTGATTCTGGCGCACGCGGGCGGCGTAGTGCTCGCAGCGCTCGAAGTACTCGGCGGTGCTCTTGGGCATGGGGGTGCGGGCGCGGGTGATGTAGGTGACGAGGTCGCGGCCCTGCAGGATCAGGCGGTGACCGTCGGCCACCTCCTGTTGCTCCGAGGCGCAGGGCGGACAGGACAGCTGCGGCAGGAAGGCGCTGAGTTCCTCGGAGGCGACGACGAAGTCCGCCCACACGTCGAACACCATGGAGTCGGTGCGCAAGGTCTCGCACTTGACCTTGGCGGCGCCGACGAAGCGCTCGACCACCTCGGTCACGCCCTGGAAGGGGCGGTTGCCGGCGAAGGTGGCGGTCATGATGGCGCCGACGCGGTCGATGTCGCGCAGGGTCTGGGCGATCTTGATGTAGCGGCTCTCGTAGAAGGCTTCCACCGGAATGGAGAAGGCGCGGAAGGGCTCGCCCCACAACTCGTCGATGCCTTCCTCGCCGCTGCGATGCAGCACCATGCGGCCCAGGTGGAGCGCCTCCTGCAGGCAGACGCCGCATTCGCGCATCAGGGCGTTGTCCATGTCGATCTCCACGCCCAGCTCCTGCAACTCCACCAGCTTGGTGAAGATGTCGGTGGCGCGGTTGAACATGGCGCCGGCCAGCATCGCGCCCTTTACGCGCTTGCGTGCCGGGTCGGTTTCGCTCTCGTAAGCGCGGCGGGCATCGCCCAGGCGTTTGCCAGGGATGTTGATGCCGTGCTCGACGTGGTTGAACAGGCGTCGGGTGAGGGCCTGGATCAGCGTTTTCTTGGCCTGCAGCGAGTCCGCCGGCGGGTCGTAGGCTTTGATCCAGTAGCCGTCATAGAAGACGCGTTCAACGCCGTCTATGGTCTCTGTCGTACCGTTGGGTATAGATGCATTCATGGCAGCGTTCATTGCCGAAAAGCGAATACACGGGCGGCAAAGGATACGCCTGTTGTGCAGTGCAAAAGAAGGGGCTTTTGCACCACGATGTGGCGTGGCTCACGTAAAAAACCGGCCGTTCGTCGGAAAGCTCCCGCCGTCCGGTAGGGAGGCGAAGCCGCCCGCAGGGCGTGGCGGCCGGGACGGAGAAGGTCCGTGCGGGCGCGATCTGCGGCGAAAAAGAGGGGAAAAGACTGCGCCACGGAGGTTTGGTGGCGCCTATGTCGCGGCGGGAATGAGGGGCTATATCCTAAGTCTGAGCCAGGATCGGACGCGCACCGGCCTGGTGCTCACGCCAGCTCGGCGGTGATGCTGGCGCGCAACACGGTCTGGGTTTCCCCGTCGCGGACGCGGTTGGAGAACCACCACAGGCCGCCTTTCTTGATCGTCCACTCGGCTTCGTGGCCGGCCAGCAGCAGCGAGGCGAGGCGGCCGAGGGCGGGCTGGTGGCCGACGATGAGCACCGCGCCGGAGGCGTCCGGCCAGCCGGCGGCGGCCAGCAGCTCGGCCACGCCCTGGTCGGGCGCCAGCGCCGGCACGATCTCGAAGTCCTCGCTGAAGGCGCTCGCGGTCTGGCGGGTCCGCACCGTGGGGCTGCAGAGGATGCGCAGCCGCTTGGGGCGGCGTTCTTCCAGCCAGGCGGCGACACGGCGCGCCTGCTTGAGGCCGCGTTCGGTGAGTTCGCGGGCGTGGTCGGGGGTGCCATCCACCGCTTCGGCGTGGCGCCAGAGAATCAGGTCCATGCGGTCTTCCGTGAAGGAGAGGGGCGGCAGTGTGGCCTCCGCGGATTGCAGCGGTGTGACGGCCGGGCTTTTCACCATGGCGTTTTTCCCCAGAGCAGGGTTTCGACTTCGCCCAGCGCCCGGCGGCGACGGCGGGTGTAGCGCGCACCTTGCCAGCCGAGGGCGAAGGCGGCGGCGCGCTGCAGGGCGGCGTCCTCGCCGGCCCATTGCTGCAGGCGGGCGCGGGCGGCTTCCATGTCGTGCAGGAAACCCAGGGTGTCTTGCGCGCGGTTGAGCGCATCCAGATAGCGCTTGGTGCGCCCGGTAGCGAACAGCGGGGCGAAGAACTCGGTGCCGTAGCGCAGGCGCTTGAGGGCGATGCGCAGCTTGTGCAGCTGGGCCGGGATAAGCGCGCCGGCGGCCTGGTAGCGCCGCCGGGCCTTCTTGCGCAGGCGGGCGAGGCGCAGGCGGGCGAAGGCCTTGAGGGCCACCGCGTCCAGCAGGGCGCCTTCGGGCAGGCGCAGCAGGGCGATGCTGAACTCCAGCATGGCCAGGCCCTGGTCGGCGTCGGCCACATGTTCGATGGCGGCGGCCCGTGCCTGCTTGCGCCGGCGGTCGGCGAGGGCCAGCAAGGCGGGCAACTCCTCGCCGCCGAGCTCGTCCGCGCCGGCGGTGTCCTGCAGCGGGGCGAGGAAGTCGGCGTAGAGCACGTCGATGTCGCGGGCGTCGCCGTAGCGGTCGGCCAGTTCGGCCAGGCGTTCGTTCCAGGCGTCGGTGAATTCCGCCGGCAGCGCCGGGGCGAACAGCCGCAGCAGGGAGCGCAGCCGGCGCAGGGCGATGCGCAGTTGGTGGATGCACTCGGCGCAGGCGGTGTCGGTTGCTTCGGCGGCCCCGCTTTCATCTCCGGCGGGATGGGCGGCGAGGGCGGCCGCCGCCGCGGCGTTGGCTTGCCATTGGCGCAGGCAGCCGTGGGCGAGGTCGCGGAAGGCGGCGATGACGCCCTGGCGGGCTTCCAGCCGGGAAGGCTCGGCGCGCACCGCGGCCGGCGCCTGGTCGTGAAACAGGCGGTAGCCGCGCTCGGCCTTGGACAGGTCGGCCGGCATCAGCGGCAGGTCCCGCGCCAGGTCGCGGGCAAGTTCCAGCAGATCCAGCGGGTCGCCGGCCACCAGCTCCAGTTCGAGCTCGCAGATGGGGGCGCTGCGGCCGCCGGCCTCAATGGTGCCGGTGTCCAGCATCAGCAGGATGCGCACGCCTTCGCGCGGCGCGCAGGCGCGGGTGTCGCGGCGGAAGCGGGTGCTCAGCACCGGCACCAGCGCGTCGCGATGGTTTTCGAGCAGGCGGACCACGTCCGGGTTGTCGATGGCGCCGAAGTCGAAATTGCCGCCGTAGGGCTGCTCCCACTCCGGCCGCTGGGTGAGGCCGCCGGTGGAAAGGGCGGCGCATTTCACCGTCTGCAGCCAGCGCCGGCCTTCCTTGCGGGTGCGCAGGGCCACCTTGCGCGCCTTGAGCGCCAGGCCAGGGGTGTCGAAATAGACGTTGTCCAGCGTCTGCGCCTTGCCGACGCGCTCGGCGTTGGCGAACAGGGGGTGGCGGCGCAGCGCGGGCAGGGCGCGTTGCGGCAGAGAGAGCTTGAGTTCGATTTCCTGGCTCATTGGTTTTCTTCTGTGGCGCGGGGAAAGGAGGAGAAAACGGACCGGCTTCGGGGCGGGCCCCGGGCGCCAAAGGCGCCCTGGCAGGGCGGCGGGCAGCCGGGTGGCGGGCGGCGCCGGACGCCGCTGCGGGATAGCCCCATTCTAGTCGGGGCGCCCGGGCGGCGTCTTGCTCACCCGCCCGGGCGGGCGCCGGCGCCTCGATCGCGGCGGCCGTGGAGGCCGCCCGGCAGCTTCGAAGGCAGCGGGCGTGCCCGCCGGCGCCGCTTCAGCTTACTCGCCGAACACCTGCCGCCACAGGGCGATGACCGGCTCGCGCACGACGGCGACTTCGTCCGCCTCCACCCGCGAGGCCAGGCCGTTCAGGCGCTGGCGGTGCTGCAGGCGGCGCAGCTGGCGGTAGCTGTCGCCGCAGGCGGTGGCCAGCCCGGCGGGGATCAACCCCAGCTCGGCGGAGAGGCGCAGCAGGGAGATGTTGCCGAGGTTGGCGGTGAGCCGCGGGTGGTCGTGGGCGTAGCCCAGCACCAGGTACTGGATGAGGAATTCGACGTCCACCAGCCCGCCGGTGTCGTGCTTGAGGTCGAACAGCGGACTCTTGCCGGCGTGGGCGTCGCGCATCTTGTGGCGCATCGCCAGCACTTCGGCGCGCAGCGCGTCGCGCTCGCGCGGCAGGCGCAGCACTTCGTCGCGGATGCGTTCGAAGGCCTCGCCCAGCGCCGGGTCGCCGGCGGAAAAGCGGGCGCGGGTGAGGGCCTGGTGTTCCCACACCCAGGCGGATTCCAGCTGGTACTGGCGGAAGGCTTCCAGCGAGCAGGCAATGAGGCCGGAGTCGCCGTTGGGACGCAGCCGCAGGTCGGTCTCGAACAGGATGCCGGCGGCGGTCTGGCTGGAGAGCCAGGTGTTGGTGCGCTGGGCGAGGCGGGAATAGACCTCGGCGGCCTCCGGGCCGTCGTCCTGGTAGAGGAAGACGAGGTCGAGGTCGGAGGCGTAGCCCAGCTCCTTGCCGCCCAGCTTGCCATAGGCGATGGCGGCGAACTGGGGCGCTTCGCGGTGGCGGATCTTGATCTTGCGCCAGCACAGCGGCAGGGTCAGCGCGACCATGATGTCGGCCAGCTCGGAGAGGTGGTCGGCCAGCTTTTCCACCGTGAGCAGGCCGGCGATGTCCTGGGTGAGCAGGCGGAATACCTGGGCGTGGTGCTGCTCGCGCATGAGGTCGAGCTGGCGCTCCATGTCCGGCTCGATGGCGTCCAGCTCGGCAGCGAGGCTGGCGCGGAAGGCGGGCCAGTCCGGCGCGGCTTCGAGGTTGCGGTCGTCCAGCAGCTCGTCGAGCAGGATGGGGTGGCGCACCAGGTATTGCGAGCCCCAGCGCGATGCGCCGACGAGGTCGGCCACCCGCTTCAGCGCCTGCGGGTACTGCTGCAGCAGCGCGAGGTAGGCGCCGCGGCCGGCGATGGACTCGATCAGGTCCAGGCAGCGGGCGAGGGTGTCGTCCGCATGGCGGCTGGCGGCGGCGGTTTCAATCACCCGCGGCATCAGCGCGTCCAGCCGGCTCTTGATGTGCTGCGGCAGCTGGCGGTAGCGCGAGCCGGTGTGGATGGCGGCCAGGCGGGCGGCGGCGGCGGCCGGGTCGGCGTAGCCGAGTTCGCCCAGGGTTTCGGCGGCCTGGGCGGGGTCGTCGGCGGCGGCCCACAGCGCGTCCAGGCTGTGGTCCTCCTCGCTGGGGTCGCCGAACACCGCGTCGAAATGGGTGCTGACGGCGGCGCGGTGGCGGCCGAGTTCGGCCAGCATCGCTTCCGGCGTGGCGTAGCCCATGGCGCGGGCGATGAGGGCGCGGTCGTCGTCGCCGGCGGGCAGGTCGTGGGTCTGGGCGTCGTCGAGGAACTGCAGGCGGTGCTCCAGCCGGCGCAGGAAGTCGTAGGCGGCGTCCAGCTGCTGCACCGTGTCGGCGCCGAGGATGCCGCGCTCGGCCAGGCGGGCGAGCACCTGCAGCGTGGGGCGGATCTGCAGGCCGCTGTCGCGGCCGCCGCGGATGAGCTGGAACACCTGGGCGATGAACTCGATTTCGCGGATGCCGCCGGGGCCGAGCTTGACGTTGTCGGCGCGGTCGCGGCGGCTCACCTCGCGGCGGATCTGCGCATGCAGCTCGCGCATGGCGTTGATGGCGCCGAAGTCCAGGTACTTGCGGAAGACGAAGGGGCGGGCGATCTGTTCCAGCTCGCGCCAGCGCTCGCCGGTGAGCACCCGCGCCTTGATCCAGGCGTAGCGCTCCCACTCCCGGCCCTGGGTGATGAAGTAGTTTTCCAGCATGTCGAAGCTGCCCACCAGCGGGCCGGAGTCGCCATTCGGGCGCAGCCGCATGTCCACCCGGAAGACCTGGCCGTGCTCGGTGACCTCGGCCAGCGCCTGGATGATCTGCTTGCCCAGCTTCTCGAAGAACTCGAAGTTGCTGATGACCTTCTTGCCGCCGGTGTCGCCGTCTTCCGGGTAGATGAAGATCAGGTCGATGTCGGAGGAAACGTTGAGCTCCCGCCCGCCCAGCTTGCCCATGCCGATGATGAGCAACTCCTGCTCCCAGCCGGTGGGCGACAGCGGCGCGCCGTAGCGCTGCAGCAGCGCGTCGCGCAGCACGTCGTGGGCGTGGCGGATGGCGACTTCGGCCAGCACCGTCATCGTCTCGGTGACTTCCGCCAGCGGCGCGCGGCCGTCCAGGTCGCGCACCGCCAGGTGGCACAGCACCCAGGTGCGCAGCTGGCGCAGGGCGGCGCGCAGCGCGGCTTCGTCCGCGCCGCGGGCGGCGATGAAGGCGCGCATCGCATCCGCGTCCAGCGGCGCGCCGGTGCTGCGCGCCAGCTCGGCGGCCAGCCAGGGGCGGCTCTCCAGCATGCGGGAGAGGAAGCGGGACAGGCCGGCGGCGTTGGAAAAATCGGGTGTGGTGTCGGGCATGGCGTGGCGGCTTGGGCGCGGCTGGTCGTGAGCAATGCCGGATGATACCGCGCCGCCCGGAGGGGCCGGCTGCGCGGGAAAGCGGCGGGCGAGAGGGGGTGGGAGCGGGGC
>Ga0209699_100649_pt1 | contig 14348 bp, 15 predicted proteins | sample SynthPrep_1_END__FD_187204 | JGI IMG/M metagenome (GOLD analysis project Ga0209699, IMG submission 187204) | Synthetic microbial communities from Ohio, USA - SynthPrep_1_END_DS7_MetaG (SPAdes) (version 2) | ecosystem: Engineered > Bioreactor > Aerobic > Activated sludge | place: USA: Ohio...
ATCCCCTACCCCAACACCGGCATGGCCAAGGACACCACCAACGGCACCCGCACGGTGAAGATCACCGGCAAGGAAGTGATGCTCAAGAACAAGAGCTACTTCAAGACCAGCTACGGCGACGAACCCGGCTGCGCGCCGAAGAAAGGGGTGATCACCAGCAAGATCAAGGGCAAGGTGTACTTCACGTCATGGTCGATGGATGTGAAGTTCGAAGGCGAGAATGTGGTGCGCAACCTCGACATGACCACCCACAACCATGCCTCGATGCCGGGCAATACGCCTACCTGGCCTTATCTGGATGCGGTCGCAGTGGCGAAAGGTGAAGGCCCCTGCAAAGACGACATCAAAAAGGAAAAAGATGCATGCCAGGGCTATGCACCCCATACGCCAAACGGCCCCAGCCCTTGCCCTCCCGACGGCAAGCCGGGCTCCAAAGAGGCGGCAAACGCCTATGCCGACAAGGTCGCCGCCGATAAGTGCCTGACGGCAAGGCGCTGTCAGTTGAGCCCCTATCAGCCGACGGGCAATCAACCAGGCTGCTGTCCTGGGCAGACCGGGCACCATGTGGTTGAAGCAGGTTCGTTCTATGACACGGGACGTGGTAGCGAGACGTCCACTCCGATATTGGGAACCTCGGCCTATAACCAGGCCAAGGCCCCCTGCATCTGCGTAGAAGGATGCAATCAGTACCATGGCACCCATGGTCTGATGCACACCTACCAGAGCACCGCCGCGCTCAACAACGGCACCACCGTGGCCTCCCTGAAACTGGACGATGGCACGGTGATCTCCAAGGTGGGCCTACCGTATCGCGATGCCAGAAAGTATGGGGTCGAAGCGGTCGGCAAGAGCTTCCCCGAATCCGGCTGCGACCCCAAGTGTCTGGAAGCACAGCTGGATGCCTATCACAAGCAGTGTGGCGTTACCGACGACCTGGAGTGTCGATCCATCGCCACGGGCTACAAGGGAGATGAGGCCGCAAAAGCGGCGGATCAGGCTGTCCTGGCGCGATCCCAGAAACTGGCAGCAAGCAATACATCCGCAATGTCGATGGAGTAAGCATGAGCACTGAGCTGAGACTGACCAATACCTTCGTGACCGGCGCGATTCGTCATCGCAACCTGGGCTACTTCGCCAGTCAGGATGATCAGGTCGACAAGAATATCGCCCACAGTCATTTCTACGGCTTCAACAAGGGGCAGCTCGGTTATGTGGAGATGCAGCCCTGGTTCACGGTATCGATGACGATCACCAGGCATCCGCTCGAACAAATGCTGGCCCTTTCTGCGGCCGGCCAGGTCAAGCTCTTCGGTAGCGGCCAGCAAAGCTTCGAGACGATCAACACCCCTCAGGGCTCACCGGGCGTCCGTGGGGCGATGCGCAAGGCGCGCACCATTGCCGGGCGCACCTACGCGGCGGGCATGAATCGGCAGGTCTATCGCCGAGATGGCGAGAACCAGTGGACCTGCCTGGATCAGGCGATCCGTCCGGGTGCGGGAGAGGTAAAGGGTTTCGAAACCATCGACGGCTACGGGGACGACGAGATCTATGCCGCTGGCTGGGATGGTGAACTCTGGCAATACGATGGAAAACGCTGGCAGGCATTGTCCAGTCCGACCAACCAGGTTCTGACCAGTCTGCTTTGTGCGGGAGATGGCGTTGTCTATGCGTCCGGCCGTAGAGGGTTGCTGCTCAGAGGGCGCCATGATGCCTGGGAGGTTGTCGAGCAGGAGCTCACGGAAGACATCTGGGATATGGCCTGGTTCGAAGGCCAACTGTACCTGTCGACCTACCAGGGTCTCTACGTGCTCAGGGACGAACGACTGGTTCCGGTCGATTTCGCAGGTGAGCGCCCGACGAGTTTCTATCACCTGACTCAGGCAGATGGTGTCCTCTGGTCAATCGGAGCAAAGGATATCTTCGCCTTCGATGGGCAAGACTGGAGCAGACTGGTTTGATCGCGACGGTTCTCGAGCAGCATCTGGAGGAGGCGGCCTTTCTTTCCGGCCTGCGCCAGCAGGCCATCCACGAACCCCATTACGACCTCAACCACCTGACCACCCTGGACAACCGCATCGAGGCCCATCTCGACGGCCTGCGCATCGCCGGCCCGGTGGCCATCGAGAGCCTGCTGGAGCAGCTCAACCCGAATGCCGAGGGCGAAGTCTTCACCGCCACGGTGCTGGCCTTCGAAACGGCCAACACCGCCGGCATGGCAAGGCTGGCCGAGCATGTGCGGGGGTTCCCCGACAGCGCCGACTACATGGCAGCGGCATTGGGCTGGCTGGACTGGGCGCGGGTCGAGCCCTGGCTGGAGAAGCTGCTGGGCTCGGCCGATGCACTGTTTCGTCAGGTCGGTCTGGCCGCCTGCGGCATGCATCGACGTGACCCGGGGCCAGCGCTGATCGCCGGTCTTGCCCATGCGCAGCCGAGCGTCATCGCCCAGGCGGCACGCACCGCAGGGGAACTACGTCGGCGTGACCTGATGCCTGCGATCCGCGCCCATCGCCTGCACGTCGATGAAGGCGTGCGCTTCTGGGCCAACTGGGCCACCTTGCAGATGGGTGACGAAGAAGCGCTGCTGTCGCTGCGGCAGTTCGCCGAACAGACCGGTCGCTATCAGTACCGGGGGTTGCCTGCGTTACTGGCCTGGCAACCCCGTGACGTCAGCATGGCCTGGGTACGCCAGGCCATGCAGCAGCCGCAGCAGCGGCGCATGGTCATCCAGGCCGTTGGCCTGCTGGGTGAGGCGGCGAGCATTCCCTGGCTGATCCAGCAGATGCGTGACATTCCCAACGCCCGGGCGGGCGGCGAAGCCTTCAGCCTGATCACGGGTGCCGACCTCGCTCTGCTCGACCTGGAGCTGCGCGACACACCGGAGCATGACGCCGGCCCCAATGACGACCCGGCCGATCCCAACGTCGCCCTGGACGCGGATGAGAACCTGCCCTGGCCCGACCCGACGCTGGTCGAGGAATGGTGGCAACGGGAAAGCCGCAGCTACCAGTCCGGCAAGGGCTATTTCCTCGGCCAGCCGATCAGCGAGCAGGGTTACTGGCAGGCACTGGCCAAGGCGCAGCAGCGCCAGCGCTGGGTCGCAGCCTCCGGCCTGGCGCGCTTGCGGCCTACCGAGGTGCTGTTCCCGGCGGCCGCCCCGGCCTGGCGGCAGCGGGTACTGCTCAACGGCTGAGCAATACCCGGCAAACCCATACCCTCTCGTCGTAGCGCTGCGCGCACCGAGCGATCACCCATCTGACGGCGATCCCGGCTTACCCTCGCAAGACGGTGCGCGCAGCGCCCCCTACGGGACGTCCGGGTAGCGGCTGACTTCGATCAGGTTGCCGTCCGGATCACGGAAATACACCGACTCGATGGGGCCGATGGCACCAGTGCGGGCCACCGGTCCCTCTTCCACCGTCACGCCCTGCTCGGCCAGATGCGCCTGCACCTGTTGCAACGACCAGCGGGTAATCAGGCACAGGTCGATGGCGCCCGGCGTCGGCTTGTCTGCCTTGGGCTCGAATTCGCGGCCTGCCTGATGCAGGTTGAATTTCTGCTGGCCGAATAGCAGAGCGCTGCGCCCGGCGCCAAAACGCTCATGGCGCATGCCCAGCACCCGCTCGTAGAAGTCGACGGTGGTGTCGATATCGGCCACCGTCAGTACCAGATGATCCAGTCGTTCGATCATGCTCAATGCCTGTCCAGTAGATGAAAACGCGGCAACCGCAGGTGCCAGTGAATCGCCGCCAGACGAGCGCCCAGCACCACCAGCATGGCGGCACAGGTGTCCAGCCAGTGTGGCGTACCGAGCATGCGCAGGCCGATGAAGGTCAGCGCGCCGGCGATGCAGGCCGTGGCGTAGATTTCCTTCTGGAAGATCAGCGGAATCTCGTTGCACAGCACATCGCGGATCACTCCGCCGACCACGCCTGTCATCACCCCCATGATCACCGCCGTGCTGATCGGCGTGCCGTGTTGCAGGGCCAGTTCGGTACCGTAGACGGTGAACACCGCCAGGCCGAAGGCGTCAGCGATCAGCAGGCCCTTTTCATGGATCGGTCGGGTCATGCGTACCCAGATCACGGTGCCCAGCGCCGCCAGCGACGCAACCAGAATGTAGGTGTCGTCGCGAATCCAGCTGACCGGGTGGTTGTCCAGGATCAGATCACGCAGCGTACCGCCGCCCAGTGCAGTGACGATGGCCATCACCAGCACGCCGAACAGATCCATGGACTTGCGCCCGGCCATCAGCGCTCCGGTGATGGCGAACACCGCCACGCCGAACAGGTCGGCGATATAGAAGAGCTGCTGCATGGCGCGAGCTCAGCCCCGGGTTGGCGTACGCAGGGTGACGAACTCCTCGGCGGCGCTCGGGTGTACCCCGATGGTCTCGTCGAAGATCTGCTTGGTGGCGCCAGCCTTGAGTGCGATGGCCAGGCCCTGGATGATCTCGCCGGCCTCCGGGCCGACCATGTGGCAGCCCAGCACGCGGTCACTGTCGGCATCGACCACCAGCTTCATCAGGGTGCGCTCGGGATTGTCGGTCAGGGTCAGCTTCATCGGCCGGAAGCGGCTCTCGAAGACTTTCACCTGGTACCCGTCCTCGATGGCCTGCTCTTCGCTGAGACCGACGGTGCCGATGTTCGGCAGACTGAATACGGCGGTGGGAATCATGCGGTAGTCCAGTGGCCGGTATTGCTCCGGCTTGAACAGGCGGCGGGCCACGGCCATGCCTTCGGCCAGGGCGACCGGTGTCAGCTGCACGCGACCGATCACGTCGCCGATCGCAAGAATCGACGGGGTGGAGGTCTGGAACAGCTCATCCACCTCGATGTAGCCACGTTTGTCCAGCCTGACATCGACGTTCTCCAAGCCGAGGTTGTCCAGCATGGGGCGGCGACCGGTGGCGTAGAACACGCAATCGGCCTCCAGCACACGGCCATCCTTGAGCGTGGCCGCCAGGCTGCCGTCAGCCTGGCGCTCGATGCTGGCGATGTCGGCATTGAACTGCAGATCCAGGCCTTTGCTGTTCAGCTCATCACGCAGGTGTTCACGCACCGCACCGTCGAAGCCGCGCAGGAACAGGTCGCCGCGATACAGCAACGAAGTCCGTGCGCCAAGGCCATGGAAGATCGAGGCGAACTCCACCGCGATATAGCCGCCGCCGACCACCAGCACGCGTCTGGGCAGCGTCTTGAGGAAGAAGGCTTCGTTGGAACTGATGGCGTGCTCACGACCGGGGATGTCCGGTATCTGTGGCCAGCCACCAGTGGCGATGAGGATGCGCTCGGTGCTGTGACGCTGGCCGTTCACCTCGACCGTGTGGGCATCGACGATGCGAGCATGCCCTTCGAACAGGCTCACGCCGCTGTTGCTCAAGAGGTTGCGATAGATGCCGTTGAGCCGCGTGATTTCGCGGTTCTTGTTGGCGATCAGGGTGCTCCAGTCGAAATTCGCCGCGCCCAGCGACCAGCCGAAACCTTCGGCCTGCTCGAAGTCTTCGGCGAAATGCGCGCCATAGACCAGCAGTTTCTTCGGCACGCAGCCGACGTTGACGCAAGTACCGCCCAGGTAGCGGCTTTCGGCCACCGCCACACGGGCACCAAAACCAGCGGCGAAGCGCGCCGCACGCACACCGCCGGAACCGGCGCCGATAACGAACAGGTCGAAGTCGTGACTCATCGGGTATCTCCTTGGCAGACGCGGGAGCATACCGCAAAGGTCGGCGCTAAGCTGAAGAGCGGAGGTGGATACCATGCGCCCGACCCTGACTCATCTTGCCCTGCACGTCCCCGATCTCGATGCCTGCATCGCCTTCTACCAGCGTTTCTGCGGCATGCAGGTGATCCACGAACGCCCTGGCAAGGGCACTCGCATCGTCTGGATGGCCGAGCCGGGCAAGGAACACCAGTTCATTTTCGTCATCATGCCGGGCGGCCAGGATCGCAACCTGGCCACCAACGACTACAGCCACTTCGGTTTCGCCCTGGGCAGCCGTGAAGACGTCGAGCGTATCGCCGCGATGGCCGAGCGAGACGGCTGCCTGATCTGGCCGCCGCGCGACGAACCCTATCCGGTCGGCTATTACTGCGGGCTGCGCGACCCGGCCGGCAACTACGTGGAATTCAGCTACGGCCAGCCGCTCGGCCCCGGCTCGGAACGGATGCCCATACCCTGAAATGCAAAACGCCACCCGAGGGTGGCGTTTCGTTGACCTGCCGACGTATCAGAACGCCTTGCCGGTCTTGTACAGGTTCTCGAAACAGAAGTTGGTGGCGTCGATGTAACCTTCGGCGCTGCCGCAGTCGAAACGCTGGCCCTTGAACTTGTAGGCCATCACGCAGCCCTGCTGGGCCTGGCGCATCAGGGCGTCGGTAATCTGGATCTCGCCGCCCTTGCCTGGCGGGGTGCTGCGAATCAGGTCGAAGATGTCCGGGGTAAGGATGTAGCGGCCGATGATCGCCAGGTTCGACGGTGCGTCCTCGGGCTTGGGCTTCTCCACCATGTTGCTGACGCGGTAGATGTCGTCGCGGATCATCTCGCCAGCGATCACGCCGTACTTGGAGGTTTCGTCCTTCGGCACTTCCTGGATGGCGACGATGGAGCAGCGGAACTGGTTGTACAGCTTGACCATCTGCGCCAGTACGCTGTCGCCTTCGAGGTTCAGGCACAGGTCGTCGGCCAGCACCACGGCGAACGGCTCGTCACCGATCAGCGGTTGACCGCAGAGGATGGCGTGGCCCAGGCCTTTCATCTCGACCTGGCGGGTGTAGGAGAAGCTGCACTCCTCGATCAGACGACGGATGCCAACCAGGTATTTCTCCTTGTCGGTGCCCTTGATCTGATGTTCGAGCTCGTAGCTCACGTCGAAATGGTCTTCCAGTGCGCGCTTGCCGCGGCCGGTCACGATGGAGATCTGGTTGAGACCTGCCTCCAGTGCTTCTTCGACGCCGTACTGGATCAGTGGCTTGTTCACCACCGGAAGCATTTCCTTGGGCATTGCCTTGGTCGCTGGCAAAAAGCGGGTGCCGTAACCGGCAGCGGGGAACAGGCATTTCTTGATCATGGGATTCCCAGATGGGGGTGGTTGGAATGCGCGCTCAGTCTATCAAGCCGCGCTGGCCTGACAACTGCCGCTTGCAGGCCGACCGATGCCACGATAAAGAAAACCCAGCTCCGCCAGTTGATCGGCGTCATAGATATTGCGTCCGTCGAACACTACCGGCATGCGCATCACGCCACGGATACGCGGAAAATCAGGCTGGCGAAACTGCTTCCACTCCGTCACCAACACCAGGGCATCCGCGCCCTGGGTCACCCCATAGGGCGACTCACTCAACACCAGTTGCCCAGCCTCGACCGCGGCTGCATAGCGCAGTGCGATGATCGCATTGGCCGCAGGGTCGCACGCCTGCACCCTTGCCCCTGCCGTCAGCAGCGCATCGAGCAGCACCAGGCTCGGCGCCTCGCGGATGTCATCGGTACCGGGTTTGAACGCCAGCCCCCAGAGCGCCACGACGCGCCCCTGCAGGTGACCATTGAAATGCTCGCGCACGGTCTGAAACAGCAGCGTCTTCTGCAATGCGTTGCGCGCCTCCACCGCTCGCAGAATGCCTGGCTCGATGCCCTCATGCTCTGCCGTGCGAATCAGCGCTTTCACATCCTTGGGGAAGCACGATCCGCCATAACCGCAACCGGCATAGATGAAATGCGTGCCGATGCGTCTGTCACTGCCGATGCCACGGCGCACATCCTCGATATCGACACCCAGCCGTGCACAGATGCCTGCCATTTCGTTGATGAAGGAAATCTTTGTCGCAAGAAAAGCATTGGCCGCGTACTTGCTGAACTCGGCCGCGCGCACACCCATGCACAGCAATCGGTCGTGATTGCGCAAGAACGGCGCATACAGCCTGCGCAACAACGCCCGCCCGCGTTCGTCGTCGCAACCGACGATCACCCGATCCGGACGCATGAAGTCCTCCACCGCAGCCCCTTCCTTGAGGAACTCCGGATTGCTCGCGACCGTGACCCGCACGCGCTTGCCGCGACGCCCCAGGCCCGCATTGATACGCTGCTCGACACGCTCGGCGGTGCCCACCGGCACGGTCGACTTGTCCACCACCAGACACGCCTGCTCCAACTGCTCGCCCAACTCATCGGCAACCGCCAGCACGTGACTGAGGTCGGCCGAACCGTCCTCGCCACATGGCGTCCCGACAGCGATGAACACAACCTCGGCGCGACGAACACCTGCCGCCAATTGCGAAGTGAAACCGAGCTGGCCGCTAGCCAGTTGCGCGCGCAACATTGCTTCCAGACCGGGTTCGTAGATCGGCACCTCGCCTCGGGACAGCATCGCGACGCGTTGACGATCACGCTCGACGCATACCACCTGGTTGCCCATCTCGGCGAAGCAGGTCGCCGTCACCAACCCCACGTACCCAGCTCCTATCACGCATATCTGCATCGCAGCATCCTCCTGGCGTTTGCCGCGATTGCAACCAATCGTGGTGGCAGCGATGTGAAGAAACGGCGAAAGAATGATGACAGGCGCATCACCCGCAGCCACTGGCGTTGATCCGGGGGCGCTTGTATCTTCGGCGCTACGCTGATCGACAGCGTTGGATATCGACCGACTACAGGGAACCGTCATGCGCTTACTGGCCACCGCCCTCGCCCTTTCTGCCGCCACCGCCTTCGCGTCACCCCCCACGCCCCCGTCCTCCACGCAGATCGCTGCCTGGTCGCCAGAAGAAATCAACGAAATGGGGCCGACGATCGAGCGGCTGCTGCCCGTCACGCTCAAGGGCGGTGAACAGGCCTACCTCGCTTCGGTTTCCTACGAGAACGCCGGGCGTAACTTCTGGGCCGGCTACCTGCTCGTCCGCCCACATATCGGCGAAGCACGCCCCCTTGAAGAATTCGGCGGCCAGTACAACCAGATTCGTACTCTGGACGACTACAGCGACAGCCATTCTGCCGTCATCATCGGCGGCGCCGGCTCGGGCCAGGGCTCATCGCAGAGCAGCTACGCGCTGGTGGTTTTCGATGGCTGGTCGCCAAGAATCCTCTTCAGCACCAGCGAATCGGACAACTCCGGCAACTGCGGTGCTTACGTGGAACGCGACTGCGAGGGTAACGACGTGTTCATCAACGTCTTCGAGGGCGACAGCACCAGCAAGCGCATCGGCCTGGCTGTCACCAACGTGAAATACCACTCCCCCGACCTCGAAACGACGCCCTACCAGTACAGCCACGAGTCACAGCTGGTGTTCGTGGAGAATCCGAATCGGTGATCAGCGGACGTCAGCGCACGGTACCGTGACATGAAATGCATGCCGGGTTACTCGACCGTCAGCTCCATCGTCCGCCACCTCCTGCCTTCCGGCGTGCGGATCACGGTCGCCCTGAATCGCGAGCGAAACAGGGCATCGAATCCATTCAGAGAATCAACCGACGATCGGGCTGGGAACGGAGGCATGTATCAGGACAATCACTGCCTATCCGTTACGGGGCTCACGAGCTGCGCCGCACTCATGACCTTGAAAGGCATATCCAGCAGATTTTCAGCCGTCTCATGAGCCAACAACGGGGTCGGGAATGAAGCCTTCGTCCCGTAGCGCCTTCACAACGCCGCGAATCAGATAGTTGCTGGAGAAGCCGATCGTGTACTGCCTGGCGCCCTCACTGACTGGGTGAAGCATGCCCTGGTCGACAAGCTTCTTGAGCTGGTAGGTTCGCTGATTGGCGGTCAACCCAGGTAACGCCGGCGCCAGGTCCGACGACTTCACCACGCCTTTTTTGATGGCGAGTTTGAGCACCCCTTCCTCGGCTGCCGTGATCAGGGAACGGGTACGCGCGATATCCACGGCTGGGTTCAGGATATGCCGACTCAGGTACTCGAAATCGGTCAGACGATCCACCTTGTCCAGTTCTTCGCGCACCCCCTCCAGCACATAGATACACCAGCTTTCCAGCCCCTCTGAGGAGCCATCGTCCGCACCGGAAAGCATGGCGTAGTAACGCTCACGGTCATTGCAGAAAACCGCTGTCGGGTTCAGCACCCTGCCACCGACGTTCACGTTGAAGCCGTACTTGATCAGCAATGCGTAGGTCAAAAGCCGTACCACGCGCCCATTGCCATTGCCGAATGGGTGGATCCACCCGAATCGGTGGTGAGCCAGCGCAACTTTCATCAAATCGTACTTGGACGGCTCCGGTCGATTCACGAATTCGACCAACTCGGCCATGTAGCCGGGGACGGAAACCGCATCAGGAGGAACATGGGTCGATTGGGAGATACGAACGGCCCCCAAGCGATATGCTCCAGGCGTTCGGTCGCCCTCCCTTTCCAGATCGTCGACCGCAAGGTGATGCAGCTCCCGGATGAAATGCTCCGACAGCGCATCCCCGGGGCTCATGGAGGTCTCGATGTATTCCATCGCCCGTTCGATGTTCGCGACCTCTCGCAACTGGTCGCTCTCCTGCTGCCGCCCCTCCACCTTGCTTTCGACATAATCTGCAAGGGTCGTGTGATTGCCCTCGATCCGGGCTGATCCCAAGCTCTCCAGCATGTGGAAGATGCTCTTCAACTGATAGAAAACAGGAGGTGGCGTACTCCCCTCAAGCTGCAAGCGGCGAAGGTGCTCGAGTTCGTTGAGCACATCCACCAGAGGCGAAGCGAAGGACGGATTCAGAAGCCGGAGCTCATGGTGAACAAATTGCGGCATACGCAGAATCATCTCAAAACGGAATTTCAGTTATCTTGAAAGAAACCCACAAAACCCAGGCGTGATAAGGGAATTACGATAGCATAACCTGTGAATTATCTTGAAACCCTGCCTGTAGCAACTGCAAGCGACAAGTTGGGAAAGTGTAAAAGCAGCCCGTCTGCCCACCCCTGCTACGCCACCTCGTACGTGCACAACACCGAATCCCCCATCACCAGTTCCCCTGTCTTGACGTGGTGGTGGATGGCGCGGATCTCCTTGCTCAGACGCCGATTCGCCATCTCTCTCGCCGAAGGTGGCCGCTGCTGCCAGGCATAGAACCCGCTGCGTGATACCCGCAGGAGCCGGCACATCGGCGCTACGGGATAGCGATCGGTCAGCGCCTCGATGGCGCGGAACTTCACTTCGTGGGCTGCGAGAAGATGGCGAGCGCCTTTTTTAAAACATCGCGCTCCATGGTGACCTGAGCCAGCTGCTGGCGTAGCCGGCGCAACTCTGCACTCTCGCCACGATGCTTGCCGTTGCCCGGAAAGGCATCGTCACCTTGCTGTTCGTACTGGCGCTTCCATTTGCCCAGCAGGCTTTCAGCGATGCCGAGCGTCTCGGCCACATGACGAAGCGGCGTACCGGCAAGCACCTGGTCTACCGCCTCGCGTTTGAAGGATTCGGGAAATGTCTACCGGTGCGGGGGTAGTCCATAATTTGCGCGGACAGCCTGTCACTGAATCAGAGTTCATGTCATCAGCCGGAACCATTGCATCAGATATGGCGGACGCCTTATACGCCACTGCTATGGCAGCAGGAGACCTTTGATTTAGCCTGTCAGCAAGGATGCGTAATGCGCAGATTCGTAGCCCCTCTAGCTCTTCTGCCATGTCTGGTTCTGGCTGACGGGCAATCCCTCTCCTGCTATGTCGTTGGCGTAAGCAACGGCGATACCTTGAGCTGCTTCGATCCAGAGCGTCGGATAGCCGATGAAATCCGGTTGCGTGGTATCGATGCGCCAGAGACCAAGCAGCCGTTCGGCCAGCTCAGCAAGCAGAGCCTGTCACAACTCGCGCACGGTGAGCCAGCTACGTTGAAATGGAGCAAGCGCGACCGCTGGGGCAGGATCATCGGCACAGTTTGGATCGAACCAGTCGATTGCCCAGGTTGCGGCCATACCCTCGACGTCGGCCGAGCACAGTTGTCAGTCGGCATGGCCTGGTGGTTCAGGCGCTATGCGAACGAGCAGCGCGACGAAGAGCGGAAGCAGTACAAATTCGAGGAACGGGAAGCGAAAGACCGCGGCATCGGTCTGTGGCGGGACAAGGAGCCGGTGGCGCCTTGGGAGTGGAGAAAACGTTGAATCTGTCAAAAAACGCAGATCTAAAGCTTATCGAGCCTTCGCCGTTACAAATTTCGTAGCCTTGTACGTTGTACAAACCGTTTGACGAACCGATAATCGCGATCCACTGTTGTCGTAGCCAGGTGGGGCAATCCACACTACGGCAAGGAGCAGAAATGTCATCGTTCAATTCGCAAGCATTCGTCAGCGTTCTCTACAACACCGAGTTGATCGGTGCTGGGGCGGCACGCTCGCTTGAGCTGCTGCGCGACATCGACGGCACTATCAGCGCCCTAAGCCACCACGCTGAGCTCATGGGTAATGCTGCCGCGTCTTTTGAGGAAACGGCCAAAAAGATTGCCAACTGTAGTGAAGCGACAGCAATCGCCGAAGAAACCCTCATCCCTGTTCTCGAAAATCTGCAGGATGCACTTAAAGCGGCTCATCTGGTAATGATCCGCAAGAGAGATGCAGCCATTCAAGACCCTCGCCTAAATGAAGACGATGGTGTTGTGGAAGCTTACGAGCGTTTCCTGGGCGCAATGTGTCACCTCAATGAAACCACTGAAAAACTTCGGTGGTTCGTGATGGAGAACAATGCGGATGCCGAAGATAGCCACACTCCTGAAATTTTGTCTGACAACAAGGCCATCGACGACTTTCTTGATAGCTTGTGAAGCTGAGAATCACAGCAGTCGATCTCGGTAAGAAGTCCTTTCAAAACTCATACAAAGGCCTTCCAGACGACATCAAAGAGCACTTCAAAGAGGCCAAGAAAGAACTCCTCAAGTATCCGCAACCATCAAGCCTTCGGCTTCATCAATTGAGCGGCTGGAAGAACCCAAAGATCTACACAATCGATGTGGGCCCAAATCACAGCTACAAGCTCAGCTTCGAACTGGATGGTGAGATAGCGATTTTCAGGCGCGTAGGAACACACAAGCTGATCGACCGCTGCCCATAATCAAGCCCCACGCCCTAGCAGGGCTTTTCGTTTCTGGTGCAATCGTTTGCACTACCCTACCCCAGCCGATCCAGCTCCTGCCCCGCCATAGACCGCTACTGAGCCAGATCCAGCGCCTCTCCTTTCATTCATTACCTGCCCCCTCCAGCGCACGCCCAAACTCATACGGCGAAACGAACCGCTCCCGGTTCGCATCCAGGTAGTCTGCCCACCACTGCACCATCAGCCTGCGCTCGTCCAGGTGCTCGGCCTTGTGGATGTAGGCGGCGCGCACAGTGTTGCGCTCCTGGTGGCTCATCTGGCGCTCCACCGCATCCTTGCTCCACAGTCCGGACTCCACCAGCGCCGAGCAGGCCATGGTGCGAAAGCCATGGCCACAAACGTCGACCTGGGTGTCATAGCCCATCCGCCGAAGGGCGGCATTCACGGTGTTCTCGCTCATGGGTTTGTAGTGGTAGTGGTCGCCAGGGAAGACCAGCGGGTAGCGGTCAGTGAGCGCCCGGATCTGCTCGAGCAGCGCCAGGGCCTGGCGGGATAGAGGAACCAGATGGGGCGTGCGCATCTTGGCGCCGCGGTGAGAGTGCTTCACCCCCTCGATCGCTTCGCGCTCGGCCGGGATCGTCCAGAGGCCTCGGTCGAAGTCGATCTCGTCCCAGCGCGCGAAGCGCAGTTCGCTGGAGCGAATGAAGACCAGTAGTGTCAGCTGGACAGCCAGGCGGGTCAGCGGTCGGCCGCCATAGGCCTCTGTACGCTGCTGGAACTCGGGCAGCCGCTCCAGCTGCAGGGTCGGCCTGTGAGTCGCCTTGCGCGTCGCAGTGGCGCCCTGGAGGTCACGAGCGGGGTTTCTCTCGATAAGGCCGTGCTGAACGGAGTAGCGCATGATGCCATCGATGTACTGGCGCAACCGGCCTGCTAGCTCGAGGTGATCATTCTTCTCGGCAGCTTTCAGCGGCACCAGCAGGTCGCGCACCTTCAACTGGGTCACATGCTGATCGCCCAGGACGGGGAACAGATGCTGTTCCATCCGGCGCAGTATCTTTGCCGCGTGATCCTCCGACCATTTACGAGCGCCGGCAGCGTGCCAGTCCAGGGCAACATTGCGGAAGGTGCCGGCCACTGCAGCCGCAGCCTGGGCTTGCTGCTGGCGGGCATGCTCCATGGTGTCGATCCCCTGGGCCAACAGGGTAAGCGCTTCCGCTCGGCGATCTCGCGCGGCACGTAACCCCAACGCCGGGTAGCTGCCGAAGGTGGCCAGCCCTTCCCTGCCGTCCGGCCGGCTGAACTTGAAGCGCCAGGTCTTGGTGCCGTTCACCTTGACCAGCAG
>Ga0209699_100653_pt1 | contig 14255 bp, 18 predicted proteins | sample SynthPrep_1_END__FD_187204 | JGI IMG/M metagenome (GOLD analysis project Ga0209699, IMG submission 187204) | Synthetic microbial communities from Ohio, USA - SynthPrep_1_END_DS7_MetaG (SPAdes) (version 2) | ecosystem: Engineered > Bioreactor > Aerobic > Activated sludge | place: USA: Ohio...
ACGAAGCCTTCGCCGCCCAGGGCCTGGCGGTGACCCGCCAGCTGGGCATCGCCGACGACGACGCCCGCGTCAATGCCAACGGCGGCGCCATCTCGCTGGGCCATCCGCTGGGCGCCTCCGGCGCCCGCCTGGTGCTCACCGCGATGCGCCAGCTGGAGGCGACCGGCGGCCGCTATGCGCTGTGCACCATGTGCATCGGCGTGGGGCAGGGCATCGCCATCGCCATAGAGCGGATCTGAAACCCTGCGCACGCAGGGGATAACATGAGAAGGCGGCCACCGCCGCCCACACCAGAAGAGAACAAGGAGACGAACCGTGAGGCCGGAAGCCATCCAGATCATCAAGGACGAACACCTCGCCATCAGCGCGGTGCTGTATTCCCTGCGCTACCTCGTCAAGGAGATGCGCAAGGGTTCGGCGCCCAACTTTCCGCTGCTCAAGGCCATCCTGGACTACATCGTGTCCTACCCGGACCGCTGGCATCACCCGAAAGAGGACAAATACCTCTTCGCCGCGGTGCGCCGCCGCACCCGCGAGGCAGACAAGCTGATCGAACGCCTGGAGCGGGAGCACAGCCTGGGCTACCCGATGGTGGAGGAGCTGAAGCACGACCTGATCGCCTTCCAGAACGGCGACCCCGAGGCGCGCGAGCGCTTCTACGCCACCGCCGACCGCTATGCCGAGCTGGAGTGGGAGCATCTGCACACCGAGGAAGAGGTGTTCATGCCCATCGCCGAGCGGGTGCTCACCGCCGAGGACTGGGCGGAGATCCACACCGCCTTCCGCGAGAACGACAACCCGCTGTTCGGCATCAAGCCGAAGGAAGAAGCGGAATCGCTGTACCAGAAGATCCTGTCGCTGGCGCCGGCGCCCATGGGCTTCGGCCCGGCGGCCTGAGCATCGCCGGCGGCATCGGTTCGCAAGAACCGGGGCCGCCGGCGCAGGTGCAATGTGCAAACACGAGCGCGGCCGGCCTCCGCCGCCCGCCTCAGCGGGCGATGGTCACCGGAATGGACGAGGTGCGCGCCACCTCGGTCGCCACCGAACCCAGCAGCAGGCGGCCGATGCCGCCACGGCCGCGGCTGGCGAGCAGGATGGAATGGAAGCCGCCCTCGACGGCGAAGCGGACGATGGTTTCCGCGGTGTGCCCGATGGCGATGTGCGTCTTGCACGCCACGCCGGCCGCCTCCAGCTGCTCCCGCGCGGGCTTGAGCGCCGCCAGGCCCTCTTCCCGGTAATAGTGCTGCAACTCCTCATGGGAGACGAACAGCCGCGCATGGCCGGAATCCACCGGAATCTGCACGTTCAGCACATGGACCTCCGCGCGCAGGCCGGCGCCGGTCAGGCGCAGCAGATGGGCGACCGCGCGCTCGCCGCCTTCGGAGCCATCCACCGCCAGCAACACCTTCACGCTCGCGGGCTGGGTCGCCACCACGCCACCGGCGGTGCCGCCCTCTTCGCTCATTCCGCTCATTTCGCCCCCCTCCCCTTGTCGTCCGCCTCCAGGTCCAGCTCCACCAGCGGGCCGGGCACCGCGCGGCTCGCCAGCCACTTGCCCAGGCCCACCACCAGCACCGCGCCTATGGCGGCCGTCACATAGTGCAGCCAGCCCGGCGCGCCGGACAGCAGGGGCTCCAGGATCACGTCGCCCACCAGCATGGTGCCGGCGATCCAGCCCAGCAACGCCGCACCCAGCGTGATCACGATGGGGAAGCGGTCCATCAGGTGCAGCACCAGCTTGCTGCCCCAGACGATGATGGGAATGCTGACGACGATGCCGAACACCACCAGCGACATGTCGCCATGCGCCGCGCCGGCCACCGCGATCACGTTGTCCAGGCTCATCACCGCGTCGGCCACCACCACCGTCTTGATCGCGCCCAGCAGATGGGTGCTGCCCTCGATGCTGCCGTGCTCGTCCTCATCCTCCGGCTGCATCAGCTTCACCCCTATCCAGGCCAGCAGCAGCGCGCCCACCAGCTTGAGGAAGGGCATCGCCAGCAGCTTCACCGCGAAGAAGATGAGCACGATGCGCAGCACGATGGCGCCCAGCACTCCCCAGAAGATGCCCTTGTTGCGCTGGGATTCCGGCAAGCGCCGGCAGGCGAGCGCGATCACCACCGCGTTGTCGCCACCGAGCAGGATGTCGATGGCGATGACCTGGGCCACCGAAACCCAGAACGTCGGCTCGAGAAGAAACTCCGGCATTGATCTTCCTTGGTCAGGACGGCGGCCTTCGCGGCCCGCCGCAGGGTGGCGCCGGCACACGCCGCCGCCAAACGAAAACCCGCGCCGGGCGCGGGTTGCAGCCCGCGGCGGAACACTGCTGCCGGCCGCGGATCAGGGCTGCGAGTCTAGCACCCGGCGTGCACCGCCGGAACCCGCGCCGCGCGGCGGAAACGGCGTCGACAAAGCCACAAACGCATCAGGGTTGTCTGATAAACCCTGACGCTTCGGCCGCGCGCGCCTCGCCCGCACGCCGCATCCAGGCGCGCGAAAAGCCTCTCCGCTACTCGCGGCATGGACCTTGCGGAAAGCGGCCGCCGCGCAACGGCACCTTCCCCGCGAGGGGCGCGCCGCCGCCGGTGCAGCACCCACTACAACATCAATCACTTCAAGAAAGAGTACCTACATGCAATTCAGCAAGAAGATGGCCGCGTTCGCCAGCCTTTCCCTCCTGCTCGTTTCCGGCAGCAGCATCGCCGGCCCGGACTGGGGCGCCATCGAGCGCGCCCGTACCGCCGCCAAGCAGACCGCCGCCAGCGAAGCCGCTGCCGGCACCACCGCCGCGGCCGCGGCCGACAGCGTGCGCAAGGTCAGCCACGGCCCGCGCGCCGTCGCGCTGCCCGGCGTCGCCAAGGCCCAGGCGGCCACCCAGGTCGCCGAGGAAGTCCGCCCGCAGCCGGTCCAGACCGCCACCCGCTGAGGGCGGCCGGCGGCGCGTCCGCCGCCGCCATCGCCAGGCCCCCGAGCGGGGGCCTTTTGTTTTCTCCGCCCGCGGCCTTCTGTCCACGCTCTGCCCTGCGCTTGCAATCGACAGGCCCGCCCCGCGCTGGCCAGCCAGGCAGCCCGCTTTGCCCATGGGCTAGAATCGACGGCTACATCACATAACAGGCTGAACAACGATGGCCGGAGAACTCCCCACCGCCCCCCCTGCCCTGATCGCCCAACTGCGCCAGGTGCCCCTGTTCTCGGAACTCGCCGACGAAGACATCGCCCGCATCGCCCGCCAGAGCCGCGAACGCACGCTGGCCCGCGGCGAGGTGCTGTTCCAGCGCGGCGACACCCCGCGCGGCTTCTTCTGCGTGCTGCGCGGCCAGGTGAAGCTGGCCTTCTCCTCCGCCCAGGGCAACGAGAAAGTGGTGGAAGTGATAGGCGCCGGGCAGAGCTTCGGCGAGGCGGTGATGTTCATGGAGCGGCCCTACCCGGTGTTCGCCGAGGCGCTGGTCGACAGCACCCTGCTCGCCATCGGCCATGACGCCATCCTCGGCCAGCTGGACGACGACCCGCGCTTCGCCCGCAAGCTGCTCGCCGGCCTCTCCATCCGCCTGCACAGCCTGGTGCGCGACGTCGAGACCTACACCCTGCGCTCCAGCACCCAGCGGGTGATCGGCTACCTGCTGCAGCAGACGCCGGAGGACGTGGACAGCGGCGAGTGCCGCATCGACCTGCCGACCAGCAAGCAGGTGATCGCCTCGCGCCTCAACCTCACCCCGGAAACCCTGTCGCGCATCTTCCACGACCTCGCCGACAGCGGCCTCATCACCGTCGCCGGCCGCCACATCACCCTGCACGACCTGCGCCGCCTGCGGGCGCACGAAGGCTGAGCGGGCCGGCTCAGGACAGCGCCACCGCCGGTACCTGCTCCACCGCCAGGTAAGCCCGCAGCGCGCCGGCCAGGTTCACCAGCAGCAAACCGCCGGAGGCCGCCAGCAGCAGGCCGCCCGCCATCGCCGCCGGCGGCCACAGCGTGGCCAGCAGCAGCGCCAGCAGGTTGGCCAGGTGCAGGCGGTAGTGCAGCAACTGGCGCGCCTCGGTGACCAGGCGGGTCATCGCCGGCGGGCGGCTCACCTTGCGGCGCAGGTGCAGCCACAGGATGAAGGGCACGATCTTGTAGAGCATGCCCAGCATCACCGACAGGAATACGCCGGCCAGCGCCAGCACGCCCAGCGGCAAGCCCAGGCCGGTATCCGGCGCGAGGCCGGTGGCGCTGGCGGCGAGCAGCCCCGCCGCCAGCGCCAGCGCCAGCATCGCCAACCGCCAGAAGCGGAAGCAGGCATCGGTGATCTTGCGCCGGCGGCGGCGTTGCAACGTCAGCGTGGCCCAGGCGAAGGCGGCGGCGGCCAGCGCCAGGCCGATGGCCAGCAGCCGCTCCGCCCAGCCGCCGCCCCAGCCGGCCGGCGTCGCCATCACCAGCGAACCGGTGGTGAGCACCGCGCCTATGGCCGCCGGCAGACCGCGGGTGAACAGGGTGGGATAAGACGGCGTCAGCAGGAACATCGGCACCACCAGCCAGGCGACCGCCGCCAGCAGCAGGCCGGCCCAGCCGCCCAGCCCCCAGGCTTGGTGCAGGGTGGATAGCACCATCCAGCGGCCACCGAGATCGCCGCTGCGCACCAGCGCCAGCGCCACGCCCAGGCCGACGGTGACGACCAGCGCCAGCATCGCCCCGCGCAGCCCCCACACGGTGGCGCCCAGCGCCGGCGTGCGCCACAGGCCGACGGAAACGCCCAGCACCAGCGCCGCCACAGCCAGCCCGAGCAGGCCGGCAGCGAGGTGAAAGAACAGCGCGTCGCTCCACAGGAAGGCACAGGCCAGCGCCGCGCCGCCAGCACTCAAAGCCAGATGCACCAGCCCGGCGAGCAGGCGCGGCTGCGCAACATTGGCGCCGGCGGCCACCGGCAGCACCTGGAACAGCGCGCCCAGCATGATCTGCAGCATTGTGCCGGCGGTGAGCAGATGAGTGACCGCCAGCGCTTCCGGCGTCCACCGGCTGGCGAACACCGCCTCGCCGCGCAGCGCCAGCAGCAGGCCGGCGGCGAGGGCGAACAGCGGCGCGGTGAAGAAGAAGCGCAGCGGCACCGACAGCGGCGGCGCCTGCTCGAAGGAAAGTTCGGCGGCCATCGGCCTGCCTCCCGCGGGGAATGCGGTCGCCGTGGCGGCCGCGCTTAGTGGCCGGCGTGCCGGATGTGGACGATGAAACGGCCGTCGTCCTCGATGTACTCGGTGCGGTAGGCGTAGCCGTTGGTGTTCAGTATCCGGTAGAGCGGGAAGGGCTCGCGGTTGAGCCACAGCTGCAACTCCTCGCCGCGTTCGAGGAAATCCAGCGCTTCCAGGGTGCGCTCCATCGGCTCCGGCGGAACCATGTCGCGCGCGTCTATCACCCGGGGCGCGCCGGCAGCCTCGCCCGCCGCCCCCTCCCCTGCCCGCTCAGCCATGAGCCACCTCCATCAAGGCCTGCTCAACCTCCCCCATCAGCTGGTTGAAGGCCACTTCGTCGCCACCCAGTATCCGGTCGCACATCGGATAGAGGATGTTCTCCTCTTTCATGTTGTGTTGCTGCAGCAGGATGAGCAAGGTTTCGGCGGCATCGGCGAAGGCGATGGCGTTGCGGCCAACCAGCGCCTCGTCCAGCCAGCCCAGCAGCTCGCGCATCTCCTCATGCTCGGCGCGCATCACCCGGGTGGGGCCGGCGGTGTTGCCAGTGCTGGCCTCGAAGGCGGGGAAGATGCGCTCCTCCTCGACCGCCAGGTGGCCGAGCAGGTCGGCGCGGAAGCGGGCCAGGCTGGCGGCGCAGGCGCTCCAGTCGCCGCGGTGGGCATCGGCCTCGGCGGTGGCGAAGGCCTCGTCGCAGTGGCCATGGTGGTGCTGCATGAAGTGGGTCAGGCGGTCCATTCGGGCTCTCTCCGGGGTAGCAGATGAAGCCGGATTGTTTGCGCCGCCGCCGGGCCGCTCCTTGACCCCAATCAAGTCCCAAAAATCGTTTGCCATGCGGCAGGCACCTGTGGCGCCGGCCTGGCTCGCTTGATCTGGATCATGGAGCGCGCCCGGGAAGCGGCCGGATAATCCGCCCATCCCTTCACCGGGCCACGGCGCTCGCCTCCTCACGCGATCCGGACAATCGCTCGGGCGCCCACGCTTCCTCCTCCGAGCGGCCCGGCGAGGGGATATCCGTTTCCTACCTGCGTTACCCGGCGTAAAAGCGCCTGCGATCATGGCCAAGAAATTCCCCCTGAACCCCAAGCACCCCGAGCGCATCTGCTGGGGCTGCGACAAGTACTGCCCCACCACCTCGCTGGGCTGCGGCAACGGCTCCGGCCGCACCCAGCACCCGGCGGAGCTGCTGGGAGAAGACTGGTACCTCTACGGCGACTGGGGCCTGACGCCTGACGAGAAGGGCAACGCCGTCGAAGATGTGTCCGCCGAGGACGCCTCAACCCACATGGCCGCCACGCACTGAGGCCGGCCGCGCCCCGCTGCCTTCACCCCAGCCGCCACCCGCGCGGCTGAAACCCGCCCGCGGCAACTCCGCCACACCCGCCGACCGCCCAGCAGCGCCCGCCTCTCTCACGCCCCCCTCTCCCACGGCCGTCAGCGCCTTGAGGCATATCCGCGCGACTGCGCCCTGGCACCCCCAGCCCCGCTCACCGGCGTCCCGCCATGACAGGCGCGCCGACAAAATTGTCCCGAATCAAGGAGCCCGGCCGGGCGCCTTCCTAGACTGCGGCCTGTACCCGTGCCGCTGTCCTCATCCGGCCATTCCACTTCCACCGACCTCTTCATCGCGATGACCGAGCAGGACACCCTCCCCGCCCGACCGCCCCGCCGCGTCATCCCGATCAGCCGGGTGGACGCCCCGTCCCAGCGCGGTCTGCAGGGCCGCCGGCTGCTCTTCCAGCTCGGCTTCTTCGCCCTCTTCGTGCTGGCGCCGGTGTTCGACCTCTTCCGCTACGACCTGCAGGCCGGCCACGCCTGGCTGCTGGGCTTCGAATGGCGGCTGGGGCTGGACGATTTCCTCGCCGGCCGCATCGGTGCCGGCGAAGCCGGCGCCAATGTGCTGCTGCGCCTGTTCCTGCCGCTGTTCGCCGGCGCTGGCGTCTTCCTGTGGGTGGCATGGAAATGGGGCCGGCTGTACTGCGGCTGGCTGTGCCCGCACTTCTCGGTGGTGGAAACCATCAACACGCTGATGCTGCGCGCCACCGGCAAGCCCAGCGTGTGGGAGAAGCGCCCCATCACCCCCTGGCTGCCGGGGGGCGGACGCCGCCGCATCGATGCGCGCTGGTGGGGGCTGGTGCTGCCGGCGGCCATCGGCTTCGCCTTCGCCTGGGCGGTGGTGCTGCTGAGCTATCTGCTGCCGCCAGCCGAGGTATACGGCAATCTCATCCACGGCGAACCCACCCGCAACCAGGCCCTCTTCCTCGCCGCCGCCACCGCTGTGCTGACGCTGGAATTCCTCTTCGCCCGCCACCTCTTCTGCCGCTATGCCTGCGCCGTCGGCCTGTTCCAGAGCCTGGCGTGGATGAGCAACCGCAAGGCCATGGTGGTCGGCTTCACCCGCCAGCGCGCCGCCGACTGCGCCAGCTGCCTGCCGGAGCGGCAGTCCGCCTGCGACGCGGTATGCCCGATGCGCCTCACCCCGCGCAACATCAAGCGCCACATGTTCACCTGCACCCAGTGCGCCCAGTGTGTGGACGCCTGCGGCCAGACCCAGGCCGACAATCCGCGGGGGCCGCTGCTGCAATGGGTGAGCGGCGAGGCCGCGCACCAGAACGAGGCCGGCTTCCGCGCCGGCAAGGAGCGCTAGCGATGCACCGTCCGGCACTTGCCCTGCAACCAGCCGGCGGCGGCGCGAAGGCCCGTCGCGGCGGCATTCCGCCGGCCTTCAGCGGCCGCCCGGCCGCGCCTCTGGCCACTCCCGCCCATCACGCCCAGCCTAGGAGGTAAGCATGCTGCGCGAAGCCCTCCCCTGCATGCAGCCCGTCGAACCACACGAGCCGGCAGCGCCCCGCCTCCCGCCCACGGCCGGCCCTCAAGCCATAGACGTGCAGAGCGAGCGCATCTGCCAGTTGCTCGCCACCGCGCCACTGTTCGAGGGCCTGGCGCAGGACGAGATCGCCCGCTTCGCCCGCGGCGTGCGCGAGCTCACCGCCGCCCGCGGCGAGATCCTGTTCCACCGTGGCGACGTGTGCAGCGGCTTCCACCTCATCCTCGCCGGCCAGATCAAGCTCGCCTTCCTGTCGGCGGCGGGCAACGAGAAGGTGGTGGAAATCCTGCGCCCAGGCCAGACCTTCGGCGAAGCGGTGATGTTCATGGACAAGCCCTACGTGGTGATGGCGCAGGCGCTGAGCGACACCTGCCTGCTGCACATTCCCAAGCAGGTGGTGTTCGAGGAGATGGCGCGCGACCCGCTGTTCTGCCGCAAGATCATCGGCGGCCTGTCGCGCCGCCTGCACCAGCTGATGGGCGACGTGGAGAGCTACTCGCTGCGCTCAGGCCGCGACCGCATCGTCGGCTACCTGCTGCGCGAGGAAGGGCTGGACGAAGACTGCCCCGCCCGCGGCCGCGTCTCCATCCGGCTCTCCACCAGCAAGGGCACCATCGCCTCCCGCCTCAACCTTACCCAGGAGCATTTCTCCCGCATCCTGCATGAGCTCATAGACAGCGGCCTGATAGAGGTGGAAGGCCGCACCATCCATGTGCCCGACATCGCCAGGCTGCGGGCCAGCCTGGACTGAGGGAGAGGGCGGAAATGCAGCGGCGGCATGAAGATTCCCGCTCCCGGCCGCGTCCGATAGAATTCCCGCCTCCTGCCCCGCGCCCGCCTGCGCGTCCCCTTCTTCCCGCCAGCATGCCCCTCTCCCCCGGCTCTCAGCGCTTGAGCAGCTGGCTCGCCATCCTGGCGGTCCTGCTGACGGTGCTCGCCCCTGGCATCAGCAACGCGCTGGCGGCCCCGGGCGCCGGATGGATGGAAGTCTGCACCGCCGAGGGCGTCAAGCACGTCCGGGCGGGAGGCGGCTCGCCGGACGATTCCGGGCATGCGGGCAGCAGCGGCAGCTGTCCCTATTGCCTCACCCATGCTTTCGGTTTTGCGCTGGCGCCGGTGGACGCCCAGTCCTGGCCAGCCCTCGCCGGGCCGGCCGGTCCTCTGCCCCTGGCCGCCGCGCTGCCGCCGGCCCCGGTTTCGGCCTGGGCCACCCCCCAGCCGCGAGCGCCCCCCTCCGCCTGATCCGCCTCCGGCGAGGCTTGCCCAGCCGTCCTCGGGCTGCGCCGCCCCATCCGCCGGCGCCCGCTTCGTCACGCCTGTTGCGCTGCCGGAACAGAACCGCCGCCGCTGCCCGCACAGGCACTGCGAAGGAAGTGCTGGCGCGGCGACTCGCCTTGCCGGAGCGCTTTGCCATGCCCATGCCCTCCCCGGTTCGCCGCGCCCATCCCTGGAGGAAGGCGCCACGGGAAGCGGCGGGCGCGAACGAGCACCCCGGTGCTCCTCCGAAAACTCAATATGGCTGGAGCCGAAAAGTGGACGAACACTATGAAGCCGGACAAGGCATGGTGTCGCTGCAGCGCGGTGCCCCCTTCTACGCTGCTGGCGAGGAAGGACATGCCTGGCGCCTGGTCAGCGGCACCCTGCGGCTGGACCATGACGACGACACCGGTCCGCGGTTCGCCGGACTCGCCATGAGCGGCGATGTGGTCGGAGCGGAAACCCTGCTCTTCGGCCGCTACACCTTCAGCGCCCACGCCCTGTCGCCCTGCACGCTGAAACCGTGGACCCAGGCCGCCGACGCGGCAGCCAGCGGGTTCTGGCTGCAGACGGTGGCCGCCGCGGAACGGCGGATGGGTGCGCTGCTGGCCCTGCGCTGCGGCAAGGCGACGGAGCGCATCCGCAAGCTGCTGGCGCTGATGAGCGGCGGCGGCTGCGCCGTCGTGCTGCCCAGGCTGCGGGATATCGCCGACATCACCGACCTGACCCTGGAAACCGTCTCCCGCACGATCACCTCCATGGGGGCCGACGGCACGCTGGACGTGCAGGGTCGCCATCGCGTGCGCTGGGTACGCGACGTGACGGAATGAGGCCGGCAAGCGGAGAGGGCCGGCGGCACGTCGGTGTGGGGCGGGGGCCGCCGGGCGGCGGGCGCCTTCCAGCGATCTGCCTGGGTGCCGGCGGCGGCGCCGGCCGCTCAGGCCTCGCCGGCCAGCATCCTCGCCATGCCGGCCATCACCGTGAGGTTGGCCTGCTCCATTGCCGCCAGCGCGGCCAGGGCGGCGGCGGGCTTGCCGGCGTAGTGCAGTTCCAGCGCGCGGCGGGCGTGCTGATGGACCTCGCGGTGCGGCTGCTCCAGGGCGGCGTAGCCGGGCAGGCGGGCGTAGCGGGTCTTGCCCTCGCCGTCGTAGTACCAGCGGCCGAGGCGGCAAGCGGTTTCGTCCGGCAGGGCGTCGGGGCGCAGGTCGGAGAGGCCGAGGAGCACCTTGTACACCTCCAGCTTCAGGCCCAGCTCTTCCAGGTTGGCGAGCTCCACGTTCGCCAGCCGGGCGGAGCTGGCGGAAGAGTGCTCCACCTCACGCGACAGGCCGATGAGGTGCTGCATGCTGAGGGTGGCCTCCGCGCTGTAGCGGGAAAACGCTTCCATGTCCTGCGCGCCCAGCTGCATCACCGCCCTGGCCGCCCCGGTGTCGCCCTGGATCGCGGCGACCCGCTCGGCAATGTCGCCGGTGGCCTTGCCGGTGCGTTCGGCGAGTTTGCGCACCTCATCCGCCACGACCGCGAAGCCGCGGCCGGACTCGCCTGCGCGGGCGGCCTCGATGGCGGCGTTCAGCGCCAGCAGATTGGTCTGCGCCGCCACCTCCCTGATCAGCTCGACGATGCCGCCAATCTCTTCGGCGCGGTGGTGCAGGCCCTCGACCCTGGCGGAAGCCTCGCCCATTTTCCCCACCATCTGCTGCAGCCGGCCAGCGATGGTCTCGAAGGATTGGCGGTTGCTCTCGGCATGTTCGGCGGCATCCACCGCCTTGCCTTTGTCGCGGTCCAGCGCGCCGACCAGTTCAAGGAAGGAACCGCCGACACCGGCCAGGGAGTCGCCGAAGCTGCCGAGGTTGCGGAACACGCCGTCCAGCACCTCGCGCTCCTGCTCGCGGGCGGCAAGGCGCCGGCCGAGTTCGGCACGGTCGGCCTCGGCCGCCTCCAGCCGGGCGAGCAGCGCCGCGTTTTCGCTCGCCAGCGCGGCGCAGCGCTGCTCGGCTTCACGCTGCGCGCGGATATCGGGGAAGGGCCACATCGCGGTTCTCCGCTGCGGACTAGGGGCAGTTCAAGGGAAGTTCAGGGCAGCCAGAACTTGGCATCTTCGGTCACCGTCACCGCGGGATCGGCCTGGTCGGTCACGGTGAACTCGATGCGGTGCGGGCCGCTGCCGGCAGCGCCCGGCGCCACCCGCACCTGTACGGTGGCGGCGGCGGTGGAGGCGCCCTGCACGCTCACCGTCAGCGCTTCGGCCAGGTGGATGCCGTCCAGCCCGGCCACGCTCACCACGTAGTGGCGCTCGCTTTCGCTGGCATTGATGAGCTGCAGGCGGAAGGCGTTCTCGATGGAGCCGTCGTCCGCCTCGCTGGCCAGCGCGGCGCGGTCGCGCTGCACGTCCACTTTCAGCGGCACCCGGGTCGCCAGCGACCAGGCGGTGGCGGTGAGCGCGACGAGGAAGACCGCGCTGTAGATGAGCACCCGCGGCCGCAGCGCGCGGCGCAGGATGGTGGCGCGGGAGCTGCGGTGCTTGAGCGCGTTCTCGGTGGAGTAGCGGATGAGGCCGCGCGGGTACTGCATCTTGTCCATCACCTGGTCACAGGCGTCGATACAGGCGCCGCAGCCTATGCACTCCAGTTGCAGGCCGTTGCGGATGTCGATGCCGGTGGGGCAGACCTGCACGCACATGCTGCAATCCACGCAATCGCCCAGGCCCTGCTCCTTGGCGACCACCTTCTTGGAGCGCCCGCCGCGCGGTTCGCCGCGGGCCTCGTCGTAGGCGACGATCAGGGTGTCCTGGTCGAACATCACGAACTGGAATTGGGCATAGGGGCAGATGTACTTGCACATCTGCTCGCGCATGAAGCCGGCCATGCCATAGGTGGCGCCGCCGTAGAACAGCACCCAGAAGGTCTCCCAGCCGGACAGCGAGAAGGACAGCGTCTCCGCCGCCAGTTCGCGGATGGGCGTGAAGTAGCCGACGAAGGTGAAGCCGGTCCACAGCGCCACCGCCAGCCACACGCCGTGCTTGGCCGACTTGAGGCCCAGCTTGCGCACGCCCCAGGGCGCGGCGTCCAGCTTCATGCGCCTGGAGCGGTCGCCCTCGATCTTGCGCTCCACCCACAGGAAGAGTTCGGTGTAGACCGTCTGCGGACAGGTGTAGCCGCACCACAGCCGTCCCGCCACCGTGGTGAACAGGAACAAGGCCAGCGCCGACAGCACCAGCAACACCGCGAGGTAGATGGTGTCCTGCGGCCACAGTACGAAGTCGAAAACATAGAAGCGGCGGGCATCCAGGTCGAACAGCACCGCCTGCCGGCCATTCCACGGCAGCCAGCACAGGCCGTAGAAGACGATCTGCGTGAGCCAGGCGAACACCCAGCGCCAGCGCTGGAACACGCCGTTGATGCTGCGCGGATAGACCTTGGCTTCGGAGACGAAGAGCGAACCTTCATCCGCCTTGGGCACCGCGCTCAGCCTGGCGCGGCGCAGGGGCTTGGCCGGGGGCTTCGCGTCTTGCGCGGGAGCGGGTGCAGCGGACGGCTGCGGCGACGCTTCAGGGGAAACCGGGGAGAGGGACGGAGTACTGCGGGACGGGGCACTGCGCTGCTGCTCTGACATGGGGATGGACGCCGCGGGGCACGGTAATTTTTCGGGGAAAGGACCGTTGCCAGCGGCGTTGCCGGCGCAGCATAAGATGCATTTCCTATGCAGCTTTCAGATTACCAGCGCGGCAGGCCATAATCAATATGTTTCATACACCTTTAAAGGCCGGCCCATGCGGCTCAGCACCTTCTCCGATTACTGCCTGCGCGTACTGATGTACCTGGGCGAACGCGGCGACCGCCTCAGCACCGTCGCCGAAATCGCCCAGGCCCACGCCATCTCCGAGCATCACCTGACCAAGGTGGTGCACCAACTCGGCCGCGCCGGCTACGTGGAAACGGTGCGCGGCAAGGGTGGCGGCATGCGCCTGGCGCAGGCGCCGGCCGAGATCGTGCTGGGCGCGGTGCTGCGCCAGACCGAGACCGACTTCGCGCTGGTGGAGTGCTTCGGCAGCGACTCCCAGTGCTACATGGACGGCGCCTGTCAGCTGCAATCGGTGCTGGGCGAAGCGCTGACAGCAATGTTCGCGGTGCTGGACGGCCGCACGCTGGCGGACCTGATGCCACGGCCGGCAGGCACGCCGCAAACGCTCGCTTTCGTCCGCCGGCCAGTGGCTGGCCAGGGCTGAACACCCCGCTCCCCCTCTTCCGCTTTCGCGTTTTCAGCCGCCGAACAAACCGCAGCCCCGGCATTTTCCGGGCCTCTTTTGCCCGCTTCCCGCGCGGCGAAAACCCTTCATTCCCAGCAAGGAAAACGCCACAGCTGCGCGGCTTCCAGCCCATGCCCGCTGGCCGGCGCAACCCTGAGGAGGCGGCCTCGCAGCCGGATATGCCATTTCGATTCGCGTAAAAGGCGGCTTTGCCGTTTTGATTCGAATCAATCAAATTTCGTCCGCCGCTTCATAGCATGGCCCCGCACTCACAGCCGGCCGCGAGCCGCCGCCGGCCTACCGCACAGACAAAAAACGGAGCCTTGTCATGAAAAACGCCCCCTTGCTGATCGCCGCTTTGCTCGCCGCCACCCTCGCCGCCTGCGGTGGCCAGGAAAGCCCGCCGCCGGCCCCGGCCGCCGCACCGGCGCCGCCACCGGTTGCCGCCGCTCCGGCCGCGCCGCACCCGGGCGAGAGTTCCTACAAGAAGGTCTGTGCCATGTGCCACAGCGCCGGCGTGGCCGGCGCGCCCAAGCCGGGCGACAAGGCCGACTGGGGGCCGCGCATCGCCCAGGGCAAGGACACGCTGTACAAGCACGCGCTGGAAGGCTTCACCGGCCAGAAGGGCATGATGCCGGCGCGCGGTGGCGCGGCAACGATGCCGGATGAGGATGTGAAGGCCGCGGTGGACTTCATGGTGTCGAAGTCCGAGTAAGCGCCAGACGCAGGAAGACACGGCCGGCGCGCCTGCCGGCCCACGTCGACAGG
>Ga0209699_100654_pt1 | contig 14238 bp, 10 predicted proteins | sample SynthPrep_1_END__FD_187204 | JGI IMG/M metagenome (GOLD analysis project Ga0209699, IMG submission 187204) | Synthetic microbial communities from Ohio, USA - SynthPrep_1_END_DS7_MetaG (SPAdes) (version 2) | ecosystem: Engineered > Bioreactor > Aerobic > Activated sludge | place: USA: Ohio...
GGGGAATCCGGACAGGCTGGGCACAGCTTCCGCTCAGGTTGCGCCATGCGCGGCGTGGCGACCGTGCGTTAGCACACCCAGGGGCGGCGGCACTGAGCTGTGGAGGTACGCGAACGCACAGACGCCATGACACCGTGGCAATAGCCTGAAGTCGTACGCGCTTTGTGCGTGGAGCCAATCGGGAGTAGAGCGATGGACACCTATCGTCATAATGTATCCGCCAGTTTTGCCCAGCGTGCAGCGGCCGATCGCGTCCTGTCTAAGCTGCTCAAGCGCGGCTTATCACGTGAGCAGTTGCAGATACTGGATGCTAGTGAGCACACGCCGCTGAGCCTGGCGGCTCGGCTCAAAAGCCGCTCGGTGCGCAATGCGATGCTGACCTATGGCGCCATCGGTGCTGTGGTCGGCGGGGTATTGGGCGCACTGGCCCAAGCTGCTCTGGTCATCTCAGACATGGGCCTGCTGACTGCCAGCCCATCGCTTGCGCCGATCATGCTGATGGGCTGGGGTGCTTTTCTTGGGGCCTTGCTAGGTGCCCTGGCCGGCCTCGCTGCAGTTGTCCCGTGGCGTCCGAGCCTGACTCCAGAGGAGATAGCCGCCGGCGGTAGCGTGCTGTTGGCCAATACCCGCAGTGCCGAGCAAACCAGTATGGTCCGTGAAGTGCTGACGGCTTCCAGTGGTACTTGCAAGGATGTGGATATGGTCCAGAGTGGGCGTGACGGCTGGTTAAGCTAGTGGGCTCAGAGGGCGGTGACGGTCGCATTCAGCGCCTGCTGGCGACTGCCTCGTGCCAGCAGTACAGCCGCCGCGTTGCGCGCCATGTCTGGCATCAGCCCGCTCGGTCTGCCTGATATATGGCAGCTAGCGCGGCGTAATTTGCAGTGGCGATGGCCGGTCAGCCTGCTGGGGCTGACCAGGCATATCCTCCTCGTCTTAGAAGGTCAGCGCCTTCGATTGCACGCTTCTCACCCCGCGTACATTTTCCGTAAGTTTCACCGCCAGGGCTCGTTCGGCGCCATCGTGAACCTTGCCGCTGAGAGTGACAATACCGTTCTCGGTGCTGACATCGATCCCCGTACTGCCCACATTGCGCGAATAGAGCAGAGTGGATTTCACCTTGGTGGTGATCCAGCTGTCGGCGATGTCGTCGCCGGCTTCGCTGGCGGCCTGCTTGCCGCTGTCGATCATGCCCGGTTTGTCCGCCTTGACCCTGAGCTGATTGTCGACGGCAGTCACGCCATTGGTGCTCATCGCCAGACTAACCGCGTGCTCGCGGGCTTCGCTACTGCCCACGGTGCCGCTGAGGGTTACCTTGCCGTTGCGGGTGACCACCTTGGTATCCATGCCCTCAGCATATCGACTCCAAAGCAGCTTGGACTTGATCGCCGCCGTGGTGCTGGCATCGTCTATGGTATCGCCGAAGCTGCGTTCGCCGCTGGATTTGCTCGGGGTGAACTTCGCATCGACGACGATGTTGTTGGTCACCGAATCAATGCCGCTGACGCCGAGTGCGATCTCATTGGCCAGTTCCTTGTTGGCTTCTTCGGTCACTCGGCCGCTCAGGGTCGCCTTGCCGTTGTCTACCGAAACCTTGAGGTCGCTGGCGCGCAGATAGGGGCTGATGGAGTAGGCTGTCGAGATCTGGCTTTCCTGGCGTGCCTCGGTGATGTCCTGGGACATGTTTTCCGCTAGCGCACCACCGCTCGCTGTGGCGATGGCCAGAGCGAGCGATGAAGCCAGCAGAAGGGGGCGCGGTTGCGTGTGCATGATAAGAGTCCTTTACGAGAGAACCGGCGGCGATGCGCGTGCAGCTGGCGCCTGGCCGATGGTAGGTGGGAGGGCGTTGCACCGGTATCGGCTATGGCCGATACCGGATGATGCAGCTTGGCAGCCCGTGGGCCGGCAGTCGGTGCGTTGGCGAACCGAGGGCAGACCCAGATTCATATCCGGCCGAGCAGCACCAGAATGACGAGGATGATGACGATCAGGCCCAGGGCGCCACTGGGCATGTAGCCCCAGCTGCGGCTATGGGGCCAGGTGGGAATGGCGCCGACCAGTAGCAGGATCAGCACGATCAGCAAAATGGTGCCCAGGCTCATGAGGTGGCTCCTTGCAACGTTGATGACGGGGTGGGTTTAGCAGGCGCGCAGAGGTGGGGCGCGCGCTACATGGCATCAGCATGGCGTAGACAGGGCTGCCGATCTGTACGGCTGCGCACGTAAGCTGGCGATAGCGCTGCAAGCTGTTGCGGTGGGCAGGAGAGAGGAGTTTTGGCGCTGAACGCCAGGCAGCCAAACGCTCCGCATAGGGCGAAGCGATGGAGTGCGCGGTCAGATCAGCTTTTGCATTTCTGCAGGAAGCTCTTGACCTGTTTGTCGGCCTCGTCACGCGTGAGGGCGTAACGCTCTTTGATCAGGCCAGCCAGTTTCTGCTCCTGGCCTTCGGTTTTCAGCAACTCGTCCTCGGTCAGTTTGCCCCAAGCGATCTTCGCGGCGCCGACCTGTTGCTGCCATTTGCCTTTGAGGGCATCCGTACTGGGCCGGCTCATGACTTTTTCGGCTCCCGGTTCTGCGCGTTGCGCTTGTCCTGAGTGGCCTGCGGCTTGGCCTGGTTGGCCGCTTCCTTGGGTTGTTGAGGCGACTTGGCGGGCCCCTCGAAGGTGTCCTTGCTGATGACCGGATCGCGATCCGCCTTGTAGAACGGCTGGGCGGTGCTGGCGGTTGACGGTTTCTGGGTTTGGCCTTCGGCTTTACCCGAATTCTTGGGCGGTTGTTGGTAGGTGGGCTTGTGCATGGTGACCTCTGGTAAAACCGGCAACTGCAAAGGTGCGAGGTGCCGGGAAGAGGACTGTGACAGGCTGGTAAGGGGCAGTCGGTGCGTTGTCGCGCTTAGGTTGGAAGTCAGTGCTCGGTCAGCGTCATCAGAATATCGGCGTACCAGGTGCAGTTAAGGCCCAACGCCTCGTCCAGCAACAGGTCACGGCTGCCCAGGTCGACCCGGGACGAGTGAATACCCAGCAGGCGCCACGGCAGGGATTGCTGCCCGGCCGCGGGATTGCTGGTCCGCATCACCACCGGTGAGCCACTGGTGCCGCGGTGAGTGCGAGCGTCGGTGAGAAAATAACCGAGACCCTGAAAGCGAAGGCCGAAAGAGGACGCGAGAATGGCGTGGCGTACCACTGGCATATGGTGAAGGCTGTCATGGAAGCCGAGCGGAAAACCAACCACCAGCAACTGGGCGCCGATCTCGATATGTTCCTGAGGCTGCACTAGATGTTCTGGTCTGAACGCGTGGTAGGCGATGGCACCGGGCAGTGCTGAACGCTCGATTTCGATGGCGGCCACATCGATTTCGCCGGCACTATCCAGGCCTTGGCGCCATAGACTGCCGCCGTTGCGGTAAAGAGGGATGGAAAAGCCAGTGGAGCTGGCCATGTTGTTCGAATCGGTGTGGACCTCTATCTCCAGGCTGTCCGGGTGATGGCCCGTGGGCTCATCGATCAATACGTGGCGGCTGGTGACCAGGAACAGGCGCTCATCGCGGGCGAAGAAGAAGCCGCTGGCATTGGTCAGCACCTGCGTACCCGCAATGGTGGTGATACGTGCCACGCTCAACATCAGGGAATCGATCATCGTCTTAAGGGCCTCCGGTCGATAATTTGCTTACCGACTGACATGTTGCATCAAGTCCTTGGGCTAGCCCGCAAACAGTCAAACCAGCGGTGCTACTTGTGCCATTGCGTGCTGATCTTTCATTCATTCTGCAGCCAGCCATGGCATCACCGATGAATGCTGGTATCCCTCATTTCGGTGCAGTGCAGTCTATCGGGTGAAGACCGCAGCGTATGCGTGCCAGCGTACGGATCGAGTGAATACTGGGTGGCAGTATCCATATGGATGGCGCGTCTGCTTCGCGTCGGATAATTCCGATTGGTGAACGATATGCACAAGCCCAAGAAATCAGACCAACCAAGTAAACCTGCTGACCAGTACTTGCCCGGGAGCTCTGATTCGAGCAGCCACCAGCAAGAGGTTGAGCAGCGTGAACGTCGACTTCTCAGGCGCGATAGGCGCGAACAATCGACACGAGACTTGCAAGATGACTTGATGGATAGCTAGCTCGGCTGGTGGCTTTTGCTCGTCTGCTCGGTCATTCCAGCAGGCTGCGTCTGCAAGACGTGTGTAGGTATCAGGTGGTGCGATTGCGCTCGAAGAAGCTCAGCACCTGTTTTTCTGCTTCTTCGTGGGTCATGCCGTAGCGTGCCTCTACGAGGTGGGTCAATTTATCTTGATCCCCTTCGGATTTGATCAGTTCATCAAGGGTCAACTCATCCCAGTTGACCATGGCCGGACCAGCCAGCTGCCGCCATTTTCCTTTGATGATGTCGCCAAGTAGTCTGCTCATTTGAGGTTACTCCATGATGCCCAAAGGCTGAGTGGGCGGCATGACGGGGTCAGGGCTGCCGATGAGATTCAGCGGCAGCTTGATGTCCACATGGTGTTCCCGATCATCATCACGCATTGGCACCCTATCGCCTTCAAGACGGATGCCATCGAAGTCGATCGTCTGTTCTTTCTGCTCTGTGCGTAGCACCGTGATTCGGTAAGGCGTGGCGCCATAGCGGTAGTGCAAGGTGAAACCGGGCCAATGTGCCGGCAACAGCGGACGAATATGCAGGCAGGCGCCGTTGCGTTGCACACCGAGCAAGGACTCGACGATCAAACGGTACATCCACCCGGCGGAGCCGGTGTACCAACTCCAGCCGCCACGCCCCTCATGCGGCGGCATGCCGTAGACATCGGCAGCCAGCACGTAGGGCTCGATCTTGTAGGTCGCAATCGCAGTGGCACTGTCACCATGAGTGATGGGGTTGATGGCGTGCAGGAGTTCCCAGGCCCGCGCGCTGTCGCCCAGCGCGGCGAAGGCCATGCTTGCCCAGACCGCTGCGTGGGTGTATTGGCCGCCGTTCTCGCGGATGCCGGGTAGATAACCCTTGATGTAGCCTGGGTCCATGGCGCCGTTATCGAAAGGCGGCGTGAGAAGCTTGATCAGACCTATGTCGCGACGAAACAGGTGACGGTCGAGCGACGCCATGGCCATGCGCTGGCGCTTCTCGGGGGCCGCGCCCGAGAGTACGCACCAGCTCTGGGTGATGGAATCGATACGGCACTCGTCGTTGCTGGCCGAGCCCAGCGGCGTGCCGTCGTCGAAGTAGGCACGGCGATACCAGGCGCCATCCCAGGCGTGGCTTTCCAGGCTTTCACCAAGGGCCTTGGCCTGCTGCAGACAGCGGCGTGCAAAGTCCGGGTCGCCATTGCGTTCGGCGGTCGTCGCGAATCGGCTCAACACCTCATGGCCGAAGAAGCCGAGCCATACGCTTTCTCCCTGGCCCTGTTCACCGACACGGTTCATCCCGTCATTCCAGTCGCCATGCCCCATCAGTGGCAGGCCATGACCGCCGCGTCGCAGGCTGTGCTCGATGGCGCGCACGCAGTGCTGGTAAAGCGTCTCTCGCAGAGCCGACTGGCCAGGCAGGTCGTAATAGGATTCCTCACCGCTGTCGAGTGCGCGGCCTTCCAGGTAACCAACGCTTTCCGAGAGCACGCTGTGGTCACCGGTGACCTGCACGTAGCGGCTGGTTGCCAGGGCTAGCCAGAGATAGTCATCGGAGCAGCCGGTGCGCACGCCACGGTTCATCGGCGGGTGCCACCAGTGTTGCACGTCGCCCTCTATGAACTGGTGGGCTGCGCATAGCAGCAGATGCCCACGCACCGCTGCCGGTTCGGTGTGCAGCATGGCCATGCCGTCCTGCAATTGATCGCGAAAGCCGATGGCTCCGCCAGACTGGTAGTAGCCGCTGCGTGCCCAGAAGCGGCTGGCGATGACCTGGTACATCAGCCAGCCGTTGACCAGTACATCGAGCGCCGGCTCGGGCGTTTCAATCTGCACCGCTGCCAGCGTCGAACGCCAGTGGGTGCGTACGATTTCCAGTTCGACCGCTGCCGTGGCGTTGCCGCGCATGCGCTGAACCAGGCGAGAGGCGCTCTTTGCGCTCTGCTCGGCGCCAAGACGGAAGGTCACCTCGTGGCTTGCCCCTGGCACCAGTTCGATCCCGACCCTCAGCGCAGCGCAGGGATCGAGCCCCGTGCCCCTGCGCCCTGACAGCTGCTCCTGGGCCATGGCTGCCGGTGCCTTGAGGTTGCCATTGCGTCCGATAAATTCGCTGCGGTCGGCCGTGCTGCTCATGAGCGGCATGTCGACATCGAAGAAAGCCACCCGGCCAGGGAATTCGATCGAGTAGGCGTTGCGCGCGAACAGGGCGCCAGTGTCCGGGTCCGCATCGGTGACGATGTGCATGCTCGATTGACTGCGCAACTCGCCCAAAACCCAGGCTACATAGCCGGTGATCGAGAGTCGCCGGGGCCGATTCGAGGTGTTGCGCACCAGCAACTGCGAGAACTTTATTGGCGCCTCCAGCGCCACATAGACGCGCAGCTCGGTTCGGATGCCGTCCTCATCGTGCTCGAACAGACTGTAGCCGAACCCGTGACGGGTAAGGTACCGAGCGTTTCCCGGACAGGGCAGGGCAGTCGGTGACCAGTAGTGACCACTGTCCTCGTCGCGCAGGTAGATGGCCTCTTCGCTGGTGTCGGTGACGGGGTCGTTGCACCAAGGCGTGAGGCGGAATTCGTGAGCATTCTCATGCCAGGTGTAGGCGCTGCCGCTTTCCGATATCACCGTGCCGAACTGGGGGTTGGCGATCACGTTGACCCAGGGTGCCGGAGTGGGCTGGCCGGGCATCAGATGAATGACGTACTCGTTGCCATCGGCGCTGAATCCCCCATAGGGGTTGCTCAGCAGCAGGCGTGGGTCTGGTTCCGGAAGTGTTGAGCTGCGCGCGGGCTTGCGCAGCAAGCGCGCGTCGAACGCCGGCAATGCCGGGCCTGCCTTGCGATGGCGGATCTGTTCGGACAGACGGCCATGCCTGTCGTTGAGCACGAGGTGTGCCACGGCCTGCATCAGAATCCGGTCCTCGCTGGACAGCTGCTGCACCGGGCGGACGAAAATGCCGCCGGGTCTATCCAGCAGATGCGCCTCGCTGCCGGAGGTCGCCAGGCCCAGGATCAGGTCTTGCAGGTTCTGCCGGTAGCTGGCCTGGTCTTCGTTCCAGATCACAAGGTCCACCACCAGCCCTTTCTGGCGCCAGTAGGCATGGGCCTGTACCAGCTGGCGCACCAGTTCGATGTTGCCCGCGCTGGAAATTTGCAGCAGCACGATCGGCAGGTCGCCCGAGATGGCCTGGCCCCAGAGCCCTGTCTGGTTGCGCTGGTTGGCCGCCAGGATCTGAGGGGGGGCGCGCAGCGCCGGCGCACTGTAGAGAATCGACGCGGCCATCTGCTCGAACAGGCGTGCATCGGCGTGACTGATGTTCAGTTGCCGCAGCAGCACTTGGCTATGGGTCCAGGCCAGATCGAAAACGCGATCAGCGAGGTGGCGGTCGCGGTATTTGTTGATCAGGTGCAGGCACCCGCTGCGGCTGTCGCTGACACCGCTTACCAGGTCGATGATGGCGCCCTGGCCAGCCTCCAGGACGAAGCGGCAGCGTATCGCCACGATGGGGTCGAGCACGGCGCCGACCGTCCCCGAGAGCTCCTCGACGTCCATGGCCGCCGGCTGCGCCAGGTTGCGTCCGCGACCGATGAATCGGGCGCGGTCGGTCTCGTAGGAAATCGCTTCGATGTCAACGCCATGGGCGGCCAGCAGATGGCATAGCCAGGGGGCGTGTTCGGTTTTCGAGCGCGGCCGGCGGGTACACAGAATCGCCTGTAGATCCGCGTGTAACTCGGTCTCTATGAACAGTTTGCTGAAGGCCGGATGGGCCGAGTCACTGCGAGGCGGCGCCAGCACCACTTCGGCGTAGCTGGTCAGTTCGATGGAGCGACGCGCAAGGCCACGATTGTTGATATGCAGGCGCCGCAGTTCGGCATTGTCCTCGGGGGAAACGACGATCTCCGTATGGGTGTCGATATCCTGTTGGCGAACGCGAAATTCGGCCCTGGCGTCGGTGAATATCGCCTCGAAGCTGTCCGTACGTTGCAGCGTCGGTTGGAATGCGCTCGACCAGAATGCACCACTGGCGGTGTCGCGCAGGTAGCAGAACGTCCCGGCGGCATCACAGGTAACGTCCTCCTGCCAACGGGTGACGGCGAGCTCGTTGCATCGGCTGTAGCCGCCGCCGGCATGGCTTATCATCACGTGATAATGGCCGTTGGAGAGCAACTGGACGGCAGGGTGGGCGCGATCAGGGTGGGTATAGACGCGCAACTTGCTTTCATCGACGCGAGTCGCCGCTTCTTCCTGCGCCACCTGGGGCGCATGCAGGTATTGAGTCGCACTCTTGGGCATGCGCTCCTGGAGCAGCAAGGCCGTGGCCTGGAACTGCGGATCGGCCTCGAAGCGCCGGTGCATGGGGCGCTCGAGCAGCACGGCAGCAAGTGCCAGGAAGCTCATGCCCTGGTGATGGGCCATGAACGACTGGATCACCGCTGAGCTTCGCCCCAGGGGCAAGCGCGCGCTGGTGAAATCCAGCGCCTCATACAGGCCGTAGCGACCCGCCATGCCCATGCCAGCCAGCGCCTGCATGTTTCGGCACGCCTCGGCAGGTGCCACCAACAGAGCCAGAGCCGATGCATAGGGGGCGATGACGATGTCGTCGCCGAGTCCCCGTTTCAGGCCAAGACCTGGAACGCCAAACGCTCGGTACTGGTAGTTCAACTGCGTGTCCAGGGCGTTGTAGCCCGACTCGGATACGCCCCAGGGCAGGCCGAGTTTGCTGGCATAATCGATCTGGCGCGCCACTGCGGCCTTGCAGGTCTGGTCCAGCAAGGTTCTCGGGTAACTGGGCATCACCAGCAGCGGCATGAGGTACTCGAACATCGAGCCGGTCCACGACAGCAGCACCGGGACGCCACCGCTACTGGTCAACAGTCGGCCGAGGGCGAACCAGCCCTCCTGTGGCAACTGACCCTGGGCAATCACGACGAAGTTGGTCAGCCGCGCCTCCGAGGCCAGCAGGTCGTAGTAGGCGCCATCGAGACGTTGTTCATCAGCGTTGTAACCGATGGCCAGCAGGTCTCGCTGCGGGTCGTAGAGAAAGGTGAAATCCATGTCTGCCAGGTCGCCTGCCAATTTGGCCAGGCGTTCTACCAGCGCGATTCGCTCCATTGCGCAGGCTTTGGCTTTGCGCATTGGCACCTGCTCGTCTGCCGGCCGGTCGTTGGCATCGAGCGTTGCCAGTTGCTGCCAGGTGACGCGTCGCGACCGTTCGCCAGGCAGGAGCAGGCTCGACATTTCAGCGCCCAGGTCTCGGCATTGCGCGCTCAGCACCTGTAGCCAGTAGCTGGGTTCTTCTTGCTGGGCCAGGGGGACGATCAGTTTTTCTGCCTGCTCGAGCAAGCGCTGCAGGGTAGGCAGCAGGTTGCTCGGGGGCTCGGGGGGGAGCGCTGGCGCTGCCAATACCTTGAACAGCCCGTCCAGAAGCTGTCCATCCAGACCGGCATCCAGCACGGCTTCTTGCAGGACATCAAGGCAATCTCTGAGGCCCTGCAGTGTGCGCGTGTCATTTGGCGCAGCATCAGGCAGTTCCAGCAGTCCCTGACGCAGCGTCATGAGCAGGCCGGCCAGGTTGCCGCTGTCCACCGTCGAGATGTAATGCGGCGGTAGCGGTTTCAGGGTGAGCGTGTCGTACCAGTTATAGAAATGCCGGCGATGACGCTGCAGCAGGGCCATGCTGGTCAGCATGTGCTCCAGCCGAGAGAGCAAGTGCCCGCCGCTGATATAGGCGAAATCATGGGCGGCCAGGTGGGACAGGAGGGCCATCCCCATGTTGGTGGGGGAGGTGCGATGCGCGGTGACGGCCACCGGCTGTTCCTGGATGTTGTCCGGCGGCAGCCAGTTGTCCGCAGGCCCTACCAGGTCCTCGAAGAATGCCCAGTTCCGCCGCGCCTGACGTCGCAGGAAGCGTCGCTCGTGTGCAGTGGGTTCGAACGCCAGCGAGGCCGAAGGCTTGCTCAGCCACCAGGCGAGTGCGGGGGCGACCGACCAGGCGAGCAGGAAAGGCGCGGCGACCGCCAGAGCCAGAGGATGCATGACCAGCAGGATGAACAGTCCGGCGGCGAGTGCCGGGCACACCCACATGAGGCGATACAGCCCGGATAGATCGTTACGACTGCCGCGCTCGACTTGCCGAGAAGGGTTCCACTGCAGCAGGTTGCGATGGCTGACCAGCATTCTCCATAGCGTTCGACCAATCGCATCCAGGCTGTTGAGCGTCTCGAAAGGCAGCCATACCAGCGGCAAGAGGGCTCGATGAAAGCTTGATCCGCTGCTGCGCAGGGTTGTAGTCAGATGCAGACGCAGCGGTACCTCGGGTGGCTTGTGCAGCAATTCGTGCAGTAGGCCAAGCAAGGGTTGCGTAACCACCAGGGCAATGATCGCCAGTACCCAAAGCAGCGGCTGCGAGCTGGCGAACCAGGCCCACAAGAGACCGCACAGAAAAGCCGCCGGCTCAAGGCTGCGGCGAAGGTTGTCGAAGATCTTCCAGCGGCCCAGAGCATCCAGGCGGGTAGCCTGCTGGCAGCCAGCCGAGGGAGGGCATGAGAGCAACCAAGGCAGCAACTGCCAGTCACCGCGAATCCAGCGGTGGTGCCGTTTGGCATCGGCGCTGTAGCAGGCGGGGTATTCCTCATAGACCTGGATGTCGCTGGTCAGGCCGGAGCGCGCATAGCACCCCTCGATGAGGTCATGACTCAGAATGCGGTTTGCCGGCAGGCAATCCTCCAGCGCGCGCTCGAAGGCATCCACGGCATAGATGCCCTTGCCGATGAACGAGCCATTGCTGAACAGATCCTGATAGACATCGGAAACGGCGCGTGTGTAAGGGTCGATCCCTGCATCGCTACCGAACAGGTGGGCGTAGGTCGAGCGCGCGATACTCGACAGACTGATGCCGACCCGTGGCTGCAGGATCGCGTAACCGCTGGTGATGCGTCGCTTGCTGGCGTCGAACTGCGCCGCGTTCAGAGGGTGAGCGAGGGTACCGACGAGCTGGCGTGCGACATCACGCGGTAGCTGCGTGTCGGTGTCCAGGGTGATCACGTAGACAGTCTGCTGCAGCCTCGCCAGATCGCCGACGATCGTGTCGAAGCGTTCTCTTCCGTGGCCGCGCAACACTGCATTGAGCTCGCTCAGCTTGCCGCGTTTGCGTTCATGCCCCATCCAGCGGCGCTCGGTCGGGTTCCAGCGTCTGGGTCGATGCAACAGGTTGAACCGGCTGCCTTCCATGGCCGGGTACTTGTCATTCAACGCTTCGATTGCCTGGCTGGCCCGCTCCAGCAGCGGCGCATCCTCATCCTGGGTTTCCTGCTGCGCGTCGAGGAAGTCGGTGAGCAGGGCAAAATGCAGATTGCTGTCGCGGTTGGCAAGGTAGCGCACTTCCATGCCCTCCACCAACTCGTCGACATCCAGCGCGCTGCCAATCAGTGTCGGCACGACCACGAGGGTGCAGGCATCCGCGGGAATGCCCTCGCTGTAATCGAGGCGCGGCAACATGTTCGCCGGCATCGTCAGGGTCACCAGCCAGTTCACCAGGCCGATGGCCAGGCGGCTGGTCATCAGCAGGAGTGGTAGGCTGAGCATGACCAGGTACACCAGCGACCAATTGTCGGCATGCGCCAGGGCCAGCATAGGCCAGGCCAGCAGGACGGTGAGCAGCAGGGCTGGAATCAGGAAAAAATACAGTGGCGCACGACTCAGCAGCCGTTGCCCGTGCTCGATGAGTGACAACTGCACACCGAGCTGTCGCTCCAGTGCCGGTACACCCTTATCGATCAGGTAGAAGCCGATATGGGCCATGCGCGGGATATCAGGCGGTGCGCCTGCGGCCAGGTCGAGCGCCGCGCGCGCGACTCCTGTCTCGTCGTGCTGACAGGCCCGGGACAACCGTTCCACCGCATGCCGATAGTGATCGCGCGTGGCGAAGTCCATGCGTGCGTAGATACCCGCAGGGTCCTCGCGCAGCACCTGCTCCACGCCACTAATGCGCTCGACGAACTTGCGCCAGTCGGTGGCCGAGAGCATGCGCAGGCTGTTGATACTGTTGCTGATGGAGACCTGTTCGGCCGCTTGTGATTGCGCGTCCAACTGCACCAGACGCTCTATGTTCAGGTCGGACTCCGCCAGTGTCTGCTCGATCCAGGTCAGCGGCAGCATGAGCGCGGTGTTCTGCCCCTGCAGCCGGCGCGCCAGTTCGGCGACGAACGAGCTGGACATGGGCAATGGTGAGCGCGCCATGTCCGCTACGGCCAGCACGATGCTCTTGGCATCGCGCTCTGCGGTTTCACTCAAGCGGTCTGCCCACTGATTCGCCAGGTTGCGATCGTTCCAGCTGGCCATCACCCGTGCGGCCACGCGGCGCAGATTCTCGATCAGCGCAAGGCGCAACATGATGGGCACGGCCCAGAGTTCGCCCAGGCTCAGCGCAGTGATGGATTGATAGGCGGTGATGAAGCGCCCGAGACTTTCACTGTCGACCCGTCCATCGCCGTGGGAGATGGTTTCCAGGGCGATGTCATAAACGCGGGGCAGGGTGGACGATGGCCCATGAGACAGCCCGGGTAGCTCACGGCAATAGCCTCTGGGGAGGTGCTTCTGGGCGGTTCGTATCTGCTCTTCGATCAGATAGAAATTGTCCAGCAACCACTCGGCGGCGGGTGTAGCTCGTTGGCTGGAAAGCGTCGCGACCGTCATGGCCTGGCAACTGCTCGCCAGTACCCTGGCGTTCTCGGTCAGTCGCTCCAGCAAGCCGTCCGAGGTGGTGTGCTGGCTGAGTCGATGCTGATGCGCGAGCTCTACACCATGGTTCGCCATTTGCTCGGCACTGAACAGTTCAGAGCGGAGGACGGCCTCGTATTCGAATGTACGAGGCATAGAGCGCCATAATCGCCGGATGAGGCTAGACCACTGAGTATCCATATGCTTCCTGGCGTGCGGCGTCAGCGTTCGGACAGGCCAGCGCAGAGGAATCACTCCAGGGTTGCCAGCATGCCGTTGCGCGGATCCAGATGCGTGAACAGTCATCAGGCCTTGAAACAGGCGGGGCGTCTGTCCGCTGCCGCACATAGCTACCGGGCTCTCCAGGTGTTATTCCAAGTCTTACTCAGTCATGGAGCCCGCCTCTAGCGGCGTTTGTGTTCCAGCGTACTGACGGCCCGTATTCTCGGCGTATGCTGGGCTGGGCTGGGCTGCGCTTGTACTGCGGGAGATCGAACATGCAAGAACTACCACTGCCTCTGCGAAACCATCTGCTCAGTGCGCTATCGCCGGATGTCTGTACACGGCTCTTTTCAAACCTTGAGCGGGTGCATCTGGCATCGGGCCAGGTTCTCTATGAGCGACATGATGTGATGAGTCACGTCTATTTCCCGGTCGATGCCGTCATCTCCTTGCTCTACCAGACAGAGCACGGCGCCGCGACGGAGATTTCGGTCGTTGGAGATGACGGGATGGTGGGTATCGCCTTGTCGATTGGCGGGGAGAATCTCCCGAGCCGTGCCGTGGTTCAGCGCAGCGGCCATGCCTTTCGCCTCGAGGGCGCGCTGCTCAGGGATGAGTTCGCCCGTCACGGAGATTTGCTCGGGCTCGTGCTGCGTTATACGCAAACCTTGATCGCGCAGATGGCGCAGGCCGCCGTTTGTACCCGACATCATTCTATCGATCAGCAGCTCTGTCGCCTGCTCTTGCTCTGGCTTGATCATCTGCCGGGTAACGGTGCGACGGTGCCGCAGGAGTTGCTCGGAGACAGGCCCGGTACGAGTCGCACGAACATGGTAGGCGCCGCCGATAAGCTCAGGCGCCAGGGGATAATCGATTACGACGCCGAGACCGTTACCGTACTCGATCGGCATCAGCTGGAGCAGTTGTGCTGCGAATGCTACAAGCTCGTCAAGCGGGAAAGTGAGCGTCTCCAGCCCTGCGTGGCACAGCTCAAGTAGGGGGGATTGGCTGGACTGAGCTGCGTGCCAGAGGCGCCAGGAAGTTCAAGGCTACCACCCGCTCCCGCCATTCTCTGACGGTGTCAGATAACCTGCTCAAGCAGGAATTCACGGCATCGGCACCGAATCAGAAATGGGTGGGCGACATCACCTACCTGCCCACGGAGGAAGGTTGGTTGTATCTGGC
>Ga0209699_100658_pt1 | contig 14172 bp, 11 predicted proteins | sample SynthPrep_1_END__FD_187204 | JGI IMG/M metagenome (GOLD analysis project Ga0209699, IMG submission 187204) | Synthetic microbial communities from Ohio, USA - SynthPrep_1_END_DS7_MetaG (SPAdes) (version 2) | ecosystem: Engineered > Bioreactor > Aerobic > Activated sludge | place: USA: Ohio...
GTCTGCCTGACCCCCTCCCCAGACCTCAACGACATGCCATCCACGCGGCCCGCGAATCCGCGGGCCTGAGCGCTTGCGCCAGCGTCAGCGGCGCGTAGCGGGCCATGGGCCTTGCGCGCCGCGGGGAGGGCACGTCCACGTCCCGTCCATGCGCGCAGACAGCGCGGTCTCGCCGTGTCTCCCAACAGGGGAGGCCAGGATCGCTGCCTATCGGCGCCTGCCATCGCACTTTCCCGATCGACAGACACCAGACATGACCACAAGACAAAAACTCCTGCGGATGAGTAGCCTGGCCGCCACCTTGGCCGCCTCATTCCCCGCCTGGGCCCAAGCCGCCGAGACGAACAACGTCTACACCACCGAACCCGTGATCATCACGGGCGTGGAGCCCAGCGCGCCATTGACGTTCACCACGGATCCCAAGATCCCGCGCCAGCCGCTGCCGGCCAGCGACGGGACCGACTACCTGAAGACGATTCCCGGCTTCTCGGCCATCCGCAATGGCGGCACCAACGGCGATCCCGTGCTGCGGGGCATGTTCGGCTCGCGCCTGAATCTGCTGACCAACGGCACGTCCATGCCAGGCGCCTGCCCGGCGCGCATGGACGCGCCCAGCTCCTATATTTCGCCCGAGAACTTCGACCAGCTCACTGTCATCAAGGGGCCGCAGACCGTGCTGTGGGGACCAGGCGCGTCCGCCGGCACGGTCAAGTTCGACCGCGACACGCCCCGCTTCACGGCAGCCGGCGTGCGATTCGACGGCAGCCTGACGGGCGGCTCTTTCGGCCGCAACGACCAGGCCGCCGATCTGACCGTGGGCAACGACAAGGTCTACACGCGCATCACCGCCAACCATTCCCACTCCCAGGACTACAAGGACGGCGACGGCAACACCGTGCCTTCGCGCTGGGACAAGTGGAACGCCGACCTGACCCTGGGCTTCACGCCCGACGCCGACACGCTGTACGAACTGACGGCGGGCACCGGCGATGGCGAAGCGCGCTACGCCGGCCGCGGCATGGACGGCTCGCAGTTCAAGCGCGAGAGCTTCGGGCTGCGTTTCGAGAAGCGCAACCTGGGTCCCGTGCTGAGCAAGGTCGAGGCGCAGCTGTACTACAACTATGCCGACCATGTGATGGATAACTACACGCTGCGCGCGCCGGACCCCATGAGCGCCATGCCCATGGCCATGGCGGCCGACGTGGACCGCGCGACCTGGGGCGGCCGTTACGCCGGCACCTGGGAACTATCGCCGGATGTCAGCCTGGTCACCGGCCTGGATTTCCAGCAGAGCCGCCATCGCTCCCGCAGCGGTACCGACACCGTGCCGTACAGCAGCCAGAGCTGGATCAAGGACGCGGACTTTTCCAACGCCGGTCTGTTCGGCGAGCTGACCTGGCGCGCCCCGCAGGACAGCCGCGTCGTCGGCGGCGCGCGGATCGACTGGGCGTCAGCCAAGGACTTCCGCCAGGACAATGGCTCGATGATGATGCCCATGCCCAATCCCACCGCGGACGAGCGCCGCAAGGACACGCTGCCCAGCGGCTTTCTGCGCTACGAGAAGGATCTGGCCTCGCTGCCCGCCACGCTCTATGTCGGCCTGGGCCACGTGGAGCGCTTCCCGGACTACTGGGAACTGTTCTCCCCGGACCGTGGCCCCGCCGGGTCCGCCAACGCCTTCCAGGGCGTGAAGCCCGAGAAGACCACCCAGCTGGACGTCGGTGCGCAATACAAGACGGAAGCGCTGGACGCGTGGTTCTCGGGCTACGCCGGTTACGTCGACGACTTCATCCTGTTCAGCTACACCTCGGGCGGCATGATGGGTCCGGCTTCGCAGGCCACCAATGTCAACGCGCGCATCGCGGGCGGCGAACTCGGCGTCTCATACAAGCCCGCGCCGTCATGGAAGCTGGGCGCCACGCTCGCATATGCCTGGGGCGAGAACCGCAGCGATGGCAGGGCGCTGCCGCAGATGCCGCCACTCGAAGCCAAGCTCAGCGCCGCCTATGACGACGGTACCTGGTCGGCCGGAGCCCTGTGGCGCATTGTGGCCGCGCAGAAACGCTATGCCTTGAACGAAGGCAATGTCGTGGGCAAGGACTTCGGCCCAAGCGCGGGCTTCGGCGTTTTCTCCGTCAATGGCGGCTATGCGGTCAACAAGCAGGTCCGCCTGTCGCTGGGCGTGGACAATCTGTTCAACAAGACCTACAGCGAGCATCTGAACCTGGCGGGCAACGCCGGCTTCGGCTATGCCGCCAACACCGCGGTCAACGAGCCGGGCCGCACGGTCTGGGCGCGCTTGAGTTTCAAGTACTGACGCGCCCAGTCCGGGATACGCGATCAGGACGCGCGCGCAGCCGCCAACAGGCGGACGATTCCGCGCACGTCCTGTTCGGCTTCCAGCCCGCGCAGCCTTCGCGCCAGCTCCTCTGTCTGGGTGGCAGGCAGGGGCGGCTGCGCGGACGCGCAGCAGGCGTCGAACTTGGCGTCCTGTTCCGCCACGCCGAGGGGGCGCTCGGGGCTGCCGGGAAAGGCCGGCATGTCGACCGTGAATTCACGGCCGTCCTTCAGCCGCAATTCGACGCGCTGAGGGCTCATGGCGTTGGGATCGGGGTTGCCGTCATCCACCACCTGGATGCGGGCAGCCAGCTCAAAGGTGCTTGCCTGCGCCAGCGCGTCCGGGTCGAAATCGGGTATGCCGACCCGGCCGCGCAGCATGGCCGTGGCCATGGCGTAGCCCATGCAGAGCCTGGCGGTGGCGGAATCCATGCCTGGATGGGCCCGCCGTCCAACCAGGCGCACGATCAACGAGGACGCGCGGACCGTGACGCTCTCCACGTCCTGGGGCTGCAGCGCATGTTGGCGCATCAGGTCCAGCACAGCGCCGATGCCGCTGTGCGTGGCACGGCCGGTCGGGTAGGGCTTGTGGCTCATGCGGGTGATCTGGAACACCCGGCCCACGTCCGCGCGCACCGCGTCCCAGTCGGCCTGGCCAGCGTCATAGAGCGCGAAATAGCCGTAAGGGCCTTCCAGGATGTCGCGCGGGCCGGGGAAGCCCGCGCGCGCCAGTTCAAAAGCCGTGACGGCGGCCCTGGCGTTCAGGCCGACCTGCAGGCCGACCGCGGGCGAGCCTTCGATATGCGCCTGCATGGTGCCGGAGAGATGGCTGTACGCCAGTCCCAGCGCATCGCGCGTGGCGGTCTCATCCAGCCCCGCGAGCTTGCACAGCGTGGCCGTGGCGCCCAGGCCGCCGCACATGGCCGGCCGGAAAAAACGCATGGGCGCGCGCTGGGCCAACGCAACGTAGATGGCGAAGTCCAGCCCGGTCGCGATTGCGGTGATGAGCCGGGGGCCGTCCACGCCGCCTTCACGTTCCGCGTATCCCAGCGCCGCGGGCACGATGCAGGCAAACGCATGCACCACGGCCCGGTCGTGGATGGCGTCGAACTCCTGGTTGAAGACCTGGTAGGCATTGAGCATGACGGCGCTGGCCAGCGGCAGCCGCTCGCCGCTGCCCCAGACGGTAGTTTCTGCCCCGCTTCCCAGCGCTGGAGCCGCCTGGCGCAGCGACACCATGCGCGGATGGCGCGAACCGGACAGCCCGACGCCGACCGCATCGAGAATGAAGGTCTTGGCCGCATCCACCGCTGCTGCCGGCAGATCCTCGTAACGGGTGCGCAGCACATGCGCGACGAGGGTATCGATTGCATTCATGCGGCGGCTCCGGCGAACTTGGCGGGAACCTGGCCGGCGTACCAGTCATGCATCGCGGCGCCGGTGACGAAGGTGGTCATCGGATGCCCTTGCAGCAGGTCCAACATGGCCAGCAGGTCGGCGTAGCGATGCGGCACCCCCATCAGATGGGGATGCAAGCCCAGCGTGACGATGCGGGGACGGCCGGCGGTCCGGGCCTCTTCGGCATACAGGTCCAGCGTCCGTTCCAGGCGCCGGCTGAACTCTCCGGTGGCATGCTTTTCCACGGCATGGATCACCGAATCGTTCAGCTCCAGGGCATACGGCAGCGCCAGCAAGGGATTCCCGGTTGTCCGCATCCAGTTGGGCAGGTCATCCAGGCACCAGTCGAACAGGTAGTCAATGCCGGCTTGGGCCAGAAGATCCGGCGTGTCCTGCGTTTCGCGCAGGCCAGGCGACAGCCAGCCGCGCGGCCGGCGGCCGCTGAAGCGCTCGATCCGGTCCAGCGCCGCCGCGATGGTGCGGGCCTGGCCGTCGCCGTCCTCTTGCGAAAGCGCCCGCTGGTGGATGCCATGGCCGATGAATTCCCAGCCAGCCTCCAGCAGCGCCTGCGCGGCATCGGGATAGGCATCGATGACGGAGGCGTTCAGGCTGGCCGAGGCCGGCAGGCCGCGGCCGCGGATGGCGTCGATGATCCGGGGCAGCCCGCAGCGCAGGCCATACTCGGCCCAGCTGTAATTGGGAACGTCAGGGACCGTCTCGCGCCCGTGCGGCGCGGTCAGCAGGGTGCGCGGCATGGGCTGGTCGAACGGCCAATGCTCCACATTGACGACCAGGTGCACCAGGATGGGCCGGCCGTCCAGTGCCGCCAGAGGCGGGCGCTGGCTGGAAAGCATGAAAGGAATGCGTGGATTGTTCATGGCATCTTGCTCATGGTTCAAAGACGGTTCAGCGGCCGAGGAAGACCGGATCGCGTTTCTCGGCGAACGCCCGCCGGCCTTCGGCGTAGTCCTCGCTGGCGTAGCACTGAGCCACCTGGGTATCGATCGCGTCAAGTTCGGCGGCTGTCGGCGGATTCATGGTCGCCAGTATGGCCGCCTTTGCCGCGCGCAGGGAGAGGGGGGCATTGGCGGCAATGGCGCGCACCCGCGCCCGGGTCTGCCGGGCGAAATCATCCTCGGCGTAACGTTCGTGGATCAGGCCGCGGCGTTCGGCCTGCTCGGCGTCCAGAGTGCGGGCGGTATAGAACAGATCGAAGGCGGACGCCGCGCCCACCACACCCGCCAGCCTGCGCATGTCGGCATGGGAATAGCCCAGCCCCAGCCTTGCGGCCGGCATGCGAAAACGGGCGCTGGCGCTGGCATAGCGCAGGTCGCAGGCCAGGGCCAGGCCGATGCCGCCACCCATGCACGCGCCTTGTATCAGCGCGACGGTAGGCGCCTCGAACTCCGCCAGCAGCCGCTGCGCATCCGCCACCGCCTGGTTGTACCGGGCGACCGCTGCCGCGCCGTCTCGGGCCTGGTCGAACTCGCTGATGTCGGCCCCGGACACGAAGGCCCGGGCGCCGGCGCCGGTCAACGTCAGCACCCGGACCCCGGCGCCTGCCAGTTCAAGCAGCGCGGCGGCCAGTTGTTGCCACATGGACAGCGTCATCGCATTGCGTTTTTCCGGATGGCAGACGGTCAATGTCGCGACGCCATCCTGGAAATCCACCTGGATCTGGCCGCCGCTCATACCACCCCCTCGTCATACAGGCGCTCGATGTCGCCTGCCGCATAGCCCATCTCCGCCAGCATCTCGCGGGTGTGTTCGCCCCAGCCGGGGGCGGGCCGCGCGATATGGGCGGGCGTGCGCGTCAAGGCCACGGGCTGCGAGATCAGGTGGTACTCGTGCCCGGTCTCGTCCGCAACCGGCTGCGCCACGCCCAGGTGACGCACCTGCTCGTCCTCGAACACCTGGGGAATGCTGTAGACCGGGCCTGCCGGCACGCCGGCGCGGTTCAGCAGCCCGACCCAATGCGCGACGCTCTGCTGGCGGAAACGCTGCGCCAGCGAATCGTTTAGCGCGGCCCGGTTCGCCACGCGCAGCTTCTCGGTCGCATAGCTCGGGTCCTCCAGCCATTGCGGCGCGTCCAGGCACTCGCACAGGCGGCGCCAGTTGCCTTCGCCGGATGCACCCAGGTTGAAGGCGCCGTCGTTGGCCTCGAACAGCCCCATCGGACTGCTGGTCGGATGATCGTTGCCCACCTGGACCGGCGTGTCACCGTCGTTCAGGTAGCGCGCTGCCTGGAAGTCCATCAGCGCGATCTGCGTGTGCAGCAGGGAACTGTGGACCCATTGGCCCGCGCCGGATTGTTCGCGCTCCAGCAAGGCCAGCAGGACGCCAACCGCGGCGTAGATGCCCGTGCCGCAATCGGCGACCGCGAGTCCCGCGCGCAGCGGGCCGCCGCCGGCAAAACCTGTCACCGACATGAGGCCGCCCATGCCCTGGATGATCTGGTCAAAGCCAGGCCGATCCGCATAGGGACCGTCCTGGCCAAAGCCCGAGATGCTGGCAAGGATGATGCGGGGATTGACGGCGCGCAGGGCTTCATAGTCCACCCCCAGCCGCGCCTTGACGTCGGGGCGCCAGTTCTCCACCACCACGTCGGCGGTGGCGACCAGTTGCTTGAACACGGCCAGGCCTTCGGGCTTCTTCAGGTTCAGCGTCATCGACCGCTTGTTGCGGTTCAGGTTCTGGAAATCGCCGCCAGTGCGGTCGGCGGCGAACATGGCTTCGTTGGGATCGATCCCGGCCGGCGGCTCGATGCGGATCACGTCCGCGCCAAAGTCCGCCAGGATGCGTACGCAGGTCGGGCCGGCGCGCACGCGCGAAAGGTCCAGCACGCGAAAGCGCGCGAGGGTGGGGGAGGCGTTGATTCTGGCCATGATGAGTCCGTGGGGTTAGCGTTGCAGAATGGCGGAAAAGGGCAGGGCGAACTGATGTGCAAAGGCCAGCAGCAGGGCTTCGCTGCCCGGCGCGCCGACCGCTTGCACGCTGACGGGACGGCCCTGCGCATCGATGCCGATGGGCAGGACCAGCGCCGGCAGGCCCAGATAGTTCAGGTAGGCGTGGTGCCGGTGCAGCGCCGCGAGCGCGCGCGGATCGAAAGCGGGGCTGCCGGTGGTGACCGCGGCGCGGTCCGGCACGCCTTGCGGCAGGCAAGGCGTAAGCAGCAGGTCCGCATCGGCCAGATATGTGGCGAGGAAGGAGGCGCGCAAAGGCGCGATCTGCGACAAGGCGTGGCGATACCAGATCGCAGGCATGGCCCAGCCCGGCAGCGCGATGGACAGGGTGGCCGGCGCCAGCGAGGCCAGATCATGGCGTACGCTGCCCGCCAGCACGGCGGCGGCTTCGGTATGCAACACGATCTGCGCCAGGCGGTTCAGGCGGTCCAGGTCGGGCGCGGGGCGGGAATCGATGCGCCGCGGATCGGGCAAACCCAGTTCGAATTCCGACATCACCGCCGCCACGTCGGCGCGCGCCCCGGCGGTTGCCAGCGTCGAGGCCAGCCGCCAGCGCCGCGGTCTGGAAAGTTCTTGTTCTATCCGCGCCACGTCCGCGGGCAGGGCGGACGCGGCGGCCTGTGCTGGCAGCAACGCGGCGTAGACACAGGCTGCATCCAGCGCGCTGCGGGCTATCACGCCGACCGTGTCCAAGGTCGGCGCCAGGGCCGCGACGCCTTCCGCCGGCACCAGTCCTGGCGTCGGTTTGAGTCCCACCAGGCCGCAGGTCGCGGCCGGCATGCGCACCGAACCGGCCGTATCGGTGCCCAGCGATGCGGGAACCAGGCCCGCCGCCACCGCGACCGCGCAGCCGCTGGACGATCCTCCCACCGCAGCAGCGGCATCCAGCGGATTGGTCAGCGCCGGGCCATGGGGATTCTCGGCCGTCGCGCCACAGGCGTGTTCGGCCATCGCCAGGGCGCCCAGGTTGAACGCCCCATGGCCCTGCAAGCGGCGCAGCGCCGTGGCCATCGGACCCGGAGCGTCGTCGCGCAAGGGCCGGCCGCGGCCCGGCGCGTGCTTGCCAGTCTGGAAGGCATCCTTGTGCGCCAGCACCACGCCTTCAAGCAGGCCGCCGTGAAGCGCGGATGCGGAAGACGGCAAATAGGTGCGAGTGGCGCAGTGCAGGTCGGCCGCGCGGCGCTGGAACGCCGCAGTCTGGGCCGCGACCAGCGCGGCGCGTTCGCCCGGCGTGGCCCGGGCGTAGTTGCGGCGCATGTCGGCCACGGCAAGATGCAACAGGGGCTCAGACATCGGCATCCCCGCGGGCTGCGATCTCGGCCTCCACGGCGGCAAGGCGCAGCAGCGTGCGCGCGACCGCCGATTGCGTCTCGGCGGACACGGCCAGGCCATGCGTCTTGCAGACCAGGGCGACCCAGGCCTGCCATTCCTGTTTGGGCGAGTCTTCCATGCTCACTACCTCCTGCCGCGTTTTGCTCGGTAAAATAAAAGACTAGTCTCATAAATATATTTATAGAAGTCAAGAAAATACTATGCTCTGCGTAAATTTTCTTCACCCCTTGACCGGAGTCCGCCATGAAAGCCGCTGAGCGCATCCGCCTGTCCGTCGAAGAGTCCATCCGCGATGGCAGCCTGTTGCCGGGAGATCCCGTCGATGAACAGATGCTGATGCAGACCTACGACGTCTCGCGCACGCCGGTGCGCGAGGCGCTGCTGCAACTGCAGGCGCAGGGTCTGGTGGCCAGCCTGCCGCGCGGCGGCATGGTGGTGGCCAAGATGGACGTGGCCCAGCTACTGGCCATGTGGGAGCTGCTGGCGGAGTTGGAGGGCATAGGCGCGCGCCTGGCCTGCGAACGCATGACGCCGGCCGAGCGCGACGAGCTGGCGGCCATCCACGAACGCGCGGCAGCCGTGGTGCGGCGCGAGGACACCGACGCCTGGCAGGAACACAATCGGCGCTTTCACGATGCCCTGTACCAGGGCGCCCGCAATCCCTATCTGCGCCAGGAGATCCTGCGGATGCGGTCGCGCACCGGCGCCTACCGGCTGCACGCTTTTTCGGCCTTCGGCCGCCTGGCCTCGTCGTGGGAACAGCACGGCCAACTGCTCGAAGCCATCCAGGCGCAGGACCCGGCGCGCGCCGCCGCGGTCATGACGCAGCACATGAGCCCCGGGCAGGGGGCCACCAGCTTCGCTTCGTTTGTCGCCGCGCTACCCAAGAATCTGCTGGCCTGAAAGCGCGCCCGGCGGCGCACGGCCCGCGGGGTTCCCGCGGGTAACTCCCTATTATTGTATTTTTTTAAAATGGCAAAATATATTTATAGCAGGCAAAAACATCTGCTCGTGTGACCTTGCCCCGGTGCCAGCGGGCTAGGGCGCTCCCCCTGATCCGCTCCACCGAGGAACCCGTTATGGATGCTGTTTCACCGCAACCCCTCTCCGCGCCGACACACGGCGCCGTGCCCACCGCCGATCCAGGCCTGATGCACCGTAAGGTCGCCTGGCGCCTCATTCCTTTCCTGATCTTCCTGTTCCTCTTGGCATGGATCGACCGCGTCAACGTGGGCTTCGCCAAGCTGCAGATGTTGCAGGACCTGCGCTTCAGCGAAGCCGTGTACGGCCTGGGGGCGGGGATCTTCTTCATTGGCTACTTCATCTTCGAAGTGCCGAGCAACCTGCTGCTGCAACGCATCGGCGCGCGCAAGACCCTGGCCCGCATCACCATCCTGTGGGGCCTGACCTCGATGGCGATGGCGTTCGTCACCACGCCGGCTTCCTTCTATATCCTGCGTTTTCTGCTCGGCGCCTTCGAAGCAGGGTTCTTCCCCGGCGTCATGCTCTATCTGACGTACTGGATACCCGCGGGCAGGCGAGGACGCATCAACGGCTGGTTCATGACGTCGTTCGGAATCGCCGGCATCGTGGGCGGGCCGATAGCCGGGCTCATCATGAGCGGCATGGATGGCGTGGCCCCGCTGCGCAACTGGCAATGGCTGTTCGTGCTGGAAGGCATTCCTTCCGTGATCGCAGGGCTGGTGGTGCTGGCGTATCTGCCGGACCGCCCCCAGCAGGCGCGCTGGCTCAGCGCGGCGGAGAAGGCCGCGCTGACGGCTGAGCTGGACAGCGAACAGCAGGACCCCGCCAAGCACGCCAGCTTCGCCCAAGCCTTGCGCCTGCCTGCCTTGTGGCTGTGCACCGCAGCGTATTTCTGCATCGTCGGAGGCAACGCGACGCTAGCTTTCTGGATGCCTTCCATCGTGCGTGAACTGGGCGTGCAGGGGACCTTGAACATAGGCCTGCTATCAGCCATCCCGTTCATCCTGGGCACGGCCGCGATGGTGATCAACGGCGCGCATTCCGATTCCACCCGCGAACGCCGTCTGCACTGCGCCGGCGCCACCCTGATCGGCGCGCTCGGCCTGTCCTTGACCGGCGCCTTCATCGGCAGCCCCGTGCTGGCGATGGCCGCCCTCAGCATTGCCGCCATCGGCGTGTTGGGCGCCTTCCCTGTCTTCTGGGCGATTCCTGCGGCATTCCTGACTGGCACCGCAGCCGCGGGCGGCATCGCCTTCATCAACTCGGTCGGCAACCTGGCTGGCTTCGCCACGCCCTTCATGATGGGCTGGCTCAAGGAATGGACGGGCGGCGTCGCCGCCGGCTTGTATGTGGTGGCCGGCATGCAGGTCGTCGCCACGGCGATCATCGCGCTCACGATGCGCAAGCTGGCGGCCTAGGCGTCAGCGGCACGCGTGCTTGCGCGGCACGGCGCAAAGTCGTGCGCAAGATCCGGCGCCGTGTCATTATCGGCGGTGCACGACTGAACGCGCGGCTCCAGCCTCGTGGCTGCGAGCCGCGTCCGTTATCGCCGGACTGCAGCACCGACAGCGTGGGAAAGACTCTGTGCGCCAGGATTGCAGATTTACCCGAAAGGCTTTGGCCGCGCTGGCTCTGCGGCTCCTGATCCTGCTGTGTGCCGGCCAGACCCTTGCGGACGCGGCACAGGCCGAGACGAACGGCGACAGCGACGGCTTGGACATGGGCAACTTCCTGCTGCGCCAGAACGGCGCACTTCCGGTGCCCGTTATCATCACCGAACCCGCCGTGGGGTACGGGGGCGGGTTGATGCTGCTGTATTTTTCGGAGCCCGCGGCGCAGCCCGGCCAGGATGGCCAGACTGACAACACACACAAGGCGCCGCCCAATGTCACCGGCGTGGGCGCCATGGCCACTGAAAATGGTACCCGCGGCGGTGCGCTGTTCCATTTCCGCAGCTGGGACGCGGACCGCTATCGCTACCTGGGCGCGCTGGCCCAGGGACGGGCGAACCTCGAGTACTACGGCGCTTCCAGCCACGGACGCAGCTACGAGGTGAAGGGCACCTTCCTGATGCAGCAGATCCTGGCCAGGGTAGGGGACACGCCCTGGTATGTCGGTCCGCGCTACACCTATTTCCGCTCGAACACGCGCTTCATCGGCGAGACGGCCGGCGAGCTGTCCAAGGCCGAAATGGCCGGCCGTATTGGCAAGGCCGGCGTGGTCGTGGACTACGACACACGCGACAATATGTTCTATCCCAACCGGGGCAGCTATGCCGAGCTGGAAGCCCAGTTCTCGCGCAGCTGGCTGGGCAGCGACCAGTCCTTCGAAAGCTATCGCACGCGCGGCTACACCTGGCGGCCGCTGGCCCCACGCTGGACCTTGGGCCTGCGCGGCGACGGCCAGTTCACCCGCGGCACGGTGCCGTTCTACGCCCAGCCCTACGTCGATCTGCGCGGCGTGGCGCGGGGCCGCTACCAGGACCGCGACGCGCTGGCGTTCGAAGCGGAATTGCGCTGGGACGCCACGCCGCGCTGGTCCATACTGGGGTTCAGCGGCGTGGGCAAGGCGTATGGCAACTGGAAGTCGTTCTCCGAGGCTTCCAACGTCGTCAGCGTGGGCACCGGTTTCCGGTACCTGATCGCGGCCAAACTGGGGTTGGCCGTGGGCATGGACATCGCCCACAGCAAGGACCAGAACGCCTTCTACATTCAAGTCGGGAGCGCATGGCGATGAAGACAGATGACGACAGTTCCGTACTGCAGGCCGGCACGTCCCAGCTTGGCAACCTGCTGCAATTCCTCGCCTGGATCGCCGAGCGCCCGCGTACCTATGCGCAGACCATGGACGCCTGGCGCAGTTCATGCCCGCGCCTGTCGGCCTGGGAGGACGCGACCGCCAACGGGCTGGTGGACATGGCCCGCGACCGGGACGATGCGCAAGCCGAGCCGGTCGTCATCCTGACGCAAAAGGGGCGCGCGCTGCTGGCGTCGGCCGGCGGCCCTGCACGCCCCTGATGCCAAGGATCGGCCGCCTCCGGGTGCGCCAACCTTTGCTTACGCTTGTGCCCGGCTCGATGTAACCATGTGGCTTTTTTTGCGGATTTCGTCGAAAAAATCCACTGATTCATCGAAAAAAAGTTGCACCCGCCGCGCAGCCTGCGGATTCTAGTGGCGAAACTTTGCCAGTTACTACTGAGCGCGCGTCCGGCCACCGGGCGGCCTTCGCGCTCGGGCCACCAGAATCCGCAAATCCATGAAGCCTACCTCTCTCCCCGCGCGCAGCCCCGGCCTGCCTTTTCCGCTGCTGCGGCAGAACACCTTGCGGCTGGCCATCGTGTCGGCGTTGGGCGCCTGCGCCTGGGGCGCGGCGGGCAGCGCGCAGGCCGGGTATGCATGCGCCGGCGGCCCGTCCCTGAATGTGCCGTCCGGCAACTACCCAAGCGCCCAGGCCATCTGCGAGGGCGATAGCGGGGTGGACCACGACAACGAGAAGGATGGCCAGAACGGGCCTGACGTATCCGTCACGACCTCGGGCACCTACAACGCCGACGCGAACCAGACCCGGCTGAACCCGCTGGGCGTGGTCACGGCGATCTCGCGCGGCGGCGATGGCGTGGATGAAGGCACGGCGGGCGATGGCGGCAACATCACCGTGTCCAGCAGCGGCGACGTCGCGCTCAACGGCACGGCGCTCAGCAATTTCAACAGCCTGATCATGGCGGTGTCGTCCGGGGGCATCGGCGATCCCGCCAACGACAACAACGACTCGAATGGCGGACACGGCGGCCTGGGCCAGACCGTGAGCGTGAGCAACTCCGGCAACCTGACGATGTCCGGCTCCTTGCCCGCCCCACGCCAGGGTCTGTACGGCATCAATGCGCGGGCCCTGGGCGGGGCCGGCGGCGACCAGAACGATCCGACGCTGGAGTACGGCGACCAGGTGGGCGGCAATGGCGGCAACGCCAGCACGGTCACGGTCAGCAACACCGGCGTCATCAACCTGGGCAGCAGCGCGACGCGCCTGCGCACCTATGCCAACGGCGCGGCCATCTATGCCAATTCCGCGGGTGGCATGGGCGGCTACAACAATGGCAATGCCGGCACGGGCGGCACCGTGCAGGTCACGCACCAGGGCCAGGCCAACAGCTACTGGCAGGTCTACGACAGCGCCACGGTCTTCGGCATCTACGCGCAAAGCATAGGCGGCGACGGCACGGCGTCGACCGACAACAGCGACAACGGCGGCAACGGCGGCGGCACGTCGGACACCTGGACCCAGAAGGTGACGGTGGATGTGAATGGCTCGGTCCTGCTGGACGTGGCCGGGTCGGCCGCCGGCGCCACCGTCCAGGGTGCCGGCGTTGCGGCCCGCGCCATCGGCGGCAAGGGTGGCAAGGGCCCGGACAAGGACCATGCGGGCGGCAATGGCGGCGCGGGCGGCGCCGTGGCGATCAATCTTTATCAGGGTGGCAGCGTCGCGACCCGCGGCGACAACCTGCCTGGCCTGGCGGCGCAAAGCCTGGGCGGACAGGGCGGCGACGGCAGCGACAGCACCAAGCTGGCCGGGCAGGGCGGCGGCGGCGGGTTTGGCGGCAACGCCAGCGCCGTCAACGTCTCCACCGCGAGCGGCAGCGCCATCGGCACCACGGGCAATTTTTCCACCGGCATCGTGGCGCAGTCGGTCGGCGGCGGCGGCGGCACGGGCAGCGACTTCGTGTCGGTGCTGGGGGGCCAGGGCGGCAACGGCGGCAATGGCGGCAACGCCGGCGCGGTCAATGTGGTGACCGCCGGCACGGTTACCACCGGCGGCGACCACGCCTACGGCGTGCTGGCCCAGTCCATTGCCGGCAGCGGCGGCGCGGGCGGCGCGGACACGGCCGAACTGGTTTCCTTGGGCGGCGACGGCGCGGGCGGCGGCGCGGCCAGCCAGGTCACCCTGAGCAACACGGGGTCCATCGCCACCTCGGGCTACAACTCGCACGGCATGATAGGCCAGTCCATCGGCGGCGGCGGCGGCGCTTCCGGCAGCGCCACCGGCCTGCTCAGCGTGGGCGGCAGCTCGGCCGGAGCCACCGGTTCGTCGGGCAGCACGGTGGTGATGGGCAATACCGGCGCCATCACGACGGCCGGCAACGCGGCCATCGGCATGGTGGCCC
>Ga0209699_100659_pt1 | contig 14170 bp, 12 predicted proteins | sample SynthPrep_1_END__FD_187204 | JGI IMG/M metagenome (GOLD analysis project Ga0209699, IMG submission 187204) | Synthetic microbial communities from Ohio, USA - SynthPrep_1_END_DS7_MetaG (SPAdes) (version 2) | ecosystem: Engineered > Bioreactor > Aerobic > Activated sludge | place: USA: Ohio...
GAAAGCCGGGTGCAGAACCTGGTGAATGCGATGGCGGCGTTCGCCGTGCCGGCCGGCGCCGACTTCAACCTGCTGCCGGATCAGCGGGCGCAGCTGGATATGGTCATCGCGGCCAACTGGCAGTGATGACCCTGACCACAGGCCGCGTCCTGGCGCGGCCTGTGGTCGACGCTTGCGACATCGTCATCGGCCTCCGCCTTCCCGGCCACGAACTCTCACCCGAAGCCGTTCAGGGATGTTCTGAAAAAGGCATTCATCGTCGCCCCCGCGAAGGCGGGAGCCCAGCACGCTCGCAGGCTCTGAATGATTCCCCCGCGGGCCAGCGCAGGCGCCTTTCAGCGATGAAGCCGCTGCAACGCCTGTGCTGAACGCACTTCAGTGAACAGAGCGAAGCGAGTAATGACGGCTTTTTCAGCGTTTCCCTAGCGCTCCACCAGGCTTTCGTTCACGTATTGCCGCAACGGGCTGAGAAAGTAATCGATCACCTTGCGCTTGTCGGTCTTGACCTCCGCTCTGATCGACATCCCCGGCGACAATGGCACCCGTTGGCTATCCACCAAAATGCTGTTGTCCTTGAGCTGTATCCGCGTGCTGTACACCAGCCCCAGGCGCTGATCCTCGATGGCATCGTCGGAAATACTCTGCACCGTACCCTTTAGCACGCCGTACTTGGTGAAGGTGAAAGTGTCCACCTTGACCTCGACCTCCTGCCCCGGCCACACGAAACCGATGTCCTTGTTCTCCAGCAGGGCCTCGACCTCCACTGGCTGGTTGCTGGGTACGATGACCATCAGTGGCTGAGCCTCGGTCACCACGCCACCAGTCGTGTGGATGGCCAGTTGCTGGACGGTACCGTCCACGGGGGCGGTAAGGTGCATCAGGCGGTTGCGCTGCTCGGCCTTGCTCAGCTCCTGTTGCAGCCCAGCTGCGCGTTGCTCGGACTCATGCAGCAGGTCGAGCATGGCCCGGCGAGTCTGCGCCAATACGCTCTGGCGGCGGCTTTCGGCCTGCTGCCTGGCGGCCTGTAGTTCGAGTACACGGGTCTGCTGCACGGCCAGTTCGCGCTCCTGATCCAGGCGCTGCTGTTCCTTTTCCAGGTAGGCATGCTTGGCGATATAGGCTCTGTCCAGCAGGCGCTTGTAGTCCGCCGCCAGTTGCTGGGCGATGGGCAGGGACTCCTGCAGCTTGGCCACCCGGACGTGAGCCGCCTGGATTTCTGCCGTGCGCTGGGCAATGTCGGCATCGCTCTGCTCCAACGCGCTTTTCAGCTCCAGGTACTGGCCTGTCAGCCAGCGCTGTGCCGACGCCTGCTGGGCAATCGAGGCTTGCGGAATGCGCGTGGCCAGGGAAACAGGCTCGTGTGTCTGCTCGATGGCATCGAGCAACGCATCGGCGCGGGCACTATCGACCTGGGCAGCCAACAGCTCTGCCTGCAAACGCTGAACATCGGCACGGGTGATCTGGGTATCCAGCTCGACCAGTAGCTCTCCGTATCTCACCGTCTGCCCGTCATGCACGTGGATCGCCTTTACCACGCCCGCCTCCCTGGGCTGGATGACCTTGCTCTTGCCGCTGGGAACGATCTTGCCGGTGGCGCTGGCGACCACATCGATCTCGCCTGCGCACGCCCATATCAGGGTAAGCACGGCGAAGGCCATGATCAGCCACTGGATGATTCGTGGCGCCGGGTGCACCGGGGCTTCCTGCAAGGCCAGCGCAGCAGGCAGGAAGTGCACTTCGTGATTGAGCCGTGGCGGCGCGTCCATGGCTTGGCGATTACGCCAGGCATGGCGCCAGGCCTGCCGGTAGCGTTCGATCAACTTGTCCCTGGCGCTCATGCTGCACCTCCCTGCTGTAACCGGTGCAGGTTGGCGTACTGCCCCAGCGGACGACCGAGCAGTTCGGCATGGCTGCCCTGCTCGACGATCTGCCCGCGATCCATGACCAGAATACGGTTGGCATCGCGCACAGCGCTCAGGCGATGCGCGATGATGATTACCGTGCGGCCTTTGCAGATGGCCTGCATGTTCTGCTGGATGACACGCTCGGACTCATAGTCCAGAGCACTGGTGGCCTCGTCGAAAATGAGGATGCGCGGGTTGCCGATCAGCGCGCGGGCAATGGCGATACGCTGACGCTGCCCGCCGGACAGCGAGGCGCCGTGCTCGCCCACCACGGTGTCGTAGCCTTCCGGCAGTTCCAGGATGAACTCGTGGGCACCGGCCAACTTGGCGGCCTGCATCACCTGCTCGATGGGCGCGCCCGGGTCTGTGAGAGCAATGTTCTCGCGAATACTGCGGGCGAACAGCATGTTGTCCTGCAACACCACGCCGATCTGCCGGCGCAGTGAGGACACATCGGCCAGGGCCAGATCCATGCCATCGACCAGCACCCGGCCGCGCTCGGGGGTATAGAGGCGTTGCAGCAGCCTGGTCAGGGTACTCTTGCCCGAGCCGGATCGGCCGACCACGCCGATCACTTCTCCAGGCTGGATGTGCAGGCTGATACCCCGCAGGACTTCCGAACCATCCGGTCGGTAGCGAAAGTGCACCTGGTCGAATTCGATCTGCCCCTTGAGGGGCGGCAAGGCGCTGCGGGTGGCCTGGGACAGTTCGGTGCGGGTGTTGAGGATATCGCCCAGGCGCTGCACCGAGATGCCCGCTTGCTGGAAATCGGCCCACAACTGCGCCAGGCGCATGATCGGTTGCGAGACCCGCCCCGTCAGCATGTTGAAGGCGATCAGTTGCCCAACGGTCAGATCGCCTTCGATCACCAGTCGTGCGCCCAGCCAGAGCGTGGCCACGGTGACCAGCTTGCCGACGAAACCGACACTCTCGCTGGCGATGGCAGACAGGTTCTGCGTCTTGAAGCTCGCCGCTACGTAGCCTGCGAGCTGATTGTCCCACTTGCGGTTGACCTGCGGCTCGACTGCCATGGCCTTGAGGGTGTCGATGCCGTTGACCGTCTCGACCAGAAAGGCCTGATTCTCCGCGCCACGGCTGAAGCTTTCGTTCAGGCGAGCGCGCAGCACCGGGGTGATCAGCAGCGAAATCACGAAGTACAGTGGCAGCGACAGCACCACCACCAGGGTCAGCCAGCCGCTGTAGAAGAACAGCACGGCGATGAACACCACCGAGAACAGCACATCGAGAATCAAGGTGACCGCATTGCCGGTGAGGAAGCTGCGGATGTTCTCGAGCTCACGCACCCGCGCCACCGAGTCCCCCACTCGGCGAGCCTGGAAATAGGCCAGCGGCAGCGTCACCAGGTGGCGGAACAGCTTCGAGCCGAGCTCCACGTCGATACGGCTGGCCGTGTGGGCGAACACATAGGTGCGCAGGCCAGACAGCAGGGTCTCGAAGATCATGATGCCGAGCAGGCCGATGGCGAGCACGTCCAGTGTCGACAACCCCCGATGCACCAGCACCTTGTCCATCACCACCTGGAAGAACAGCGGCGTGAGCAGCGCGAATATCTGCAGCACGAAAGACACCAGCAGCACTTCGCCGAGCAGCTTGCGGTACTTGACGATGGCCGGGATGAACCAGGTGAAGTCGAAGCGCGCCAGCTCGCCGGCCATGGACGCTTCAGAACGAATCAGAATCAGCTCGCCCGTCCAGCGCGCTTGCAGTTGCTCGAAAGAAAGCACTTCGGGCCGCTGCGCCTGCGGGTCTTGAATCAGAACCTGGCTTTTGGCTTGCTCGATGCGCGCAATGATGAAGAAGCGACCATCGGAATCGGCGGCGATGGCAGGCAGTGGCACGTGGGTGAGGCGGTCGAGCGAACTGCGAGCGGACTTGGCCTTGAGGCCGAGTTTCTTCGCCGCCAGCAGTAGCTCCGTGCGGCCGAATGCCCGGCCATCTTCGGCGAATTCATGGGCGAGTTGTTCAGGCGAGGCTGCCACGTTGTGGAAACGTGCCAGCATGACCAGGCTGGCAAGGCCCGAATCCAGCTCGGGATCAGTTGATGCACGCTCGGCGTCCATGGTTTCGTCCTTGATAGCGGCCCTGGGCCATGAGAGACAAAGCCCGTGAGCCAGATGCTCATTTGGAAATCCGGCATTTCCCGGCTGACGAGTGATCATAGACAAATGTCATTGATAATCAATGACATCAAATAGCTATCCAATCCACCAAAGAAAAACGACACCCCATTGACACTCCCGAAGAAAGTGTCGGCGATGCGCATGACGCACCCTACCCAGCTCATACGCACCGACTGAAACGACAAAGGCCCGCAATGCGGGCCTTTGTCGTTCAGGGCGAATGAATCAGCGGCTGCCTTTCATCACGTCACGCGGTACGTACTTGCCGATCTCGTACTTGCCAATGGCGGCACGGTGCACTTCGTCCGGGCCATCGGCCAGACGCAGGGTGCGCTGCATGGCGTACCAGTAGGCCAGCGGGAAGTCGTTGGAAACACCCGCACCACCGTGCATCTGGATCGCCCGGTCGATCACCTTGAGCGCCACGTTGGGCGCCACCACCTTGATCTGGGCAATTTCGCTGGCGGCGATCTTGTTGCCCACGGTGTCCATCATGTAGGCCGCGTTCAGGGTCAGCAGGCGCGCCTGGTTGATCTCCATGCGCGAGTCGGCAATGTGGTCGATGTTGCCACCCAGGCGAGCCAGCGGCTTGCCGAACGCGGTACGGCTGATGGCGCGCTTGCACATCAGCTCCAGGGCACGCTCGGCCATGCCGATCGAGCGCATGCAGTGGTGGATCCGCCCCGGGCCGAGGCGACCCTGAGCGATCTCGAAGCCGCGCCCCTCGCCCAGCAGCACGTTCTCGTACGGCACGCGCACGTTCTCGAACAACACTTCGGCGTGACCATGCGGCGCATCGTCGTAGCCGAATACCGGCAGCGGGCGCAGCACGGTCACACCCGGCGCATCCATCGGCACCAGGATCATCGAGTGCTGCTGGTGGCGCGGCGCGTCCGGGTTGGTCAGTCCCATGAAGATCATTACCTTGCAGCGCGGATCGCAGGCGCCGGACGTCCACCACTTGCGACCATTGATGACCCACTCGTCGCCTTCGCGACGAGCGTTGGCCTGCATGTTCGTGGCATCGCTCGATGCCACGCCCGGCTCGGTCATCGCGAACGCGGAGCGGATCTCGCCGGACAGCAGCGGCTCCAGCCATTGCTGCTTCTGCGCCTCGTTGCCATAGCGCACCAGTACTTCCATGTTGCCGGTATCCGGCGCAGCGCAGTTGAACGGTTCCGGGCCGATCAGCGAGCGCCCCATGATCTCGGCCAGCGGTGCGTACTCGGTGTTGGTGAGGCCCGCACCGTAGTCCGACTCGGGCAGGAACAGGTTCCACAGGCCTTCGGCCTTGGCCTTGTTCTTCAGCTCTTCCATGATCGCGGTGGGTTGCCAGCGATCACCTTCGGCAACCTGCTGCTCGAATACCGCTTCGGCCGGATAAACGTGCGCCTCCATGAACGCGGTAACGCGCTCACGCAGCTCTTGAACCTTGGGGGAGTAGGCGAAATCCATGGGGTATACCTTCTGGGAGGCTATGTGTGAAAGGGGGTGTCGGATCCTGATCGGCTGCGCGGTGCGAGAGACTGAACAGGCTCCAAGGTTGTGGAAATGATGCTAGAACAGCGCTTAAGATTTATCGAACCTATTTTCAGCGTGTATGAACATTCATAACCGATATATGATCGACTGATATCGACACCCCTGGAGCACTGCCGGCATGAACCTGACCAAGGTGGATCTGAATCTCTTCATCGTCTTCGACGCCATCTACACCGAGGCCAACCTGACCCGTGCCGGACAGATCGTCGGCATTACCCAGCCAGCCGTGTCCAACGCCCTCGCCCGTCTGCGCGAAACCTTCAATGACCCGCTGTTCGTCCGCACGGCCCAGGGCATGGTGCCGACCCCCATGGCGCAGAACATCATCGGTCCGGTGCGCAACGCACTACAGTTGCTGCGGGTCTCGGTTCAGGAAAGCCGCACCTTCAATCCGCAGCAGGCGAACAAGACCTATCGCATCAGCATGACCGACCTCTCCGAGCAGATACTCCTGCCGCCACTGTTCCAGCGTCTGCGCCGCCAGGCACCGAGCGTGTGCATCGAGAGTTTCCTGGCCAAGCGCCGCGAGACCACCAAGGAGCTGGCCGCCGGGCGCCTGGATTTCGCCGTCGATGCACCGTTGAACACCGACCCGCAGGTGCGCCACGTCAAGCTGCTGGATGATCGCTACGTTTGCGCCATGCGCCCCGGCCACCCGCTGGCCAAGGAAAAGATCAGCCTCGACGAATACCTCTCGCTGACCCACATCCACATTTCCAGCCGCCGCAGCGGCCTCGGCTACGTCGACCTGGCACTCGGCAAGATGGGTATTCAACGCAAGATCGCCCTGCGTTCGCAGCACTACCTGATGGCCAGCAGCGTCATGCTGCAGACCGATATGGTGATGACCGTGCCGGAGCGTTTCGCCCGCCGCCACAATCTGCATCACGTGACCTTGCCGGTGGGCGATGTACCGGCACTGGAAACCCATCTGTACTGGCACGAGAGCACCGACCAGGATCCAGCCAACCGCTGGATGCGCGAGCAGATGATCGAGCTGGCCCAGCAGGTTGCCGCGCAGGAGAAAAAGGCCGAGCAGACGGCCTGAGCAGGATGGCAGACGCAAGAAGGCCCGCATGTGCGGGCCTTCTTCGTTTCAGCGCTGCGGATCAGCGAGCGAGCTTGCCGTCGACCGAGAGCTTGCCGGCGCCTTCGAACACCAGGGCCACACTGATGGCCAGCAGTGCCAGGGCGAACTCGTAGCCGTTGTTGCTCATGAAGAAGCCGTTGGCGAGGTGCACGGTGAAGATCGCCACCAGCATGGTCACGGCCAGCACCGCAGCAGCCGGACGCACCAGCAGACCGATGATCAGTGCCACGCCACCGAAGAACTCGGCACTACCGGCCATCAGCGCCATCAGGTAGCCCGGCGCCAGGCCGATGCTCTCCATCCACTGGGCAACGCCTGCCAGACCATAACCGCCGAACCAGCCAAACAGCTTCTGCGAACCGTGGGCGGCGAAGGTGATACCGGCGATGATGCGCAGGACGGTGATGCCGAAACCGGCTTGGCTGGCAGTGATGCTCTTGATCAGGTTGTTCATTGCAAGGCTTCCTTATGTGTGTGAGTTGATGGCGCACAGAATATCCAATTTATTCGATTAAAAAATCGAAAAATACCGCTTATAAATATCGAAAAAATAGATACTCAATTGGCCGTCAGACGCTGCCTCTGCGGCTCCAGCAGATAGCGCTCACGGTCATAAGCAAGGTAGTACTTATTAACTGCGTTCACATAACTCACCACCCCCATTCCCATCTGCTCCATGGCCACGCGTTCGACCTGAAAGAACCACTGATTGGGATTGAGACCTCGCCTGCGCGCCTCGGCACGCAGGCTCTGAACCCGTTGCGGGCCCAGGTTGTAGCCCGCCAGCACGAAGGCCATGCGCTCGCGCTCGTTGAGCTGCGGACTGTTGAAGAAATTGCGGCGAATCATCGCCAGGTATTTGCTGCTGGCCTGCACGTTGCCATCGACGTTCTGGATATTGCTCACCCCCACGCTACGTGCCGCCGCCGGGGTAATCTGCATCAACCCCGTGGCACCGTTGGCGCCGCGTGCCGAAGGGTTGAGCGTCGACTCCTTGAATGCCAGCGCAGCCAGCAGCAACCAGTCGAACTCCTGCTGTCGAGCGTGTTGCTGCAGCACCGAACGCACCTTCTCCAGACGCTGCCGCTCGGCACGACCGAGCGGTGAGTGAACCTTGTAAAGACGACGGTAGACGCGCTGGAAAGCCGCATCCTGATCGGCCGGACTCTGGTAGCCACTGAAGAAACGGTCGATGCTGGCCCGAAGCATCGGTGCATCCGGACGCACGAACCACTTCATGTCACCGTCACGTGCCAGTACCAGGTGCCTGTCGACCCGAAGCTTGGGCATCACCTTGGCCCAGCGCTCGGCGATCGGCAGTTCCACCGCGGTTCGCTCGAAAATGCCGGCCTGCACCATCTCCAGCACATCTTCCACCGCCAGCGTGGGGTCGACCCACTCGACCACGATGGGCGGCAACTTGCGGTCGGCCAGTTGCTGATTGATCCGGCGCAACGCCTCGCCCACCGCGCTGCCCGCCGGCAGTGAAAGGCTGCGCCCGGCCAGTTGTTCGAGGCTGCGGTAGTGCCTGTTGCCCTGCTTGGAAACCAGCACCAGCGGTACTTCACGGCGAATCGCCGTACTGGCGCTGACATCGTGTCCGGTGCGTACGTTCAGCAACTCGCCAGGCGCGACCAGATCACCCTCACCGCGCTGCAGGGCACCGAGCAACTGATCCTTGGCCTTGGGAATGATCTTCAGCGTCAGGCTGCGCCCGTCGCGGGAATTACGATTGAGGTACTGCTCGAAGGCGCGCAAACGGTGATATTCGACACCGATGCTCTGCCCCTTGACCGAACCCGAGCTGTTGCGGCTCTGATTGACCAGCACACGCAGCTCGCCACTGCTGCGAATCGCTGGCAGATCCCGTGAACTACGGGTCTGACTGCCAACTTCCGGCGGGCCGGCCAGGCGCGCACTGACCGGCAGCGGCAGCAAGGCCAACAGGCACAGGATCAGCAGCAATCGCGACATCGATTCTCCAGGAATGGCGGCAAGTCGCCGAAGCCTCGCGGTTTTCGTAGCCTGGCGCGACAGCCGGCAACTGACCACACGCCGGCCATACAAGTTCACAAGGCCGGCACAAGGGCGCGGAGATTGGCACAGCCAAGCGCCGCAGCGCCACCCCGCAACCTTGCATCAACCTTAAAAACAGCGAACAACCCATTGTTTCAAATCGATTTTCTGACGAGCGGACAGCATCTGCTATTCTGCCCCCTCGTTCCACATCAGGTGGCACCATGCAACTCATCGATATCGCCGTCAATCTCACCCACCCCAGTCTCGCCTCGCAGGCCGAAGCACTTCTCGAGCGCGCCCATGCAGCTGGCGTGTGCCAGATGGTGCTGACCGGCACCAGTCTGACCGAAAGCGAAACCAGCCTCGAACTTTGCCGACAGCTGGACAGCAGTGGCGAGCGACTGTTCAGCACGGCAGGCGTCCATCCGCACGATGCCAGCTCGTGGAATGCCGGCAGCAGCGCCGCACTCGCTGCCCTGCTGGCCGAACCACAGGTACGTGCAGTCGGTGAGTGCGGACTGGATTTCGACCGTGACTTCTCCCCTCGCCCCGCGCAGGAGAAAGCCCTGGAGGAACAACTGGCACTGGCGGTCGAGCTGAGCATGCCGGTGTTTCTCCATGAACGCGCCGCCAGCCCGCGCATGCTGGAAATCCTCCGCGACTTCCGCGACCGGCTGCCAGCAGCCGTGGTGCACTGCTTCACCGGAGAGCGCAGCGCCCTCTATGCCTACCTGGATCTCGACCTGCATATCGGTATCACCGGCTGGGTCTGCGATGAGCGTCGCGGTACGCACCTGCATCCGTTGCTCAAGGACATCCCCGGCGACCGCCTGATGCTGGAAACCGATGCGCCATTTCTGTTGCCACGCAGCCTGCGCCCCAAACCCAGGAGCGGTCGCAACGAACCGGCCTTTCTTGGCGAGGTTTTGCGTGAAGTCGCCCTGCACCGGAAACAGAGCGAGCAGGCACTGGCAGCGCAGACCACGGCCTGTGCTCGCGCATTCTTCTCGCTGCCAGCCATACTAGAGGAGGCAACGTCAGAGTCTTGATTGACGTCAAGACTCTGACAAATAGCCAAGGCATACTGCTGGCAAATAGCCAACACTGAACGCAGCGAGACGGATAACAACAGCATGGGCGCCTGGATCAGCGATCTCTCTCTCAAGTACAAATTCTGGGCGGTCAACGCCGTCGCGTTCGTCATCAGTCTGATGCTGGTGCTGTTCGCCCTGCACACCGAGCAGCAGGCGCGCAGCGCCGATGCCAGGCTGGCCGTACAGGAACAGGCACGCCTGCTCCAGCAATGGCCGCAGCAGGCTGCACTGCCCAGCGCAGCCAACATCCAGGTGCCGCAACCTGGCACTCAGGGTACGGCCGATGCCAGCGGCTGGCAGGCTGTAGAGCACGATGCCTGGTTTGGCGATACCCCCGTCGTGGGCATGCAACGCGTCTCGCTCGGCGACGGGCGCAACCTGGCGATCGTGGCACGATCCCCCAGCCTGCTCGACCTGTTCGCCCAGCATGCCTTTTCCTATGCACTGGCAGTGGCTGTGCTGATGCTGTTGCTGCTGGCCGCCTCGCAACTGCTGATCCGCTTTCTGCTCAGTCATCTCAATACGCTCAAGGATGTGATACTGCAGGCCGAGCGCAGTGGCGACCTGTCCCTGCGTGTACCGCTCGACAGCCGCGACGAAGTTGGCCAGATGGCTGCCGCGTTCAATGCCATGCAGGCCGGTTATCAGCGCGTGGTCGGCACCGTCGGCCAGGTCGCGGCAGAACTCGACAACGGCACCCGCAGCATGGCCGAGCGAATGGGCTCCGTGCGTCAGGGTATGCTCAGCCAGCAGAGCGAGACCGATCAGGCCGCCACCGCCATCAACGAGATGTCCGCCACGGTGCAGCACATTGCCGAGCATGCCGGCAGCACGCGGGATCAGTCGCACAATGCCGACCAACTGGCACGTGCCGGTCAGCAGGTGGTCGAGCGTGTCGAGCAATCCATCGCAGCGTTGTCCCAGGGCGTTCGCCAGAGCGCCGGGAGCATCGAGCGCCTGGCCGAGGACAGCCAGCACATCAGTCGTGTGGTCGGCGTGATTCATGGCATCGCCGAGCAGACCAACCTGCTTGCCCTGAACGCTGCCATCGAAGCCGCGCGTGCCGGCGAGATGGGCCGGGGCTTTGCCGTGGTCGCCGATGAAGTGCGCAACCTGGCCAAACGCGTGCAGGACTCCACCGATGAAATCACCCAGATGATCGGCAACTTGCAGGGCGGCACGCGCGATGCCGTGGAGTTCATGCGCGAGAGTTCGGAAAACGCCAATCATTGCGTCCAGCTGGCTCAGGAGGCCGGCGAATCGCTGGCGGCGATCACCGCTGCGGTAGCACTGATGCGTGACAGCAACACGCAGATCGCCGTGGCCGCCAATCAGCAGAGCCAGGTGGCCGAAGAAATGAGCCGCTCGGTGGTCGGTATCCGTGACGTCACCGAACAGACCGTCGGCCAGACCCTCGAATCGGCTGCCACCAGTCAGCAACTGGCCGAACTGGCTGGCCAGTTGAACAAAGCCATCCGTCAGTTGCGCCTCTGATCGACTCAAAGCTATCCAGGCCATAGCCAGGAGCAATTCGTCACGAGCACATGGCAGTCCTAGACTTCGGCAATAGCGTCGAGGATTGCCTGATGAACACCCACCCCGATCTACCGCCCCTGCTTGCCGTACTGCTGTTTCTTCTATCGCTGACGCTGCTGTCGATCGGCCTCTACCAGCCGGGCTTCGTTCCCCTCGCACTCGGCGTCATCGGTCTGTATGCCGCGCTGGTGTTGCGCCCCTACGGGCTGCCACCCGGCACTGCGAACCAACCGACTGCCCATTAGCGCACGCGCACAGACAGGCACCCAGCACTCGAACGCCTCGCGGCTTCTCGTTTCTTTTCCTTCCATGAACAGCGCGCCGTGCACATCACGCAGACGAAAAAAACCGATCGTCCGCTGGTCGGACGAATGGAAGAGAGGCATCGTGCCACGATAGACTCGCCAACATCTTGACCAGGGGCAGTAGTATGTCGCCAATGCGGCATTTTTTTGTCATTGCTTTTCTGGCGCTTCTCTGCCAGTTGTCCGCCAATGCCGAGCCCGCGCCCTACCCGCTGGATCGCCCAGCCCTGGCCGTGCACCTGGCAAACGGTCAACGCCTGACATTCAGCCTCCAGCAATTGCAGCAGTTGCCCCGGGGCAATATCGAGTTGCGCGATGATCAGGGCGAAATGCAGCACTGGGTGGGCGTGCCTCTCCATCAACTGCTCGCGCAGGTTCCAGGTGCCGACCATGGCAAGCCGATACACACCACCGCACTCAATCACTACTCGGTGCTGATTCCCCACGAGGACATCCAGCGCTACCAGCCATTGATCGCCTACCAGCTCAACGGACGCTTCATGTCGATTCGCGACTATGGCCCGCTCTACCTGATCTACCCCTTCGACGACTATCCCGAACTGCGCAAGCAGATGTTCTATAACCGCTCCATCTGGCAGCTCAGCGAAATTCATATCGAGTGACTCCGATGCCCGATACGCCTGCCAAACGCACCTCGAAACCGCCACGCCTGATGGCTGCACTGGTGATCGCCATGGCTCTGACCGTGGCCGGATCGCTCTGGCTGGTTCAACAGCAGGCCAGGCAACTGGCGCGGCCGACGCTGCATAGCGAGCTGTGGCAGGCCTACCAGATCCACATGGAGATGGATCGACTGCTGCTGGCTGCCCAGGCGCTGCTCGCCGGCAAGCTCGCCAGCGATGATCTGGTGGTACGGGTGCAGGTATTACGCAGCCTTACCCAACCGCTGGAAGGCCAGCATCTGTTCGACTTCCTGCCTGAATCACGCCCGGCTGCCGAAACCACCCTGGAGCGCATCATCGCCCTCAGCCGCGAGTGGGATCGGCGCGCCCGCTGGGGTGATACGGAAGGCGCCAGGCAGATTGCCGAGCGCGCCGTGCAGGCACTCCCGGCGCTGCAACGGCCAATGCACGAAGTGATGGTCGCCACCAACATCTCGCTGGCCAACGAGCTGGACGTCGAACGGCAGCATCTGTATCGCTATTTCACCAGCCTGGGCTGGGCACTGCTCGGTCTGTTGCTGGGTGGCTCGCTGCTGGTTCTGCGTCTGGTGGGCAACTATCGCGAGGCGCGCGAGCTGTCACGCAACCTGAGCGAACTGAATCAGCACCTGGAGCAGCGCGTGACGGAGCGTACCGCCGAATTGGCCGAAGGTAAGGCGCTGTTGCGGCAGATCCTCGATGCCATCCCCAGCGACGTGGTACTCACCGACAACGCCGGCAAGCAGGTTTACTTCGTCAATCAGCGCCTGATGCAGCGACTCGACCTGAAGTTTCCCGACGATTTCTCGCTGAGCGGTCTGTTCAGCAATGCCCGCGAGGCAATGCACTTTCGCGAAGCGCTGCAGGCACGTCACCGTGTCGATGACTGGGAAGCCCTGCTGGCAGGCCATGAGCCTTACTGGGGCGTGGTTTCCGGCCGCCTGCTGGAATACCGTGGCGGCCCCGCGCAACTGATCTGGAGCTATGACATCAGCCTGCGCAAACGCATGGAGCAGGAATTGCTGGTACTGGCCACCACCGATGCGCTTACCGGGCTGAACAATCGCCATGCGTTCATGCAACGCGCCAGTGAAATGCTGAAGACAGCGGAGCGCTACGATCAGGCCTGCACCCTGCTGATGCTGGATCTCGACCACTTCAAGCAGATCAACGACACGCATGGCCACCAGGTGGGCGACCAGGTGCTGAGCAGTCTGGGGCAAGTGCTCAGCCGTGAGTTGCGTGAGGTCGATATCGTCGGTCGCCTCGGCGGCGAGGAGTTCGCCGCGCTACTCGCACAAACCGACCAGATCGACGCCTTGCAAGTGGCCGAGCGCCTGCGCGCCAGCGTGGAAGCCATGTCCCTGCGCTGCAGCGACGGCCAGACGATGAGCCTGACGCTGAGCATCGGCCTGGCCAGTCGTCATCCGGCCGAACCACTGGAGGGCGTGCTGGGACGTGCCGATGCAGCGCTCTACAAGGCCAAGAGCGCTGGCCGCAACCGCGTCGCCTGGGCCACGAACTAGTGTCACAACAGGGATCACCTGTCGGCATGTGGTCGAGTGCTTTGGGGTTGGGTGCGCCGCGCGCACCGCGAAGACCGCAGTGCGTGCCTGCTGCACACACAGCGCACCCTGCGAAAGGAAAAGCCGTCCGACCAACAGTTGACCTGTGGCCTAACACTGGAGCATCGGCGCTTCGCTTGAGGCGCCGATGCTCAGCATAAATCAGCCGAACACGGTCACCGTCTGCCGACTCAGTGCGATCAGCTCACCAGCCGGGCTCCACATCGCTGCCGCGACATGACCATAACCATCGCGCGCATGCTCGATTTCCGCCCGATACAGGCACCAGTCATCGCTGCTCAGGCTTTGCAG
>Ga0209699_100661_pt1 | contig 14164 bp, 13 predicted proteins | sample SynthPrep_1_END__FD_187204 | JGI IMG/M metagenome (GOLD analysis project Ga0209699, IMG submission 187204) | Synthetic microbial communities from Ohio, USA - SynthPrep_1_END_DS7_MetaG (SPAdes) (version 2) | ecosystem: Engineered > Bioreactor > Aerobic > Activated sludge | place: USA: Ohio...
CCCGTCTGGCGCGTGCCTACAACACCGTGATCCCGAGCTCCGGCAAGGTACTCACCGGTGGTGTCGACGCCCACGCCCTGGAGAAGCCGAAGCGCTTCTTCGGCGCCGCGCGCAACATCGAGGAAGGCGGTTCGCTGACCATCCTCGCCACCGCGCTGATCGAGACCGGCTCGAAGATGGACGAGGTGATCTACGAGGAATTCAAGGGCACCGGCAACATGGAGCTGATCCTCGATCGCCGCGTGGCCGAGAAGCGCACCTTCCCGGCGATCAACATCAACAAGTCGGGTACCCGTCGCGAAGAGTTGCTGACCGGCGAGGAAGAGCTGTCGCGCATGTGGATTCTGCGCAAGCTGCTGCATCCGATGGACGAAATCGCCGCCATCGAATTCCTGATCGACAAGCTGAAAGCGACCAAGACCAACGACGAGTTCTTCCTGTCGATGAAGCGCAAATAAGACGTTGCGCCATGCCACAAGGCCGGGGAAACCCGGCCTTGTCGTTTCTGCTGGCTTCAAGCCTTCTGAAAGCCCCACTTCGGCGCTAAACTTTGCGGCCGACTCAAGCCTGTCCGACACGAGGCTCCTGCATGCAGTATCGCGACCTGCGCGACTTCATCCGCGAACTGGAAAAGCGCGGCGAACTCAAGCGTATCCAGACCCCGGTATCGCCCGTCCTGGAAATGACCGAAATCTGCGACCGTACCCTGCGCAAGGGCGGGCCGGCGCTGCTGTTCGAAAAGCCCACCGGCTTCGACGTCCCGGTGCTCGGCAATCTGTTCGGCACGCCAAAGCGCGTGGCGCTGGGCATGGGTGCCGAGGACGTTTCCGAGTTGCGCGAGATCGGCAAGCTGCTGGCCTTTCTCAAGGAGCCCGAGCCGCCGAAGGGGCTCAAGGATGCCTGGAGCAAGCTGCCGATCTTCAAGAAGGTCATCAGCATGGCGCCCAAGGTGGTCAAGGACGCGCCGTGCCATGAAGTGATCATCGATGGCGACGACGTCGACCTGGGCAAGCTGCCGATCCAGCACTGCTGGCCGGGCGACGTGGCGCCGCTGATCACCTGGGGGCTGACCATCACCAGGGGGCCGAACAAGGAACGGCAGAATCTCGGTATCTATCGCCAGCAGGTCATCGGTCGCAACAAGGTGATCATGCGCTGGCTCAGCCACCGTGGCGGCGCGCTGGATTACCGCGAGTGGTGCCAGAAGCACCCGGACAAACCTTACCCGGTGTGCGTGGCCCTGGGCGCCGACCCGGCGACCATTCTTGGCGCCGTGACGCCCGTGCCGGATACCCTCTCCGAATACGCCTTCGCCGGCCTGCTGCGCGGTCATCGCACCGAGCTGATCAAGGCGGTTGGCAGCGACCTGCAGGTGCCGGCCAGTGCCGAGATCGTCCTCGAGGGCGTGATCCATCCGGGCGAGACTGCGCCGGAAGGCCCCTACGGTGACCACACCGGTTACTACAACGAGGTCGATACCTTCCCGGTGTTCACCGTCGAGCGCATCACCCGTCGCCGCGATCCGATCTATCACAGCACCTACACCGGCCGCCCGCCGGATGAGCCGGCGATTCTCGGCGTGGCGCTGAACGAAGTGTTCGTGCCGATCCTGCAGAAGCAGTTCCCGGAGATCACCGACTTCTATCTGCCGCCGGAAGGCTGCTCCTATCGCATGGCGGTGGTGACCATGAAGAAGCAGTACCCCGGCCATGCCAAGCGCGTAATGCTGGGTGTGTGGTCGTTCCTGCGACAGTTCATGTACACCAAGTTCGTTATCGTCACCGACGACGACATCAATGCACGGGACTGGAACGACGTGATCTGGGCGATTACCACGCGCATGGATCCCAAGCGCGACACGGTGATGATCGACAACACGCCGATCGACTACCTCGACTTCGCTTCGCCGATTTCCGGTCTGGGCTCGAAGATGGGCCTCGACGCCACCCACAAGTGGCCGGGTGAAACCAATCGCGAATGGGGGCGTGCCATCGAGAAGGATCCTGCGGTGGTGGCCCGTGTCGACGCGCTGTGGAGCGAGCTGGGAATCGATTGATGAACGTCACCCTGCAACCTTCCGGCGTCACTCTCGCCTTGCAGCCGGGCGAACGTATCCTCGATGGCGCTCGGCGCCTGGGTTACGAGTGTCCGCAGAGCTGTCGCAACGGCAACTGCCATATCTGCGCTGCCCTGCTGGTGGAAGGGCGGGTTCGGCAGAATGGCGTGGAACTGGATCATGGCGAGCTGTTCACCTGTCTGGCCGAACCGCTGGAAGACTGCGTATTGCACTGGGATGGCGTGCTGGCGCCGGGTGAGCTGCCGGTGCGCGAGCTGAGCTGCCAGGTGATCGAGTGCCTGGCGGTGGGCGGCGACGTGTTCCGTGTGCGCCTGCGTACGCCGGCCGGCAGGGTACCGCGTTACCACGCCGGGCAGTACCTGCTGCTGCAGCGCCCGGATGGCGAAATGGCGGCCTTCTCCCTGGCCTCGGCACCTTGTTCCGGACGCGAGCTGGAGCTGCATATCCTCGCCCGCGAGGACAGCAGCATCGCCTTGCTGGAGCACCTGCGCAGCACGGGCATGGCCCGCGTGCAGATGCCCTACGGCGACACTCATCTTGCCGACCTGCCCGACGGGCCGCTGGTGCTGATCGCCGCCGGCACCGGCATGGGGCAGATGCACAGTCTGATCGAGCATTGCCGCGCCGCCGGTTTCGCCCATCCGGTGCACCTGTACTGGGGGGCGCGTCGTCCCGAAGACTTCTATGCGCTGCCGCACTGGGCCGAATGGCAGCGACTGGGCAATCTGCACCTGCATCAGGTGGTCAGCGACCAGTGTGGCTGGCAGGGCCGCTGCGGCCTGCTGCATGAGGCGGTGCGCGAGGACTTCCCTGATCTCGGGGCGCTGCACGTCTATGCCAGCGGATCGCCGGCGATGGTCTATGCCACGCTCGATGCGCTGGTCGAAGCCGGGATGGATGCCCACCAGATGCGCGCCGACGTGTTCGCCTACGCGCCGCGAGGTTGAATGAAAAAGCCGCCCTCGGGCGGCTTTTTCGTGTCACGGCGTAGTACGCAGCGTCAGCGAACGGTTACCACCACCTTGCCCACGGCCTTGCGCTGGCCGAGGGCATCGATCGCTTCGCCGCCGCGCGCCAGCGGAAAGGTCTGCGAGACCAGCGGTTTGAGCTTGCCTTCGGCGTGCCAGGCGAACAGTTGCTGGAAGTTCTCGGCGTTGTCCTGCGGCTGGCGCTGGGCGAAGGAGCCCCAGAACACACCAACCAGGGAGGCGCCCTTGAGCAGCGGCAGGTTGGCCGGCAGCGCCGGGATACCACCGCCAGCGGCGAAGCCCACCACCAGGAAGCGACCATTCCAGGCGATGCTGCGGAAGGCTTCCTCGAACAGCGTGCCGCCCACCGGGTCGTAGATCACGTCCACGCCCTGGCCGCCGGTGAGTTTCTTCACCTCATCCTTCAGGCTCTGTTCGCTGTAATTGATCAACTCGTCGGCACCGGCCTTGCGCGCCACTTCCAGTTTCTCGGCGCTGCTGGCCGCGGCGATCACCTTCGCCCCCATGGCCTTGCCGATTTCCACCGCGGCCAGGCCCACGCCGCCGGAGGCACCGAGCACCAGCAGGGTTTCACCCGGTTGCAGGTTGGCGCGCTGTTTGAGGGCGTGCATCGAGGTGCCATAGGTCATGCCGAAGGCCGCTGCGGTGGTCAGATCCATGCTGCGGGGCACCGGCAGCACGTTGTAGGCCGGTGCGGCGACCTCTTCGGCGAACCCGCCCCAGCCGGTCAGCGCCATCACCCGGTCACCCGCTCGCAGGTGGCTGACCTTCTCGCCAACGGCCTTGACCACGCCCGCGACTTCGCCACCCGGGGCGAAGGGGAAGGGTGGCTTGAACTGGTACTTGCCTTCGATGATCAGCGTATCGGGGAAGTTGACCCCGGCGGCTTGCACCTCGATCAGCACCTCGTTCTTCTTGGGTTCGGGGCTTGGCAGGTCTTCCAGTATCAGGGTGTCGGCGGAGCCGAAGGCTTTGCACAGCAGGGCTTTCATCAAGGTCATTCCTCTTGCGGGGTGCCTTGCAGTGTAGAAAGCACCCGCCAGGGGTCAACGAGCATGCCGGAGCCTGATAGGCCGGCATAAGCGCCGGGCTTGGGTACTGGCGTGTCGATGGCTATGCTAGGCACATCCCCGATGGAGTACCGAACGTGAAACTGTTGACCGCCCTGTTGCTGAGCCTGTCGATCTGCCTGCCTGCCCTGGCGTCTTCGGAGAAGAAGGAAGAGGTGCCGACGACGCTTTACTACAACCTGACGCCGGCCCTGATCGGCAACCTGGCCGACCAGGGCAACCGCCTCAAGTTCTTCAAGGCCGACGTCTCACTGCGCGTGACCGGCACCGAGGCCGAGGACAAGCTCAAGCAGCATGAGCCGCTGATCCGTCATCAACTGGTGATGCTGTTCTCGGCCCAGACCAGCGAAACCATCAACGCCCCCGATGGCCGCGAGACGCTGCGTCAGCAGGCGCTCAAGCAGGTGCAGGACGCGATCAACGGCGAGGAGGGCAAGCCCGTCGTCGAAGACCTGCTGTTCAACAACCTGATCATTCAGTAGTGGGGGTGGCTTCGGCCGCATGATTTTCGCGGTTGAAGCCGCTCCTGCGCTTTCTTCAGGCCATCTGCGCCAGGGTCTTGCGAAAGCGCGTCAGCGCGGCGATGAAGAACAGCGTACCGATACCGGCGATGGCCAGCATGTAGGGCCAGACGATGGCCAGCCCGGCTCCGCGATAGAGAATGGCCTGGGCCAATGCGACGAAGTGGGTGGTCGGCGCCACCAGCATGATCTGCTGCACCAGCTCCGGCATGCTCTCGCGTGGCGTGGTGCCGCCGGAGAGAATCTGCAACGGTAGCAGCACCAGGATGATCAGCAGGCCCAGTTGTGGCATCGAGCGTGCCACGGTGCCGAAGAAGATGCCCATCGAGGTGGTGGCGAACAGGTGCAGCGCCGCGCCGGCCAGGAACAGCGCGATGGAGCCTTCGATCGGCACCTGCAACCAGCCCTGTACCACCAGCAGCAGCGACAGGGCCGCTGCCGTCAGCACCACCAGACCCATTGACCAGACCTTGGCCAGCATGATCTCCAGCGGCGTCACCGGCATCACCAGCAGGTGTTCGACGGTGCCGTGCTCGCGCTCGCGGATCAGCGCCGCGCCGGTGAGGATGATCGACAGCATGGTGATCTGATTGATCACCTCCATCACCGAGCCGAACCAGGCGCGCGTGAGGTTCGGGTTGAACTGCACGCGCAGCGCCAGTTCGGCCGGCTGTTGCAGCTCGCCACGGTAGCGCCGGACGAACTCGGCCACCTCGCTGGCGCCGATGTTCTGGATGTAGCCGGCACCGGTGAAGGCCATGCTTACCTGGGTCGCATCGACATTGAGCTGGATCGCCGGGCTGCGACCGGCGAGCACGTCGCGCTGGAAGTTCGGCGGGATGTTCAGGGTGAAGGTGTAGCGCCCGGAATCCATGCCGCGATCCATCTCGCTCAGGTCGATGCGTTCCGGCGTGCGGAAATAGGGCTCCTGGAACGCCTGGATCAGCCGCTCGGAGAGTTGCGACTGGTCTTCGTCGACCACGGCGATGGCCGCGTTGTGCAGGCTTTCCGGCATGCTCGTGGCCGCGGAGTAGATGCCCATGCTGAAGGCCCAGAGGATCAGCAGCACCAGCGCCAGGTCATGTTGCAGGCTGCGCAGTTCCTTGATGCCGAGATGAAGGATATTGGCCAGGCGTTCCATCAGGCCTCCTGTTTGCGCAGCAGACTGGCGCTGAGCAGCGTCAGCAGCGGGATGGTCAGCGCCAGGGCGATGAAGTAGCCGGCCAGATCGTGCAGCTCCAGTGCCTTGGAGAACAGGCCGCGACTGATCACCAGAAACTGCGAAGTGGGATAGAGCTGGCCGACCAGGGCGCCGAAGCCCTCCAGCGAGGCCACCGGATAGATCAGCCCGGAGAACTGCACGGCCGGCAGCAGGGTGGCGATGGCAGTGCCGAACACGGCGGCGATCTGACTCTTGGTAAATGTCGACATGAGCAGGCCTAGGCCGGTGGCGCAGGCCAGGTAGAGCAGCGCGCCTGCCAGCAGGGTCAACGGGTTGCCCTTGAGCGGCACGTCGAACACGGTAACCGCCAGCAGCGCCAGCAGGATGAAGTTGAACAGGCCCAGGGCGATGTAGGGCAACTGCTTGCCGAGCAGGAACTCCAGGCGGGTGACCGGGGTGACATAGAGGTTGATGATCGAGCCCAGTTCTTTTTCGCGCACCACGCCGAGGGCGGTGAGCATCGCCGGGATCAGCATCAGCAGCAGTGGAATCACCGCCGGCACCATGGCCTTGAGGCTCTCGACGTCCGGGTTGTAGCGATAGCGCACTTCCAGCCCGGCGGCACTGGCTGCCTGGGGCTGCGACGAGCGCCGTGCCAGTTCGCTCAGATAATGCTGGTGCAGGCCGGTGACGTAGCCCTTGATGGTCTCGGCGCGGGTCGGCATGGCGCCGTCGATCCACATGCCGATCTGCGGGCTGGCGCCACGCTTGAGATCGCGGCCGAAGTGCGGCGGAATCTCCACTGCCAGACTGATATCACCATTGCGCAGGCGCCGTTCCAGCTCGTCGTAGTCATGCAGCGCTTCCTTCTCCAGGAAGTAGCGTGAGCCTGACAGGTTCAGGTGGTACTCCTGGCTGGTGGTGGTCTGGTCGCGGTCGAGCACGGCGAACGACAGGTCTTCCACGTCGAGGCTGATGCCGTAGCCGATGATGAACAGCAGCAGCACCGTGCCGAGCAGCGCCATGCCGCCGCGAATCGGGTCGCGACGCAGCTCCAGCGATTCGCGGCGGGCGTAGCTGAACAGACGGCGCAGGCTGAACAGCTGCCGCTGCGCGGGTGGTGCCTGCTCGAGTGGCGGCGCCTCGCTGACCGGCTGTTCGCCGACGGCTTCCTGCAGGTAGGCGATGAAGGTGGCTTCCAGGCTGTCCAGGCCGCGTTTTTCCATCAGGCCCTGCGGGGTATCGCTGTCGAGTACCTTGCCGGCGTGCATCAGCGAGATGCGGTCGCAGCGTTGCGCCTCGTTCATGAAGTGGGTGGAGATGAAGATGGTCACGCCGTCCTGACGCGACAGGTCGAGCATCAGTCGCCAGAAGCCGTCGCGTGCCACCGGGTCGACGCCGGAGGTCGGTTCGTCGAGGATCAGAATCTCCGGCTTGTGGATCACTGCCACGGCCAGTGACAGGCGCTGGCGGATGCCCAGCGGCAGGCGCTCGGGGAGCATGTCCATGACCTCGCCGAGGTCGAAGCGCGCGGCCATTTGCGCGACCCGTGGGGCGATCTCGTCGGCCGGTACGTGGAACAACTGGGCATGCAGGATCAGGTTCTGCCGCACGGTCAGCTCGCCGTACAGGGAAAATGCCTGGGACATGTAGCCGACCCGCTTGCGTGTGGCCATGTCGCGCGGATCGACCGCCTGGCCGAACAGCAGCGCCTCACCCTCGCTGGCCGGCAGCAGGCCGGTGAGCATCTTCATGGTGGTGCTCTTGCCGCAGCCGTTGGAACCGAGGAAGCCGAATATCTCGCCACGGCGAATGCGGAACGACACCGAATCGACGGCGACGAAGTCACCGAAGCGCATGGTCAATCCCTTGGCCTCGATGGCGATCTCGTTGCTGCCTTGCAGGGGCGCGATCACCACCTCCTGGTGGCCACGCCGACGTTCTTCGGGCAGCAGGGCGATGAAGGCCTGCTCCAGGCTGGCGCAGCCGGTACGTGCGCGCAGGTCGGACGGGCTGCCTTCGGCCAGCACGCGACCGGCATCCATCGCCACCAGGTGGTCGAAGCGCTCGGCTTCTTCCATGTAGGCGGTGGCCACCAGCACGCTCATCTGCGGGCGTTGCGCACGAATTCGGGCGATCAGCTCCCAGAACTGGTTGCGCGACAGCGGGTCGACACCGGTGGTCGGCTCGTCGAGGATCAGCAGATCCGGATCATGGATCAGCGCGCAGCACAGCCCGAGTTTCTGCTTCATGCCCCCGGACAGCTTGCCCGCCGGGCGCTCGCGGAAGGCGGACATGCCGGTGCTGCGCAGCAGGTCGTCGATGCGCCGCTCGCGCTCGGCGGCATCCTGGCCGAACAGGCGGCCGAAGAAGTCGAGGTTCTCGAACACCGACAGTGTCGGGTAGAGATTCTTGCCCAGCCCCTGCGGCATGTAGGCGATGTGCGGGCAGACGTGACGCCGGTGGCGGGCATCGGCCATGTCGCCTGCGAGCACCTCGACACTGCCGTCCTGGATCTTGCGTGCACCGGCGACCAATGCCAGCAGGCTGGATTTGCCGACACCGTCCGGGCCGATCAGGCCGACCATGCAGCGGGCCGGCAGATTCAGGTCGACCTGTTGCAGGGCGCGGGTCTGGCCGTAGCGCAGGCCGACGCCGCTCAGGCGTGCGACCGGCGCGCTCATTGCGGAACCTTGATCGCCAGATGCGCGGGCCACTCGGCGTCGGGGTCGAGGCGCAGGTAGGCCATGCCGGGCACGCCGGTCTTGACCTGCTGCAGGTGTTTGCTGAGCAATTGCGGGTCGATCCGCGCCTTGACCCGGAACATCAGCTTCTCGCGTTCGCTGGCGGTCTCCACGGTCTTGGGCGTGAACTGGGCGACGCTGGCCACATAACTGACCTTGGCCGGGATCACATACTGCGGCGCGGCATCGATTACCAGGCGTACTTCGCTGCCGAGGGCGACCCGACCGGCCTGGCGCTCGGGCAGGAAGAAGGTCATGTAGACGTCGGTGAGATCCACCAGATTGAGCAGCTTGCCGCCCGCGCCGAGAACCTCGCCCGGCTGGGTCACGCGGTACTGCACACGCCCGGCACGTGGCGCCTTGAGCTGACTGTCGTCGATGTCCACCTGCAACCGTTCGACGCTGGCGCGGGCTGCTTCGGTCGCCGATTGCGCCTCGATGGCCTGCGATTGCGCCGCGGCAATGCCGGCCTCGGCCGAGCTGACCTGGGCGCGCGCGGCAGCCAGAGCGGCTTCTGCACTTTGCAGGCGGGCGAGGTCGTCATCCAGTTGCTGCTGGGCCATGGCGTTGCGTTTGACCAGCGTGGCGCTGCGGGCGTGACGCTTGCGCGCCGCATCCAGTTCGGCCTGGCGCTGGCGCACCACGGCTTCGGCGGTGAGCTTTTCGCTTTGGCGCAGGCTGATCTGGCTGGCAGCGGTGTTCTGCCCGTTTTCGGCCTGGCGCAGTTGAGCGCGGGCCTGAGCCAGCTGGGCTTCGAGCACCTGGGTATCCATGCGTGCGAGAACCTGGCCCGGCTCGACGAAGTCGCCCTCGTCAACCTCGATGCTGGCGATGCGCCCGGCCAGCTTGGTCGCCACGTCCACCTCGGTCGCCTCGATGCGTCCGTTGCCGCTGGCGAAGCCCTCGCCGAGGCCCTCCGGGCGCAGCTGCCACCAGGCCACGGCTGCCAGTACGGCGAGGCCGGCGGCGATCAGATAGGGCAGGTGACGTTGTCTGTTCATCATGCATATCCTTCTGTGAGCCTCGTGACAGAAGCTCCGTCACGGACACCTTCTGGAGGTGTCCTCATGAGGTTTCCATTGTCCTTCAGCACCCGTCTAGGTGGTTTGATGCAGGTCAAGCGTGGGCTTCTGCCACAGGGCGGTACGGTTGCGGCCGTGATGCTTGGCCTGGTAAAGCGCATGGTCACCCTGGGCAACCAGTTCGCCTGGGGGAGCGTCGGTCACCGGGTCGGCCACGGTCATGCCGATGCTCAGGGTCAGTCGTGCGAAAGGACTGCCCGGGTGATGGATCGCGAGGCCGGCGATGGCGCCGTGGATGCGAGCGGCGACCTGCTCGGCCCCCTCCACACCGGTGTCGGCCAGGATGATGGCGAATTCCTCGCCGCCGTAGCGGCAGGCCGTGTCGCCCTCGCGCTGCAGACTCTCCTGCAGCGCGGCGCTGACCCGGCGCAGGGCATCGTCGCCGGCCAGGTGGCCGAGTGCGTCGTTGTAAGCCTTGAAATGATCGATATCCAGCATCAGCAGCGCCAGGGGGGCGCCGATGCGGCGCTGGCGGCGCCAGTCGCTCTGCAACTGCTGGTCGAAGTAGCGGCGGTTGTACAGGCCGGTCAGGCCGTCGAGTTGCGACAGGCGCTGCAACTGCGCCTCGAGTTGCAGGCGCTCGCTATTGTCGCGCGAAACCGCGATCAGGTATTCGCGGTCATGCAGTTGCACCAGCTGGGTGTTGATCTCGGCGGGCTGGCGACTGCCGTCGCGGCGTATCAGCTCACGCTGGAATATCCGCGAGAGATTGGCGCGTTGCGCCTGGCGGGCCTGCTCCAGCCAGCGGTGGAAACCGGGCAGGAGCTTTTCCGGATCGTCGCGCAGCAAGTCGGCGAACTGTTCGGGACGATAACCTAGCGTGGCGTAAGTGGCCTGGTTCATGTGCAGCAGCTCGCGGCTCTCGCTGTCGAAGATGAACAGGCCGTCATGACTGGAGTCGGTCAGGTCGAGCACCAGTTGCATGCGTTCACGGCTCTCGCGCAGCTTCTGCTCGGTCTCCTCGCGGCGCTCGGCTTCCAGCCTGTAGCGCTGGTTGGCCAGTTGCAGCGCGTGGGCGCGGCGGCTGTTTTCCAGCGCCAGGGCCAGGGCCGCGACCAGCAGCAGGCTGATCGCCAGGCTGGCGCCGAGTACCACGCCAGGCAGCGGTGATCTGAGCTGTTCGAGCAAGTGTTCGGTCGGGCTCAGGCGCAGGCTGAAACCCTGGTTGTTGAGCAGGTTCAGGCCCACTTGCAGGCTGTGACGGGCAGCGCTCCCCGGTTCGCCATGGCGGAACAGGCTGTGGTCGTTCTCCAGCAGTTCCAGATTGAAATCCTCACGGTCTATCTGGCTGAGCAACTGCTGCATCAGTGGTTCGACGCGAAACACGCCCTGAAGGAAGCCGTCGAACATGCGCACGCCGTTCTGCTCGCGGTACAGCGGGGTGTAGAGCACGAAGCCACGACCGCCCTGCACCAGATCGAAACTATTGGAGAAACGCTGCTCGCCGGTGTCTCGCGCCTCCATCGCCAGGGGGTAGTTGGGGTGTTCCGGATACAGGCGGAAATTCAGCGCTGCTTCGTTGCCGGCCACCGGCAGCAGCCAGCGCATGTGCAGGTCGGCGCCGACCCACTGGATCGACTGATAGGCGGGGAAGCCGCGCAGGGTGCGTTCCACTTCCTCGTCCCAGGCTGCATGCGGCAGGCGACCCAGGCTGTTCCACAAACGGGCGATGCGTTCGAGGCTGGCCACTTCCAGGTGCAAGGTGTTTTCCAGCTGACGTGCGAGACTGCGTGCCTGGTAGCCGAGGCGCTCGTCCACGCGCTGTTGCTGTACGCCCTCGATCTGGCGCCAGAGCAGCACGCTGGCAGCACTCAGTACCAGCAGGAGAAGGGCCAGCGCCAGGCGCGCGGGCCAGGCGGAAGAGGCTGGCATGAGTGTGCTCCGTAGGCTGTCGCTGTGGTGATAGCACAGCGTTGCGCGGGACTCAACGCATGGCGAGAATCGCCGCCCACTCGGCGTCACTCACCGGCATTACCGACAGTCGACTGCCGCGCTGTACCAGCGCCAGTTCGGCCAGCAGCGGATTGTTCTTCAACTGCGGCAATGCCAGCACCTCGTCGAATGCTTCGACGTACTCCACGTCCAGGGCGCTCCAGGGGTTCTTCTCGATGCTGGCCTTGGGGTCATGGTAGTGGCTCTGTGAATCCAGCGCGGTCGGGTCGGGGTAAACCTCGCCGACGATTCGCGCGATACCGGCGATGCCGGGTTGCGGGCAGCTGGAGTGATAGAAGAAGAACAGATCGCCCGGCTGCATCGCGCGCATGAAGTTGCGTGCCTGGTAGTTGCGCACGCCATCCCAGCGTGCCTTGCCCAGTCGTTGCAGGTCGTGGATGGACAGTTCATCGGGTTCCGACTTCATCAGCCAATAAGGCATGAACTTTGCTCCTGCAGGCCTGTCCGTAAGCGGACGTTCGTTTGAGGGGGATCTCCGACGGCCGGTTGGCGCCGGAAATTGCACAGCGCTTTGTACTGACGGAAAATGCCCGGCTTAACGCCTGGCGTCGTCGTATTGCTCACAACAATAACGCGCGGCCAACGCGCGGATTGCCTTGAAGGGGGAGGCAATAGATGAAACGCAAACCAGATCTTCTGTGGGTTCTCGTCGTACTGTTCAGCCTGGGCGTGGTTACCACGGGTTACACCCAGAGCCTCTGGGAGCGCCAGAGCGACGCTCCGATCAATGTAACGCAGCAGCCCTGACGCAGGGTGCCAGCGTGAGCGCCGCAGGGAACGCGGTGCCGCATCTTCCGATTCAATACCACGCCCTGTCCGTCACCGTCGCCTGCAGGGGCACGTCCCAGCTGGCCATTGCCAGTTCGTCCACTCGCTGACATTCATGCGCCAGGCCCAGCAGTGTCGGCATGTGCCAATTTTTGCGCCTGTGCAGGTAGGCCAGGCTGCGGTCATAGAAACCACCGCCCATGCCCAGGCGGCCACCGCGATCATCGAATCCCACCAGCGGCAGCAACACCAGATCCAGTGCCCAGACCTTGCGCTGACGCCTGGGCTGCGGGCGCGGTTCGAGGATACGGAAGCGATTGCCCGCCAGCTTCTCGTGCCGAGTGACGCGCTGGAACACCATCTTGGTGCGCGGCCAGGCGCTGAGCACCGGCAGGTAGGTGCGCTTGCCGCGTTTCTGTGCGGCTGCCAGCAGCGGTCGCGGATCGATCTCGCCGTCATTGGGCAGGTACAGCGCGATATGCCGGGCGCGACGAAACTGCGGGTGTTGCACCAGTTGGCGATACAGGTTGCGGGCGGCCAGGCGTTGCTGGCTGCGGCTGAGCGCACGACGGCGCTGGCGCAGCAGGCGACGCAGTTGCGGGCGACTGAGGGGCGTGGTCATGGGATGAGGCTGGAGCGAGGCAGGTAGTGGTGGCTACCGGGGGGGATGATGACTTCCCAGCGTGCCGCTGTCGGTTTAGCCCTTGAACCCGAAAGTTCAAGGTGGAGGTTGCAGGAGGCGTTAAGGCTTTCCGTCAGGCGGACATGCACACCTGCCCCAACATGCAACCCCCGTGGTTGTGCGTATCGGCTCAGGGACATCCCCGACTGGCGCACACCCCAGGAAGTTGCGCCCAGTATACCCGAACCGAGGGCTTGCGGGGCGGCCTGCGACGAAGTGGCAGGCATGTCGGCGCTCAGGATGCCGAGTCGTCGGTCAGCGCCTGGTCGACGCGATCGAGCAGATCGCGCACCTGCTGACGGGTGGAGTTGGCGTCCTGATCCAGGCGTTGCTGCTTGTGCAACAGGTCGTGCGTGATGTTCAGCGCGGCCATCACGGCGACGCGGTCGGCGCCGATCACTTTGCCGCTGGTGCGAATCTCGCGCATCTTGCCGTCCAGGTAGCGGGCAGCGCTCTCCAGGTTGGCGCGTTCGTCCTGCGGGCAGGCGATGCAATATTCTTTGTCCAGAATATGGACGGTCACGGTATTCGACTGGGTCATGAGTCCTGCTCCAGGGCTTTGAGGCGCGAAATCATCGATTCGACCTTGTGCCGGGCCAATTCGTTCTTTTCGATCAGATGAGCGCGTTCCTCGCGCCAGGCCTGTTCATTCGCCAGCAGGAGTCGGTTGTGAGCCTTTAGCTGCTCGACACGCTGGATCAGCAGTTCCAGCTTGGTGGTCAATGCGTGCAGATCGGCGTCTTCCATGGGCTCTCGCTATGGGAGGGAATGGCTGGACTATATAGGCCTGTCCCGTTCAGGGCACCTCTAAAAACTACCTGCGTTGTCATCACTGCGTTAAAACAAGCTCGAATGCTCATTTACAACTCGTAAATTCCGCTTTCTCGCTCGTTTTTGCCTTGTGCTGACGGCCTCGCCTACGTTTTTAGAAGCGCCCTTCCTGGGTCAAGCCACGGTTGGCAGTGATGTGATGCAGATGACCACATCACACCGGCGGCCTCGGATGGTCTTGGCGCGTCTGCCGGTGCTAGGATACGAGGCCTCCATTCTAGAGATTGCGCCGCCTGGCGCCTAGCTATCTATGTCGATTCCAAGCTCTCCCTACGCCGCCTTCGC
>Ga0209699_100662_pt1 | contig 14139 bp, 18 predicted proteins | sample SynthPrep_1_END__FD_187204 | JGI IMG/M metagenome (GOLD analysis project Ga0209699, IMG submission 187204) | Synthetic microbial communities from Ohio, USA - SynthPrep_1_END_DS7_MetaG (SPAdes) (version 2) | ecosystem: Engineered > Bioreactor > Aerobic > Activated sludge | place: USA: Ohio...
GCGGCGTGATCTCCCTGGACGGCAAGGGCGAGACCCAGCCGGCCAAGGCCACCGGCGACGGCGTGCGTGAGCCGCTGAACCGCCGCGCCACCGTCGACATCAACTTCTAAGGCTCAAGGGGGCCGGTCGTGATCGGCCCCCGAAACCTTGAGGTTGCAAGACATGAAGGACGGTCGATCCCACGGGTCGGCCGTCCTTTTTCTTTGGCTTTTTCTTGAACCTGCGGCCGGGCGTCGCTGGCGATCCGCCGCGACCGGGGCTATTGCGGCAGGGACGGTTGATAAGAGGAGCAGTCCATGCGCGTCGCCATGATCGGAACGGGCTATGTGGGCCTGGTGTCAGGCGCCTGTTTCGCCGATTTCGGCCATACGGTGACCTGCGTCGACAAGGACGCCTCGAAGATCGAGCGTCTGCACCAGAACATCATGCCCATCTATGAGCCGGGGCTGGATGATCTGGTGGCCAACAACGTCCGCGACGGGCGTCTGGCCTTCGCCGTCGACGGCGCCGAGGCGATCCGCACGGCGGACGCCGTCTTCATCGCCGTGGGCACGCCGTCGCGGCGCGGCGACGGCCATGCCGACCTGTCCTACGTCTATGCGGCGGCCGAGGAGATCGCCGACCTGATGCAGGGCTTCACCGTCGTGGTGACCAAGTCGACCGTCCCTGTCGGCACGGGCGACGAGATCGAGCGCATCATCCGTGAGCGCCGCCCCGACGCCGAGTTCGCGGTCGTCTCCAACCCTGAGTTCCTGCGCGAGGGCGCCGCCATCGGCGATTTCAAGCGCCCCGACCGCGTCGTGGTCGGCACGACGGACGAGCGCGCCCGTGCGGTCATGGCCGAGCTCTATCGCCCGCTGAACCTGAACGAGACGCCGATCATGTTCACCGGGCGTCGCACGTCCGAACTGATCAAATATGCGGCCAACGCCTTCCTGGCCATGAAGATCACCTTCATCAACGAGGTCGCCGACCTGTGCGAGGCGGTCGGCGCCGACGTGCAGCAGGTCGCGCGCGGCATCGGCCTGGACAACCGCATCGGCTCGAAATTCCTGCACGCCGGGCCGGGCTACGGCGGATCGTGCTTCCCCAAGGACACCTTGGCCCTGGTCCGCACGGCGACCGACGCCGGATCGCCGCTGAAGCTGATCGAGACCACGGTCGCCATCAACGACGCGCGCAAGAAGGCCATGGCCGACCGCGTCGCCGAGGCGCTGGGCGGCGACCTGAAAGGCAAGACGGTCGCCCTGCTGGGCCTGACCTTCAAGCCGAACACCGACGACATGCGCGACGCGCCCTCGCTGGACGTGGCCCCGGCGCTGATCGAGCGCGGCGCCGTTGTCCAGGCCTTCGATCCCGAAGGCATGGAGGAGGCGGCCAAGCTGCTGGACGGCGTGGTGTTTAAGGACGGCCCCTATGACGCCCTGGCGGGCGCTGACGCCGCCGTCATCATGACGGAGTGGAACCAGTTCCGCGCCCTGGATCTTGACCGGATCAAGCTGCTGCTGAAGCAGCCGGTCATGGTTGACCTGCGCAACGTCTATCGTCCGGAAGACATGCGGGCGCGCGGCTTCCGTTACTTCTCCATCGGCCGCCCGCTGGACGCGGCCTGACTAGAGCAGCAGCAGGCGACCGGCCGTGATGACCACGGCGGCGACCACGACGGCCGACGCCGCCGCGATCCCGACCAGTTTCATCGCCCGGCCCAGGCCGTCGTCTTCCATCCGAATCTCCTGCCTGGACAGGAAGCCGACAGTCGGCCTCGCAAGGCAAGAGGGCAGGGCGTGAAGCTGTGCCGTTTTCGGCTTGAACCGTGGAACGCGAAAAAGGGGGCGGCGCATAACGCGCCGCCCCCCTTCTTCACATCCAGCTGTGGCCGATCAGCCCGTGAAGGGGCGGATCAGGATTTCGACGCGGCGGTTCTGGGCCTTGCCTTCCGGGGTGGCGTTGGAGCCGATCGGCGCGCGGGCGCTCATGCCGGCGACATAGATGCGCTCGCGCATCACGCCGCGGTTGATCAGGTGCGAGGCGACCGAGGCGGCGCGGCGCTCCGACAGCGGCTGGTTGATGGCGTCGCCGCCCGAGGAGTCGGTGTGGCCGACCACGTCGACCATCGAGCGGTCGTACTGGTTGAGCACGCGGGCCACGTCGTCCAGCACCGGCAGGAAGCGCGGGTCCAGGTCCGACTGGTTGGTGGCGAAGGTCACGTCCGACGGCATCCGCAGGACCAAGTTGTCGCCCTGACGCGCCACGCCGACGCCGGTGCCCGACAGTTCGGCTTCGAGGGCCCGCTGCTGGCCGTCCATGTACTGGCCGACCCCGGCGCCGGCCAGGGCGCCGATGCCTGCGCCGATCAGGGCGTTCTTGCGGCCCTGCTCGCCGCTGGAGGTGTTGGTCAGATAGCCCAGCAGCGCGCCGCCCAGGGCGCCCGCGACGGCGCCGGTGCCGGTGTTGTTGCGGCGCGGCGTGGAGCTGTAGGGGTCGGTCGTGGTGCAGGCGGCGGCGCCCAGCAGGGCGGCGATGCTCAGACCGGCGACGGCGATCTTGGCGCGCATGGGAAATCCTTTCGATGGCGACTTCTGGTCGCGTGAACGCTTGCCCCACAGTTAAGGTTTCAATGTGTATGGACCATGAACGCGGACCGGCGTCGCCTGCCGTTGACCTCCGCAGCCCGTCCCCCCATCTGTAACAGCGGCCGGGCGCTTCGCCGATCACGGGGGGCGCCGGACGGCCGAGGTCGCTTCATTGCGAGGGCCCCATGACTGCACGCACCCTGTTGTTCGACAGCCCCTTCCTGTTGGGTTTCGACCATACGCGCGCCCTGATCGATCGGGCGGCCAAGGCGGCGGCCGAGTCCTATCCGCCCTACAACGTCGAGCAACTCGGCGAGGCGGCGGTGCGCATCACCCTGGCGGTAGCGGGCTTCACCCCCGAAGAGCTGTCGGTCACGGTGGAAGGGCGTCAGCTGACCATCACCGGCAAGCGCGACGACGCCGGGCGCGACCCGCAGGCCTTCCTGCACCGGGGCATCGCAGCGCGGGGTTTCGTCCGCAGCTTCGTCCTGGCCGACGGGCTGGAGATCGCGGGCGCCCGCCTGGAGCACGGCCTGCTGCACGTCGAACTGGTCCGTCCGGAACAGGAACGCAGCGTGCGGCGCATCCCCATCACGACGGGCTGAACGGCCGTCGAACCGCCTGGCTTTCCAGGCGTTTAGTCAAGCGTAAGGAGGCGGTCTTATGACGCCCAACATGAATACGAAGGACTTCGCCGATTTTGGCGCCCCGGACCTGGTCTATGTCCGTGCGATCCGCGCCTCCGACGTTCTGGAGGACGTCAGGGTCGAGACGGCGGCCGACATCGAAATCGATCCGGATCAGATCCTCTATGCGGTGCACGGCGCCGACGGCGAGCGTCTGGCCGTCATGCTGGACCGCGAGACCGCCTTCGCGGCCGCCGTGGCGCACGACCTTGAGCCGATGTCGGTCCACTAGCGTCCTGCATTTCTGAAAACTGCGCTGTCCGTGAGAACGGGCAGAGATGCGAGGAAGACCGCTCAGGCGGCGGTCTTCGACACATCCTTGACGAACAGGGCGCGGATGGCGTCCACGGTCCGCGCCTGGCGCAGTTGCTCGCGCAGTTCCGGCGAACGCAGGGCGCGCGACACCGCCGCCAGCGCCCGCAGATGCTCGGCCCCGGCGTCCAGGGGCGCGAACAGGGCGAACAGCAGATCCACCGGACGATCGTCCAGCGATTCATAGGCGACCGGCGTATCCAGACGCACGAAGACGGCGCAGACCCGATCCAGCCCCTTGATGCGCGCGTGCGGCACGGCGACGCCCGAGCCCAGACCCGTCGAGCCTAGGGCCTCGCGCTCCTGCAGGGCCTCGAACGCCTTGTCGGCGTCCAGATCGAAAGCGGCGCCGAAGGCTTCGGCTACGGCGTGCAAGGCCTGACGTTTGGATGACGCCCCGCCCCGCAGGACGATCCCGTCCGACGACAGCAAATCAGCGATGTCCATGCTTACCCCGAAAATCGAACCCGACATTGGCGGAAGGGCGGGTGCTCTTTAGCGCCTTCGCCCTTCCTGAGGAAGCCTCAGCCGACAGCTTGCGCCGCCGCGCCCTTGGTCGTGCGCTGCGGATCGATCCAGCCGACGTTGCCGTCGGGCCGGCGATAGACCACGGCCAGGCCGCCGTGGGCGGCGTTGCGGAACATCACCAGCGGATAGCCGGTCATGTCCAGTTCGGCCACGGCGCGCCCCACGGTCAGGGTGCGGATCTCGGCCTCGGTCTCGGCGATGACCATGCCCACGGGGGGCGGTTCGCCCGGCAGGCCCGCCTCGCCGAACTCCTCGTCCTCGACGGTGTCGGGGTCGCGGAAGATGGTCAGGGCGGCGACTTCGCGCGCGGCGTTCTCAGTCTTCTCGGGCGACAGGCCCTTGGGTCCGATGTGGTGGTCCTTGAGGCGGCGCTTGTAGCGACGCACGCGCTTCTCGAGCTTGGACAGGCTGTCGGCGAAGGCCGCCTGGGCGTCGCCGCCGAAGCCGGTCGTCACCAGCGACTGGCCCGAGGCCAGACGCACCCAGCAATCGACCCGGAAGCCGTGTCGATCCTTGGACACCACGACCTCGGCGTCCTGGGCGCCGCGGGCGAAATACTTGCCGATGCCCTCTTCGAGTTCCTGGGAGATGCGCGAGCTTAGCGCTTCGCCGACATCCACTTGCTTGCCGCTGACTTGGATCTTCATGTCCCTAGAACGCGACTGACTGGCTTTGGTGTCAATGCCGATCACCGATTTGTGGTGACGCTTGAGAAGGGGTCAGCCGGCCTTCATCAGGCGGCGGCGCTGGATCGACGAGGGAATGCGCAGGGCCTCGCGATATTTCGCCACAGTGCGCCGCGCGATGTCGATTCCCGCCTCGTTCAGAATCTCCACGATGCGGTCGTCGCTCAGCACGTCGCCGTCGCCGGATTCGCCGTCGATCATGGTCTTGATTCGCTGGCGCACGGCTTCGGCTGAGTGGGCCGCGCCGCCGTCGCTGGACTGGATGGCGGCGGTGAAGAAGAACTTCAGCTCGAACACCCCGCGCGGGGTGGCCACGTATTTGTTCGAGGTCACGCGGCTGACCGTCGATTCGTGCATCTCGATGGCCTCAGCCACCGTCTTGAGGGTCAGGGGCCGCAGGAACTCGACGCCGAAGGCCAGGAAGGCGTCCTGCTGGCGCACGATCTCGGACGCCACCTTCATGATGGTGCGGGCGCGCTGATCCAGCGACTTGACCAGCCAGCTGGCCTGGGCCGCGCAGTCGGCGACGAAGGTCTTCTCCATGTCCGAACGCGCGCCGGCCGCCACTACGGCGTGATAGCGCTTGTCGACCAGCAGGCGGGGCAGGGTGTCGGTGTTCAGCTCGATCCGCCAGCCGCCGGCCGGGTCGGGGCGCACATGGACGTCGGGCACGACCGTCTGGGCCGGTTCGCCGCCGAAACCGGCGCCGGGACGCGGCGTCAGGGCCTTCAGCTCGGCGATCATCTCGACCAGATCTTCGGCGTCGACGCCGCAGATTTTGCGCAGGGCCGCCAGGTCGCGCCGCGCCAGCAGGTCCAGATGGTCCAGCAGGGCGCCCATGGCCGGGTCGAAGCGGTTGCGCTCGACCAGTTGCAGCTTCAGGCACTCGGGGATGGAGCGGGCCATGACGCCGGTCGGCTCGAAGCCGTGACAGACGGCCAGGACGGCCTCGATGCGGGCTTCGTCCACGCCCAGCCGTTCTGCGATCTCGCCCAGGTCGGCGCGCAGATAGCCGCCTTCGTCCGTGGCGTCGATCAGGGTCAGGGCGATGGCGTGGTCGGCGGGGCTGAAGCCGGCCGCCGAGGCCTGGGCCTGCAGATGCTCCCACAGGGTCTCGTCGCGCTGGTCGGGGCGTTCGCGCTCTTCGCCGTCGGCCAGGCCGCCGCCGGAGCCGGCGCGGGACCAGTCGGCCAGGCCGGGCTGGTCGGTGGCCGGATCATCCTGGCGGTCGCTGACGCGCTCGCCGGGGGCGGCGTCGCCGTACAGATCGTCGGCCCCGGCGTCCAGACTCTGGGCGTGGGCGTCCGAGCCTTCGACGAAGCGCATCTCGCCGTCGTCGCCGCCGTCGCCCGCAGACGCGTCATTGGCGGGCTCGGGCGCGCTCTCGGAGCCGGGCTCGCCCTCATCCCGCTGCAGCAGGGGATTGCGCTCCAGCTCGCCCTCGACGAAGGCCTCAAGCTCAAGGTTCGACAGTTGCAGCAGCTTGATCGCCTGCTGCAGCTGGGGCGTGATGACCAGCCCCTGACCCTGCCTGACCTCCAGCCTCTGACCGATCACGTCGTTTCCACCCCGCACGCAGGCGCTGTTGGCCCGCTTCTTGCTGGGATCATGGATCGGAAGCCGTTAACGCGAGGCGAACAGCCGCCGCGTGAGGCCTTCTGGGCGTCAGGCGTACATTTCGCCCAGGTAGACGCGGCGCACCTCGGCGTCGGCCACGGCCTCGTCGGCCGTGCCTTCGAACAGGACGGATCCGGACGAGATGATCGAGACGCGATCGATGATGTCCAGCGTCTCGCGCACATTGTGGTCGGTGATCAGCACGCCGATGCCCTGGCTGGACAGATAGCGGATCACCTGGCGGATGTCGGCGATGGCCAGGGGGTCGATGCCCGCGAACGGCTCGTCCAGCAGCATGAAGCTGGGGCGCGCGGCCAGGGCGCGGGCGATCTCGACGCGGCGCCGCTCGCCGCCCGACAGGCCGGTGGCCGGGGCGTGCCGCAGGTGGTCGATGCGCAGTTCTTCCAGCAGGCGGGTGGTCTCGTCCCGCACGCCGGCGGCGGTCTTCTCGCGCAGTTCGACCACGGCCTTGACGTTCTGCTCGACCGTCATGCCGCGGAAGATGGAGGCTTCCTGCGCCAGATAGCCCAGGCCCATGCGCGCGCGCTGGTACATGGGCTGCTGGGTGATGTCCTCATTGTCCAGCCAGATCGAGCCGCTGTCGGCGGGGATCAGGCCGGTGATCATGTAGAAGCAGGTCGTCTTGCCCGCCCCGTTGGGGCCCAGCAGGCCGCAGACCTCGCCGCGCTGGACGTTCAGGGAGACGTCGCGCACGACCTGGCGCTGGCCGAAGCTGCGGGCGATGTGCTCGACGCGAAGGCCGGTCGGACGCGCATCGTCGGCCGAGGTCGCCGCCGTCTCGGCGGCGGGCGCGTCCCGGTTCAGGGCTGAGAGTTCCTTGCGCGCCACGCGGGGTCAGTTCCCTTGCGGATAGAAGACGCCCTGGACGCGGCCGTTGGCACCGCCGCCCTCGATGCGCGCCGTCTCGGTGCGGACGTTGTAGACGAGGCGGTTGCCGGTCAGCACGCTCTTGCCCTGGGTCAGGATGACGTCGCCGGTCACGACGACGTTGCCGTCGTTCAGCGTGTAGACGGCGCGATCGCCCTTCATGCTCTGGTCCGGGGTGACGAAGTAGACGCCGCCGTTGGCCTCGATGCGGTTCAGCTCGCCGTTGGCTGTGAAGCCGCGAATGGCGTCGGCGCGCAGGCGGTTGCCGCCCTGCGTCACCTCGGCTCGTCCGCGCAGGGAGAAGCCGTCGGGCGTATATTCGCCGCTGTCGGCGCCGTACTGGACCGGCTGGCGGCTGGCGTCGGCGCGGTTTTGGGCGCCCGAAACGGCGGGCAGGGCCAGGGCGGTCATCAGGACGGCGCCCGCGATCGTCAGCTTGGACTTGGACATGTTCATCGGTCGGCTCCGGCGGGATTGATCGTCCCGCTTACCTTGGTTTCGCCCTGGCCGTTGAAAACGACCCGCTGGCCTTGATCATAAATCGCATAAGACGAAGCATTGATGCTTCCAAGGGGGCCGCGACCCTGCACCCCCTTGTCGCCGGTCACCACCCCGGTCTCGGTGTCGACCACGGCCTCGGGCGTGACCAGGGTCCAGCCCGTGCCGCCGTCGGAAATCTTCACGTTCGGGCCGATGACGACCTTGCGCTGGGTTTCCAGATAGGTGCCGCCGTCGGCGGTCAGCTGGGTCGTCTTGCGCGCGCCCAGATTCAGCCGCAGCAGGGGGCCGACCAGGCGGAAATGGCCGGTCGCCGGATCGCGCACCGCGCCCTGGGCGCCGATGACGAACGAGCGGCCCTGCGCATCCTGGCCGTGGAACATGGGGTTGTCCAGGCGGATCTCGCGGCTCTCGCTGGCCTTGCGCTCCACCCCCGACATGACGGTGCGGAACACGGTCCAGGTCAGGGCGCCGCCCGCCAGCATCAGGATGACGATGGGCAGGACGCGGCGATACAGCTTCACCCGGCGCGAGCGCGTGCGCCAGCGTTCGCCGGCGCGGGCGACGCGCGCCTCGTCGGCGCGCTTCTGCTCGTCCTGGGCGGGCTGTTCGCTCATCGGCGTCTCGGGTCCGATTCTCAGGCGTGGGCGAAGATGTCGATCTCGTCCCAACCGGCCAGGTCGAGGCGCGAACGCACGGGCAGGAAGTCGAAGCAGGCCAGGGCCAGCTCCATGCGGCCTTCACGCACCAGCATCTCGTTCAGGCGGTTCATGATGGCGTGCAGATACAGAACGTCCGAGGCGGCGTAGTCGAGTTGCGCCTGGCTCAGTTCCGCCGCGCCCCAGTCCGAGCTCTGCTGCGCCTTGGACATGTCGACCCCGGCCAGCTCCTTGGCCACGTCCTTCAGGCCGTGGCGGTCGGTGTAGGTGCGCGCCAGCTTCGACGCGATCTTGGTGCAGTAGACCGGGCGCGTCTCGACGCCCAGGTGCAGGTCGAACATGCCGATGTCGAAGCGGCCGAAGTGGAAGATCTTCAGCACCTTCGGATCGGTCAGCAGCCGCTTCAGATTGGGGCAGTCGTAGGCCGGACGGTTCAGGCGCACGACGTGGGCGTTCCCGTCGCCCGACGACAGCTGCACCACGCACAGCGGATCGCGACGGAAGCGCAGGCCCATCGTCTCGGAATCGATCGCCACCTGCGGCCCCAGGTCGAGGCCGTCGGGCAGGTCGCCTTCGTGGAAATAAACCGTCATGCGCAGAAACTCGTTCGTCGTTCAGGCCGTAACATAGACGAACCGCGCGCTATCGCTAGGACGCAGGCTCGAGCTTTGCTGTCGCGGCCGTCGGGAAGGGGAAGCAAGGGCCGAAATGACAAACGGCGCCGCATCCGATCGGATACAGCGCCGCTTGAGAAATGGTGCCCAGGAGAGGACTCGAACCTCCACGGCCGTTAAGCCACTGGCACCTGAAGCCAGCGCGTCTACCAATTCCGCCACCTGGGCCCGGTGGGTCGCCCCGCCGAGGGCCGGACTAATAGGGGGGAGCCTCGGGGCGGTCAACAGGCTTTTTCCCGATTCCTGAAAAAACTGCGCCGTTGACCAAAAGCTCCGAGAAATCCGCGCTCTATCAGGCCAGCCAGACCATCATCCGCGTATCGGCGCTTTCGCCCCGCGCGCGGCTGAAGGCCGGGCGGGTCTCGCCCGTGTACAGGAAACCCGCCTTCTCCAGCACCCGGCCAGAGGCGGGGTTGTCGGCGAAGTGGCCGGCCATCAGGGCGCGGCGCTTCCACCGTGTCGAGGCCCAGACCAGGGCGCCTTCCAGCGCCTCGGTCGCATAGCCGCGGCCCCAGAACTCGCGCCCGATCCAATAGCCGGCCTCGGGCACGGCGTCGGTGTTTTGGAACATGCCGATGACGCCCACGGGACCGTGGTCCTCGTGCTCGATCAGGAAGGTGTTGGCCCGCTTCGGATCCTGGGACGCCACCTGCAGGACGAAGTCCTCGGCGTCGTCGACGCGAAAGGGGTGGGGCATGCGCTGGGTCATGCGGGCGATGTCGTGGTCATTGGCCAGGGCCGCGATCCGCGTCACGTCCTGGGCGCCGGGCGCGCGCAGCAGCAGACGCCGCGTCTCGACGACGGGGGAGGTTTCGATCACGCACATGGTTCGGCCTCGATGTCTTCGGCGCCGCCTCCTTGGAGGGCTCGGGCGGCTTGCGAGGCGGGGAAACGCAAACGGGGAGCCTGGTGATCCAGACTCCCCGCGGAAAATTTTCCCTTGGTCCGGATCGGCTGCTGTCGAGAGCAACGCGATCCGGGGAAATACTGTCCTGGCTTCGCGTTACTCGGCGGCCATCGCCTGGGCGTCGTCGTTGGCCGGGAGAATCGACACGTAACAACGGCCGCCACGTTTGGTGGTGAACTGCACCGCGCCGGTCGCCGTGGCGAACAGGGTGTGGTCGCGGCCCAGGCCCACGTTGGCGCCCGGGTGGAACTTGGTGCCGCGCTGACGCACGAGGATGTTGCCGGCCAGCACGCGCTCGCCGCCGAACTTCTTCACGCCAAGGCGCTTCGACTCTGAGTCGCGACCGTTACGCGACGAACCGCCAGATTTCTTGTGAGCCATCTTGCTGCTCCTCTTCCTTGGTGCGCTATCGCCCGTTCGGGCTGCTTGAGCGCGCCATCTGTCCTGCTAGGCGCTGATCCAGCGCCGGTGAAAATCTTAGGCTTCGGCGCCTTCGGCCTTGGCGGCCTTCTTGGCGGGAGCCTTCTTGGCCTTCGGAGCCTCGGCTTCGACAGCCTCGACGCGCGGGGCCAGGCCACGAGCGCGGGCGTTGATTTCCGCCTTGGTGATCAGCTCGACCTTGCCGTCCCACTTGGCCTTTTCGCCGGCGCCTTCGATGCCGGTGATGCGCAGGACCGATTCCATCTGGCGATGGCCGTTCGTGCGGCGATAGCCCTGACGACGGATCTTCTTGAAGATCTTGATCTTCTCGCCCTTGCGGGTCTCGATCAGCGTGGCTGCGACAGCGGCGCCGTCGATCAGCGGAGCGCCGACCGTAACACCCTTGTCGCCGCCCAGCATGAGGACTTCACCGAAATTGACGGCAGCGCCAGCGTCGCCGTCGATCTTCTCGACAACAATCACATCGCCCGGTTGGACCCGGTACTGCTTTCCGCCGGTCTTGATCACCGCGTACATTAGGAAGCCTCAGCGTGAACGCAAAAATGGATGCGCCCGCCAGGAGACCCTGCGGGCGAAGAGCGGCGACATATACGGATGGTCACGGAAGAGTCAACGTGAAAGGGCGGCGCCTGGGGCGAAAACCCGCGCGAAACCTGTTCCTGGCGGAGTCTGTGGCCCGATTGCACGGGTGATGCAATGGGCGAGACAGGATGTTCGCGCGCGTATGTGAGGCGGACGGCGGCGCGGCGTGACGCCGCGCGTGAAGATTCTTCGCCGATTCTTCTCGATTGTTATAAGGTAACATTCTAAGGGAGCAGCCATGTCCTCCCCCGATCTCGCCGAGCCGGTGCTGTTGTCGCTTCTGGGCGGCGGCTTCGTCGCGGCCTTCCTGCATGCGGCCCTGCCGACCCACTGGCTGCCTTTCGTCCTGGTCGGCCGCGCCCAGCGCTGGAGCGTGGCGCGGGTCATGACGGCCGTGGTCACGGCGGGGCTGGCGCATATTCTGTCGACGGCCGTGGTCGGCTCGCTGATCGTGGCGGCGGGGCTGGCGCTGAACCGCTGGGTCGAGGGGCTGCTGCCGCACCTGTCGGCGGCCCTGCTGTTCCTGTTCGGCGCCTTCTACTTGGCCAGGGCCTCGCTGAAGCGTCCCGTCACGGCGGGCGGGCCTGCGACGGAACTGGCCGAACCCGCCGTATCCGACAAGGCGGCCTTCTGGGGCCTGGTGCTGATGATGGCGGTGACGCCGGGCGAGGTGCTGCTGCCCATCTATCTGTCCTCGGCGACCGAGGGGGTGGGGGCCCTGGCCCTGCTGACCCTGACCTTCGCGGCGGGGACGGTGCTGGGCATGACCCTGCTGGCGGCCCTGGCCACGGCGGGCTACTCCATCCTGCGGCTGGAGCGGTGGGCGCGCTATGAAGGGGCCATCCTGGGCGGGGCGCTGATCCTGATCGGCTTCCTGGTGCTGACGCACCAGCACTGAGTTTCGATAGGTTATATATTTACATTCAAAGACTTATCTTCTGCGGGACTTGACCTTCTCGCGCGGGAAGACCTAGCTGAGCGGACATGGCGCACGATCACGCACACGGCCATGACGGCCACGACCACTCCCACGACCACGGCCACTCGCACGGCTTCGGCGGGCATCATCATCATGGCCCGACCGACACGGGCGACTGGCGCTACGCCGTCGGCCTGATCGTCAACCTGGCCTTTGTCGTCGCCGAGTTCACGGCCGGCTTCATCGCCGATTCCACCGCCCTGATGGCCGATGCGGGCCACAATCTGTCGGACGTGCTGGGTCTGGCCATGGCGGGCGGGGCGGCCTGGCTGGCGCGGCGCGCGGCGGGGCCCAAGCGCACCTACGGCTATGGCAAGGCGACGGTGCTGGCGGCCCTGGGCAACGCCCTGCTGCTGATCTTCGCCTGCGGAGCGATTGCCTTCGAGGCGGTGCGCCGCCTGGCCGAGCCCGCGCCAGTGGCCTCGGGCGTCATCATCGTCGTGGCCGGGATCGGCTTCTTCATCAACCTGGGCACGGCCCTGCTGTTCATGAAGGACCAGCACAAGGATCTGAACGTGCGCGGCGCCTATCTGCACATGATGGCCGACGCCGCCGTGTCGCTGGGCGTGGTCGTCGCGGGCGTCGTCATCCTGTTCACCGGCTGGTCGCTGATCGACGGGGTCGTCAGCCTGATCATCGTCGCCGTCATCATGATCGGCACCTGGGGCCTGCTGAAGGATTCGGTGAACCTGGCCCTGGACGCCGCGCCGAACGGCCTGGACGTGGGCGAGATCCGCGCCGCCTTCCTGGCCCTGCCGGGGGTGACGGCGGTGCACGACCTGCACGTCTGGGGTCTGTCGACGACCGATGCGGCCCTGACCGCCCACATCGTCCATGAACGCCCCGACGGCGACGTACTGCTGGCCGAGGCGCAAGGCCTGGCGCGCGGCCGATTCGACATCAGCCACACGACCCTTCAGCTGGAAACGGCGGTCCTGCCGGATTGTCCGACCTGCTGAGCGGTTTCGCCTCTTCCCAAGGCGGCCCTCAGCCGCCATCTAGCGAGCCATGACCCAGAAGACACCCGTGACCGTCCTCACCGGCTACCTCGGCGCCGGCAAGACCACCCTGCTGAACCGCATCCTCACCGAGGACCACGGCAAGCGCTACGCCGTCATCGTCAATGAGTTCGGCGAGATCGGCATCGACAACGATCTGGTGGTCGGCGCCGACGAGGACGTGTTCGAGATGAACAACGGCTGCGTCTGCTGCACGGTGCGCGGCGATCTGATCCGCGTGGTCAACGGCCTGATGAAGCGCCAGCGCCCCGGCAAGCCCGCCTTTGACGCCATCATCGTCGAGACGACCGGCCTGGCCGACCCCGGCCCGGTGGCCCAGACCTTCTTCGTCGATGACGAGGTCAAGGCCAAGACCCAGCTGGACAGCGTCACCGCCCTGGTCGACGCCAAGCACGTCATGGCGCGTCTGGACGACTCCAAGGAAGCCCGCGAGCAGGTGGCCTTCGCCGATCGCATCATCCTGAACAAGATCGACCTGGTGGACGAGGCCGCTCTGGCCGCCGTCGAGGCCCGCCTGCGCGCGCTCAACCCCCTGGCCCCCATCGTCCGCGCCGAGCGTTCGAACGTGCCGCTGGATCAGGTGCTGGGCCTGCACGCCTTCGACCTGGACCGCATCCTCGAGGTCAAGCCGGACTTCGTGAACCCGCCCCACGGCGCCGAGGGCCACGTCCACGACGAGCATTGCGGTCACGATCACGGGCATGACCACGTTCACGACGAACACTGCGGTCATGACCATCACGACCATGGGCACGACCACGGTCCGCGCGGCCACGCCCATGAGGACGACATCAAGGGCGTCTCCCTGACGCTGGACCGGCCGCTGAACGGCGCCAAATTCACCGCCTGGCTGGACAAGCTGCTGGGCGAGCAGGGTCAGAACATCCTGCGCGCCAAGGGCATCATCGACGTTCAGGGCGAGGACCGCCGCCTGGTCTTCCAGGCCGTGCACATGATCCTCGAAGGCGACCTTCAGAAACCGTGGGGCGACAAGGAGCGCCGCTGGAGCCGCGCCGTCTTCATCGGCCGCGATCTGGACGAAGCCGCCCTGAAGGCCGGGTTCGAGGCCTGCGCGGCATGAACCCGCCCC
>Ga0209699_100664_pt1 | contig 14035 bp, 15 predicted proteins | sample SynthPrep_1_END__FD_187204 | JGI IMG/M metagenome (GOLD analysis project Ga0209699, IMG submission 187204) | Synthetic microbial communities from Ohio, USA - SynthPrep_1_END_DS7_MetaG (SPAdes) (version 2) | ecosystem: Engineered > Bioreactor > Aerobic > Activated sludge | place: USA: Ohio...
GGGCTGAACAGGGGCGAAGTGAAGGTGGGACCCGGAGGGAGCGGAGGCACAGGGCGCTCTGCGGGGAGGCCTCTGGAGGGCGGAGCCCGCCGCCGGCCAGGTGCCAGGTGCGGGTGGCGGCGTGCTTGCAGGCGTGCGTGGTTTCACGTCAAATCGCGCCCCCGCCGGCGCTTGCTTGACCCACGTCAAGCCATTCCCCCTGCCCTGCGGGTGCAATGTCGCCTTCCGCCGGCCTTCGCCCGGCGGGCTTCCCAGGAGTGGTGTTGAAGTCTCTCGGTTCCCAATCGCGGGCGATGATCGCCCTCGTCGTCATGGCCCTCATCTGGGGCTACAACTGGGTGGTGATGAAGAAGGTGGTGCCCTATGCGGACCCCTTCGATTTTTCCGCCATCCGTACCCTGCTCGGTGCCACCGCGCTGTTCCTGGTGCTGGTGGCCGCACGCCGGCCGATGCGGCTGCGCGCGCCGCGGCGGGTGATGCTGCTCGGCCTGCTGCAGACCGCCGCCTTCACCGGCCTGGTGCAGTGGGCGCTGGTTTCCGGCGGCGCCGGCAAGACGGCGGTGCTGGTCTACACCATGCCGTTCTGGTTGCTGCCGCTGGCCTGGGCGCTGCTGGGCGAGCGGGTGCGGCGGGTGCAGTGGATTGCCATCGCCACCGCCGCGCTGGGTTTGCTGCTGGTGCTGGAGCCGTGGTCCATGCGCGGCAGCCCGCTCGCCAGCCTGCTGGCGCTGGGGGGCGGCCTGGCCTGGGCACTGGCCACGGTGGTGGCGAAACGGATACGGTGCGAAGTGGAAATGGACCTGCTGGCGCTGACCGCCTGGCAGATGCTGTTCGGCGCGCTGGCGCTGTGCCTGGTGGCGATGGCGCTGCCTTCCCGGCCCATCACCCCGGCGCCGTACTTTTTCTTCGCACTGGGCTTCACCGCACTGCTCGCCACCGGCTTCGCCTGGTTGCTGTGGCTGTATGTGCTGCAGCACCTTTCCGCCGGCATGGCGGGCCTCTCCGCGTTGGGCATTCCCTTGATCGGCGTGCTCGCAGGCTGGCTGGAACTGGGGGAGCGGCCCAGCAGCGCCGAGTTGGGGGGCATGGGCCTGATCTGCGCCGCGCTGGCTTTTTCGAGCCTGTGGTCGGCCCGGCGGGGGCAGCGCTTGGCGCGGCAGGCCGAGGCCGCGGCGGCTGCGGGGTCTTGAGAGGCGCTTTGCCGCAGGGGTGCAAGGCCAGGAGGCGAGGCGTGAGACGCTGCGTTCCCGCTGGTCCTCAGCCGATGCCTTGCTCCCTCCCGCTGGCCGGGGCTGGGGCGAGGGGAGCCCGTGGTTGGCCGGATACTGCCTCTTCCCCCCTTCCGCCGGCGGGCGAAAACCGTTGCGGCGCTGTTGCTGCCGCCCTCGGGCCTGCCTTCAAGCCGGTACGCCCTGCCGCGGCCCCGGCGCTGCTAGCTTGCTCCGTGGTGGGTGAGGTTGCGCAGGGTGTCGGCGACCGACTTGGTGTGGGCGGCGGCCTGGGCGTTGCGGCCGCCGAAGGACTGCACCGAGGACAGCGTGCCGGATAGCTCGGCGACGCCGCTGGACTGGGCCTCGATGGCCTGGGCGACGCGGTTGATGTCCGCCGCCAGGTTGGCGATGTCGCTGCCGATCTCGCCAGCGCTGCTGCGCGATTTCTCCGCCAGCTTGCGCACCTCGTCCGCCACCACTGCAAAGCCGCGGCCGGTGTCGCCGGCGCGGGCGGCTTCGATGGCGGCGTTCAGGGCCAGCAGATTGGTCTGGTCGGCGATCTGCTGGATGATCTGCACCACGCCCTGGATGCGGCCGCTGGCATGGGCCAGGGCGCGGGCGCTGCCGGCCACTTCTTCTGCCTGGCCGGTGAGGCTGGCGACGGTCTCGCCGGCACCGCGTATCACCGCTTCCTGCTCGTCCAGCTGGCTGGTGAGGCTGTCCACCGAGGTGTAGAGATCGCTGGCGCAGCTCTCCAGCTGCAGCGAGGTGTCCTCGCGCAGGCGGTGGGCGTGTTCCAGCGTGGCGCCGAGGTCGTTCAGGCCGACCACCACGTCGGCATAGCTGCCGTCGAAATCGCCGGGGTTCAGGGTTTCGTCGAAGCGCTGGGCCTTGTAGTGCTGGATCTGCTGCACCATGGCGCGCGACAGCCCGGCCAGCTTGCCGATGCGCCGGCGCAGGAAGAAGGCCTTGAACTCGCCGTAGTGGGCGACGAAGTTGTCCACGTATTCGTCGGTGAAGGGCTGGCCGGGGGCGACGCGGAAGAAGAACACCGCGGTGAGCGTCTGGTTGAGGTTGAGGCCGAGGATTTCGCCGAAGGTGGAGAAGCCGGCGAGCTGGGTCTGCGGCAGCAGGCTGGCGCTGCCGGCCAGTTCGCGCTCGTTGTAGAGCCGGCGCAGGATGCAGTCGTTGAGGATGCCGGCCACCGGCGCGCCCGGCTTGCCTTGCAGGAAGCGCTGCAGGTCGCGCTGGGTGTGCTGGACGAAGCCGGTGCGGCGCACCAGCACGATCTCCTCGCCGGAGGCGACGTCGCAGTAGAAGTGCACCAGCCCGCTTTCGAGGTCGATGCGGGAGATGGAGCGCACGAACAGCTCCTCGCCGACGCGGATGGCGAAGGAGTGGTCCGCCAGCTTCTGCTCCAGCGCGGCCGGCGCGCAATCCAGCGCCTCGCACAGGGCGTCGATCATGGACATGATGCGGCCGCTGCGGGTGATGACCTGGCCGACGTAGCGCTTCTCCACCGAGGCGCTGAGCACATGGAAGGAGAGCGCTTCCGGCTCGAAGTTCTGGCTCTTGAACACGCCGAAGCGGGCACCGGACGCGGCCTTGATGAAGGCGACGGTGGCGTGGTTCTCCAGCCGGCGCTGGCCGTCATGCACCGCGGTGCCGCTGAAGTCCAGCTTGCCGCCGGCGGAGCCGCCGACGAAGAGGCAGGGGAAGCGGCCGGATTCGTACAGCGCCTCCATGAAGAAGGATTCGGAGGCGGAGAGGCCGTCGAACAGCACGAAGGCGAAGGTGTCGCGGTGGTCGATCTCCATGCCGACCTGGGCCGCGCGGATGTTGGCGCTGAGGCGGGCGATGCGCTGTTCCACCTCCATCAGCTTGCCGCCGCCGCGCAGATCCTCGCTGGCGAGCGGAATGGAGACCACCTGGGCGCGGGCGACCAGGCTGGCGTCGAAGCACTGCACCACCACCCGGTCCCACTGGTTGCCGGTGGGGCAGTAGAGCGAGCCCTCGCCGCCGCACAGCTCGCCGGCGGTGGTACAGGCGACCATGGGCGTGCCGGGAAAGCGCTGGCCGATCTCGCGTGCCACCCGGTCTATGTCCAGGTAGGGGGAAACGTAGGCGGTGATGAAGGTGGGCTGCAGCCTGAGCTGCGCCAGCGCCGCCGGCAGTTCTGCGGCGCGGCATTGGAAGGTGGCGGCGCCGGTGGTGTCGTGCGGCTTCTTTCCGAACAGCTTCATTGATCTCCCCTCTTGTCCGACGCGGATGTGTGCCGGTGTTTTCCGGCATCTTCCGTGACATTAACGGGCGAAGAGAGGAAATGCTTTACGGCTACCCACCCATTCAGGGCGGCCAGCCGCGAAGCAGCCCGTTCAGCGGTGGAGGTCGATCAGCAGGGCTTCGGGCAGTTCCACTTCGTCGCAGTTGGGGCCAGGGCCGGCGCGGTCCACGACGAGGAAATCGCACACCGCGTCCAGCGCCAGCAGCGGGTGGTGCCAGACGCCGGGGGCGTAGTTCACGCCTTGTTCGGCGCTGGCGATGAACACCCGCAGGTCGGCTGCGGTGGGCGCCGCGCCGGGCGGCGCCACCACCACCAGGTAGGGGCGGCCGGACAGCGGCATGAAGGCCTGGCTGGCGAGCGGGTGGCGCTCCATCATCTCCACCCGGAAGGGCAGGGCGCGCGGTTGGCCGCGGAAAATAGAGACGATGGCGCGGCCGTCCGCCCCCGGTTCCACCGCGGCGAGGTCGTGGAAGCGCTCGGTGTTGCCGCCGTTGATGGTGTAGTGGCGCGCCGCGCCCTCCGCCTGGATGACGTCGCCGAAGGGGGCGAAGGCCTCGCGGCTGAGGGGTTCGGCGGTGCGCAGCGTCAGCCCGGCGGCGGTGCTCATTCCTTCACCTTGCCCCACAGCCGTACCCGCGACAGGCCGCCATCGGGGATGACGTTGATGCGCACATGGGTGATGGGGCCATGCGCGGCGATCTCGCCGACGAAGGTGTGGATGGCGTCCATCGACAGCGGTTGCTCCGGCAGGATGAAGGGCCAGAACATGCTCTGGGTGACCACCGACTGATCGGTGCCGCCGGCCATGAAGGCGCCCTGTATGGAGCAGCGGTCCGGGTAGTTGCCCTTGAAGTGGGCGGTGTCGATCTCGATCTTTTCCAGCGTGCCGGCGGCGCCGAGCTGGACGATGCACCAGTCGTTGCCCGGCTCGCGGCGGCGGCGGGTTTCCCAGCCGTCGCCCATGTCGCGGCCGCGGTCGGGCAGCAGCAGGTTGGATACCGAGCCGTAGTGGGAGTCGTTCCAGGCGACCGCGCGGCCGCCGTTTTCCATGGCGGCGAGGTCGTAGGTGAGGTTGGGGTTGTCGAAGGCGCCGACCGGCTGGCCGTACACCCGCAGGCGGGCGATGCCGCCGTCCGGGTAGATGTTCACCCGCAGGTGGGTCCAGGCTTCCTGGCTGGCGATGGCGAACAGGTGATGGGCGCTGGCACCGAGCGAGACCGAGGGCAGGATCTCGGTCCATTGCGCCGCCTTCAGCGTGGCGACGTCGTCGCTGTCGGACACGGTGGCTTCGATGGACACCGCCGGCGCGTAATTGCCGGTGAAGTGGGAGGTATCCACGTCGAAGCCGCGGATGATGCCGCGGCGGCCGAGTTTGAGCAGGCACCAGTCATGGCCGGTGGTGCGCTTGCGGCGGGTCTCCCAGCCGTCCATCCACTTGCCGTTGTCGTCGTACTTGCCCGGGATGAAGACCGCCGGATCGGGGTTGAGCATGCGCGACACCTCGGCGAAGAAGTCGTCCGAGGCGTGCAGCGCGCGGGCGCCGATGCGCGGGTTGGCGAGGTCCACCGAGCGGCGGGCCCAGTCGGGCAGGTCGGCGGCGGGGGCAACGATGATGCTCTGGGTGCTCATGGGGTATCCGTGTTCAGGGCTGTTTCTTGTGGGGGTGATGTTCGATCCAGTGGCGGGCGATGTCCACCCGGCGGCAGATCCACACCCGGTCGTGGCGCTCGATGTGGTCGAGGAAGCGTTGCAGGGCACGGAAGCGGCCGGGGCGGCCGAGCAGGCGGCAGTGCATGCCCACGCTCATCATCGCCGGGCGCTCCTCGCCTTCTTCGTACATCAGGTCGAAGGTGTCGCGCAGGTACTGGAAGAATTCGTCGCCGTGGGAGAAGCCCTGCGGCAGGGCGAAGCGCATGTCGTTGGTGTCCAGGGTGTAGGGCACCACCAGGTGCGGCACCTGGCTGCCGTCGGTCTTGCGCACCTCGGTCCAGAACGGCAGGTCGTCGCCGTAGTAGTCGGAGTCGTACAGGAAGCCGCCGTGGTCGGCCACCAGGCGCCGGGTGTTGGGCGAGTCGCGGCCGGTGTACCAGCCCAGCGGGCGCTCGCCGGTGAGGCGCTGGATGATCTCCATGCCCAGGCGCATGTGCTCGCGTTCCTCCGCTTCCGGCGTGTTCTGGTAGTGGATCCAGCGCAGGCCGTGGCAGGCGATTTCGTGGCCCAGTTCCTGGAAGGCGGCGGTGACTTCCGGGTGGCGCTGCAGCGCCATCGCCACGCCGAAGATGGTCATCGGCAGGCCGCGGCGTTCGAACTCGCGCAGGAAGCGCCACACGCCGACGCGGGAGCCGTATTCGTAGATGGACTCCATCGACAGGTGGCGGTCCGGGTAGCTGGCCGGGTTGAACATCTCCGACAGGAACTGCTCGCTGCCGGCGTCGCCATGCAGCACCGAGTTCTCGCCGCCTTCCTCGTAGTTGAGCACGAACTGCACCGCCACCCGGGCGCGGCCGGGCCAGTTGGCGTGCGGCGGATTGCGGCCGTAGCCGACGAGGTCGCGCGGGTAGCCGGAGGATGGGGCAGGGGAGGCGGGGGAGCTCATGGGCGCGTCTCCGGGCGGGCTTCAGGCGGCGCCGAGCAGGGCGTCGAGGCGGAAGCGGGCGATCTTGGCGATTTCATCCAGGCAGGTACGGAATTCGGCTTCGGCGTCGTTGCCGAGGCGGGCCTCGATGATATCCATGATCTGGTGGCGGCTGCGTCCCTTCACCGCGATCACGAAGGGAAAGCCGAAGCGGGAGCGATAGGCGGCGTTGAGGCTGCGCAGGCGCTGCAGCTCGTCGGCGGTGCAGCGGTCCAGGCCGGCGCCTTGCTGCTCGCCGGTGGAGGCCCGGGTGAGGGTGCCGGCGGCGGCTTCCTTGCCGGCCAGTTCCGGGTGGGCGCGGATGAGCGCCAACTGCTCGGCGCGCCCGGCGCCCAGCATGGCGGCGACCATGGCCTGGTGCAGCGCGTCCACGCTGGTGAAGGGGCGGGCGGCCCAGGCACGCTCGGCGACCCAGGGCGAGTGCTCGAAGATGCCGCCCAGCTGGCTGGAGAAGGCGGCGCAGTCCAGCGCGGAGAGGTCCGCGAGCTTCTGGGCGGTGGGGAGGGCGGCGGTCATCATGGAGGACTCTGGTGTGAACGTGGATCTGCCGCTGGCCGCCAGCTGGCGGCCAGAAGCGCTTCTGCAGCGTGTTGCGTGCCGTGTCAGTCGGCGAGCCGGGCGCCCTGGGCGTGCCAGGTGGCGATCAGGCGGCGTTCCTCGTCGGTGATGTGGGTGAGGTTGCCCAGCGGCATGTAGCCGCTGGCCACCGTCTCGGCGATCTTGGCGGCGTGCTGGCCGATCTCCTCCGGTGTCTGCAGCAGCACGCCCTTGGGCGGCTGGATGAAGCCCTCGTAGGTGGGCTGGGCGGCATGGCAGGCGATGCAGCGCTGGTCCATCACCTGCTTCACCTGGGCGAAGGCCACCTTGTCGCCGCCGGCATCCACCTTTTCCGGCGCCATCAGCACCATCAACAGCGCCAGCAGGGCGACGCCGCTGGCCGGCAGCCACCACTTCACCTGGCCGCGGTGGCGCAGCACGAAGAACTGCCGTATCAGCACGCCGGCGGCCATCATCACCACCAGCACCAGCCAGCCGTTGGCATGGCTGTAGGTCATCGGGTAGTGGTTGCTGATCATGGTGAACAGCACCGGCAGGGTGAAATAGGTGTTGTGCACCGAGCGCTGCTTGCCGATCTGGCCGGGGCGCGGGTCCACCGGCTGGCCGGCGCGTATCTGCGCCACCATGCGCTTCTGGCCGGGGATGATGTGGACGAAGACATTGGCCGCCATGATGGTGCCCAGCACCGCGCCTACGTGCAGGTAGGCGGCGCGGGCGGAGAACACCTGGTGCAGCGCCCAGTCGGCGAACACCACCAGCACGAAGATCAGCCCGGCCAGCAGCGTGTCGCGGCCGACCAGCAGGCGGCAGAGCAGGTCGTAGACCACCCAGCCGGCGGCGAGGAAGCCGATGGAGATGGCGATGGCGGCCGGCGGCGTCAGCGCCATCACGTTGCGGTCTATCAGGTAGGAGGAGGCGCCGGCCCAATAGACGATGGCCAGCATGCCCATGCCGGACAGCCAGGTGGTGTAGGCCTCCCACTTGGACCAGTGCAGGTCCTGCGACAGCGGCTCGCCCTGCGGGCCGGTGAGGAATTTCTGGCTGCAGTAGAAGCCGCCGCCATGCACCGCCCACAGCTCGCCGAACACGCCGCGCTGCTTGTCCGCCGCTTTCTTCGGCGGCTTCAGCGAGGTGTCCAGCATGACGAAGTAGAAGGAGGCGCCTATCCAGGCGATGCCGGCGATCAGGTGCAGCCAGCGGACCAGCAGATTGGCCCAGTCGAGGAGATAGCTTTCCATTTGGGGCGCCGGCTCAACTGCCGCGGTAGGTGGAGTAGCTCCACGGCGAGACCAGCAGCGGCACGTGGTAGTGCTGGCCGGCCTCGGCGATGCCGAAACGCAGCACCACCTCGCCGACGAAGGGCGGATCGGGCAGCTCGGCGCCGCCGGGGGCCTTGCGGAAATAGGCGGTGGTGTCGAACACCAGCTCGTAGCAGCCGGCGGCGAAGGCCTCGCCTTCCAGCAAGGGGGCGTCGCAGCGGCCGTCGGCGTTGGTCAGCGTGCTGGCGAGCAGGCGGCGTTCGCCGCCGGCCTCCAGGCGGAAGACGGACACCGGAATGCCCTGGCCAGGGCGGCCGAGGGCGGTGTCGAGCACGTGGGTGGTGAGTCTGCCCATGGCGGCAATTCCTGTTCATTCGTATCGGCCTCCAGTCTAGAAGCCTCGCGCCGCGTGCGGGCGGGGATGTCTGGATAACCGATATAAAGAACCGGATATTGTCCTCGCCGGCCGGGCGTGCACTGGCGGGCCGGCAGGACCCCGGCTGCGCCTCAGGTGGGCGGGGGGCGGTCCAGCGTCGCGTCGGCCAGGGAGGCGGGATCCTCCAGCGGCTCCAGGTGGGTGGTGACGTGGGCGCGCGGCACGGCGGCGCGCAAGGCCGCCTCGATGCGTTCTGCCCAGTCATGGCCGGTCTGCACCGTCCATTGGCCGGGCACCAGCACATGCAGGCTGACGAAGGCGCGGCTGCCGGCCTGGCGGGTACGCAGGGCGTGGAAGGCCAGGCCGTGGGCGCGGAAGCCGTCCAGCGCCCGCTCCAGCGCGGCCAGTTCGGCGTCGGGGAGGGCAACGTCCATCAGCCCGGCGGTGGAGCGTTCCAGCAGCCTCCAGCCGGTCCACACGATGTTGGCGGCGACCAGCAGGGCGATGGCCGGGTCCAGCCACAGCCAGCCGCTGGACCAGGCGAGGGCGACGCCGAGGATGACGCCGGCCGAGGTCCATACGTCCGTCATCAGGTGGTGGGCATCTGCCTCCAGGGTGATGGAGTGGTGGGCCTTGCCCACCCGCATCAGCACGCGGGCGGTGAGCAGGTTGATCACCGAGGCCAGCACCGAGATCGCCAGGCCGACATCCACCGCCTCTAGCGGCTGCGGCTGCAGCAGGCGCTGCACCGCGGCGTAGCCGATGCCGCCGGCCGCCAGCAGGATCAGCGCGCCCTCGAAAGCGCTGGAAAAGTATTCCGCCTTGCCGTGGCCATAGCTGTGGCGGGCGTCGGCCGGCGTTTCCGCCACGCTCAGCATGGTCAGCGCCATCAGCGCACCGGCAAGGTTGACCAGCGATTCCAGCGCATCGGAGAGCAGACCGACGGAGCCGGTGAACCACCAGGCCGCGCCCTTCAGCACGATGGTGGCGAGGGCGGCGGCGACCGAGAGCCAGGCGTAGGGTTTCAGGGAAGGACTCATGTGCGGGGCGTCCGGGCGGCGCTGGGTTGGAAGGCAGGGCTGACGCATGCCGGGCGGCTGCGCGGGAGGCGCAGTTCCACCCGCAGGCCGTGGCCGTGCGGGCTGCCGCGGGGGCCGAAGCGCAAGCTGCCGTGGTGGCGTTCCACGATGCGGGCGGCGATGGACAGGCCCAGGCCGCTGCCTTCCTCGCCGGCGCTCTCCAGCCGGCGCCAGAAGCGCTGGCCCAGGCGCTGCAGTTCGTCGGCGGGAACGCCGGGGCCGCTGTCCTCCACCGTCAGCAGCCAGTCCGGCCCATCGGCGCGGAGGGCGACCTGCACCGATCCGCCCGGCGGCGTATAGCGCACGGCGTTGTCGAGCAGGTTGCGCAGCAGGATCGCCAGCCAGGCAGGGTTGCCGTGCATGGTGGCGGGGCCATCGGTGTCGAGGCTGCTGGTGTCGAGGCCGATCTCCTGGCCTTTGGCGAGCGCGCCATCGGCGGCCTCGCCCACGGCCTGGCGCAGCAGTGCAGCGAGTTCCAGCGGGATGAAGGCCGTGGCCTGCACGGCGTCGGCGCGGGCCAGCGTGAGCAACTGGGCCACCAGCCGGCTCATGCGGTCGCAGCCGGACAGCAACTGCTCCAACGCGTGCCGCCGCGCGCTGTCGTCGCTGGCGCCGAGGGCGACCTGGGCCTGGGCGCGCAGGGCGGCGAGCGGGGTGCGCAGCTCATGGGCGGCATCCGCGGTGAAGCGGCGCTCGTTCTCCAGGCTGCGTTCCACCCGTTCGAACAGGCTGTTCAGCCGCGCGACCAGGGGCGCGACTTCGGCGGGAAGGTCTGCCTCGGACAGGCGTTCGAGGCGGTCGGGCGAGCGTTCGCCCAGCTCGCCGGCGATACGCAGCAGCGGGCGCATGCCGTGGCGCACGGCCAGCCACAGCAGCACCGCCAGCAGCGGCAGGGTGAGCAGCAGGGGCCACAGCAGGCCGGCGGCGAAGCCCCGGGCCAGCTTGTCGCGCCGGGCGCTGCGCTCGCCCACTTGCACCATCAGCCCGCCGGCCGCAGCGGTGGAGGAGAACACCCGCCAGGTGTGGTCGCCGACGCTTTGGGTGGAAAAGCCCTCCCGCCGCGATGACAGCGGCGTCGCCGGGGCATTGGCGGAGTGCAGGCGCAGCTGCCCGTTCGCCCACACCTGGAAGGCGACGCGGCGCGCATAGCGATGCAGCTGCGGCGCGTGTTCTTCGTCCACCGCGGCGGGCTCGCCCAGGCCGCCGGCGCTCCCGGCCTGGGCGAGCAGGAGCGAGGCCGTCTGCACCAGGTGGGCGTCCAGCAGTTCCTCGGCCTCGTGCCTGGCCTCCATCCAGGTGAGCTGGGCGGCGACCAGCCAGGCGATGCCGACCAGGACGATGGTGATCGCGGTGATGCGGCTCTTGATCGAGGCGAGGCGCATGGCGGTTTCAGTCTCCCCGCGCCAGGTAGCCCACGCCGCGTATGGTGTGGATGAGTTCCCGCCCGAGCTTGCGGCGCAGGTGGTGGATGTAGACCTCTATGGTGTTGCTGCCGGTCTCCTCGCCCCAGGTGTAGAGCTGCTGCTCCAGCTGGGCGCGCGACAGCACGCGGCCGGGCTTGAGCATGAGGGCATGCAGCAGGGCGAACTCCTTGGCCGCCAGCTCCACCGGCCGGCCGTCGACGGTGACGGTGTGGGCGGCCGGGTCCAGCTCCACGCCGGACAGGGCCAGCCGGGGGGCGGGATGGCCCTCGGCGCGGCGTATGAGTGCGCGCAGGCGGGCTGCGAGTTCGCCCATGTCGAAGGGTTTGAGGAGATAGTCGTCGGCTCCGGCGTCGAGACCGGCGATGCGGTCATCCACCGTGTCGCGGGCGGTCAGGATCAGCACCGGCAGGCGGCTGCCTTGCGCGCGCAGGCGGCCGAGTACCGCGAGGCCGTCGCGGCGCGGCAGGCCGAGGTCCAGGACCAGGGCGGCAAAATCCGCGGCAAGCGCGCCGGCGAGCGCGGTCTCGGCGGCGATGCCGTCAGTGACCCAGGCGACGACGAAGCCGGCCTGGGTCAAGCCGGCCTGCAGCGCGTCGCCGAGCAGTTTGTCGTCCTCCACCACCAGGACCCGCATCTTTCCTCCTCAATCCCTGGCCTGATGCGCGGCGTGCGTCGGCTCCGCCACCACCGGCGCGCCCAGCCAGCCGGCGCGGTCGGCGCTCCAGAACGCGAGCACCGCCACCAGCAGCAGCACGCCGGCCACCGCGTGGCGGCTGGCGATGCCTTCGTCCGGCCGGCCGCGCTTGCTGCCGGTGACCATGGCGCGCGCCAGGTTCTCGCGGTGCAGCAGGCTGCTGACGATAACGCCCAGCACATGCACGATCACTATGGCCAGCATCAGCTGGGCGCCGGCCTCATGCACTTCCTTCAGCCATTTTCCGCCGAGTTCCTGGTAGGTGGCAAAACCGCAGGCGGCGGTTGCCAGGCCCAGGCCGAGCAGCAGGAACACCGCCAGCGCGCCGAGCGGATTGTGGCCGGCGTGGTGTTGCGGCCGCAGGGTGCGCAGAGAGTGGAGATAGTCGGCGAGCCGGGACGGCGGGAACAGGAAGGAGGAGAAGCGCGCCCAGCGGCTGCCGGCGAAGCCCCAGACGATGCGGAACAGCAGCAGCCCGGCGACGGTGTAGCCGAACATGAGGTGGACGTCGCGGTAGCGCTCGCTTTCGGCGGTGAGCCAGGCGCCAGCGAAGGAGAGTACGAGCAGCCAATGGAAGATGCGGGTGGGAAGGTCCCAGACGCGGATATTGCCGCCGCGCGTGTCGGCGAGGGGGGAAGTGGTGGTTTTCATCGGGAAAGGGCTCCGGTGGAGACGGGTAGCTGGATTTCGTGTTCGCCATAGCGGCCCTCGGCGGCGGCGCGGTGGCAGGCGCCGCAGTTGGCCGGGCTGCCGACCGCCGGGGTTCGCCACAGTGCGGCGTGGAGGCCGTCGTGGCCATCGCGGTGCTTGCGCAGGAACCAGGCGCTGGTGGTGATCCGCGGCGTATCCGGGCGCGGCGGGGCGCTTTCGTTGCCGCGGGAGGGGGCCGCCCGGGCGGCGAGGTAGGCGGCGAGCCGGTCGCGGCTGGCGGGTTCCAGGCTGGCGTCGGTGCCGAAGTGCTCGGCGAGCCCGGCCATCACCCGGGCCCAGGCTGCGCCGTCGAGCAGGCGCGGCGGGTAGGCCACATGGCAGCTGCCGCATTCCTCGCGATACTCGGGCGAGGGCGGCGAAACGAGGTCGCCGGCCAGCCCGGGGCCGGCCGCCAGGGCGAGCAGGCCAGGGAGAAGAAGGGCGCGCCTCATGGCCGCTGCTCCAGCAGATAGGCGAGGAGGTCGCCTTTCTCCGCGGCGCTGCAGGGGCGCTCGAAGACATCCTTGCAGTTGCGGCGGAACCATTTCTCCGCCCGGGCGGCGTCGGTGAAGCGCTCCGGGTTGGCGGCAGGGGCGAGCGGCGCGATCGGCTTGCCGGTGACGAGATGGCGGCCGGCGGCTACCGGCTTGTCGGTATGACAGCCGGCGCAGCGCCAGTCGTCCTTGCCGCGCAGGTGGAAGAGGGCCTCGCCGCGCGCCGCCGAGGCAGCGTAGGCGGGTGCCTCGCGACGCGCTTCCTCGCTGTAGCGGTCGAGCAGGCCGGCAGCCGACTGCGCGCCGGCGTGCAGGGGCAGCAGGCCCAGCAGCAGGGTGAGCAGCGGGGTTGGACGGGGGAGCTTGGGCATGGATCGCCTCCTTGAAGGGAATGCGATCCAGCCTAGGGAACGGAGCTTAAGCCTGGCTTAAGTGGCTGGCATGGCCGGCGGTGCCGGGGCCTGGGGCTTCAGAAGAAGCGGCCCAGCGTCCGCGCCAGCCAGCCGGCATTCTTCTGCTCGTCCAGCGTGTCCTTGATCTGCGGGCTGACGGTGGCGACGTAGTCGGCGTCGTCGTGCTTGATGTGATTGAGCAACCAGCTGCTGAGCAGGCGATGGATCTCGGCGCTGACGTCTTCGCCGCGCTTGAAGCGCTCGCGGTACTCCTCCACCCGGCGGGTGAAGAGCTGATGCACCCGCTTGTGCGCCTTCAGGTAGGCGTAGCCGGATTCCTCCAGCAGGGTCTCTTCGAAGGCGAAGTGGGAGAGGGTGTAATCGACGAGGTCGTCCAGCACATGGCCCACGGTGGGAAGGTCACCCTTGCTGTGGACGGTTTCGAGCTGATTGACGTAATCGACCAGTCTGCGGTGCTGGTCATCTATGACCGCGATCCCGGTATCGAGATCGGCTGTCCATGTGAGACTCACTGGCTTTCCATGGTCGGGGGCTGGAAAGCCGATGAATCTATCATGTTGCACCGTAGCAAACCGCGCGGAGGTCCTCCGTTCGGGTGACGGTTATGTTACCGATCATTTCAGCTGCAGCGACCCGACCGGCTCCACCCAGCGCACGCCATTGCGCGCCAGCCACTCGCCGGCGATGCTGTCTTGCCGCAAGGTGGCGTCCAGGAAGGCGGTGCTCACCGCCTGCACTGCGATCACCGGGCGCAGACGATCGCCGCCGCCAGCCGGCCCCTCGCCGCCGGGGCGCCCGCCACGGCCCATCTTTCCGTCGCCCGGCATGCCTGCGCCCATGCCGCCGCCCGCGCCGGCGCCGCCCGTGCCGCCGAAGCCACCGCCTCCGCCACCCATGCCGCCGTTCATGCCCCCACCC
>Ga0209699_100671_pt1 | contig 13942 bp, 11 predicted proteins | sample SynthPrep_1_END__FD_187204 | JGI IMG/M metagenome (GOLD analysis project Ga0209699, IMG submission 187204) | Synthetic microbial communities from Ohio, USA - SynthPrep_1_END_DS7_MetaG (SPAdes) (version 2) | ecosystem: Engineered > Bioreactor > Aerobic > Activated sludge | place: USA: Ohio...
GCCTTGTCACGGTCAATCCCGTGACCGGGCGTGAGAACCCGATCTTTGTCCAAGGCGCGGAAGCGCCATAGCTGTGTAGCCGGCGCTTTTTTGTGCCCGGTTACCGCATTTCTATGGCGGGCCGTGTGAGGCAGGCCTCGGCCTGGCCGGTTCCCTTGGACGCCGGTTTCTCACCCTTGCACGGTCCGCCTCCCAACGCTCGTGAGAAAGCCGGGCGGCGGCTCCTTAATTTGTCCAAGGAGCATAAGAAAAATGCACCATCCCCCTTTTACCCAAGGGCTCCGCCCTGGGCTGCTGGTTGTCGTGCCGACCTCCGTTCCGGAAGTACCGCACGGCCAGGTTGAATCTGCCTTCATCCCCTTCCCCATTCCCTCCAGCCCCTCGCCCTCGCATGGCCACACCCCGGCGACGCGCTCACCCCTGGCGGCTCTCAGACAGCGGGCAGCATCGCGGCGGACGTCGTTGCGGCGTCTGCCGGAAACGATCACCTGCAAGGTACCGCTGCAACAGCGGGGCGTGCTGCATCGCCAGACCACCGCACAGGCGCCGGGAGGCAGGAACCATGACTGAACTCTATGTCATTCGGCTACCCGCTCGTGATGAACACCCAGGCGCGGAATTCGGCTGGAGCGAAGAGAGCCAGGCAAGTTTCGATCAGGGCGTAGAGCAGGCCCAGACCTGGCTGGACGATGCCAACAGCGGCTGGCTGTGGGCCAATCTGCTGATCGAACGCCTGTTACATACGGCAGGGCCGCAGCGCCACGCCTTCGAGCTGGGCTTTATCAGCCGCATTCACCAGCGTCTGTGCTCGCCCTTGGGCGGTGGGCATCAGGCCAGCAATACGGAGTTGAAGCTGTAACGATGAAAGGGGGGCGTGCTCGCTAGCCAATGGCGAGCACGCCCCTCTTCGCTCAGCGCAGTTTTTCCAGCATCTGGTAGTACCACATGCCGGCGGCCAGCATCGGGTTGCCGAGCTGATCGCCCAGCGGCACCTTGATGTGCTTGCAGGCGGCGAAGGTGTCGAACTGCTCCAGATCGCCGGTGATGGCCTTGGCCATGATCTCGCCCATGATGTGGGTGGTAGCCACACCATGGCCGGAGTAGCCCTGGCAATACCAGACGTTGCCGGAGAGCTTGCCCAGTTGTGGGATGCGATTCATCACGATGCCCATGGCGCAGCTCCACTGGAAGTCGATCTGCACACCCTTGAGCTGCGGGAAGGTGCGCTCGATGCACGGGCGCAACTCGCCGGCGATATCGCGCGAATCACGCCCGGAATAGTTGGCGCCGCCGCCGAACAGCAGGCGGCCATCGCCGGTGAGGCGGTAGTAATCGAGCACGAAGCGGCAGTCGTACACCGCCAGGTCGTAGGGGTTGATCGCATTGATCAGCTCGGCGCCCAGCGGCGCGGTGGTGACGATGCCGCCCATGGCCGGGAAGATCATACCCTTGAGCGCGCGCCGCTCCAGCTTGTGATAGACGTCACCGGCCAGCAGCACCTGCCTGGCCTCGATCCGCCCGCCGGTGGTGACCACCGCCGGACGCGGGCCGTGGACGATATCCAGCACCTCGGAGTGTTCGAAGATCAGCGCGCCCAGGCTCTCGGCCGCCCTGGCCTCGCCGAGGCACAGGTTGAGCGGGTGCAGGTGCATGTTGCGGGTGTTCTTCAGCGCGCCGCAGTACAGGTCACTGCCCAGTTGCGCACGTACGCCGGCAGCGTCGAGCAGGGTGACCTCGTCGCCCATGCCACGGCGCAGCGCTTCGTCGTAGGTCGCCTTGAGCTCGTCCATATGGCTGGCCTTCATCGCCGTATGCAGGTGGCCGTGCTTGAGGTCGCAGTCGATGCCGTACCTGGCCACGCGGTTCCTGATGATTTCGTGGCCGCGCCAGCGCAGGTGCCAGATGAAGTCGTCCACCTCGTCGCCGAGGCTGTTGCGCATCTGCTTGCGCATGGCCTCGTCGCCGGACAGGCTGCCGGTGACCTGGCCGCCGTTGCGCCCGCTGGCCCCCCAGCCGACCTTGTTGGTTTCCACCACGGCCACCTTGAGGCCGCGCTCGGCCAACTCCACTGCCGTGGCGATGCCGGTGAAGCCGCCACCGATGATGGCCACGTCCACGGTCACGCTGCCTTGCAGCGTCGGGTAGTCGCTCTCGAAGTTGAGCGAGGCCGAATAGTAGGACGGCGCGCGCTCGGCGGCGGGTTTGGCGGGTTGATTGATCGCGTTCATTTCATGTCCTTCCGGGCGGCGAACCGCCGTAGGGTGCGCCGCGCGCACCTCCAATGGTTGCGGTGCGCACGACCTGGGCGGCCCCGCGACACCCTGTGGATATCAGGCATTGCTCAGGTACCAGCGCCAGTCCTGTTCGCCGACCTCGCCCATGAACTGGCGGTACTCGGCGCGCTTGACCGCCAGGAACACCTTGAGGAAATCCGCGCCGAAGGCATCGCGTGCCCAGTCTGAGCGCTCCAGCGCGTGAATCGCTGCCGACCACTCGGTGGGCAGGCGCTCCGTGGCCTGGGCGTAGCCGTTGCCCTCGACCGGAGCGCCTGGGTCGAGGCGTTCACGAATGCCACGGTGAATCCCGGCGAGGATCGCCGCCGCCGCGAGATAAGGGTTGGCATCGGCACCGCAGATGCGGTGCTCCACATGCCGGGTATTGGCCGGGCCGCCGGGCACGCGCAGGCTGACGGTACGGTTGTCCACACCCCAGGTCGGCGCCAGCGGCGCGTAGCTGTTGGCCTGAAAGCGGCGGTAGGAGTTGGCGTTGGGGCAGAACAGCAGCAGCGAGTCGAGCAGGCTGGCGAGCATGCCGCCGACCGCCTGGCGCAGCAGCGGCGTGCCGGCAGGGTCTTCGCTGGCGAACAGATTGCTGCCCTGCGCATCGGCCAGGCTGACGTGCATGTGCATACCGGTGCCGGCCAGGTGGTCGAACGGCTTGGCCATGAAGCAGGCCTGCATGCCGTGGCGGTGCGCCACACCCTTGACCAGACGCTTGTAGCGCACCGCCTGGTCCATCGCTGCCAGTACCGGGCCGTGCTCCAGGGTGATTTCCACCTGGCCGGGGGCGTATTCGGAAATCGCCGTGCGCGCCGGAATGCCCTGGGCCTTGCAGGCCGCGTAGAGGTCACGCAGGAAGGGTTCGATCTGCTCCAGCTCGCGCAGGCCGTAGACCTGGGTCTGGCGCGGACGACCACCGTCGGCATCCAGCGCTGGCTGCGGACGCCCCGCGGAATCGCGTTTCTGGTCGAGCAGATAGAACTCCAGCTCGCAGGCCATCACCGGGTAATAACCCTCGGCTTCGAGCTGTTCGATCACGCGGATCAGCAACTGGCGCGGGTCGGCCGGCGTGGCCGGCAAGCCCTCGGTGGGGTGCATCGACACCTGCACGGCGGCGGTGGGCATCTGCCGCCAGGGCAGGCGCACCAGGCTGCCGGGCAGCGGGTAGGCACGGCAGTCGATGTCGCCCACCTCCCAGACCAGGCCGGAGTCCTCGACGTCCTCGCCCTGGATGGACAGGCCGAGCATGGTGCTCGGCAGCGGCCGGCCGCTCTGGTACAGCGCCAGCAGCTCTTCGCGGTGCAGCAGCTTGCCGCGCGGCACGCCATTGGCGTCGAGGATGAACAGCTCGATCAGTTCGATATCGGGGTTATCGCTCAGGAAGTCCTGAGCTTCCTGCACGGGGGCGAATGTCGTCATGTTGCGCTCGCTTGCGCCAGTTGGGCGCTCGGTGTCCGCACGGCCCGTTCGATTCCTGAACAGGTTGCACAGGCAGACAAGGTGATAGCAGCGGCTGCGGGCATGGCGCAGCCATCGGTATTCAGCGGGCGGGGACGGCGTCCGGCGGGCGAGCGTGGCGGCAATGCCACAGCGCCCAGAAGGCGAGGATGATCGTCAGCAGCGGATTGAGCCGCTCCAACAGGCGCCTGCGCGCGGGAGCGCGGTACAGCGGAACATGGACTTGGCAGGCCGGGGATATCATGGCTTGGCAGCGTCGCACAGGGCTCGAAGTGCGTTAAATCGGGTTTTTCATACGCTTGGTTTTGCACTGACTAAACAATCCGCCCGTGCAAACCCAATCGCCCCGTAGGGGGCGCCCTGCGCACCAGCGTTCAAACCATTGCAACCCGCACCACAACTAGCAGTGCGCGGCACCCTAGGGTTCCGGCCGATAACCCAGGCGCAAGCCGCCCCAATGCCGCCCCTGCACCATGATCGGCACCGACAGGTCGTGCATCAGCTCGCCGGTATCGCGCATGTAGGTCTGTAGCAACAGCGCCTGCGTGTGGCTGCCGCAACGGATCCCGGTGCGGTCGTTGAACAGGCGCTTGCCGCGGCTACGAGTGGCGTCGAGTGCCGGGTCGCCGCTGGGTGGATGGTTGAACGCAGCGTTGTGGGTCGGCACGTAGCCTTGCGGTGTGGTGGAGATGGCGAATACCAGCCCTTCGTGGCGCTTGAGCAGCGGCTCCTGCAACGCCGGCAGCACCTGGTCGGCGTACTGGTCGAAGCGGGTGCGGTACTTCTGCGGCTGGGTACCGGCAATCGGCTGATAATGGCGATCGAACAGGTCGTCGAGGCTGATACGCCCGCTCTGCAGATCCTGCTCGAACTGCGCGGCGATGGCGGCGGCCCCTTCGCGAGCCAGGTCATAGGCGCGCTGGTGGTAGTCATCCAGCCCCACTTCGGCGAGCTGCTCGCTGACCGTCTCGGCCTGGCCAACCAGTTGCTCGGCGGCATCGGACAGTTGTCTCGTCTGCTCCTCGCTGCCCTGCACATCGTCCTGCAATTGCAGCGCGGCCGCCGACAGGCTGGCCAGGCGCTGGTGGTTGTCGGCCGTGCCGGCGCTGATCTGCGCCACCTGCTGTTCGACCTCCTCGGCCTGGTCGGCGATACCGTGCAGGCGGCTGCCGGCGGTCTCGATCTGCTGCGCGGCCTGTTCCAGTTCGACACTCTGGCGCTGGATGTGGGCGACCACTGCGGCACTCTGCTGGCGAATGTCGGCGACCATCTGGCTGACTTCCTCAGTCGCGCTGGCAGTGCGCGCGGCGAGGTTGCGCACCTCGTCGGCGACCACTGCGAAGCCACGCCCCATCTCACCGGCGCGCGCGGCCTCGATGGCAGCGTTGAGCGCCAGCAGGTTGGTCTGGCTGGCGATGGACTGGATCACCTGAGTGACCTGTTCGATCTGTTCGGTACGGCTGCCCAGACCATCGATCAGCTCGCGGCTGGCCAGGGTCTGCGCACTGAGCTGCTGCATGCGGGCGATGGCCTGGCTGAGTTCGGCCTGGCCACTGGCACTGGCCTCGCGCACATGCTGCGCGGCGGCCAGGGTCTGCTCGGCGCGAGCTGCGCTGTCCTGTTCGGTATGGGTGATGGCCTCGGCGGCCTGGCTGACCTGCTGCACCGCCGTCAGTTGCGATTGCAGGCGACCGGCCAGGTGCTTGACCGCGTGCGCCACCTTGGCGGCAGACAGGGCGTTGTGACAGGTATGCCGCGACAGTCCTCGACTGAGTTCGACGAAATCACCACCGCTCCTGTGCTGGGCCGCCGACAGCGGCTCTTCACGACGCTGCCAGGGGCCCAGCCAGGGCCATAGCGCCAGCAACAGATAGGACGGCACGCTCACATACAGCGGCAGTTGCATCTGCTGGTAGACGAGCATCAGCCCGGCCAGCCCAACGGCATGCAACACGAAAGCGATCGGCGAACGGATAAAGGCAGCTTGCATGACCGACCTCAGAATTCTTGTTATCGAGCGCGGCGAAGCGCTGTAGGCGGACGGGGTCACGGCGGGTTCTCTCCTTGAATATCCCACGCAACCTGGACGACAGGCTACGCGATCAACAAGCCCGACAGAAACACACGTATGCAGGCCGGGCAGGATGACGAGGATTCGAGCAGCTTGGAAGCCGCGACACCATCGAACTTTGGTAGCACGTTGCCACGACTGTAGTCCGAGTCAGCCCACCATGCGATGGCGCTTGACGAAGCGCCTGTCCAGCCAGTCCTTGTAACGCCCGTAGAGTTGCCCGCCCGCGCTCCAGTCATTCCAGCCGAACAGGGCCCCACCATCGCCGGTGGCCAGCAACGCCACACTCTGCCACTGGGCGCGATAGTGCTGCAGGGGTCGGTCATGCAATGCCGCGTGCAGGTTGGCGGCGAGTACCGGCGACTGACGCACCGCGAAACGGCCGCTGCGACGCATGCCGTCGAGGCTGGCGCAGTCGCCGACGGCGAAGATCTGCGCATGGGACTCGCATTGCAGGGTTGGACGAATGGCGACGAAACCGGCGCCGTCCGTGGCCAACTGGCTGGCCGCCAGCCAGTGCCAGGGGCGCGCCCCGCTGGCCAGCAGCAGCCGCCGTCCGCGCCAGACCGGCTCGTCACCGCTGAGCAGCCAGTCGTCCTCGATGCGGCCGATCGGGCAATGCTCGCGCACCTGCACACCCCGCTGACGCAGATGCCCCAGCGCACGCAGGCGCAGCCCCGGCGCCAGCCCGTCAAGCAGCGAACCGCCACAGAACAGTGCCAGGGCCGGCACCTTGTCGGCCAGTGCCAGGGCCAGTTCCACGCCTCCGGCACCACCGCCGAGAATCGCCATGCGCCGTGGCTCGGCCTGCCATTGCTGCCAACCTTCGAGCAACGCCTCGATCGGCCGCGCCGCCAGCACCTGCATGGCATCGCCCTGCTGCGGTGGAATGGCCATGCCGGCACCGACATTGAGTGACAGCCATTCGCCACGCAGGCTGCGCCCGTCGCCGAGCTGCACGCATCGCGTGTCGGCATCGAGCGAAGCGATCTGTCCCTCGACCAGCTCCACCTTGGCCGCACGGCACAGCGGCTGCAATTCGACCCGGCAATCGGCAGGGCTGAAACGGCCACTGATCAACCCCGGCAGCATGCCCGCGTACCAGGCCTCCGGGCCGGGGCTGAGCAGGCCGATGCGGCCCGGCGGGCGCTCCACCAGCGCCCAGCGGCGCAACACTCCAAGGTGGGCATGGCCGGCTCCGGCCAGCAGCAGATCGTACTGGGTCATGCGTTTTTCAATCCGTCGCGGTACTGGCTCGGCGTCTGGCCGGTCCAGCGTTTGAAGGCTCGGCCAAAGCTGCTGCTGTCGCTGAAACCGAGCAGGTAGGCAATTTCACTGATGGAACAGCGCGGGTCGCGCATGTGACGTAGCGCCAGGGCGTGACGCGTGTCGCCGAGCAGTGCCTCGTAGCTGCTGCCCTCTTCGGCCAGGTGCCGCTGCAGGCTGCGCAGGCTCAGGTGCAGGGTCTGGGCGATGCGCTCGGCAGAAGGTTCGCCATCGGGCAGTTGCGCCTCCAGGCAGCGGCGCACCCGCTCGCTGCAACTGCCCGTCTGCAACTGCTCCAGGCTGCGCTTGAGCACCGTCTCGTTGTGCTCGGCCAGTTCGGGGTTGCCGTCATCCAGGCGTTGCTCGAAAGCCGCCCGGGGAAAGCGCAGCAGGCTCTCCTCGGCAGCAAATTCCAGTGGTGCGCGGAACACCGCCTGCCAGGGTTCTGGATCAGCCGGCAAAGGCCGTTGCAGGCGCACCAGCAGCGGCGAGAAATCGCGGCTCAGGCGGTTGCGACAGCTGCGCACGTAGATCGCGGCGAAGGCGTCCAGCGCCTCGGGAGCCGGTGGCGGGCTGCCCGGCGGTACGCGGAAACGAAACTCGTAAGCGTCCTCCAACTGGCGCAATTCCAGTTCCAGTACATCGCTGACCACCCGGTGATAACGCACGATGCGCTCGAACATCTCGCGCAGGCTACTGCTGGCGATCAGTGCATAACCCAGTGCATGGAAGGTGGTCGGGCTGACGAACTGCGAAGTCTTCAGACCCAGCGCCGGATCGCCACTGGCCGCCACCGCCAGTTGCCACAGGCGCGTGGTGACCGACAGCGGGCAACGTGCGTTGGGGTCGTCGAGCAGCGCCGGGTCGAGGCCCGCCTCACGGCTCAGCGCGGCACTGTCCAGGCCCAGCGCGTCGAGCTGCTTGCGCAAAGCACGCGTCCAGCTGGCCAGGGTGGAGGGTTCGGCAGTCATGCAGATTGGCGTATCCGGTAGGCAGGTTGGCGTGCTCGGTCGGGCACTCAGACGTTCGTCACGGCACAGTGAAGTCACAGTCCGAGAACGAGAGGATGTCGGCATGTCCCCTTCCCCCGCAAGCCTTAATGACCAACAGCGCGCCGCTTGTATCCGTGAACAGGTGATGGCGCACGGCAACGCCCTGCGCCAGCGCTACCCGATCCTGCAATATCAGGACGCGCTTGGCGCCGGCATCCTGGCCTTCGCCCTGCTCGGCATGCTCACCTCGGCGTTGCTCTATGTCGGCGGCCATCTGCCCTGGTGGGCGTGCCTGCTGCTCAATGCCTTCTTCGCCTCGCTGACCCACGAGCTGGAGCACGATCTGATCCACTCGATGTATTTCCGCAAGAGACCACTGCCGCACAACCTGATGATGGCGCTGGTCTGGCTCGCACGACCAAGCACCATCAACCCCTGGATACGTCGCCACCTGCATCTCAACCACCACAAGGTTTCCGGCAGCGAAACCGACATGGAAGAGCGCGCCATCACCAACGGCGAACCCTGGGGTATCGCACGCCTGCTGATGGTCGGCGACAACATGATGAGCGCCTTCATCCGCTGGTTGCGCGCCAGAAGTCCCGCACATCGCCGCTCGATCCTGATGCGCACGCTGAAGGCCTATGCGCCACTGGGTCTGCTCAACTGGGCGACCTGGTACCTGTTCATCGGTTTCCATCTGCTGGACTGGGTCTGCGCGGCGGTCGGCACGCCCATCGCCTGGTCGGCCGGCACGCTGGCGACCATGCAGGTGGTGAACATCGCCGTGGTGGTGCTCGTCGGGCCCAACGTGCTGCGCACCTTCTGCCTGCACTTCGTCAGCTCCAACATGCACTACTACGGCGATGTCGAACCGGGCAACGTGATCCAGCAGACCCAGGTGCTCAACCCCTGGTGGCTGTGGCCGCTGCAAGCCTTCTGCTTCAATTTCGGCAGCAGCCATGCCATCCACCACTTCGTGGTCAAGGAACCCTTCTACATCCGCCAGTTGACCGTGCCATTCGCTCATCAGGTGATGCGCGAGATGGGCGTGCGCTTCAACGATTTCGGCACCTTCACCCGTGCCAATCGCTGGACTCGCCGCCCGCAGGCACAAGCGGACGAACGCACCCAGGCCGCCTGAACACCAGGCTCTCGCGGCGCCCCTGCGCCGCGAACGGGGCCATAGCAGAGGAGTTGCAGCCAGTCATTCGTCGCACCATCCCGGCGGATGAGACCCGCAGCGCAATCATCCCGCCAGTAGTCGGCTAGAATCCAACAGCGCCCGCCCCTTTCCTGCGTCACCGGACTTCGGCGCCCTCGCAGTAGCCATGAGGCCGCCCCGGATGGTTCAACCGCTCCGCTCACTGATCGTTCTGCTCCTGCTGACCCTGGCTCTGACGGCACGGGCCGACGGTGAATTGCCATTGCTGCGGCTCGGCGCTGACGACCTGACACGCCCGGTGAGCATCGAGCACAGCCTGCTGCTGGAAGACCCCGGTGCCCAACTGAGCGCCAGCGAAGTATTGCAGCGCATCGCCAGCCAAGGGCATGCGGTGCAGGGCACGGCCCGTATCGGCTACTCACGTAGCGCCTGGTGGCTGGCGGTGCGCATCCAGGCGCCAGCCGCCGAGCGCCTGCAACTGATCGTCGGCCAGACCTTTCTCGACGACCTGGAAATCTGGCTGTTCGATGGTGACACGCCGCTTGCACCGCTCTACAGCGGCTCGCAGCGCGCCTTCAGCGAACGCGGCGAGCCCTACCCGCAGTTTCTGCTCAACCTGCCGCGCCTGGGCGAAGGCCCGCACAGCCTGCTGCTCCGCGTGCAGAGCGACTCGGCGATCAACCTGCCACTGCAACTGGTCGGTGCGCAGCAGGGCCAGCAACTGATCGCCCACAGCTGGCTGCAGAGCGGTCTGCTGATCGGCGCATTGCTCGCCCTGGCACTGTTCTACCTGGTCAAATACAGCACCCTGCGCGAACCGCAGTTGGCCTACTTCAGCCTCACCGCCCTGTGCGTGGCGCTGTACAACATGAGCCTGTACAACCTGGCCGGGCTGCTCTGGCCGCAGTGGGCCTTGCTGCCCAAGCTGCTGGTGAACCTGCCGACTGCCGGGATGATGATCTTCAGCTCGCTGTTCCTCGCCAGCGCGCTGAAGCTGCAACTGGGACGCCTGCGCTGGCTGCGCGACGCGCTGTTCGCCGCCACCCTGCTGGTCAGCGTTGGCGGGTTGCTGGTCGACCATCCCGCTGCCTACCAGACGCTGAACCTGCTGACACTGGCGACCGGCCTCTATCAGATGCTGTTGATGGTGCTCGGCATCTGCCAGCGTCGCCCCTATGCCCTCGGTTATCTGTTGTGTTGGAGTGCAGCGCTGGTTCTGATGCTGCTGGTGCCGCTGAGTCGCGCCGGCGTGGTTCCACTACCAGCGGGCTTCTACGCGCTGTATGCCTACCTGCCGACCCTGAGCATGCTGCTGTTCGGTGCACTGCTCGACAAACAGCTGGAGCGCGTGAGGCGCGTACTGCTGAGCAGCCAGGAGCAGGCCATCGACAACCTGGAACAGTACCAGGCACTGTTTCGTCACAGCGGCGAGGGCATCTTCCGCTGTCGACGCAACGGCCATCTGCTGGAAGCCAACCCCAGCCTGGCACGCCTGCTTGGCGGTGATACGCCGGCGGCCGACCTCGCAGGCCTGCAATTGCAACGCCTGCTCGGTGAGCAGCAGTGGTACGGCCTGCTGCATCAGCTGGACACCGAGCACGGCGCGGTCAGTTGCGAGTGCCGGCTGTATGACCTGCAACAGCAGGGGCACTGGATCTACCTGTCGCTGCATACCCGGCCACAGCAGGATTGCATCGAAGGCATCGTGGTCGACCTCAGCGAACGCCGCGCGCTGGAAGAACGCCTGCAACACCTGGCCGCGCACGACGCCCTGACCGGCCTGCTCAACCGCCGCGAGCTGGAGAGGCTGCTGTCCGAGACCCTGAACGGCACGAGCAGGCAGCGTTTCAGCCATCTGCTGCACCTGGGCCTGGATCGCTTCAAGCAGGTCAACGATCTGTGCGGCCACTCCGCCGGCGACCAGTTGCTGCGACAGCTGGCGAGCCAGCTCAGCCACCAGTTGCCACGCCATGCCGAGCTGGCACGCGTCAGCGGCGACGAGTTCGCCATTCTGCTGCGCGAGGTCGATGACGAGGCTGCGCTGAACCAGGCCGAACAGTTTCGTCGCGCCGTCGAGCAGTTCGTCTTCACCTGGCAGGGCCGACCGTTTCGCCTGCACGCCAGCATCGGCGTGGTCGCCCTCTGTTCCGGCGTGCGCGACTGGGAAACCGCACTCAACTGGGCCAACAGCGCCAGCCAGCTGGCCAAGCACCAGGGGCGCAACCGCGTGCAGCAGTTCAACCCGGCAGACGGCGCGCTGCTCGAACATCAGCGCCAGCTGCAATGGATCACCCGCCTGCGCGAGGCCACCGAGCGTGGCCATTTCGAGCTGTTCTTCCAACCGGTACAGGCCCTGCAAAGTGCCGCGAACGGCCTGCACTACGAAGTGCTGCTGCGTTACCGCGACCCGCAGAGCGGTGCCTGGATCAGCCCGGCGCAATTTCTCGACGCGGCGGCTCGCTACGACTTCCTCGGCGCCATCGACCGCTGGGTGATCCAGCACCTGTGCGCCTGGCTGGCCGCCAACCCGCGCCACCTTTCGCAACTGGCCCAGGTCAACGTCAACCTCAGCGCCCGCTCGTTGCTCGACCTCGACTTCCATCGCCTGTTGCAGGACGAACTGGATCGACACGGCCTGCCGCCCGGCAAGCTGTGCATCGAAGTCACGGAAATGGTCGCGCTCGGTGAACTGGGCGTCTCCGCGCAGTGGATCGAAGAGTTGCGCAGCCAGGGGTTGAAGGTCGCCCTGGACGATTTCGGCAGCGGCTTCGCGTCATATGCCTACCTGCGCCACCTGCCGCTGGACATCCTGAAGATCGACGGCAGTTTCATTCGCGGCATCGAAGGCGACCCGATCAACCAGGCCATGGTCGGCTCCATGCGCCAGATCGCCAGCCAGCTGGGCTTGCTGACCGTCGCCGAGTTCGTCGAAACCCAGGCCAGCCTGGACTGCCTGCGGCACCTGGGCATCGACTACGCCCAGGGCTATTTCGTCGGTCGTCCGCAACCCTTGCGGCAACTGGCCGACGACGCACGTCGTCACGACACTCAGCAAGCCTGATAAAGCTCCGCCGGCACGCGTTCGAGCAACCCCGGGTCGAGCCGCAGCATACGCACGCAGCGAGCTTCGGCCAGGCTGATCGGCAGCTCGTTGCTCGGTAGAGCCAGCAACTGGCCACTGAGGTTGAGCACCAGCGCCTCGCGCGAGAACACCCCGCTGCCCAGTCCGTAGAACGCCGCGATCAGCTCGCGCAAGCCGAACGGCAGACGCCAGCGAATACGCAACGCCGAACCGAAGCTCGCGGCGCGGCGCAGCATGGCGTCCTCGATCTGCTCGTTGCTCAGCTCGCCACCGGCGTCCTGCCAGTCCTGCAGACTGCGCAACAGGGCCAGCTCACCCAGGTTATGCAGCAGGCCGGCGGTGTAGCAAAGCTCGGCATCCAGCTTCAGTTCAACGGCCAGCCAGCGCGCCAGCTCGGCACTGCGCCGGGCCCGTTGCCAGGCATGCGCCGCCAGCTCGGCCAGACGCGGGTCGCGCAGCTGGGCATTGCGTTGCAGGGCCAGCCCCAGCACCAGGTTGAGCGTGCGCGACACGCCCAGACGTTGCAGCGCCTGGGCCAGGGTCTGGCAAGGCGTCCCCTGGTGCTGCGCAGCGGTACTGGCGGCCGCTATCAGCAGCGCCGTGATCTGCGGGTCACTGCCGAACACCGCCTCCAGCTCTCCCAGATCCTGCTCGCCGGCCTGCAACCCCTGGCTGACCGCGCTGCGCACATCGCTGAGCAGGGGCGCGCCCTGCCCTTCCTCGCGCACCGTATCGAGAAAATCACGCAGCTCGCTTACCAGCAGGGCCGGGCGCACTTGCACCGTTTCGACCGCGCAGGGCAACAGGCTGCGCAGGCGCTGGCGCAGGCTTTCGGCATTGAAGGGTTTGGCCAGGTAGGCACTGGGCGCCAGCGGCCGGGCGGCACGCACGCTGCGGGCATCGAGACGACCACTGATCAGCACGAAGGGCAGTGCCGGCGTTCGCGGATGGCGGCGCAACTGACGCAGCAGCTCGACACCATCGAGTCCCGGCAGCTCACCGTCGGCAATCACCAGATCCGGCAGACGGCGCTTGCAGCGTGCCAGCGCCGCCTGGCCATCGCTGACCTGCAATACGCGAGCATCGCCGCGTATGTCCAGCACCAGTTGCTGGAGCAGATTGGCCGTCCAGGGATCGGCCTCGGCGATCAGGACTTCCACGGAGTGTGCTGCAGCTTTCATGCGAGCCTCTGGGGCGAACGACGAAGGGGGGTGCCCGAACCCGCATGCGCCCACATCCGGTACAAACCTGAGGGATGAGTCAGTTCCATGGCAACGATGCAGTCTAAACCGAGGCTTTGCGCCACGTCAGCCCATATGGACAGGTTGCACGGAAAATTGCCGGATTTCCCATACGGGAAACCCAGGCAATAAAAAAGCCCGCCGGTGAGGGCGGGCTTCTTCTAAAGGTCGCCGATCAATTACTTGATCTTGGCTTCCTTGTAGATCACGTGCTTGCGTACGACCGGATCGTATTTCTTGATTTCGATCTTGTCGGGGGTAGTGCGCTTGTTCTTGTCGGTGGTGTAGAAGTGGCCGGTACCGGCGCTGGACACCAAACGGATCAGTTCACGCATGACTCTCTCCTTAAACCTTTTCGCCGCGAGCGCGCAGCTCAGCCAGCACTACG
>Ga0209699_100672_pt1 | contig 13941 bp, 13 predicted proteins | sample SynthPrep_1_END__FD_187204 | JGI IMG/M metagenome (GOLD analysis project Ga0209699, IMG submission 187204) | Synthetic microbial communities from Ohio, USA - SynthPrep_1_END_DS7_MetaG (SPAdes) (version 2) | ecosystem: Engineered > Bioreactor > Aerobic > Activated sludge | place: USA: Ohio...
TGGCGCTCTGGTTGTTGTCCTTCATCGACAGCAGGTGTTTCTCGTAGGCGATCACGCCGCCTTTTTCATCCTTGAGGGTGTAGGGCAGGCGGCAGGCCTGCGAGCAGTCGCCGCGGTTGGCGCTGCGACCGGTCTGCGCATGGGAGATGTTGCACTGCCCGGAGAAGGCTACGCACAGCGCGCCGTGGATGAAGAACTCGATGGCCGCGTCGGTGGCATCGGCAATCTGGCGGATTTCCTGCAGGTTCAGCTCGCGTGCCAGCACCAGTTGGGAGAAACCGGCCTGGTCGAGAAACCTGGCGCGGGCCAGGGTGCGGATGTCGGTCTGGGTGCTGGCATGCAGCTCGATGGGCGGAATATCCAGCTCCATCACCCCCATGTCCTGCACGATCAGTGCGTCCACACCCGCGTCGTAGAGCTGGTGGATCAGCGTGCGTGCCGGTTCCAGCTCGTCGTCGTGGAGAATGGTATTGATCGTGGTGAACACCCGCGCGTGATAGCGCCGGGCGAACTCCACCAGCCCGGCGATATCGCTCACTTCGTTGCAGGCGTTGTGCCGGGCGCCGAAGCTCGGGCCGCCGATGTACACGGCATCGGCGCCATGCAGGATGGCCTCGCGGGCGATCTCGACGTCACGCGCAGGGCTGAGCAGTTCCAGGTGGTGTTTGGGCAGGGACATGGTTTTTTCTTTATCAGGCGGCACGGGCAAGGCGCGCATTGTAGCGGGCAGAGGCGTCGAGGGCACTCGCCAGATGCCGGACGGCGCTGGCAAGTTGGCGCGATGGCTGTACAGTAGCGGCCTTTTTCAAGGGGTGTTTGCGATGGACAACAGAGGGTTGGAGAAGCTCGATCAGTGGCTGCTCAAGTACGGCAACGACGACTCGATTCTGTCCGCCAGCGAGCTGGACGGCTATTTCGCCGCCATCGTCTCCGGCCCGCGTCGTATCGCGCCTGCCGTCTGGTATGCGGCGATCTGGGCCGACCAGCCGCCGCAGTGGCCCAGCGACAAGGACGGTGAACGCTTCATGAAGCTGGCCGTCGAGCTGATGAGCGAAGCGACCTACATGCTCAGCGAGGAGCCCGACGACTACGAGGCGATCTTTCTCGCCGACGACAACGGCAAGGGCGAGAAACTGATCGTCTCCGAGTGGTGCGCCGGCTATCTGCGCGGTGCCGCAGTTGCCGGCTGGCTGGAAACGGCGTTGCCCGAGCCGGCTGCGACGGCGTTGAAGCTGATCACCCTGCACGGCGACGAAAGCGGCACGGAAACGCTCAAGGCCATGTCGGATGCCGAATACGATGCCAGCATGACGATGCTCGAGCCGGCGGCCGTGGAGCTCTACGAATACTGGCAGCAGAACCTGCAACCCCTGGAGCCGGTACGTCGCGAAGAGGCCAAGGTGGGCCGTAACGACCCGTGCCCCTGCGGCAGCGGCAGGAAGTACAAGCAGTGCTGCATGGGGAGTTGAGCGGCAGCCCGGGTCAGCTCCCGGGCTTCTTGTCCTTGCCTGGCTCTTGCGGCCGGTTGCCGAACATCTGCATTGCGTCATTCACCGACATCCACCAGTCATCGTGCCACTTGAGCACGCGCAGGCGCCTGTCCGGCGTGTCGAGCTGACAGTAGGTTGGCAGGTTGATGTCGTTGAACAGGTTGGGCAGCAGGGACTGGTATAGCCAGTCGCGCAGGCGCTCGGCTCGCTCACTGTTGTTGTACAGGCTCAGGCGCAGCAGATTTTCCATGTCGATCATGGCCAGCGGTGTCTCGTCATGGCCGAACAGGATGCCCTCGGGGCGACAATACTTGAGCAGTGTCGCGTTTTCGTTCTGCAACCTCAGCACCTGGCACACCGGCGCAGCGTTGAACCAGAGACGGCCCTCGGCAGCCCGTCGCACGATGACTGGAATCCCTTCGAAACTGAGAGTGAGTGGCATGTTCATGGCGCTCTCCCCGAGTGAAATAAATCCTGTTGAACCGAAATGAAACCATAAATTTCATTTAAAATACAACCTGGTGTTCAATCTAGCATGGAAGCGGAATTTAACGTCCGCGTCCATGACCGAAAAATCCGAGTTTGCTCAGCGCTTGCGCAACGCCATGATTGCGGCTGGTTATCCAGATCGTCCCGCTGTGCTCGAACGTGAATTCAATTCGCGCTACTGGGGACGCTCGGTGACCTTTCAGGCCGTTTCGCGCTGGTTGCGCGGCGAGGCGATCCCGTCTCAGGACAAACTGCAAGTGCTGGCCGAGTGGCTGCGTATCGAGCCGCAGGCCCTGCGCTTTGGCGAGCGCGCTGCCCTTGCGGTGCGTGAGCAGCGCGGACGTTGGGAAGATCCCAAGCTCTATCAGGAGCGCGACGTCATCGAGACGTACCTGGCGCTACCGGCCAAGCAGCGCAAGGTCGTGCGTGAGGTGGTCATGGCCCTGGCCGTCGCCGCCAGGCTGGATCCGGACGCGACGCCGGGCGAGCGCTGAGAGCCTGTTCACGATCCCGTGAGCCAGGGAAACCCTGAAAAACCGTCATGCCTCGCCGCGCCGGCCCGCAGGGGAATCATCCAGAACCCGCAAATGCCCTGGATTCGCGCCTTCGCGGGAGTGACCAGGTGGGCTGGCGCAGGCTGCGCCGTGCGGCCCTGCGTCGTGCGGCGCGTTCACTTCATCCCAGCAACTCGGCGAAGGCCTTGTCTGCTTCCAATACGGCCGGCAGGGCCTGGAACAGCCTGGCCAGATCGACTTCCTCGAACAGCGGGCCCTCCAGGCTCTGCCGAGCCTGCTCGCTGATGCCGTCGAGCTCGATGGTTTCGCCGATCAGTATCGCTTGCGCCACCAGCCGCGCATAGCGGCCATCGCCCGGCGCCTGGCTCGGGCGGGCCTGAAAGCCGATGGCGTTCTGGATCAGCGCGGGCAACTGCCAGCGGCGTGCCAGTTCGGCGCCGACTTCTGGGTAGCCGAAGCCCAGTTGCAGGGTTTCCTCGGCGGCGTGGGCGGCGGCTTCGCGCTGCGGCTGGCGATTGAGACGGCGGGCGAAATCCGGCGCGCCGGCCTGGATCAGCAGTTCGCCGATGTTGTGCATCATCCCGCAGGTAAAGGCGGCGTCGGCATCCAGTTGCAGCTGCCGGGCCAGGGTGCGGGCGATGCTGGCCACGCGAAAGCTGTTGAGCCAGAAGCTCTTCAGATCGAAGCCGGTGTCCACCTTGAAGGCGCCGGTTACCGCCGAGGCCAGCACCAGGGTGCGCAGGGTGTTGAAGCCCAGGCGCATGGCGGCGTCTTCCACGCTGGACGCTTCGCGGGCTCCGCGAAAACGTGCCGAGTTGGCCAGGCGCAGCACCTTGGCGGCGATCACCGGATCACGTTCGATGTTGCGTGCCACGCTTTCCAGGCTGGCGCTGGGGTTGTCGAACTGCTGGATCAGTTCCTGTGCGACCTTGGGGATGCTGGGCAGGCTGTGCAATTCGGCGAAGAGGCGTTCGATATCCATGGCTGGTTCCGCTATAGATGCTGGCTGGTAGTTGTGAGCATAGCCAGTCGGGGAATGGGAGTCAGCGTGATTAAGGCGTCAGCGCGGCCTGTTTTCATAAGCCGCGCCCAGCCAGCGGTACCGATGGGCTAGCGGCGAAGGGGACGCGGCTCGTGCGAGCCGCCCGTCACTGGCGTGGCGCCGGGGTGATGTCGCTGCCGGCGGACCAGATGCGATAGCGCACTTCGACGTCCGACGGCGCGTAGATCACCAGAGGCAGCCTGCTGTTGTAGCGCACCAGATGCGGCTCGCCACCGACACGCACGAACGCCGGTTTGCGGCTGTCGTCCGGGCAGGCCATGAGGGTGCTCACCGCCGGGCCGACCCGGCCCAGTTCGTAGTAGTCGTAACCCCAGCCCTGCACGGTCTTTTCCTGCCACTGGCCGCCCAGGCGCTGCTGGTTGCAGTCCACTTCCAGGGTCTTGCCGGCGATGATCTCCACCTTGTACTCGGCCTCGTTGGCCTGCGCGGGCAGTTCGATCACATGGCGTTGGTAGCCGTCGGCAGCAGCGGGGTAGGGCTTGAGCGCTTCGGGGGTGGCGGCGCAGGCTGCCAGGGGCAGGGCGCAGGCGAGGGTGAACAGCGGCAGCTTGAGTCGGTTCATGAGAAATCCTTGCTGAAAGGCCTTGTGGGCTCTGCGTGATTGGGAACCGCCCGATCGGCGGAGCAGCACTGACCCTCTGGAGATAGGCCAAGTTCCCGGGCTTTTCAAGCAGGCGTGGGATGGTCTGAAATCGTCGTAATCATTCGCTGCGCTCGCCCTGTTCGGGCTGCACTGAAATGCGTTCGGCGCAGGCACGATAGCGGCTTCATCGCCGAGCGTGCTGCGCCGGCCGCTGGTGAATCATCCAGAGGCCGCGAAACGCCGCGCTCCCGCCTTCGCGGGAGCGACGATGAATGGTTTTCGGCGGTGGCCGCCATGTTCGGCGCGCCAGCGGGGACGCGGGATCAGGCGAAGACGAAGTACTTGCGCACCGTTTCGACCACTTCCCAGGTGCCCTTCATGCCGGGCTCGACCACGAAGATATCGCCGGCCCTGAGGTGGATGGGCTGCATGCCGTCCGGGGTGATGATGCAGTAGCCTTCCTGGAAGTGGCAGTACTCCCACTTCACGTACTCTACCCGCCACTTGCCGGGGGTGCAGATCCAGGTGCCCATGATCTTGCTGCCATCCTCGCAGGTGTAGGCATTGAGGTTGACGGTATGCGGGTCGCCCTCGATGCGCTCCCATTTGCAGGCATCGACGACGGGCATCGGCTGGGTGTCGCGCAGGACGGTGATCGGTTTGTTGGCCATGTCAGGTTCCTGATGGAGGCGAAAGAGCCCCCACCTTAGGCTGCAAGGCCGCACCGCGATTGTCTGGGGTCGACCTCCGATTAGTCGTATGCGCTGTCGGCCAGGCCATGCCAGTGACCGCCGGGGCGCGGTTGCAACTCGGCGGGCAGGGCTTGCAGCAGGTAATCCATGAACAGGCGCACCTTGGGCGTCAGCTCGTAGCGGTCGCGCACGCACAGGTAGTAATCCAGTGGCGCGCTGGTCGCCTGGCTGCGTGTGGGGGTAGCGGAGGAGAACAGCTCGACCAGTTCGCCGCGGGCCAGGTAAGGCTCTGCGACGAAGGAGGCCAGCCGGGTGACGCCGCCGCCAGCCGCTGCGCAGAGGGCCAGGGCGTCGATATCGTTGCTGCTCATGCTGACCCTGGCCTGGGCATCGAAGTGCACGCCGTCGCGTACGAACCCCCAGCGCAGAAAGCGCCCGTCGATGGCGATGCGAAACAGCAGGCAGTCGTGATCGCGCAGATCCTCCGGCTCGCTCGGCCGCCCGGCGCGTTGCAGGTAGGACGGGGCGGCGCAGAAGCGCGTCTGCGCCGTGGCGATACGCCGGGCGACCAGGCCATCGTGCAACTGCTGCTCGATATGGATGCTGACATCCACGCCTTCCTGGATATGGTCGACGCTGCCATCGGTGGTCAGCAGCTCGCAGCGGATACGCGGATGGCGGGCCATGAAGCCGGGGATCAGCGGCGCCAGCACATGGCGACCGAATGCGGCGCTGGCAGCGATGCGCAGTTGGCCACGGGGCTCGTCCTGCAATTCGGCCACGGCGGCGCGGGCCAGCTCCAGTTCCTGGATCACGCTCTGCACCCGTTCGAAGTACAGCGCGCCCGCATCGGTAAGTGCCAGGCTGCGCGTGGTGCGGGTCAGCAGGCGCGTGCCCAGGCTCTGTTCAAGGCGGGCGATGTTCTGGCTGGCTGCTGCGGCGCTGATGCCCTGTAGCCTTGCACCGGCGGCGATGCTGCCGCTCTCGACGGCTTTGACGAAACTCTCCAGGCCGCGCAGGGTGTCCGTGCTTTTACTTTCCAATGCTCGATCTATCCGTAAGTTAAGCTTGGTACTCAACTTACCTTTACCCCTCTACCGCGGCAATCCCCGCTCTCGTTAGAGTGCCTCGCACTTCATCAACCCGGTAACGCGCCCATGTCCGATCTCGAACTCGCTCCATCTGCCGCACGAAGCTGGAAACTGCCTGCTCGTGCCATGCCCGTGGCTTTCGCCTTCTTCATGTCGGCGATCATGGCCATGCTCATGTGCCTGGTCATCACCGCCGCCAACAGGGGCATCGGTGACGGTTATCTGCTCGCGGTGCTGAGCGCCTACAGCCTGGCGATGCCGGTGGCGTTCGTCTGCGTGATGCTGGTCAGGCCCATCGTCTTGAAGCTGGTCAGCCTGACGGTACGCACGCCCTGAGTCGGTAGCGCCGCACGGGCGCCGGACCTCGAAAGCATGCGCTATCGGCCCCGGGCTTGAGCTATGATGCGCGCCCTTCGACAGCCCGGTGGGTCATCATGTCCGGCAACGCCCTCTACACCGACCTGTCGGGTTACTACGACCTGATGTGCGCGGACATCGACTACCAGGCGCAGAGCCATTGCGCCCAGCGCGTGCAGCAGCTGTTCGGCAACGGTGGCCGGCGCCACCTGGATCTGGCCTGCGGCACCGGCCCGCACGTGCGGCATTTTCTCGATGCCGGCTATGCCAGTAGCGGCCTCGACATCAATCAGCCGATGCTCGACCGCGCCGCCTTGCGTTGCCCCGAGGCGCGCTTCGTGCAGCAGGACATGTGCACCTTTCGCGTGGATGCGCCGCTGGACCTGATCACCTGCTTTCTCTACTCCATCCACTACAGCGCCAGCATCGAGCGGCTCGCGGCCTGCATCGCCAGTGTGCATGGCGCGCTGGCGGCCGGTGGGGTGTTCTGTTTCAACGCCGTGGACAAGCAGCGCATCGACAACGCCTCGTTCGTTTCCCACAGTGCGCGCCATGGCGATGATCAGTTCCGCTTCAGCTCCGGCTGGTACTACCGGGGCGATGGCGAGCAGCAGGCACTGCGGCTGCGCATCGAGCGAACCGTGGCCGGGCAGAGCGAAATCTGGAACGACGAACATCCCATGGTGGCGGTGAGTTTCGCCGAGTTGCAGGCGTTACTGGAGCCGTACTTCGAGGTGCAGGTGCTGGCGCATGACTACCAGTGCCTGATGCCCTGGGACAATGCGACGGGCAATGCGCTGTTCGCCTGTGTCAGGCGCTGAGGCGGCGCCTCACTCCGACAGCGGCTTGCCGCAGTGCAGGCAGTTGGGGGTGGCCGGGTCGTGCTGGTGGCCGGTGCGCTCGTCGATACGTTCATGGGGCGACTCCCCGCACGAGGGGCAGGCGTAGTCGGCAATCGAGCGGTGCAGGCGATAGAGATTGATCAGCACGCCGGCAATCACCACGGCCATGGCGATCAGCAACTCGCCGCCCAGGCCGAAGATGGCCAGCACGAACAGGCCGATCACCAGCACGGCGAGCATCGACTCGAGGAAGTTGGACTGCATGCGCTGGCGGTCATAGTCGTGTGGCGTCATCGGCAGCATCCTTGTTTTTATCCGTGAATCCTGCCGATATAGCACTGTGCTGGCAACCGTCCGCCCGGAGAAAATCCCTCCGTACCGATCACCCTGTCAGCGTTCCTCTAACGCTTTGCCATCACCCGGTGCGCACGGCGCACCCTACGCCAGCCCACCTCGTCACGCCCGCGAAGGCGAGAGCCCAGGGTGGCAGGTTCTGGATTCCCGCCTGCGCGGGAACGACGGGGAGCCGGTCGATCGCTCTCCAGGCGCTTGAACGTCTTGCTGGTGTTTGCCAGCGCGATTCACTCGTTACCTGCGTGTGCAAACGTACTTGCTCCAGCCTGAGCGGCAAGCATGTTGGGTTGCAATGGGGCCCTGGACGGCCTTGCGTACAGGCTTGGCCTCATTTTGCCTGCGGCCAAAGATAGTCCCGCAGGGCCTCCACGACCTGGCTCTGCTCGGGCAGCCTGCGGTCACCAAACAGCAGTTGGCCAATGCCGAGCCCAAGCTTGCGGTAGCTTTCAAACTGAGCTTCGTCGAAGAACTGGTCGGCTGTACTTTCATTGGGAAAGGCGGGGTGGTTGATGGCGTAGTTGCGTACGTCCAGGGGCAGGTCATCGAGCAGGGCGGGTTTCAGAACCAGAATGCGGCAGCAGACGGCATCTTGCTGACGCGGGTCATGGACATTGAACAGCAAGGCACAGTGTCTGGCTGGTTGCCCGTCAGCCGCGCCACCCCCGGTTGCACCGGCAAAGACTGACGACAGTGCGGATATCTTGCCAATGGCCGTGTCTTCGCGGATTTCCAGCCCATGGTCGATGCGTGCCAGGCGTACCAGATTGGCCAGGTCGTCGAAGCGAAAGGCGCTGTCGCAGCCGTTGTCACACAGCACGATCAATTCGATGCCGCGCTCTGGGCGCAGCAGTTCGTAGACAGCGGTATTGTCAAAGTGGCCGCCATCGGACAAGTACTGAAAGTCGCGGCGGTGGCCATGGAAGTGTGCCGTCAGCTCATAGAACAGATAGGTCTGCGTCGTCAGCATGCGGGCCATGCCCTTGTCCTTGCGGCGATAAGGGCTTTGGGCGTCTTCATCCTCGTCGAGGAGATTGGCCTGCCACCAGATACCCAAACGCACATTGGCCAGACCCAGCGCCAATGAAGTGCCCAGGGAAGTCGTGCGGCCAAGGCCTGTCGTGAACGCCGCCCCCGAGGTCGCAATCCAGTGGGCCAGCGTGACGGGCTGATTGATCTCGCTGGTTTGCCCCGTGCTTTTCGAGCGTGAGCACAGCCTGCCATCCAGGATGAAACTGACCGGCTCCATACCGGGGTGTTGATAGCCCGGAGCGATGCACAGCGGTTTGCCTTTTCGATCTCGCTGAATCAGCTGTTCTCCGGGGTCTACGGTGAGGTTCATGGTGACATTGATCAGGTGCAGCGGGGCGCATGTATGTGGGGTGTAGTACTTGCCCAGTGGGACATCGTCTTCGATGACGGCATCCGCGACCCCGGTATTGAGTCTTCCCCGTGAGCCATCCGTTCTCTTTGTGAAACGGCGTTTGTTCGAGGCGCCCAGATAGGCGCGCGCCAGCCGGCTGGCATAGAACGAGTGCAGCGACGAGAGATTGAGAAAGTCGATGAATACGGCCGAAATGGTGGTTAGCACGATGGCGGCCACCATGCTTGCCAGCAGGCGCCACTGAGCCCCCGAGGTCTCGACGAAAATGCCGGGCGCTTCGCCATTCCAGCGTAGCCACTCAACCAGCCCGCCCCACAGCACGGCAGTGCACAGAAACATGAGAACGCCCGCAGCGCCTGCCACTACGCCCAGCGGTACATGGCGTACCCAGGTGGGCAGTTGCTTGTCGTCAAGCAGACCCGCAAGCACCTTGACCGCGCCAATGATCCCCGACAGCAGCACGATAGGTGTGAGCGCCTTCGTGTCACCCGAGTGCGTCCATTGATAGAAGGCGATAGCGAGCCATTGGATAAAGGGAAAGAGCCCCAGAATCAGCAGACCGATCAGGCTGACCGAAAGCCAGCGGGTCACCCTGACCCTGTAGCTCTTCACGGTACGGGTGCTCTCGGTACCGCCGGGCGTCGCGGGGCCTGAGCGGCCATGAACGATCAACGCCAATTGGTAGCCATTGGCGAGAAAAACCACCACGGCTGCGCCCGCGAACAACCATGTTGCATGACCCAGCTGTTCGTGCATCAGCAGCGACACGGCGCTGAGGGCAGCGCCCACCAGAAAGTTCACGATGCTGGCCGCGTTGAATGGATTGGCGTTCTCGTCGTGATCCCTTCGGGCGTAGATCAACCAGAACGCCAGCATCAAGGGCATCGTATGCAGTGCCAGCCACGCCACGGGAAGCAGCCAGCCCAGATTGCTGCAGGTCGGGTCCGCGTTGCACAGCACAGACCCAAATGAAGAAGCCGCCAGCGTGTTCAGGGCCAAGGCGTAGAGTGCCAGCAGCACGAACAATGGCATGCCGATGACATAGTGCAGGGCCAGCAGGTTGCGAAATGTCAGGCCCAGGATGTAGAACAGATCACCAGAGCCCGTTGGGGTCAGGTAGCGGCCATTCTCGCGTAGCCAGGCCAGAGGCGCCTCGCCCGGCTCGCCTTCCTTTGCGTAATCCTTGTGGCTATGGAAGCGGCCCGGTGGCTCGAATCTCAAGACGTCATAGGCGTGATCCGCCGCTTGCCGCATGGCCTGCTCGCTGATTTCCGAGTCGGCCGGTGGCGCATGGCGTGGGTCACTGCGGCCAGGGAGGAACAGGCTGCCGAAGAAGGCCCCGATATAGCCGCCCCCGCTCACGGTGGACAAATAATCGAAATGGGGCAGCAGGTAGCCGCCAAGCGTGTCCTTCTCGAAGCGGCCTTTGACCGGTGGGGCCGGTGCGCGGGCCAGTGCCTGCAATACGCCCAGGGAGAACGTTGCGCTGCGAATACCGCCGCCGGACAGCGCCAGGGCCCAGCGTCCGCTCTGGCCGAGTGCCAGGGATTCCCTGCGTTTGTCTATCCGCGCCTTCTCCGCTGCGTACTGGTTTGCTTGCGCCATGTGCACATCCTCTGAGCTGGGTAACGCTTCCGTCATGGCTAGTTAAGCAGTCAGATGGCAAATTGCCCATGTGGCCTGTGCCGAAGCCGGTTCGAGCTGAAATGGCGCTGAAAAACCGGCATTACGTGCTGCGTTGGCCCGCAGGGCAATCCCTGCCAACGTCCCGGGCTCCCGCCTGCGCGGGAGTGACGACTTTTTCAGGGTTTTCTTGACTCTGCTTTTTCTTTTGATTTACCTGCACCGCCAGACCAGACGACTCGGTCTCCGAATCCCGTTAGTTCGTAGGGTGGATGACGCTTTTTTCATCCACCGTTGATGGTGTCCGGGCTACTTGCTGCACGGGTTCAGGGTTTCCTTGGCTCTGCTTTTTCTTTTGATTTACCTGCACCGCCAGACCAGGCGACTCGGTCTCCGAATCCCGTCAGGAGGCCGAGCGGAGGTGCTGTGGAGAGGGGCGTTTGGCATGGATGCCAAACGAGGAGTGATGGGCCAGTTCGTAGGGTGGATGACGTTCTTTTCATCCACCATCTGGCGTCTTGCCGGATAACTTACTCACCATAATCACCATCGTCCTTTTCCTGCACCCCATACCAATCCGGCGCATAAATACCCATCGTCACGGCCCGATGGAAGCTCGAATAGGGCCAATCCACTAGCCGCTGCACATGGCCGTGTTTGAGCGGGTTGTAGTGGATGTAATCGAAGTGGTGCTGGTAATCGCGCTCGTCCCGGATCAGATGCTCCCAGTAGCGTCTTTGCCAGATGCCCCGTTCGCGACGGCGTTGCTGGCTGGTACTGAGTGCTTCGGTAGCGGGCAGGCGTTTGCTGAAGGCGAACTTGATGACCTTCCAGCGCAGGGCGAAGTCGGCATCGCCTGGCGGTAGCGTCCACAGGCAGTGCATATGTTCGGGCAGCACCACCCAGGCATCGATATGAAAGGGATGGCGTGCTTTGGTGGCGCGTACCGTTTCGCGCAGCAAGTCGATTTCGCGGATCAGCAGATCGCTGGTGCGATCGCGCAGGTTGACGGTGAAAAAGTAAGTGGCGCCAGGAACGCGGGCGCGTCGGTAATTGGACATGGCGGCTCATCCTTGAGCGGTGGTGGTGCATCAACCATGGTGGACAAGCTTCGCGTTGTCCACCCTACGCGGCGGGTATCTCGGCGTAGGGTGGATGACGCTTTTTTCATCCACCGCTTGCGGTTGTCCGGACTACTCGCTCAATGGTGTCCGTATTTCTTATCAAAGATGTCGGAGAGTTCAGGCTTTCTTATACCGATAGCTAAAACGGCTAGCATTCGGGTCTTCTGGAACAATTAGCCCCTTTCTTCGCAGGCCTTGCAGAGCATTTTTGACTTTGTTTTCTGACCCTTCACCGGTTAGGCTGCGTGCAACTTTGTTCGTTATCCATTCATTGTTTTTAAGGTATTCCATGATTATTTCCTCATAAGAGGCTGCTTTCTTATGTAGGAGGGTGACAATAACGGAATTATCTGCTTGTTTTATGTCTGGGTAAACGAGACCCGCTCTGTTCATGGCTCTAAAAGCGGTATCCAAACCCTCTCCGAGGTCGTGATTTAATGGTTTTGGAAGTTTGTTAATAAGTCTTACTAGGTTTGGGTTGCGTGCGAAGTGGGCATTAAGTATGTTATCGTTTGTAACGCCTCCAGGAAGGCGTCCTGGAGATTTGATCTCTATTCTATTGTCAAAGATAGTAATTTGAATTTCATCGGCAATAGAGTAGTCGCGATGGAGGAAAGCATTTACTAGGACTTCGTGTACCGCTTCTATTGGATAGGAAACTTCAAACTTGACTCCGTCAACTTCAAAAGCTGCATCTTGCATCAGTTGTAATATTTTTTCTTCTGTGGTTTTTACTAATGATTCAAGCGGGCCGGATAGTTTCTCGTGGCTGTGTAACTGCTCTCGCTTGTACTGATCAGATGTTGTTTTCATCCGAAGTATTTTTACGCTTGCTTTTGTCGATAGAACCTCATCAGGGTCGCTATCAAAAAGAAGCGCACATCCTACGTTTACTTTCTCGTAGCTTTCCGTGATCTCTAGAAGCCTATTGCGGCGCATGAATCTTTTGGGATCCTGGCCGCTTTCGATTCTTGAAAGGTAATCTCTCAAATGGCCTTGCTCGATTATTTCTTCGGGTGTGGTTGAGTTTACAGGTTGCTCCTCATATTTAAAAAAGCCTTTTGAGTAGGCAAGCGAAGCTACCTCTTCTCCCTTAATTTTTTGTGTCTGTGCGGACAGCCTGACGTAGCAGTCACCAGAGGTTGTATGGTGCAGCTTTGGTGATTTTGGTATCACGAACCGTATGAGATAAGAACCTTTGTTAATTTCTAGGAAATCTACAACAAGATCTTCAATGGTTGGGCTTATTTCTAAAAGTGCTGCTTGGAGTAACTGGTTGGCGCTCTCGATAGTTGGAAATGGCTTGGCGCAAAAAAGTCCATTGGACTCCGCTATTCCAACATAAATTTCTCCACCGTCGGCATTTGCAAAGCCGACAATATGTCGCTGTAAATCTTTTCCAGATATATCGCTTGATTTGAAGTCTAAGTAATGTGTTTCTTTTTTCTTGAGAAGATTATCAAGCTCGGGTTTAGATATTTCTTCTGTCTTGAACATTTTTAGCTCTCAAAAAACCCCGCACTAGGCGGGGTTTCAAATTTTTATTCGTTACCCCAAACATCCATTTCAGGTAAAGCGCTCTTAATCTCTTTAGTGAGTCAGTGGAATCAATCCCAGCTCAACGCCCCACCCGTCTGATACTCGATCACACGCGTCTCGAAGAAGTTCTTCTCCTTCTTCAGGTCCATGATCTCGCTCATCCACGGGAAGGGGTTGGTAGTACCCGGGTACTCTTCCTTCAGGCCGATCTGGGTCAGGCGGCGGTTGGCGATGAATTTGAGGTAGTCCTCCATCATCGCGGCGTTCATGCCCAGTACACCGCGCGGCATGGTGTCACGCGCGTATTCGATCTCCAGCTGGGTGCCCTGCAGGATCATCTGGGTCGCTTCGTCCTTCATCTGGGCATCCCACAGGTGAGGGTTCTCGATCTTGATCTGGTTGATCACGTCGATGCCGAAGTTCAGGTGCATGGACTCGTCACGCAGAATGTACTGGAACTGCTCGGCGGTGCCGGTCATCTTGTTGCGGCGGCCCATGGAGAGAATCTGGGTGAAGCCGCAGTAGAAGAAGATGCCTTCCAGTACGCAGTAGTAGGCGATCAGGTTGCGCAGGAACTGGCGGTCGGTTTCCGGGGTGCCGGTCTGGAACTGCGGGTCGGAGATCGAGCGGGTGTACTTCAGACCCCAGGAGGCCTTTTTCGCGACGCTCGGAATCTCGTGGTACATGTTGAAGATCTCGCCTTCATCCATGCCCAGCGATTCGATGCAGTACTGGTAGGCGTGGGTGTGGATCGCTTCCTCGAAGGCCTGGCGCAGGATGTACTGGCGGCACTCGGGG
>Ga0209699_100674_pt1 | contig 13883 bp, 9 predicted proteins | sample SynthPrep_1_END__FD_187204 | JGI IMG/M metagenome (GOLD analysis project Ga0209699, IMG submission 187204) | Synthetic microbial communities from Ohio, USA - SynthPrep_1_END_DS7_MetaG (SPAdes) (version 2) | ecosystem: Engineered > Bioreactor > Aerobic > Activated sludge | place: USA: Ohio...
AAAGCCGGCGCGGTTCAGATTGATATATGGCGTTGGAGGAAGAGTAAATAAATTCGAACAGCACAGGTACGGGTTCACGATCGGGATGATAATCGACATACTTGAGGTGCTGGGTTTCAGCGACTTCGATTGGTGGAATTCTAATATTAATGACGCGTCCAATGGCTGGTGCCCAAGATACGAGGGGCAGCATGTTGGTATCTCTCTAAACATCAAGGCAACCAAAAAGAGAGAGCCGGTTGTAGAGCCTCAAAAAATCTACGAAAAACTGATTGCCAGTCCTTTGTCAGACTTTTTGGCGGTGGTCGGCAATCTTATTGCGGAAAAAACACCAGAGGCCACAGGCACAGACGCAGCGAAAGTGTATCAGAGGATCCATTTTCAACTGATTGATGCACGGCAGCGTATCAAATATTTAGAAAACAACATTAGCGAGATGGAAAAAAAAAGCGAGCAGTAAATTTGCTATCAAAGTTTGCGTCTAAATGGGGTTCCTAGCCCTCAAATAAGATCTCTTTTAAAATCCACCTTTAACAATCGCGCCCCGGACTGTAAAATAGCCTAGACCGGGGCGCTGAAAATAGCATTATCAGAGATTATCCGGGAGCAAACCGGACTTCTTGGATGGCAACGCTATTACATTTAATCTATCATCATACGAATTTCTGCGATTTGTATCGATTTCTATGAAGCTGGGCGAAAATGTAAATTGACTTTTCTCGTGCATCTCCATGATAAAAAACTCATAGCCAAGAGACATGCGGCTTAACTCTAGGAAAGGGGCGAGCGTTTTCTGTTCCGATTGGCTGATCCAGTTCTCAAAAATGATCACTGGTTCAAATTTCTTAATTGTATCCTTCGCTCCGCGCAAAACTGCGTCTTCCACGCCCTCAACGTCGATTTTTATCAAGTCTATTCTAGAAAGCTCGCCATTCCGAAGTAAATCGTCAAGCGTCGTACAATCGACTTCGGCGGCAGAAGACGACGTATCTTCAACAACCCCAGATATACTATTATTTCCCGTCCATAATTCATCGGATATGCGCACTTTACCTGAACTATCAGATACCGCCACCGGATGAGTAGCAACTCTATCATTGATATCCAACGACGATACAATCTGTTGAAGATCACGACTCGCGCGTGGAGCAGGTTCTATCGCCACACATTGGCCAGAAAACCCCGGACGCGCCGACAGATACACTGGGAAATAACCCCAATTTGCACCGATATCGACGTAGACACCGTCATTAGGAACAAACCGGTCGATACAAAACAGAATATCTGGTTCATACCCGTTACGGAAATGGTCAACTTTTAGATCGGCTCCGATAAACTGGGTATTGCGCATATCAACTGTTACGGATTTTTGCACTCCGTTGATTTCAACATTGAGTTCGTCATTATATATCCACTCTGGCTTATTATTGCGTAGCGCCTCCTGCACATCTCTGTGAAGAATCCAAAAAGATTCCTGAGTCGCTGGAAAATCACCACTGTAGCCCGAGTAGCGGATAATACGCGTCAAAGCAGAGAATGCCCTGAGAGAGATACAATTTCGAACTCGAAAATCCGATAAATCTTTCAATATTTCTCGACGTTCATCTCTCACCATCGAAACACTCCCCTTAATTGCGACACTTAAACACCAGGCGAAAAATTCTGGTTTTCCCACCAGTTATAGATATTTCGCGCCAAAACCTCTGCATCATAAGCTGACATGCAGATTGGAGCCAAATCTCCTTTTGGACACGCCATCATCCAAGTCTTTTCACTCCACCAACAATCCCCACATTGCAATGGCGCGAAATTCAAATTTGAGGAATAACCAAAATAATCAACCGACGTAGGGCCGAAGACGACGCAGCTCCTCTTCCCGAAAGCTGCCGCAGCATGTACGAACCCTCCTTCATTATCCAAATGAAATGCAGTATTCGCCAGAAGCCCCAGAGCCTCCATCAAAGACGTCTTACCAATCAGGTTAACATCTACACCGGAGATAGGCTCACTCGTCTTCGCCGTACCGATTTGGACAAATTTAAAATCTCCGCCAAAATTTTCCATAAGATGAGAAATCACGTCGCTCCATCCCGGATAGGCCTTTGTAGCCCGCCGTCCAGGGGCCCCCTGCATTGCCTCATCATAACCGTTGTGGATCGTTATGTATCTGCCAGCAATGAGACCATGCCGTTCTAGAATCGATTCATCGCGGCTGAGGGCTAATTTATCCCCTCCGTATCCAACACCCGTTACATAGTGTAGGAAATCGTTTCGGGACCGGCCTTTAATAGCCGCGTACCGACCTAAAGTTCCATCCAGAAAAGGGTGATGCGCGCGTACGACATCAAGTGGCTCGATTTTTTTCTCGTAAGCCTCTAGTATTCGTACAAGTTCATATATTTTTGTATCGGCATTCGCTAGTGCACGATGACCTGGCCATTTCTCAACATATATAAACTGGTTGATTTTCAGCCCATAAAGACAGACATCTTTGGCATATTTATAGAAATGCGACGGATATGCCCCCTTGAATCCGGGTACACTTCTGAAAACCATTTCCGCCACCGAGGGTGAGCTATAAAAAATGGAAAACTCACCACCGCCTAAATGCTGCAAAAGATCGCGCATAAACCGGGCAATCACTATGAGATCACCCAGTCCGCCTGTTATAAGTATTGCTCCATCATCATTTTCAACGATACCTGCCGATGCAAGTTTGCGTCTTTTATATGCATGTCTGAGTTTTTTTTCGAGCGCTTTGAAAACTGCCACCACACACTCTCTACTTTGTCGGGATATATTCGATATTATCAACCAAAGATAGCGTTAACTCGTTGCAGATATCAAGCTGTCTACAGACCTGTAGACGTGATCCACCTGAATGTCGTTCATGCAAGCATGACCTTGTACGCAATTCTCGATTTTTGCGATGTAGCACGGAGAACATGGAATTGGTCGCCTCACGACTTCTACGTTCCCGCCCACTGGTTGCCATAGGTTCACATCCGCAACCCCACTGAACACCGCCACCGTTGGGGTACCTAAAAGAGCCGCAAGCTGAGTGGCACCGGTATCAGTACCCACGAATATCCTGGCACCCGCTGAAACCTTCGCCATATCGACAAGCGGCAGACTTCCTGTCAGATCAAATACCTGTCCCTCGGGAAGAGCTCTTGAAACAGCCTCACCATACTCTTTTTCCTGCGCACCGCCCAGGACGACAATTTTTAGATCGTGGTGTTTGGCTATTCGAACAGCCAATTCGGCAAATCTTTCAGCTGGCCATTTCTTGGCGAGTGTCCCACCACCGGGTGCCAAGATTGCATATTCTGCTCCAGCCCAAAGAAACTCTTCGTGCCCGGCAGAAATCAGAGCAGCACCCGCATCGAACATCAATGGCTTCACTGAGTTTATCACGTGACTGCAAAGGAGCATTAACCTGCTAATATTGTGAGGGCTTTTGTGAAGGCCGGAGCGTTCGGGAATTGGGGGAAGCGAAACATCGAGCGGAACGAACTGCTTCCCATGAGTTTGGTACCCGGCCTTTATCTTTGCATCGACAAAAGCCAATATTGGTCGCGTATCTTGGTCGTGCCTAAGATCAATAGCGATATCGTAAGCCTCACTAACGACATCACCGATATTGGAAAATTTAGACATGTCAGCCTTCTTAACGTCCTGGGAAAGCTGCGCAAAAAAATTATATTCTTTCACCTCATCGAAATAACCGCATGCCTTGGCCAAACCTAAGTTGGTCGGCGAACAGACAATCGTAAAATGCCCATGCGGCCATGCGTCCTTAAGGAGCCGAATGGCAGGCAGAGACAAAATAAAATCGCCTATATGGTCGAGTTTTACGATAAGTATTTTGGGTTCCGCATTGCCGGAAAAATGCCCAGCACGCGGCGACGTCGTTACTATCTGCCGATCAGAGGTTTCCGGCTGGTCAGATGGGAGTTTTTTTTTTGTATCAAAACGACCTTTGCGTTTTTTTTCTTTGATACGGGCCACCAATCCGGCGACCCCTGCAATAATCACCGACAATGGGTAAGTTAGCGGCAAGAATATAGCAGCCTGCCAAGTCAATCGACGTATACGGCGCTCTGCTTTCGAGAGACGATGGGAAACACTTCCTGCTTCCAACGCAGCGATTGAAAGTTCTGCAATCACATCCGCACTCATCTTCGACTGACTGCGCCAGTCCCGCATCGCAGACATTATTTCTTTTGAAGGGAGAGCCTGTGTCCCTCCAGAATCGGCACCAGCTTTTAAATCCGCATATCCGTTAATTGAGCTGATTGCCCGACCGACAGCCGAGACAGGATGTTCCACCTCAGCGTATGATTTCTGCGAAATAACCGCAGCTACAAACGGAGTTCCAGCCTCGCCAATTGGACCTGCTGGAAAGTAACGCGTTTCGATCGAAGAAAAGCCTAAATACCGCTCAGCTCCAGCAAGAATAAATTCGGAAACGACTTCGATCGAACGAACGCTTTGACTGGAAGAGACGCCAACATCACCGGTCGGCCTTTTTACTTCCAAGATAAGGACGCCTCCGGCGGAAAGACGACTCTTTGCATTGGAGACAATCTGATAAGCGACCTTTGAATCAAGATGGGGATCGATAAAGCGACAAATCACGAGATTGGCAGTCAGACTTTTGTCGTCATCCCGGTGGTCTGCCAGAATCTCGTCACTCTCGCCCAAAACCGCTGTCCAGCCCTGAGCCTTTATCCAATCTACTTCGCTCTCTTCCCATAAGCCGAACAACGCGGCGACCCGTGGCTCCGCCAATTCGAGAGCGAGTGTATAGAAAAGCGCCTGATATGTGGCTGGGCCGCTATATTTCGGATGACGCTGCTGCGACAAATAGGCCTCGAAAGCCTCGTAGGAGACGCCTTCTTTCATGCCTCTGTTTTCCCATAAGGAGACTTCAAAACATTTCCCATCATAAAATGTTTTCTTCTTCAGCGAAACGCATCAAATTTTGACCACTAAAAAGGCGACCGTCGATTCTAGCTGCGATTGCAGCCTCTATATCCGATGGTTTGTCGCCTATGAGAACGCTCCGCTTTCTGTCTATGTTCCACCGGATAACAATATCCTCGATCATTCCCGGAGACGGCTTTCTCCAATAGTGATTGCCCCGATACTTTTCGACCGTGGCGTTTTCGTGAAAAGGGCAAAGGCGCTCATCATCAATATAAGCCCCTTCTTCACGAAGCAACTTCCCGATATGTGCCCGCAAAATGATGTAGTCGAGATCATCATAATAACCACGTCCTATGCCGGACTGATTTGTTACAACGAAGACGCGGAATCCCCGATCTCTGAAAGAGCTTATAACTTCCGCCGCCCCCGGAATCAGTCGGACGTCCTCAACCTTACCGGGGTATCCGGTGTCTTCTATAATCACCCCATCACGATCCAGGAAAAGTGCAGGCAGGCTTTGTGCGTGAGGTTCCAGCAGCCTATGCATTTCCTCAATGGCGCAGACGATATGATAAAGAGAGGACGCTGGCGCGGGCTCGTCCACCGCACTTCCCTTTTCATCAAAACGGTCCACCCAAAGGCCAGGTAGAACATCGTTGAAAAAACGCTTCAGAGCAGAGGCCGCATCCGCGACCTTCGCATAAGCATTTTCTCTATCCTCTGGAGTTATCGCCGTTTCGGCCATCATAAGCCAAGCCTTAATCCGCTCTGTTTGCGGCCATAGGCGAAAAGCTCTATCTGCAGGGTTCAGGCTGAAATCAAGACCATTTTGCGCCAATGAAAGCGACTCGTCGACCCCTCTCTCGCCAATCTCCACCAGTCTGCGCGCTACGATCAGGGCATCCTTACGCCCAACCATCTTGCCCCACCTCGTCAGCAACCACGCCCACTCAAATTGGTGCCCGGGCTCGATCGGCGCAAGAGTATGGTCCCGCATCACCGACCAGTCGTGATTATAATATTCACGAAGCGACCCGTTTTCATCGGATACAAATGCAGATAGGCACAAATCTCCGATTTCGTTGAGACAAGACAGCCAGCGTTCGGGATTCTTGACCCGCGGATTTTCGAGCCAGGTAAGAAAAGCCTCGAAGAGGTGCATATGAGGATTTGACCGAAGCGGGACGACGGAAGGATTCGCCTCTTCGAAACCCGCAATCGGATGTTTCCAGCCAGATATCATCGCCTCGAGACAGCGCAGGGCCTCATCGGCGGCACTTTCTCCCCCCTCCAGAGTATCGGCAACATAACTCAAACCGAATAACGCAAACGCATGGTCATAAAGATCGAATGAGGTCTTCTTTGCCTCGCTGACTGCGTCTACAGTCGTAATCAACGTACCATCTGCGTTAAAACAGTGGCGGCGAAGAAAACCCCACCCATGATTGACCAGACCTTCAGCATCCCCCGACCATCCCATATTTTTCGCAGCCGAAAAGCTGTAGATTTGTCGACAGACGACCCTCGTTCGACGCGCAGCCTCAATGGCCACGCCGCCTCTGTCGATCTTTTCAAAAAAACCGCCATTAACGTCGTCCCGTCCAACCGACGACCATAAGGGAAGCGCCGTTTCGAAAAGCCATTTCTTAAGCTCCAGATATTCACTCTGAGCGGTTTTGAAACCCGGCTGGACCATTGAGGGTCTCCTAACTATACTACTTGACTAAAAGAATTGGCAAATCGATAGCTGCGCCACCAAAAAACCTTCAGGCTGTACGAAATATTACGGAAGTCTCATCCCAGTTTCCTTGGGGAACAGACGCCTCTTGAATTAGATATTTACCTTAGCGATACCTGTCTTCATGCCGTAGATAAGAGTTAATATAGTCATCAAGCCCCTCTTCCAGGGATGATTGCGGACCGTTATAGCCGATCGATGCCACCTTCGACATATTTGCTTCCGTAAAATACTGATATTTGCCGCGGATAGCCTCAGGCATTTCAATGAAGTTTATATTCAGCTTCTTGCCAAGAAGATCGCCCATGACGTGGACGATATCTGCGAATGACCTTGCTTTGCCGGACCCGCAGTTGAATATTCCACTCCGATTTCCATTGTGCAAAAGCCAAAGAATGAATGACGTGCAGTCTTTAACATAAACAAAATCGCGACGCTGTTCCCCATGCGCAATATCAGGTCGATAGGACTTGAACAGGGAGACCTCATTTGTTGTCTGCACAACGTCGAAGAGTTTGCAGGCTACGCTGCGCATGTCATCCTTGTGATATTCGTTAGGCCCGTAAACATTGAAGAATTTCAGGCCAACCCATTGGGGGGGAGCGCTCTCGCCTCGCGCTACACGTTCGACAAAAATATCATCGGTCGTCTTTTTGCTCCAGCCATAGGCATTTAGCGGCGCAAGAGCTGCGCGCCCTGCGGATGTCTCGTCGTCATCAAAGCCCTCTTCGATCCCACCGTAGGTCGCCGCGGAAGACGCATAGATGAACGGGACGCCACGCTCCGCGCACCAATCCCACAACATAACCGAATAATTGATGTTCAAATCGATTAACCGGTCGACGTCGGCCTCCGTGGTGGCTGAAATCGCGCCCATGTGAATAACTGCCTTCACGTCCACCTTGAGGCCACGAAGATAGTCCGAAAGTCCTTCAGGGGTGACATAAGCGGCGATATTCCGCTTGGCAAGGTTGCGCCACTTGTCACCGCGGCCGAACCAGTCAACCACGGCAACGGGCCCCAGACCCGCCGCTTCCAAATCAGCGACAATGTTTGACCCGATAAATCCGGCAGCTCCGGTAACAATATACATTAAACTGCCCTTTCCTGGCTGCGCGCAATTGTCGCCGTCGTGCTTTTCCCTGGTACTATTTCAAACGTAACGACCTTGCCACCGTCCCCTAAGACGACGTCAGCACCGACAATTTTATCGACCGTGTAATCTGCGCCTTTTACCAATACGTCCGGACGTATCATCTGGATGAGTTCAAGCGGCGTATCCTCTTCAAACAGCACCACCGCGTCCACAAAAGCCAGCGCGCCCAACAATTCTGCCCGATCGAATTCTGTATTTATGGGCCTTGCCGGGCCTTTAAGCCGCTTTACCGAGCTATCGGCATTCACCCCCACAATAAGACGGTCGCAGTTATCTCTTGCATATTGCAAGAGCCTGATATGACCGACATGCAGGATGTCGAAGCAGCCGTTGGTAAAGCCCACTTTCAGATCATCGCTCCGCCAATCTTGTGTGAGGGCCTGGATATCCTGCCAAGCAACAAGCTTATCAGAAGGACTTACTTCCCCAGACGATGTATCATGAGACAACGCATCTCGAAGCTCCGCAACGGAAACAGTCGCGGTCCCCTTTTTCCCCACCACGATACCGGCTGCAGCATTCGCAATGCGCGCGGCGTCAGCGCGCGAAATATGCGAGCCAAGGCCCACCGCGAGCGCTGCAATCACCGTATCCCCGGCCCCGACAACATCGAAGACCTCTTTCGCATCCGCACGAATATGGAAAGGCTTGTGACCTCGCTCAACGAGCGTCATGCCTTTCTCAGCACGGGTAATGAGGACTGCCTCAATTCCGAAGCGCGACAGAATCAACTCGCCAGCCGATTCCGCTTCCTGATCTGTATCGGGCCACACGCCCGTCACTGCCTGCGTTTCCTTTTGATTGGGCGTCACAATCGCCGCCCCGGCATAGCGGGAAAAATCAGAAGTCTTGGGGTCGATAATAACGGGTTTTCCCTCAGACCGGCAGGCCGCAATAATTGCTTTTACAACCCTTTCGCTCAAGAGACCTTTGGCGTAGTCGGAAAGGATGATAACGCTGTGCGAACTGATCAAGGATACCGCGGTTGAGATGACCCGATCTTCTTCTTCCGACGAAATCGGAGAAGCGTCTTCAAAATCGACGCGCAACATTTGTTGGCCGTGACCCAAAAAGCGTGTCTTGATCGTCGTTGGGCGCTTATCCAAGGTCACAAATTCTGCCGACACATCATGAACAGCATTCAACAATTCGAGCAGCTTGGCTCCATTGTTGTCTTTGCCGATCGCTCCTAGCAGAGTACAACTCGCACCGAGAGACGAAATATTGCGCGCAACATTTGCAGCACCGCCGGCAAAATATTCCTCCGATCGCGCACACATCACGGGAACCGGGCCTTCCGGCGAAATGCGACCAACATCGCCAGAAATAAAGCAATCCAGCATCACGTCACCGATGCAGAGAACTTTAACTTCAGAAAACCTCAAATAGTCCAACATCACCAGCTACTCTTCCTGTCCCTGCCTTCGTGTGATCTGCAGAACACACGAACGACAATGCCAAAAAATTACTCTGAATCTACAGAGCCCCCGCCCCCCAAAAAAAACGATTCAATCGAATCGAGTTACCATTCTAACTCACCCAAATCGCGCCAAACGTCCAACAACGTATTCTGGTTGCAAGAATATTCCGGCCTGCCTATAGCCGTGAACATTCGCTGAGGTCCTGCTTCCAGAAAAATTCACCACCGAAATCACAAGGAAACTCTCGAGATCTCCCAATACATCACCAGAAAATCAGATGCAACATCCTGCACACAACTATCAATCGAAATAATATAGACGTACACATCTAAACTAATCCGAATTTTTACTTATTTAGACTGTTCTTTCTTTGACCGCCTGAAGCACACCACTCGCGACGTCTTTCCAAGTGCGCATTTGTGGCCTGGAGAGTTCGACGTTTCTTTTCAACGCTGCATATTCGACGGGATTCTCGATAAGAGTCTCTAACTGGATCGCCAGCTCCTCCGGATTTTCCGGGTCGAAGTAGCGCGCCAGATCCCCCCCGGCTTCCCTTAAAGCAGGAACATCTGCGGCCAAGGCCGGAGTTCCACACCACAATGCCTCGCTAACGGGAAGCCCCCAGCCTTCCATTCGGCTGGGCAAAAGAAGGGCATAGGCCTTCTGGTAAAGCGCCCGTAGCTCCGCCTGGTTCGGGTTGAAAACAAAGTGAAACTTTCCGAACAAAGGTGCGAATTTCTCTTTCTTCAAAAATTTCTCGACTCTCTTGCGACGCGCACCCGCCAATACGAGCTCAGGAACGGAAACGCCGCGTTGATGTAGTGAAAGCATTGCCTCCACAACGCACTCCAGATTCTTTCGCCCGTTATAGATACCAACGCAGAGGAGATATGGCTCCTCAGGACCACATTTATTGACCGGTTCATTCGTCGGTCGTAATTCATGGCAGAGCGGAACAGCGACAACATCCGGCACGGGTGGCAATGTCCCGACCTCGGAGAAGTGCTTGACTTCAGTCGCCGTAAACTCGGAATTGGTCAAGACCATGGACGCAGCCTTGATCGTCACCTGATTGTCGTAGATAAAGTTCCTGGGAAATGAAAACTGATTTCGATGGCTGAAATCATGCAACGGTATCATGTCGTGGAGAAGTGGAACGAAAATCGGCTTCGTACCACTTTCTGCAAGAGCCATCAGATAATCAGACATTATCTTCGGGCGCCCAAGCGCTATAAGCATATTCCCATTGAGATCAACTTCTTTAACCGCCCCAGCTGGAACCGTCGCCCAGCGTTTTTTATTGCGATATTGAACAATACTTTGCAAAACACGGTAGAACGCGTTCTTAAACACGTTTTTATCATACAGGTTTTGACGAAGCCGAAGAGGCGTTGCGGAAGATGGAATATTAGGGTCTAGAACCCCCGTAGGTGAAGCATCACCTGTTCGGGGAAAAACTTCAAAGAACCTTCGATGCAAAGGTGAGTATATCACATACCGAACGGTCGCATCGATTTCCGTCAGCTCATAGGCAACTTCCATCACCGTACGCGCAATGCCGTAGTATTTGAATTTCACGCCGGAGTTCAAATACAGCTCTGATAAATCAAAAAAAACATCGGGCATTCACTGACCTGCCTGCCTTGAACTGGCCCGACGGACACCATCGGGGATGCAACCAAAAAATGCCCGCGATCAGTCAATGGGCGGTCCATTGCTCACCGATAAGCGAGAACGTTCCAAGCCAGAACCTTCGCAACACTTGGCCGATATAGATTTCAGCCTGCGGGCTTGTCAATCAGGCAACAATGCAAACACCCGCCTCAACACCTCAATTGGAAACAATGTCCGACAGCTTTGAACGCGAGCAATATGTATTTTTTACGATCTAGGGCCCGAGTGACTTTCTAAAATACGCTGGAGGCGCAGCTTTTTCGAAATATTTCCTGCAGAAAAGAAATGAGTTTCAAAGCCCACCATACTCCCTATAGTAGAATTTACGGGTCATTTTTTGATTTCTTCTGTGAGAAGAATAGCGAGCGGGAAGCCTCGATACGTGCAGAAATGCAAATGTAGATCTGACCTGCACTTATCAACCGCTTAGTCGTTCCCATTATCAAAGCCGGAGTTGGCGTCTACACCCGCCGGCGTCACCAAACTGCACCAACGAGGACATTTTTCAGGAGCACCCGGCCAGAGTCATGTTCATACGGTGGTTCCAACACTACGCAATGTTGACACTTTGAAGCCCTAGGCTTATTTGCGTCGTTTAAAATTAGTTGAAGAGGCTCTGCAGTTCGGCAGAACCTTTTTCACGCGTTTCACCAAAATTGCGTGATGAATATCATCGAGCTTGGCACGGCAGTGATTGGAACCTTAAAAGCCATCCCGCATAACAACATGCTCCTGATTGTGCGATTGAAAATCTGTGTGAGCGTCGACGTCAAATAAGGGTGTTTCTGTGATCGGATCGTTTTTGTCGCCAAACGACAAGAAGTTGCTGACGCGACTTTTTAAAGAAAATTTCAAAAAGCACGTTGGCTGGTACTCTGCTGCAATCGCGGCTATGCTTGTAGTCGCCGGTATGACGTCTCTCAGCGCATGGATCATGCGTGATATCGTCAATAGCGTTTATTTGAAACAGGGTTTCAACGTCGTTCTCGAAATTGCAGTTGCCGTCGCGGTCATCTTTATAGTCAAAGGACTCGCGACTTTTGTACAGAGTTATTATCTGAGCAAGGCTGGCAACAGCATTGTTGCTGAACAGCAACGTAAGATTTATGACAGGCTTTTGAAACAAGGAGTTTCCTTCTTTCAGAATTTGCCGTCCTCTGAATTGCTCGTCCGTGTTACCTATAATGCTCAATCCGCTCGCAGCGTCATAGATACGATTGTCACGTCGTTCGTCCGAGACCTTTTCTCGCTTCTCGGATTGATCGTCGTGATGTTCGCTCAGAATTTCCTTTTGAGTGCTATTTCCATGATTATTGGCCCGCTTGCGATTTTCAGCGTGCGCCTGGTTCTGCGCCGTGTCCGCAAGATCATGGAGGCGGAACTCGCTTCACTCGGCGAAATCGTCAATGTCGTGCAGGAAACTAGCATCGGCGTTCGTGTGATCAAGGCGTTCTCCCTGGAGAAGCTGATGCGCCAGCGCATGAACAAAGCGGTGTCGGACGTCGAACAGCGTGCCAACGGCATTGCGAAGCTGGAAGCAGCGACAAGCCCCATCATGGAAACATTGTCTGGCCTTGCGATTGCAGCTGTCATAGCTATCTCCGGTTACACTGTTCTTGAAAAAGGCGGCTCGCCAGGGGATCTGATGGCATTTATCACGGCATTGCTCCTCGCTTACGAACCCGCAAAACGTCTTGCCCGTATGAGAGTACAGATCGAGGGCGGAATGATTGGCGTTCGCATGATGTTTGAAGTGCTGGATGCCCCATTGACTCTCGCCGAGAAAAAGGACGCCGTACCGCTCCCGAAGGCAAGCGGCGACGTTGAACTTAAGAACGTCAGCTTCGAATATGTTTCCGGCCAGCCCGTTCTTAGGGACGTCAGCGTTCTATTCGAAGGCGGCAAGATGACTGCGCTGGTCGGCCCATCCGGCAGTGGCAAGTCGACTATCATCAACCTCATGATGCGTCTTTACGACCCGCAGAACGGTTCTGTTGAAATCAACGGTACGGATCTCCGCGATGTTTCCTTTGCTAGCCTGCGTGAACATGTTTCGTATGTCGGTCAGGAAACCTTCCTTTTTTCCGGGACGATTAAGCACAACATCTCCGTCGGTCGCGACAATGCGACAGAGGAAGAGATCATCGCTGCAGCCAAGGCCGCAAATGCGCATGACTTCATTATGAAGATGCAGGACGGGTACGAAACCAAGCTCGGTGAAAACGGATCCGGCCTATCGGGCGGTCAGCGCCAACGCGTGGCCATTGCTCGCGCAATGCTTCGAGACGCGGATATCCTGATCCTCGATGAAGCGACGAGTGCACTGGATTCCGAATCCGAGTCTCTCGTGCGCGATGCGCTTGAGCGTCTGACTCTCAACAAGACCTCTATTGTCATTGCCCACCGTCTCTCCACCATCAATCGTGCCGACAAGATCGTCGTGATGGATAATGGCGAAGTTGTCGAACAAGGCAGCCGGCGTGAGTTGCTGGCGAACGACGGCCTTTATAAGCGGCTTCACAGCATCCAATTTGACGCGGACGTCGCCTGATCAATGAACAAATTCGGGCGGAAATGCCGCTCGAATTAAGTTCTGTCCGCTAGAGGCGAGTAAACAGATTTGGAAGCACTTTGGTCCCCAAGAGCCGCCAAAGTTTTTCAGAATATGGGCTATGGATATCGGGTTACGTTATCGGCCGCGGTGCACATGAAGACAGATTGCGAAGCGATATGAAATTGCCTGTGGCTTGGAATATGAGTGACACGTCTAAGATAACCCGGCTGAGTTTCCTTGATGGCCTGCGAGGCATCGCGGCATTCGCCGTTATTTTCTGGGTGAGCGTCCGGCGAAAGCGTTTTCGGGTGTCGAGAGATGGAAGCTATGAGCCGCGTTTCATTTCATCGGCCATGACGCGGTCGATTATTTCAGGATCGCACTGTGTGTCGATGAGGAACTCGCGGA
>Ga0209699_100677_pt1 | contig 13801 bp, 9 predicted proteins | sample SynthPrep_1_END__FD_187204 | JGI IMG/M metagenome (GOLD analysis project Ga0209699, IMG submission 187204) | Synthetic microbial communities from Ohio, USA - SynthPrep_1_END_DS7_MetaG (SPAdes) (version 2) | ecosystem: Engineered > Bioreactor > Aerobic > Activated sludge | place: USA: Ohio...
CCGCGCCCCCTCCCCTGCCTGGCCCCGCCCGGCGCCTGCTCAGAGCAGCTGCAGCCAGAAGGTCAGCGACACGATCGCCAGCAGGGTGGAGGCGGAAATCAGCCAGGCCACGCCCGGCCCGTCGCCGCCCATGCGCATCGCCAGGATGTAAGCCGAGCTGGCGGTGGGGAGTGCGGCGAACAGCACCAGGATGTCGAAGGGAACGCCGCCAAGGCCGAGCTGGCGGCCCAGCCCCCAGGCGATCGCCGGCAGCAGCATCAGCTTCACCGCCAGCAGCCAGACCGAGCCCCTCAGACTGCCCTCCGCCTTGCCCCAGCGCAGCGCCGCGCCAACCGCCAGCAAGCCCAGCGCCACCGCGGCATCCCCCAGGCGCTTGAGAAAGGAGGCGGCGGCATCCGGCAGCGGCAGGCCGCCGAGATTCCACGCCAGCCCGGCCACGGTGGCGATCACCAGCGGGTTGCGCGCGATCTCCCGCAGCATGTTGGTCTGGCCGTGGCGGGCGAGCTGGCTCACCGCGAAGATGTTGGCGAAAGGCACCATGGTGCCGCACAGCGCGCCCATGGTCGCCACGCCTGCCGGGCCATGCAGCTTGCCGGCCAGCGCGATGGCGATGTAGGTGTTGAAGCGGTAGGCGCATTGCATTCGCGAGGCGAAGGCCAGCGGCGACAGGCCCATCAGCGGCCGCCCCAGCCAGGCCAGGGCGAAGCCGGACACCATCAGCCCCAGACCACTGAAGAACAGCGGCAGCGTGCCATCCGGGTCGATGTCGGCGGTCGCCATTGCGTTGAACAGCAGCGCCGGAAAGAGGATGAAGTAGACCAGCTTCTCGACGCTGGGCCAGAAGGCCGCCTCGTTCAGCATCACCTGCCTCAGCACCGCGCCGAGGACGATCAGGGAGAAATCCGGCAACAGCAGCAGCAGGCTTTGCATTTCGGCAGACGAGCGGGACGGGAAAAACGCTGTTCTACGGTGTTACGCCGCCCCGCACAAGCCAGGCCTGCGGCGGCAAGCGCCGGAGCGCCTCACTCGTAGCGGCGGAGGTCATCTATCAGCTTGCCGTCGTTGGCCAGGCTGCCGGGCGCGCAGAAGCTGACTTCGCCGCGCAGCTTGGTCAGCTCTCGCAGGCTGGCGGCGACCGCCTCGCCGAACCCTGCCGACACCGCGCCGCCGAACTCGCAGTGCAGGGTCATGCGGTCGGTCTGCTGGGGGTTGTCCACCACCAGCCGCAGCCGCCCCAACCCGGGATGGCGTTTCGCCACCTCGGCGATCTGGCCGGGGTGGACGAACATGCCTTTCACCTTGGTCGTCTGGTCCGCCCGCCCCAGCCAGCCGCGGATGCGCAGATTGCTGCGGCCGCAGGGCGAAGCGCCCGGCAGCACGGCGGAGAGATCGCCGGTGCCGAAGCGGATCAAGGGGTAATCCGGATTGAAGCTGGTCACCACCACCTCGCCGACCTCGCCCGGCGGCAGCGGATCGCCGGTGCCGGGGCGCACGATCTCCAGCAGTACGTCCTCGTCCAGCACCAGTCCCTGCTGCGCCGGGGTTTCGTAGGCGATCAGGCCGATGTCGGCAGTCGCGTAGGCCTGGCGGGCGGTAATACCGGCGGCGGCGAAGCGTTCGCGCAGGCTGGGCGGAAAGGCTTCGCCGGAGACCAGCGCCTTGGTGAAGGACAGGGCCGCGCCCTGTTCCGCAGCCTTGTCCAGCAGGACGCGCAGGAAGGAAGGCGTGCCGGTATAGGCGCTGGGCCGCAGATCGGCGATGGCGGCCAGCTGCTGCTCGGTCTGGCCGGTGCCGGCGGGGAACACGGTGCAGCCCAGGGCATGGGCGGCGCCCTCCATCATCGAGCCAGCCGGTGTCATGTGATAGGAGAAGGTGTTGTGCACCAGGTCGCCCTCGCGGAAGCCGGCGGCGAACAGGGCACGGGCGAGGCGATAGTAGTCGGCGCGGGCGCCCTCCGGCTCGTACAGCGGCCCGGGCGAGGCGAACACCCGCAGGCAGGCGCGCCCCCAGCCGACCGCGGCGAAGCCGCCAAAGGGCCGGGCCGCGCGCTGCAGCTCCACCAGCTCGGATTTGCGCGTCACCGGCAGGCGGGCCAGCGCCTCGCGGCTGCTCACGGCTTCGGCGTCCACGCCGGCGAGCAGGCGGGCGTAGGCCGGCGCATGCATCTGGGCGTGGGCGATCAGCGCCGGCAGGCGGGCGCACAGCTCGCTTTCCCGTTGCGCGGGATCGCGGGTTTCTCGGGCGTCGTAGTGCTCCATGGGGGGCTCCGGCAGGAAAGGGAAAGCGGCGATGGCGTCGCGTTCAGGACAGCCAGCGTTTGCGCCGGCGGTAATGCTTCACGTCGCGGAAGCTCTTGCGGCCTTCGCCGGACAGGCCGAGGTAGAACTCCTTCACGTCTTCGTTGGCGGCCAGCTCGGCGGCAGCGCCTTCCATCACCACCCGGCCGTTTTCCAGGATGTAGCCGAAGTCGGCATAGCGCAGCGCCACCAGGGTGTTCTGCTCCGCGAGCAGGAAACCCACGCCTTCGCTGCGGTTGAGGTCTTTCACGATCTCGAAGATCTCCTCGACGATCTGCGGCGCCAGCCCCATGGAAGGCTCGTCCAGCAGGATCATCTCCGGCCGTGCCATCAACGCGCGGCCGATGGCACACATCTGCTGCTCGCCACCGGAGGTGTAGCCGGCCTGCGAGCTGCGGCGCTGCTTCAGCCGCGGGAAGTAGTGGTAGACCTTCTCCAGCCCGGCGCGGATTTCCGCCCGCGCGTGGCCGCGGGTGTAGGCGCCGGCCAGCAGGTTTTCCTCCACGCTGAGGTGGGCGAAGCAGTGGCGGCCTTCCATCACCTGGATCACGCCGCGCTTCACCAGCTCGCTGGGCGTCATCCGGTCCACCCGGTCGCCCTTGAAGTGGATGTTGCCCTTGGTGACCTCGCCGCGCTCGGCGCGCAGCAGGTTGGAGATGGACTTCAGCGTGGTGGACTTGCCGGCGCCGTTCGCCCCCAGCAGGGCGACGATGCCGCCGCGCGGCACCTTCAGCGACACGCCCTTCAATACCAGGATGACATGGTCGTAGATGACCTCGACGTTGTTGATCTCCAGGTAAGGGGCGGCGGCATCGGTGCTCATGGGGGTGGCTCTCGGTGGAAGGTGGGAGAGGGTCGGGCAGCTGAGGCAGGGCGCGCGGCGGCGCGGCGAGGCGGGCGCCGGTCCGCCGCGCCGGCGGCTACGGCTCCTTGCTGCAGTCGCGCGGGGTGATGCCCTTCTCCTTGGCATAGGCGCCGGCGGAAGCCTCGATCAGCCCGCGCACCTGCGCGCGATCGGCCTCTATCCAGTCGGTCAGCGGCAGCCACTTGCTGCCGTCCCACTGCTGGAACTTCACCTTGCCGGCGCCCTCGTGGTCGGCGCAGCTCACCTTCAGCTCAGGCAGCAGGCCGGTGGCGCCCAGCCTGGCGAGGTGGTCGGCATCCAGGTTGAGGTGCTCGAAGCCCCAGCGCACCTGCTCGCCGGTCATCGGCTTGCCGGCGCCGAACTTCTGCTGGGCGGTGCGTATGGCCTCCACGGTGAGGATGCCGTGCACGATGCCGCGGTTGTAATACACGCTGCCGACGCGGTTCTTGTCCTCCATGTTGCCCTTGTTCCTGGCATACACATGCTTCTGCACCTCCTGGATCACCGGGAAGCCGGTGCCCACGCCGGAGAGGTTGGCGGAGATGTAGCCCTTGGCGGCGTCGCCGGCGGGGATGGTGTCCTCCTCCGAGCCGGACCACCAGCCGCCGACAATGCGGTCGCGCGGATAGCCGCTGCGCGCCGCCGCCCGCAGCGCGGTCGGGTTCATCACCCCCCAGCCCCACAGGATCACGTAGTCCGGCTTCTCCTGGCGGATCTGCAGCCACTGCGCCTGCTGCTCGTTGCCCGGATGGGCGACCGGGATCTGCTTCAGCGTGAAACCGTATTTCTGCGCCGACTGCTCCATCAGCGGAATGCCTTCCTTGCCGAAGGCGGAGTCGTGATAGAGATAGACGATCTTCTTGCCCTTCAGCTGTTCCAGCCCGCCCACCTTGTCGCCGATGAACTTCACCATGCCGGAGGCCTGCGACCAGTAGGTCGAGATCATCGGGAACACCCAGGGGAAGACGCGGCCGTCGGCCGCATCGGTGCGGCCGTAACCTATGGTCACCATCGGGATCTTGTCCTGCGCCACCTTCTCCAGCACCGAGTAGGTGATGCCGGTGGAAAGCGGCTGGAAGGTGGTATTGCCGGTCGGCCCCTTGCCTTTCAGGCGCTCGTAGCACTCCACGCCGCGGGCGTTGTTGTACTCGGTCTCGCACTCTTCCCAGGTGAGTTTGACGCCGTTGATGCCGCCATCGCGCTCGTTGATCAGCGTCATGTAGTCGATCCATCCGCCGTAGATGCCGGAACCGCCGGCGGCATAGGGGCCGACGCGGTAACTCGGCAGGCCGATGAACTGCTCCTGGGCCAGCGCCGGCAGCGCGATCAGCAAACCGGCGGCCAGCGCCGCCAGCGGTGCGCCCCGGCGGGCGCGGTGCATCTTCTCCATGCTTGTCTCCTCTTTATCGGTATGGACTACATGCCACCGGCGGGCCGGCGTCGCGCGCCGGCCGCGGATTCAATGGGGGAAGGGCCACAGCCGCAGCTTCTCCTTGCCGATCTGCCACAGCCGGGCGAGGCCGTGCGGCTCCACGATCAGGAAGAAGACGATCAGCCCGCCGAACACGATCAATTGCAGGTTGGACGAGAAGCTGGACGACAGCAGGCCGCCGAAGAGCTGCGGGATCACGTTGTCCAGGAAGATGGGCAGCAGCACGATGAAGGCGGCACCGAGGAAGGCACCGAGGATGGAGCCGACGCCGCCGATGATGATCATGAACAGGATCTTGAACGACAGATCCAGGTTGAAGCCCTCCGGCTCCACCGTGCCCAGGTAGGTGTAGGCATAGAGCGCGCCGGCCACGCCGCAGTAGAAAGAGGACACGGCGAAGGCGCTCAGCTTGGCGTGCAGCGGCCGTATGCCTATCACCTCCGCGGCCACGTCCATGTCGCGCACCGCCATCCAGGCGCGGCCGGTGGAGCTGCGCACCATGTTCTTCGCCAGCAGCGCCAGCAGCGCCACCACCGACAGCGTCAGCAGGTATTTGCTCGCCGGCGTGTCGAAGGCGTAGCCGAGGATGACCACCGCCTGGGTGCTGATGACGCCGGAGGCGGAATGGTTGGAGAACCAGGGAAACTTGGTCAGCGCCCAGATGATGAAGAACTGCGCCGCCAGCGTCGCCACCGCCAGGTAGAAGCCCTTGATGCGCAGGCTGGGCAGGCCGAAGGCCACGCCCACCGCCGCCGCGCACAGCCCGCCCAGCACCAGCGCCAGCAGGAAGGGCATGCCCGGCACCCGCAGCATGAAGTTGTAGGCGGCGAAGGCGCCCACCGCCATGAAGGCCGCCGAACCCAGCGACAGCTGGCCGGCATAGCCGGTGAGGATGTTCAACCCCAGCGCCGCCAGCGAGAAGATCAGCACCGGAATCAGGATGGCCTGCAGCCAGTACTGGTTGGCCAGCGCCGGCACCAGCAGGAAGAAGAAGGCGAGCACCAGGGCGAAGCCGACGCGATCCTGCCGGATGGGGAAGATCTGCTGGTCCGCCTGGTAACTGGCCTTGAACTGGCCCGCTTCACGGTAAAGCATGGTCTTGCGCTCCCTGGGCGGCTGCAGGCGCCCCTTGTCTGTTGGTGCTGCCCCGTTCCCCTCTGCCGACTACACCCGGTCGATGTGCTTCTCGCCGAACAGCCCCTCCGGCCGCAGCAGCAGGAAGGCCAGCGCCAGCACGTAGGGAAACCAGGATTCGATGCCGCCGCCCACCATAGGCCCGATGTAGACCTCCGCCAGCTTCTCCGAGGCACCGACGATGAGGCCGCCGACGATGGCACCCGGCACCGAGGTGAAGCCGCCCAGTATCAGCACCGGCAGCGCCTTCAGCGCGGTATAGGTGAGGGCGAACTGCACGCCGTTGCGCGCGCCCCAGATCAGCCCGGCGACCAGGGCGACGAAGCCGGCCACCGCCCACACGATGGCCCAGATGCGCTGCAGCGGAATGCCGATGGAAAGCGCCGCCTGGTGGTCGTCCGCCACCGCGCGCAGGGCGCGGCCGGTGCGGGTGTACTGGAAGAACAGCGCCAGCGACAGCACCAGCGCGCCGGCCATCGCCGCGGCGAAGACGTCGAAGCGCGACACCAGCAGACCGGCGCTGTCCATCACCCATTCCACCGGCTCGTCGGCGATGCCCAGGTCCAGCCCGCGCACGTTGGCGCCCCAGATGCCCTGGGCGATACCTTCCACCAGGTAGGTGAGGCCTATGGTGGCCATGAACAGGGTGATGGGCGGCTGGTTCACCAGCGGCCGCAGCACGATGCGCTCGGTGAGGATGCCCAGCACCACCATCGCCCCCAGCGTCAGCATGAAGGCCAACCAGAACGCCGGCGCCGCCGGCAGCCCCCAGCGCTGCAGCACTTCCTGGAAGCCGACGAAAGTCAGCGCGGCGAAGAACACCATCGCCCCCTGGGCGAAGTTGAACACGCCGGAAGCCTTGTAGATGAGCACGAAGCCCAGCGCCACCAGCGCATACAGCACCCCGGAAAGCAGTCCGCCGATCAGCACTTCGAAGAAGAACTGCATGTTGCTTTTCTCCTGTGTGGGCACGAGCCCTGGGAGCGTGGCTGTGGTGGTCGGCTGGCAGGCCGATGCGCGAAGCCCCTGATGGCTCACCTGCGATCGGCTTTGGCCCCACCCGCCGGAGATTCACCAGCCATCACTTACCGCGCGCCGCTCGCCCCGAGTCTGTCGAGGGGCTTTCCTCGCAACGCCCCTCCCCATCCGCCCGGTTTTTCTCCCCTCTCCCTCGCGGGAGGGGCCGGGGGGAGAGGGAGCGCGGCGCTCAAGCAAACGCTTGCTCCCTGGCGGGCGCTCCCCCTCTCCCCAATCCTCCCCCGCGAGGGGGGAGGGGGCAAAACCGAACGCCGGCTCTGCGGCTGGCCCCCTTCCTTAACCGCCCCTCGGTACGCCCCCTACCCTCGCAACGCCCTCGATCCGTCGAGCGACCAACACTCATCCTTCAATGCGCACCACCCCATGACTCAACCCTGAAGCCCGACTCCCTCAATGCGCCGCCCCCAGATACGCCGCGATCACCTCCGGATTGCGCTTCACCTCGTCCGGCGGGCCGTCGCCGATCTTGCGGCCGTAGTCCAGCACCACCACCCGGTCCGAGATGTCCATGACCACGCCCATGTCATGCTCGATGAGCACGATGGTGGTACCGAACTGGTCGTTCACATCGAGGATGAAGCGGCACATGTCCTGCTTCTCTTCCACGTTCATGCCCGCCATCGGCTCGTCCAGCAGCAGCAGCGAGGGCTCGGCGGCCAGCGCCCGGCCCAGCTCCACCCGCTTCTGCAGGCCGTATGGCAGGCGGCCCACCGGGGTCTTGCGTATGCCCTGGATCTCGAGGAAATCGATGATCTCCTCCACCTTCAGACGGTGGGCGATCTCCTCCCGCTGCGCCGGGCCCCAGTACAGGGCGTGCCGCAGCAGGCCGCAGCGCATCTTGAGGTTGCGGCCGGTCATGATGTTGTCCAGCACGCTCATGCCCTTGAACAGGGCGATGTTCTGGAAGGTGCGGGCGATGCCCTGGGCGGCGGCGCGATGCGGCTCCATGCGCCGGCGTTCCTCGCCGCGGAACAGGATGCGGCCCTGCTGCGGGTGATAGACGCCGTTGATGACGTTGAGCATGGAGCTCTTGCCCGCGCCGTTGGGGCCGATGATGGAGCGGATCTCGTGCTCGCGGACGTCGAAGCTGATGTCGGTGAGCGCCTTCACCCCGCCGAAGGACAGCGAGATGCGCTGCAGGTCGAGCACCACGCCGCCGATGCGGCCCGCATGGCCGGCCGGCGGTGCCTGCTCGTGCACCGCGCTGGCGATGTCGTTCATCCTCATGGGCTCCTTCTCCATTCCGTGGGCGGCCACCGCGGTTTCCGGCGCGACCCTTCAGTTCGTTCCCGGCACGTCCCTGTTGCGGCGCTCCGCGGTTCAGGCCGCCTGCCGCAACCCGCTGCCGGCGGCGACGGTGTCCGCTTCCTCTATGCGCAGCTCGGCGGCGATGCTGCCGAGACGGCCGTCCTCGTACTGCACCTGGGTCTCGATGTACTGGCTGGCCTTGCCCTCGTAGAGCGCGGCGATCAGCACCGCGTACTTCTCGGCGATGAAGTTGCGCCTGACTTTGCGCGTGCGGGTGAGCTCGCCGTCGTCGGCATCCAGCTCCTTGTGCAGCACCAGGAAGCGGCGCACCTGGGCGCCGGCCATGCGGGCGTCGGCGGCGAGGTCGGCATTCACCTGCTCCACGCAGTCGCGGATCAGCGCATACACCTCCGGCCGCGCGGCGAGGTCGGTATAGCCGGCGTAGGCCATGCCGCGGCGCTCCGCCCAGTTGCCCACCGCCTCCAGGTCGATGTTGATGAAGGCAGCAACGAAGTCGCGCTGGTTGCCGAAGCTCACCGCCTCCTTGATGTAGGGGAAGAACTTGAGCTTGTTCTCGACGTAGTTGGGCGCGAACAGCGCGCCGCTGGCCAGGCGGCCGACGTCCTTGGCGCGGTCGATGATCTTGAGGTGGCCGTCGTCGTCGAAGAAGCCGGCGTCGCCGGTCTGGAAGTAGCCCTCGGCGTCCAGCGCCTCGGCGGTGGCTTCCGCCCGCTTGTAATAGGCCTTCAGCAGCATGGGGCCGCGCACCAGGATCTCGCCGTTGTCGGCCAGCTTCACCTCCACCGCCGGCGCTGGCTTGCCCACCGAGTCCAGCTTGATCTCGCCGTCCGGCTGCAGGCAGACGTAGGCGCAGGTCTCGGTCTGGCCGTAGAGCTGCTTCAGGTTCACGCCGAGGGAGCGGTAGAAGCGGAACAGGTCCGGGCCGATGGCGGCGCCGGCGGTGTAGGCGACGCGGATGCGGCTCATGCCCAGCACGTTCTTCAGCGGGCCATAGATCAGCAGCCGCCCCAGCGCGTAGTGCAGCCGCGCCGCCAGCCCCACCGGCCTGCCGTCCAGCAGGTCTGCGCCGTGGCGGCGGGCGACCGCCATGAAGTGGTGGAACAGCCAGCGCTTGGGCCGGGCGGCGTCCTCCATGCGGATCATCACCTGGGTCAGCAGGTTCTCGAACACCCGCGGCGGCGCGAAGTAGTAGGTGGGGCCGATCTCGCGCATGTCGGTCATCACCGTCTCCGCCGATTCCGGGCAGTTGATGGTGAAGCCGGCGACCATGGCCTGGGCGAAGGAAAACAGGTGGTCGCCCACCCAGGCCATTGGCAGGTAGGAGAGGATGTCCTCGTCCTCGCCCAGCCGGTCGAAGCCGGTGCCGCCGCGCGCCGCGGCGATGAAGGCGCCGTGCGTCTGGCATACGCCCTTGGGTTTGCCGGTGGTGCCTGAGGTATAGAGCATCACCGACACGTCGTCGGCCGCGCCCTTGTCGATCTCGCCGTCGATGAAGGCCGGCTGACCGGCATCGCGGGCGGCGCCGCGCGCCTGCACCGCATCCAGCGCCAGCAGCTGCGCGTCGGCGTAGTGGCGCAGGCCGCGCGGGTCGTCGTAGAGCACATGTTCGAGGAAGGGCACCTCGGCGGCAATCTCCAGCAGTTTGTCCACCTGCTCCTGGTCTTCCACCACCGCGAAGCGGATCTCGGCGTCCTGCAGCACGTAGATCATCTCCTGCGCCACCGCGTCCTGGTACAGCATCACCGGGATGCCGCCCAGGCACTGGCAGGCGGCCACCGCCCAGTACAGCCGCGGCCGGTTGTCGCCTATCACCGCCAGCCGGTCGCCGCGGCGGAAGCCCAGCGCCGCCAGCCCGCTGGCGATGGCGCGGACGTTTTTCGCCACCTCGGCCCAGCTGTAGGTCTGCCAGATACCGTATTCCTTCTCCCGCATCGCCGGCCGCGCCGGGCGGACCCGGGCGTGGTGCATCAACAGGCGGGGAAAGGTATCCAGGGTGGCAGCAAGCGCGGCGTGCCCGTGGGATGCGGACATCTCCGTTCTCCTTTGGTGTGGCCCTGCTCGTCTCCAGCCCGCTCGCGGTCGGGCTTGTTCGTCCGCCGCGGCAGTGCGGGCGTCTTTTGATTGTCCTTACTGTGACAGCACTTTTTTGCGCAACTGTTTGTGGAATGTAGGGAATTGTTCCCGATGCACAGCCCATGCCATTGAAATCAAAAACGGCGCCGTAGCGCCGTCTTTGCTGGAAGCGTTCTCCAAGCCTCACATATTCCGCCGGTATTGTCCGCCGACCTCGTACAGCGCCTGGGTGATCTGGCCCAGCGAGCAGTGGCGCACCGCTTCCACCAGCACCTCGAACACGTTGCCATCGGCGATCACCGTATCGCGCAGCCGTGCCAGCCACAGCGGCGCCTCCTCGCGATGGGCGGCGTGGAAGGCGGCGAGGCGGGCGAGCTGGCTGCGCTTTTCTTCCTCGGTGGAGCGGGCGAGGACGACTTCCTGCGCCGCCTTCGGATGCGGGTTGAGGAAGGTGTTCACGCCGATGATGGGGTGGCTGCCATCGTGCTTGCGGTGCTCGTAGAGCAGGGATTCCTCCTGGATGCGGCCGCGCTGGTAGCCGCTTTCCATCGCGCCGAGCACGCCGCCGCGGCTGGCGATGGCCTCGAACTCCTTCAGCACCGCTTCCTCCACCAGGTCGGTCAGCGCATCGATGACGAAGCTGCCCTGGCTGGGGTTCTCGTTCTTCGCCAGCCCCCACTCGCGGTTGATGATGAGCTGTATCGCCATCGCCCGCCGCACGCTCTCCTCGGTGGGCGTGGTGATGGCTTCGTCATAGGCATTGGTGTGCAGGCTGTTGCAGTTGTCGTAGATGGCGATGAGCGCCTGCAGCGTGGTGCGGATGTCGTTGAAGTCCATCTCCTGCGCGTGCAGCGAGCGGCCTGAGGTCTGCACGTGGTACTTCAGCTTCTGGCTGCGCTCGTTGGCGCCGTACCTGTCCCGCATCGCCACCGCCCAGATGCGGCGGGCGACGCGGCCGATCACGGTGTATTCCGGGTCCATGCCGTTGCTGAAGAAGAAGCTGAGGTTGGGCGCGAAATCGTCGATGTGCATGCCGCGGGCAAGGTAGCTCTCGACGTAGGTGAAGCCGTTGGCGAGCGTGAAGGCGAGCTGGCTGATGGGGTTCGCGCCGGCCTCGGCGATGTGGTAGCCGGAGATGGAGACGGAGTAGAAGTTCTGCACCTTGTGGCGCACGAAGTACTCCTGGATGTCGCCCATCATCTTCAGCGCGAACTCGGTGGAGAAGATGCAGGTGTTCTGGCCCTGGTCTTCCTTGAGGATGTCGGCCTGCACCGTGCCGCGCACCGTGGCCAGGGTGCGTGCGCGCAGCGCGGCGAGCTCGCCGGCATCCGGCGCGCGGCCATGCGCGGCCTCGAAGGCGGCGAACTGCTGGTCGATGGCGGTGTTGAAGAAGAAGGCGAGGATGACCGGCGCCGGGCCGTTGATGGTCATCGACACCGAGGTGCTGGGCGCGCACAGGTCGAAGCCTTCGTAGAGCACCTTCATGTCGTCCAGCGTGGCGATGGAGACGCCGGAGTTGCCGACCTTGCCGTAGATGTCCGGCCGCAGGTCGGGGTCGCAGCCGTACAGCGTCACCGAGTCGAAGGCGGTGCTGAGGCGGTGCGCCGGCATGCCCTCGGACAAGGCGTGGAAGCGGCGGTTGGTGCGGAAGGGGTCGCCCTCGCCGGCGAACATCCGCGTCGGGTCCTCGCCCTCGCGCTTGAAGGGGAAGACGCCGGCGGTGTACGGAAAGGCGCCGGGCAGGTTCTCCTTCATCAGGAAGCGCAGCAGCTCGCCCTCGTCCTCGAAGGCGGGCAGCGCGACCTTGCGGATGCGGTTGCCGGACAGGGATTCGGTGTAGAGCCGGGTGCGGCTCTCCTTGTCGCGTACCTTGACCACGTAGTCGTCCGCCTCGTAGCGGCGGCGGGTTTCCGCCCAGCCGTCGAGCAGGGCGCGCGCCTGCGGCAGCAGCGCCTGGTCCTTGGCGGCATGCAGGGCGATAACGTCGTCCGCCACCTTGCCGGCTTCCTCCAGCAGCTGCCCGCAGGTGCGCAGCGCCTGGCGCTCGCGGGCGATGCGGGCCTGCGCCGCCACCGTGCGGTGATAGCCGCGCAAGCTGTCGGCCACCTCGGCGAGGTAGCGGCTGCGCTCCGCCGGCACCACCGCGCGGCCGCGGGAAGAGGCTTTCACCGCCACCGCCGGCAGGCAGCCGGCGCCGGCCTCCAGCCCCTGCTCGCGCAGCCGCGGCAGCAGGGCATGGTAGAGCGCGGTGACGCCGTCATCGTTGAAACGGCTGGCCATGGTGCCGAACACCGGCATCTCCTCCGCCGGCTGGGCGAACAGCTCACGGTTGCGCTGGTACTGCTTGCGCACGTCGCGCAGGGCGTCTTCGGCGCCCTTGCGGTCGAACTTGTTGATGGCGATGAAATCGGCGAAGTCCAGCATGTCTATCTTCTCCAGCTGGCTGGCGGCGCCGAATTCGGGCGTCATCACATAGAGGGAGAGATCGACGAAGGGCACGATGGCGGCGTCGCCCTGGCCGATGCCTGAGGTTTCCACGATCACCAGGTCGAAGCCGGCCAGGCGGCAGGCGGCGATGACCTCGGGCAGCGCGGCGGAAACCTCGGAGCCGGTCTCCCGCGTCGCCAGCGAGCGCATGAAGATGTTGGGGTGGTCGATCGCGTTCATGCGGATGCGGTCGCCCAGCAGCGCGCCGCCGGTGCGCTTGCGCGAGGGGTCGATGGAGATCAGGGCGATGCGCAGGCCGTCCTGCTGGTCGAGGCGGAAGCGGCGCACCAGCTCGTCGGTGAGCGAGCTCTTGCCGGCGCCGCCGGTGCCGGTGATGCCCAGCGCCGGAATCCTCAGCCCGGCGGCGGCTTCGAGCAGCGCCCGGCGTGCCGCCTCGCTGCAGGCGCCGTTCTCCAGCGCGGTGATGAGGCGCGCCAGGTGGCGCAGGCGGGCGCTGCGGTCGCCGTCGGCGAGGCCGGCGAGGATGGCCGCCGGCGCGCTGGGGGCAGCGCCGCCGAGATCGAAATCGCAGCGCTCCACCAGGTCGTTGATCATGCCCTGCAGGCCAAGGCTGGCGCCGTCCTCCGGCGAGTAGATGCGGGTGACGCCGTAGTCGTGCAGCTCGCGGATCTCCGCCGGCACGATGACGCCGCCGCCGCCGCCGAACACCTTGATGTCGCCGGCACCCTGCTCACGCAGCAGGTCCAGCATGTACTTGAAGAACTCGACGTGGCCACCCTGGTAGCTGGTGATGGCGATGCCCTGCACGTCCTCCTGCAGCGCGGCGGCGACGATCTCGCCCACCGCGCGGTTGTGGCCGAGATGGATCACCTCGGCGCCGGTGGCCTGCAGGATGCGGCGCATGATGTTGATGGAGGCATCGTGGCCGTCGAACAGCGCCGCCGCGGTGACGAAACGCACCTTGTTGGCGGGACGATAGGGTGTGAGCTTGCGGGCAACGCTGAGGTCGGTCATGTCTCCTGCTCCCTCTCCGGGTTTCTTCCTCCATGCTAGGAGTGGCCCGGCGGGATTGCCATTGCCGGCGCGGACGGGAGTCGTGCAAATTCCGCCAGGCACTGCGCCGCGCTACGGCGACGCTCTTTTCCCATTACTGCAATAGCTTGTTCAAGGCATGGAAAGCCCGTCCGGGCGGAATTGCACAAACCGCCAGTTGTTCCCGCCCCCGGCCCGGGCGCAGAATTCCCC
>Ga0209699_100678_pt1 | contig 13753 bp, 16 predicted proteins | sample SynthPrep_1_END__FD_187204 | JGI IMG/M metagenome (GOLD analysis project Ga0209699, IMG submission 187204) | Synthetic microbial communities from Ohio, USA - SynthPrep_1_END_DS7_MetaG (SPAdes) (version 2) | ecosystem: Engineered > Bioreactor > Aerobic > Activated sludge | place: USA: Ohio...
CCGGCCGGGTACCCGCATCGACCTTTCGCTTGCGGCCAACGGAAACAGACTGGTCGCGACCGTCCGTGACACGGGCCCGGGTATTCCGGAAGCCGAGCGCGACAAGGTCTTCCGCCGCCTCTACCGGCTCGACAAGAGCCGCTCGACACCCGGAAGCGGCCTCGGCCTCAGTCTCGTCCGCGCCATCGCCGACCTGCATGGCGTAGATATTACGCTGGCCGACAACCAGCCGGGACTGGTGGTCTCGCTTTCGATGGCGCGTGCAAATTCCAAGATCTAGCAAAAGCTACCTTCGAGGGCAGCTTTTCCGTTGTGGGAAGGTCAATGTCTAGCGGTTCGGGGGCGGGTGGCTGACGCAAATGCTGTTTTCAGGATGCGCTGCTCGACTAGCTGGCAAATCCGCCCTTCAGGTCCGCAGTCTTGTCCTGAGGTGTCCGCCTTGAAAATCGCCGCCAGTGACGACGGCCTGTAGCTAATTTTCCCAATTTAAAGAACAGGCGACAAAGGCGAGAAAATTTGATAGATTTAAAACAACCGGTTGCGGTTTGACGCATAGGTAAAAAGTCACCGCACGTCCTTACACCGCCAGCCGGATCATGGCGCAGGAGGAGAGATGCTATGACGGCATTCCATGTCATGGCCGGCGCGAGCGGCGGATTTGCACGCCCGGAAGTCCGGAAGATAGGTATTGCGGATCTTGTTGATGCTCTGAGGTTGGGGCTGGCGGATTTTCGGGAGAAACCGTCGCACTATGTCTTCATCTGTCTCATGTATCCGATAGCGGGTGTTTTTCTCGTCATGTGGAGTTCCGGCGCCAATCTATTGCCGCTGATTTATCCCTTGATGTCGGGCTTTGCGCTGATCGGCCCCATTGCGGCCATCGGTCTATATGAAATCAGTCGACGCCGCGAGCAGGGGCTGGATAGCTCCTGGCGTCACGCACTGGAGGTTCGCCACTCTCCGGCGCTGCCGTCGATCCTCGCGGTCGGCTTTATGCTGTTTGCTCTTTTCATCGTCTGGCTGATTGTTGCGCAGCATATCTATACCACGACTTTCGAAGCGGTCGGTCCGGTCTCTTTCTCAACATTTCTGTCAGATGTTCTGACGACCTCGCAGGGCCTTTCCCTTATAATCTGGGGCAATCTGGCCGGTTTCGTTTTTGCGGTCATTGTGCTGGCGACAACTGTTGTGGCGTTTCCGCTGATGCTGGATCGGGATGTGGGTGCTGTCGCGGCCGTGGATGCGAGCATCCGCGCCACGCTTGCCAATCCGGTGCCGGTTGCACTTTGGGGCTTGATTGTCGCGGCGCTGCTCGTCGTCGGGACGATCCCGGTTTTCATCGGCCTTGCTGTGGTCATGCCTGTCCTCGGGCATTCGACCTGGCATCTGTATCGAAAACTGATCGTTCCCGTTTATCCAAATCGCATGCCCTGAATTCATAAAGGAAATCCAGCTTAAGATCATCCGTCCCGCCGTTGCGGCCCGCCTTGCGCGGGCAGTCTCGGCCGGGATGGCGATGGAGCGCGTGAGGATGTCATGTTGTATCGTTTTCCTGCCATCTGTCTGCTTTTCGCCATTACCCTTCCGCTTGAGGCGCACGCCCAGGAGGGTGACCCTGCTGCAGGCGCCACGGTCTTCAAAAAATGCGGCATTTGTCATGTCGCCGAAACGGACCAGAACAAGGTCGGCCCCTCGCTGAACGGCCTGTTTGGCAGAACCGCCGGCACGCATCCGAATTTCGCCTATTCCCAGGCAATGCAGGATGCCGGCAAGGCCGGGCTGGTGTGGAGCGAGACGTCGCTTCGCGACTATCTGCACGACCCCAAGGCGAAGGTGAAGGGCACGAAAATGGCGTTTGCCGGACTGAAGGACGACACCGATATCACCAATCTGATCGCCTATCTGAAGCAATATTCCAAGTAGCGTGATGACGCGCGGAAGAGCCGGGGCGGATCGGGAGAATTGGGCCGATTGAGGGGCGAGCCGCTGTTGGCGCCGCAATTGCTCGCCATACCTGTTCATGAGATAATGCTAATACGTTTCGCGACAGGATTGTAGAAATTGTCGCGGCCGTGTCAGGGGAGGAGACGATGGCTGTCGTTGTGGTTCTCGTTCTGCTGGTAGTGGGGTCAATCGCTTTCCACCTGCTGAGCCCTTGGTGGTGGACGCCGATTGCCTCGAACTGGAGCTACATCGACAATACCATCATCATCACCTTCTGGATCACCGGCTTTGTTTTCTCGGCCGTCGTGTTGTTTGTCGCCTATTGCGTGTTCCGCTTCAGGCACCGCCCCGGAAACCGGGCGGCGTACCAGCCCGAAAACAAGCGTCTGGAATGGTGGCTGGCGGGTGGAACCGGGATCGGGGTGGCCGCGATGCTGCTGCCGGGCCTTTTCGTGTGGAAACAGTTCGTCACGGTGCCGGACGGCGCCAGCGAGGTGGAGATCGTCGGTCAGCAATGGCAATGGAGTTTCCGGTTGCCGGGAGCGGATGGACGGCTCGGACGGGCGGACACGCGCGCCATTACGTCGGACAATCCGCTTGGTTTGAACCGGAACGACCCGGCCGGAATGGACGACGTCATCGTTGAAGGCGGCGAGTTGCATCTGCCCGCCGGCAGGCCGGTGAAAATGCTGCTGCGCGCGATTGACGTGGTGCATGATTTCTACGTGCCGGAGTTCCGGGCCAAGATGGACATGATCCCCGGTTCGGTCACCTATTACTGGTTCACCCCGATACGGACGGGAACCTTTGAGGTTCTCTGCGCGGAACTGTGCGGCGTCGGCCACCCACAGATGCGCGGCACCGTCGTCGTTGATACCGAGGCTGACTATCAGGCCTGGCTGCAACAGCAGCCGACATTCGCGAAATCGCTGGCATTGGCGGAAAAGTCGGCGGCCCGATGAGCGCCATGTGTCGTTGAAGGGAAAGCAGCATCAGGGGAAGAGGGAGGATGGAATATGGTCGAGATTGGGTCCGGCGCCGGGCAGGTCATCCAGCCCGCTGAAGTTGATGATGTCGAGCTTTATCATCCGAAAAGCTGGTGGACGAAATATGTCTTCAGCCAGGATGCCAAGATCATCGCCATTCAGTACTTCCTGACTGCGACGGCAATCGGCATGGTGGCATTGGTTTTGTCCTGGCTGATGCGACTGCAACTCGGTTTTCCCGGCTATTTCTCCTTCATCGATGCGGAACATTATTATCAGTTCATCACCATGCACGGCATGATCATGGTGATCTATCTGCTCACCGCGCTGTTTCTCGGTGGTTTCGGCAATTATCTGATCCCCTTGATGCTCGGCGCGCGAGACATGGTCTTCCCCTATGCGAACATGCTGAGCTACTGGCTTTATCTGCTCGCCGTCCTCGTGCTGGTCGCCGGTTTTTTCGCGCCCGGCGGGCCAACGGGTGCAGGCTGGACGCTTTATCCGCCGCAGTCCCTGCTTTCGGGAACGCCTGGCGGGCGCGACTGGGGCATCATCCTGATGCTCTCGTCGCTCATCCTTTTCATCATCGGCTTCACGCTTGGCGGGCTGAACTACGTCGTCACGGTGCTGCAGGGGCGCACGCGCGGCATGACGCTGATGCGAATGCCCCTGACGATATGGGGCATATTCACCGCGACCGTCATGGCGCTGCTCGCCTTCCCGGCACTTTTCGTCGCCGCTGTCATGATGTTGTTCGACCGATTGCTCGGCACGAGCTTCTTCATGCCTTCCATTGTGGAGATGGGTGAGCAATTGAAGCAGGGGGGCGGCAGTCCGATCCTGTTCCAGCATCTGTTCTGGTTCTTCGGTCATCCGGAAGTCTATATCGTCGCGCTTCCGGCCTTCGGCATCGTTTCTGATCTCATCAGCACCCATGCGCGCAAGAACATCTTCGGTTACCGGATGATGGTCTGGGCAATCGTCATCATCGCGGCGCTGAGCTTCGTCGTCTGGGCGCATCATATGTATGTCAGCGGCATGAATCCGAACTTCGGGTTCTTTTTCGCCACGACGACGCTGATTATCGCCGTGCCGACGGCGATCAAGGTCTATAATTGGGTGCTGACGCTCTGGCGCGGCGATATCCATCTGAATTTGCCGATGCTGTTTGCGCTCGCTTTCATCGTCACATTCGTCAACGGCGGATTGACCGGCCTCTTCCTCGGCAATGTCGTCGTCGATGTGCCGCTTTCGGATACCATGTTCGTCGTTGCCCATTTCCATATGGTGATGGGGGTTGCGCCGATCATGGTGATCTTCGGCGCGATCCACCACTGGTATCCGAAAGTCACCGGCCGCATGCTGAATGCGACTATGGGGCATATCCATTTCTGGATCACCTTTATCGGCGCCTATGCCATCTTCTTCCCCATGCATTATCTCGGCCTGATCGGTGTGCCGCGCCGTTATTACGAACTGGGTGAAACCGCTTTCATTCCACCTTCGGCGCATACGCTGAACATGTTCATCTCCGTCGCAGCACTTGTCGTCGGCGCTGCCCAGCTTCTGTTCCTGTTCAATCTCGCCTGGAGCCTGCGCTGGGGCAAGCAGGCCGGCGGCAATCCATGGCGGGCGACAACACTGGAGTGGCAGACCCCGCAAACGCCGCCGGTTCATGGAAACTGGGGCAGAGAATTGCCGGTCGTCTATCGCTGGCCATATGACTACAGCGTTCCCGGCGCGGCTGAGGACTTCCTGCCGCAAAACCAGCCGGCTGCGGCCGGGCCTTCCGAGAGGGCGTTGTCATGAGCGCCATTCTCATTTTCCTGGCCGGGATCGGCGGCATCATCGGCTGGTGGATGGCAAGGCAGAGACTGGCCTCCAAGCCTTGGCTGGAGGTAGGTCTGGCAGGCGATGCGCCGCAGATGCGCGGATCGTCGGAGACAAAAGCGAAACTCGGGCTCGGCATCTTCCTTGCCGTCGTCGGCGCGCTGTTCGCGCTGCTCATCAGCGCCTATCTCTGGCGCATGGGCGGTGCCGACTGGTGGGGTATCCCGATCCCCCGGTTGCTGTGGGTGAATACTGTGGCCCTTGCCACCAGCAGCGTAGCGCTGCAATGGGCGAAAACCGAAGCCCGCCTGGATCGCCGCGAAATGCTGGACGTAGCTCTTGCCGTGGCGTTTGTTGCGGCTGTTCTCTTTGTTGTCGGGCAGGTTCTGGCATGGCGGCAACTGGCGTCCGCGGGTTATGTGCTGGCGGATAACCCATCGAACAGCTTCTTCTACATGATCACCGGATTGCATGGCCTGCACATATTGGGCGGGCTTTTCGTGCTCGGGCGCACGGCAATCCGCGCCGGGATCGGCCCTGCGGCGAGAGTTCGCCTGAGCGTGGAGCTTTGCACCATCTACTGGCATTTCATGTTCGTCGTCTGGCTGATCCTTTTTGCAATTTTCGCCGGCTGGGCGAACAGTTTTGTCGATCTCTGCCGTCAATTGATCACCTGAGGAGTGCCGATCATGGCCGCATCCATGGAAAGACCTTTAAACGATCCACATCTGCCGCCAACGGGACTACGCGGCGTTGCCGCCGATCTGTCATCGGACCAGCGGGCGTTCAAGAACGTCTCCTGGGGCAAGGCGATGATGTGGCTCTTCATTCTGAGCGACACCTTCATTTTCGGCTGCTTTCTCCTGGCCTATATGACGGCGAGGATGTCGACCACTGTCGGCTGGCCCAATCCGAGCGAGGTTTTCGCTCTGACGATCGGTGGCAAGGATATTCCGCTGATCCTGATCGCCATCATGACCTTCGTCCTTATCAGCAGCAGCGGAACGATGGCCATGGCCGTCAATTTCGGATACCGCCGCGATCGGCGTAAAACCGCCGCGCTGATGGTGGTAACGGCCGCTCTCGGCGCGACGTTCGTCGGAATGCAGGTATTCGAATGGACGAAACTGATCGGGGAAGGCGTTCGCCCCTGGGAGAACCCCTTCGGTGCTGCGCAATTCGGTTCGTCTTTCTTCATGATCACGGGCTTTCACGGCACCCATGTCTCGATCGGGGTGGTGTTCCTTCTGATCATGGCGCGCAAGGTCTGGCGGGGAGATTTCGATCAGGAAAGACGGGGATTTTTCACCAGCCGGAAAGGCAACTACGAGATCGTCGAAATAATGGGGCTTTACTGGCACTTCGTCGATCTGGTGTGGGTATTCATCTTTGCATTCTTCTATCTGTGGTGAGTGAGGATGACATCATGGCGCAGCAACAGTCACAACAGGGACAGCAGCATCCGATAAGACTTTACATGGTGGTCTGGGGACTGCTTTTCGTCCTCAGTGCCTGCTCCTATCTCGTCGATTATCTCGGCATACAGAGCTATCCCAGATGGTCTCTGATCATCGCTTTTATGCTCCTGAAGGCGGGGCTGATCATTGCGATTTTCATGCACATGGCCTGGGAACGGCTGATCTTGATCTACGCCATCCTTCTTCCCCCCGTGCTCGTGCTGGTTTTCACAGCTTTGATGGCGTCGGAATCCAATTACACGCTCCTTGCGCGAGAGACTTTTCTCGGAGGCGGGTCATAGGGCACTGGCAGGTGCAAATATCAATCACAGACGCTTAACTGCCATCTATTTTCGAGTGGAGGATGCTCCCCTCTCGTTATCTGCGGGTGCCAGATAAGGGATCATGCGCCGAAGGGTCGGGTCTCTTCGGATGAAATGGTGCCACAATGCCGCTATCACATGAAAAAAGACGATAATTGCTGCGAGATAGGCCAGAGTAGCGTGAACCTCCGTCCAGAAGGCTTCGGCCTGGTCCGAGATCGCCATGGGCAGCGCTGGCACGACGATGAGATCGAAGACATAGCTGGGGATCTGCAGAGGAGATGTCGACGCGACTGCCCAACCGGCAAGCGGAACGGCAAGGGTAAGAAACAGCAGCGCAGCATGAGCGACCCGCGCGGCCAGCCGGGAAACGAGACCTTCGCCCTCAAATGCCCTCGGCCTCCTGCTGAAAAGCGACCATAGCAAACGGGGCACGGCCAAGGTCAGCACCAGAAACCCTATCGATTTGTGATATTGAAAAAGGTCGAACTGGAGCACCGGGTCGATGTTGTCGCGGCTCATCCAATATCCCAGCCCAAGCTGCGCGAGGAAAAGGACCGCGATCGCCCAGTGGAAAGCGATCGTCACCAGTCCAAAGGAAGCGGCCGTATTTCGCCACCTCCGTTCAGCCGCCGGTGCGCCATCGAAATGCTCCTGAAAATGTTGCATCGGTCAACTCAGCTGTTGATAGGTGTCTTTGGCGATGGCGTCCATGCGGTCGCCCGGCAGGTTGCCGACCAGAGCGCAGCGGATCGTTTCATCGTCCCAGGATACGGTTTCGAGCGAGCCGAAACTGGAGCGCCGCATGGCGGTGTCGCTCGAGTCAGTCGCGGCCACGATATAAAGAGTGAGGCGCTGTCCACTTTTGTCTTCGTACATCAGTTGAGCTGCGGCTCCTTGCGAGCTCGGAAGTATCCGTCCGCCGAGAAGGGACAGACCGTGGCGGGTGAGGTCCGGGATATTCAGTTTGCGGTCCAGCCGTTTCGACAGCCATTTTGGCAGACTGGAAGCGTTCTCGGCATCGGCGCGAAGCTCCACCGGATGGAGAATATCGCTCGCGAACAATTTATGTGCCTGCGTCGCATCCGCCACGATGGAATGGGCAGGCTCCGCGACCTGTGAGAGAAGCCCGCGCGCAAACCAGCCGCCCGTCAGTCCAACAGCCAGGATAAGGATGGAAGCCGCCGCCATGTTGCGCCAGTCGGCCCGCTTTGATCGCAAGCGCCGCTCCATCCGATAGACATCGAGGCGCGCGGGCAAGACATCGACATCAACAGGGTTATAGAGAGCTGCCAGCGTGGCATTTTGCTGCTGCCACATCTCGACCTTGCGTGCATCGACCGGATTGGAGGCAAGATGGGCACGAACGGCGTCACGCCGCTGCTCGTCCTCAAGCTGCCCGTCGACATAAGAGATCAGATCGGTTTCGGTTATCCGAGGCTGGCTGCCAGTCATTTTATCACCTTGAGATTTGGCTGGTCTTCCTGTGTCATTCGGGCCAAGGCTGTCCGGGCTCGCCCCAGACGGGACATCAGGGTACCCAGCGGAATTTCAAGAACCTTTGCCGCTTCCGCATAACTCAGACCCTCGATGACGACGAGGAGGAGTGCTTCGCGGTGTTCGCCGGACAGGTTTTCAATAGCGCGGGCCATTTCGGCAAGCGCTATCCGGCCTGTCTGCGCGGCCGGCACAAACAGCTGTTCCGCGACATCGTCAATCGGGATTTGCAGCGGCCGTCGATTTCGGCCGCGCAGATTGTTGCGGTAGACATTGACAAGCACCCGGTACAGCCATGGACGCAACGGACCCTGCGGCCGCCACAACGCCTTTTTACGGATAGCCCTTTCCAGACAGTCCTGAACGAGATCGTCAGCGGTGTCGCGATCGTGCGTGAGCGCGTTCGCATAACGTCGAAGCGCTGGTATGCAACTCGTCATCTCGTCCAGAAAATCCGGCATGAGTGCTATTCCTTGGCAACGTGCCAGACACCGCCGACACCATCGCCTGTGACGTCTCCGGGCTTCTTGTCCATCTGCCAGCGATAGAGCGGCTTTCCGTCATGCGACCATTGCATCGTCCCGTCCTTGCGGGCGATTGGTTTGTAGTCGCCATCCGCCTTATCGGTTTTCGATGCGGCGAGCGGCGGCCATTTCTTCGCACAGGCATCATAGCAGGCCGACGAACCATCGGCATCCTTGTCGAAGGTATAAAGGGTCATGCCTTTGGCGTCAGTCAGGATTGTGCCCTTGGCCGTTGCCGTTTCAACCACGGCGCCACCGGCGTAGGGTTCGGCAAGGGCAACGGTGGAGATGAGCGCCAGAGTGCCGACCAGAACGAAATGATCTACACGCATGAGATAGTCCTTTGAGAATAACGGATCGGACACCATGTCCGATACTGGACAAAACACCGGCCAGCGGCACTTAATCCCGGTCCCGCTGGTTTTTATCTGACGCCCTTCAAATCTATGTCGAACGCAACCGTATTCGAATAGAGCGGAACGCCGACACCCATTCCATAGGGCATCCGGGGGACATTGCCTGTGACATGGAAGATGACCGATCCCTTTTGCTGTTCGACGAATGTTGCGTGGAAGGTTTCGGATCTGGATACGCCTCTGGCCGTCAGAACACCCTCGACCACCGCGCTGCGCGGCCCGTCCTGGGTAACGCGGCTGGAGCGAAACACGATTTGCGGATAGGCGGCGATGTTGAAAACCGCGCTGGATCGCAGGAAATTTTCCACCCGTTCCTGTCCTGTCCGGACGCTGGAAGGGTTCAATTTGATTTCCACGAAGGATCTGGAAGGCTGGTCCGGGTCGATGTCGAAGCGGCCGGATATATCGGGAATTGTGCCGTTAATTCCCGGGCCGGCAACCTGCGCAATTGAAAACCATATGTGGGATGCGGGATCGATCCGATAATGTCCGGCAGCGGCGGAGAACGGACTGGCAGACACTGGCGTATAAGCAAGTGTCACAATCAGGAATATGATGGAGCAGGGGGATTTCACGGCGCTACCTCCTTATACGTACGTCGTCGTACCCAGGAGAACACCGCAGGAAACTATTTAATCCAGAATAGTTCTGGCAAACGACCAAAATCCCTACCCCATATGACATTCGTTAAGACGCGCTGGCATGCCAGTGGTCTAAACTCCGGGGCTCTCTGCCCGATAGTCTCCGATTGGAAAGATTGCCGCCAGCATCCGAGTTGCCTTATCCATCGATGTCATGCATGCAGGTGAGCGACCGCGCAGCTTTTCGTCCTGATTCATCCACGACAGGGGAAAGCCCGCATAAAAGGTGGATCACGAGGACATGTCGCTAAGCCTTCTCTTGGGTAATGCTTCGCTCAGAGCTGCGAGCTTCATCGTCACGATTTACGGTGATGTCGTCGAGCCGAGGGGCGGCGCGATCTGGGTCGGTAACCTGATCGAAACCTGCGCGGAAGTCGGCATCAGCGAGACTTTGGTGCGCACGGCAGTGTCAAGGCTGGTTTCCGCCGGTCAGTTGATCGGCGAGCGGCAGGGGCGTCGCAGCTATTACCGTCTTACCGAGGTAGCGCAGACTGATTTTGCGGCGGCCGCGCGTCTGCTTTTCGGCACTGCCGATCAGCCCGTCTGGCGTTTCGTGTACCTCGGGGGACCTGCCTTCGAGGCCGATGCGCGGGCTTTGGAACAGGCTGGATACACCAGGCTTGGTTCCCGCCTGTCAATTGGAGCACGGCCGCTTCCGCCCCTGTCCGCCGGAGCCGTCACCTTCAATGCCGAGGTTGCCGGTACCCCCTCAGGTCTCAAGGAACTGGCAAACGAGCACTGGAATTTAACGAGCTACGACACGGCTTATCGCGAATTCCTTGAACGGTACGGTAAATTTTCCGAGGCGCTGGAAGGGGGAGCGACACTCAGCCCGATAGAGCATCTGGCCGCCCGCCTTCTTCTTGTGCATGAATACCGGATGATTGTCCTGCACGACCCGCGGCTTCCGGCGACCGCGCTACCGGATGATTGGCCTCATGCCGAAGTACGGCGCCTTTTTGCCCGGCTCTATGTCCGCCTGTCAAAAAAGGCGGACGACTTCATTGCGCGGAGATTTTTGACGGAGGACGGCCCTCTGCCAGCCGAGACGGCTGCCACCAGGCATCGACTAGACGGTCTCCTCGCCATCATGTGAGTCCTGTTTTTTGCGAGCGCAAGCGTGCGAACAAAATCGCAGAATTTCTAATGTCACAAGAATCTGCAAAAATCGTATTGAACTGTGACATAAGGAATGGTATTAACTAACCGATCGGTCGGCTAATGGCCCGCCGGGCTGAGGAGGACGAGGAGGAATTCGTGCCTGAAGCATTTATCTGCGACGCTGTTCGCACTCCGATTGGACGATATGCGGGTCTGTTGGCCTCTGTGCGTGCCGACGATCTTGCCGCAGTTCCGCTCGCAGCACTGATGGCGCGTAATCCGCAGGTTGACTGGTCGAAGGTCGATGACCTGATTTATGGATGCGCCAATCAGGCCGGCGAAGACAATCGCAATGTTGCGCGCATGGCGGCCCTTCTATCGGGCATGCCTGTCTCCGTCCCCGGCACGACCGTAAACCGCCTCTGTGGTTCCGGCATGGATGCCGTTGGCATGGCCGCCCGGGCCATTCGTGCCGGTGACTGCGATTTCGTCATTGCCGGTGGCACCGAAAGCATGAGCCGCGCCCCATTTGTCATGCCCAAGGCGGAGAGCGCCTTTTCGCGGGCCAATGCCGTATACGACACGACAATCGGATGGCGCTTTATCAATCCGAAGATGAAAAAGGCTTTTGGCGTCGATTCCATGCCCGAAACGGCTGACAATGTCGCCGCCGATTACGGGGTTAGCCGCGAGGATCAGGATGCTTTTGCTGCGCGCAGCCAGGCGCGGTGGGCCGCAGCATACGAGGCCGGTGTCTTTGCCGATGAGATAGCCCCCGTTTCCGTACCGCAGAAGAAGGGCGATCCGATCATCGTTGATCGTGACGAGCATCCGCGACCCGGAACGACGGCCGAGCAGCTGGCCAAACTCAAGGGGGTCAACGGGCCGGATCTTTCGGTTACCGCCGGCAATGCTTCAGGTGTCAATGATGGCGCTGCCGCGCTGTTGATCGCGAGCGAGATGACAGCCAGGGCGCAGGGCCTGACGCCGAAGGCCCGCATCGTGGCCATGGCCGCCGCCGGCGTCGAGCCCCGCATTATGGGCATTGGCCCTGCGCCTGCCGCGCGCCGCGTGCTGGAACGTGCTAAACTGTCCATCGGCCAGATGGATGTCATCGAACTGAACGAGGCCTTTGCCTCGCAGGCGCTCGCCACGTTGCGTGACCTCGGTCTGCCCGACGATGCGGCGCATGTGAACCCGAATGGTGGCGCGATCGCCATGGGCCATCCGCTCGGCATGAGCGGCGCCCGTCTCGTCACCACCGCCGCCTACCAGCTTCATCGTCAGGGCGGCCGCTATGCGCTGTGTACGATGTGCATCGGTGTCGGCCAGGGCATCGCACTCATTCTCGAACGTGTCTGACGCGACAAAACAGGAGGAATGGCCATGTATGCACAGATGGTGAAAACCGACGCCGCCCACGTCCGCAGCCTCGATGAAATGGACCCGGTCGAGCGCGCCTTCCAGGAGCGCATCGACGCCGGCCAGAAGATCGAACCGAAGGAATGGATGCCGGAAGGTTACCGCAAGACGCTGGTGCGCCAGATAAGCCAGCATGCCCATTCCGAGATTGTCGGCCAGCTGCCGGAAGGCAACTGGATCACCCGCGCACCGACACTGGAGCGCAAGGCGATCCTGCTGGCCAAGGTGCAGGACGAAGCCGGTCACGGTCTCTATCTCTATTGCGCCGCCGAAACCCTCGGTATCAGCCGTGACGAAATGTACGAGCAGCTGCATTCCGGCAAGGCCAAATACTCCTCTATCTTCAACTATCCGACGCTGAGCTGGGCCGATATCGGTGCGGTCGGCTGGCTGGTCGATGGCGCGGCGATCATGAATCAGGTGCCGCTGCAGCGCTGTTCCTACGGGCCTTATGCCCGCGCGATGGTCCGCATCTGCAAGGAAGAAAGCTTCCATCAGCGCCAGGGTTTCGACATCCTGATGAAAATGGTGAAGGGCACCCCGGCACAGAAGGCGCTGGTTCAGGATGCGCTGAACCGCTGGTGGTGGCCGTCGTTGATGATGTTTGGTCCTTCCGACGACGCTTCCGTGCATTCGGCCCAGTCGATGGCGTGGAAGATCAAGCAGAATTCGAATGACGAGCTGCGCCAGAAATTTGTCGATCAGACCGTGCCGCAGGCAACCTATCTCGGTCTGACCGTCCCCGACCCGGACCTTAAGTGGAACGAGGAAAAGGGCGGCTACGATTTCGGCGAGCCGGACTGGAGCGAATTCTTCGCGGTGATCGCCGGCAATGGCCCCTGCAATGCCGAGCGTCTCAATGCCCGCAAAAAGGCCTGGGACGATGGCGAGTGGTTCCGTGACGGTCTCGTCGCCCATGCAGAAAAGGTGCAGTCGCGCCGGCAGGCCGCCCGCATCGCCGCCGAATAGGTGTGTTCCGGATCGCGCTTGCGGTCCCTTGGTCCCAATCGCAGTCAATACGCTCTCACCGCGGTCCGCCGCTGACGAGCGCGAATAAGGGAGAGAAATCATGTCCAGCGAATGGCCCCTCTGGGAGGTCTTCATCCGCGGCCAGCACGGCCTCAATCATCGCCATGTCGGCAGCCTGCATGCGCCGGATGCGGAAATGGCCGTCAACAATGCCCGCGACGTCTATACCCGCCGCAATGAGGGTGTCAGCATCTGGGTGGTCCGCTCCAGCGACATCACCGCCAGTGCGCCGTCGGAAAAGGGACCGCTGTTCGAGCCGTCCAATTCCAAGGTTTACCGTCATCCGACTTTCTTCGACGTGCCGGAAGAAGTGGGGCATATGTGATGGGCGCGGCTCAAGAGACTGCCACCGTCGACAATGCCGTCCTTTTTGAGTTCCTGCTGCGGATGGGCGATAATACCCTCATTCTCGGTCATCGCGTTTCGGAATGGTGTGGCCACTCGCCAGCGCTCGAAGAGGATATCGCGCTTTCCAACACCGCGCTCGACCTGATCGGCCAGACGCAGCTCTGGCTTGGCCTTGCCGGCGAAGTGGAGGGGAAGGGGCGTTCCGCCGACGATCTAGCCTATCTGCGTGACGGGC
>Ga0209699_100684_pt1 | contig 13598 bp, 9 predicted proteins | sample SynthPrep_1_END__FD_187204 | JGI IMG/M metagenome (GOLD analysis project Ga0209699, IMG submission 187204) | Synthetic microbial communities from Ohio, USA - SynthPrep_1_END_DS7_MetaG (SPAdes) (version 2) | ecosystem: Engineered > Bioreactor > Aerobic > Activated sludge | place: USA: Ohio...
GTCGAGAAGCCACGCCAGTTAGGGCCGCGCTCCTCCCAGCCGGTGACGCCGCCATCGGCATCAACATGGGCGGCCCACATGCTGCCGTAGGGACCTTCCCGCAGCGCATCGCTTTGGAGGGCGGCACGGATGATGGTCTCCGGCAGGCAGCGTTCAGCACGCAGATAGCGCCACGTCATCGACCCTCGCCAAGGCTTGCGGCGTTTTGCCCACCGCTCGGGGATGGTCGCGGCCGGAACGCGATCTCGAACGCTTCTGGTCCACACCGGCTCTTTGGCGACAAAATCGACCAATGCGGCGACCTGGTCGAGCGCTTCGACGAAGGACACTCCTTCGAGATGCGCGGCGAGACTGAAGACGTCGCCTTTCGCGTCGGACAGGGGATCGAACCAACCCCGCCCGTCATGGATGACGATGACGATTTCCGCACCGCGCCGATATTTGACCGCCTTGCGGGTGCTCTCCTTCACGTCGACCGCAAAGCCGGATTGCTCCAACACGACCCGGCAGAGCACACGGTCCCGCAGGTCTTCCAGTTCTTTTTTCTCCATGCTTTCTGTCGGCGCTCACACGTCCGCCCTTCTTGTCCGTTTCTGTTCTCCCCGCAGTTTGCGGGACCCCTTTCCGGCGGCTCGCGAAGAGCAAAGGGGGCAAGGGCGCGGCCGGCAAGGTGCAGATCTGCACCTTGCCGAGCTGGCCGTGCCAGCCGCGGCGAAGCTTCCCTTGCCGCCTGCCGCTCGCAAGCGGCACCTGAAAAGGAGGGGGAAAGCCGGCTCAATGAGCCGGCCCGTATTCGAAGGGATCGAATTCGGCGATGGTCTCGACCTCGCCGTCATCGAGTTCGTCGCTCGGGAGAACGCCGAACTCGTTGCCGGACCTGAAGAGCGTGACCGGGACCATCAGAGTGCGGGCAAGTGCGAATGCGTGGCGCTGAGCGAGTGCAAGATCCTGTGCCATGTGAGAAACCTCCGTCCGGAGCGGGCCGATCCCGCTCGATGGCTCCTCGAAGGACCGGGGACGGTCGCGATCACCGCGAAGGCGAAGCCGAGCGGCGGCAGCTTGCTAGCCGACCCTCAACGGGTTGATCGACGGAGATCCGGACCTGGTCCAGGACGCCATCGAATCAAGAGCGGGGTTGGTTTGCTTCGGAGGGCCAGGCGGTTTTTCCGGCACAGATCTTTCACCGGTTCCGCAGCGACAGCCACGACCCGGCGTTCTTTCCATCCCGCGCCATGCAGATGCTTAGCGGTGACCGGCGCCTTCCTGATCAGCAATCGCCTTGACGGCCTCGACCGGACGTTTGCTCTCTTGCAGCAAACGATTGGCCGAAGCGGAGACTAAGCACGATCTTTAACCTTGTTGGACGTAGGTGGTCCGGTCGCGCCTTAGGGCCTGCGGCGGAATGATGTCGCGGGTTTGGAGCGGCGTCCGATAGTCCGAGCGGCGGTGAGTGCGACCAAAGCTACCAAAGAGGTGTAAATTTTTCAGTTGCGCACGGTCAACCTCAAAGATGGCGAAGCTGTTGGCGTCCTCCACAAGCACTTCATCTCCCCATGATACGCAAGCATGGTCGATCGCGGCATCGCGGTCGCGTACCAATCGGATGCTGTTGTCATTCCGGTCGAGCACTTGCCGATCTATACCCCGTTTCAACATGACCCCGGAGAACTCCTCCAGGATGGAAAAGAAAAGGGGCTGTCCGACCGGAAGCGCAACGTCGGTCGTATAGGTCGGCTCGTCTCGGCCGGTGAAAAAGCGATTGCCTTCCGAGGTCAGATTGAGAAAATCGTATGTGAGCGCATCCTCGTCATCGCGATCCAGTAAAATTGGCTCCATCTCAAGCGGCACATTAAACTGCTGCTCAAGATACTGCATGCGGTGGCGAGTAGCGCGCCGGCCGCATATGGCGACAGCGGAATCGTGGCGCGTCAATTCCGATTTGGGATCGCGCCAGGCTGACAGCCAATTGAAGGAACCGTCAACGAAGATCCTTTCGTCGACAATGAGCGACTTATTGTGGGCTCCGCGCAATCGGTGAACGGTAACGCCCAAATCCCGGAGCATTCGAATGCCCTCGGCAAAAGACCGCTTGTATGTCTCGAACAAGTCCTCAACTTTGCAATTCTTGTCGACCTGCATCAGATTGAACTCATAGTCGGTGTAGAAATGTATCTCTGCCCTTCTTGCCGCGCCCATCAACTCCGTCCACATCGTCGCCAAGGCTCCGCCGGTGATCCACGGTGAAGAAATGATAACCTCGTGCTTGGCGCCTCGCAGACAGAACGCCAGAAATTGAGACAGTTGTTCCGCCCCGGCAACGAAGGTACTGGAACACTCGCAGGTGCAGTCGAAGAGGTTGTGCTGGCAGGCACGGCAATGGAAGTTTCGCGTCATCGGATCGATCTTTTACTCATTGGTGATAATCGGTTTGACCTAGCAACATCCCGTTGAAAAATGGCGAATATCCATGAGCTATCTGCTACCCCAAACCATGTTCTCTTTGACGTGCTCTTCGATGGGTTCATGTCCCGGCAGGTAGCGCTTAAACCCTGATGACTGATCGCGTTCGAACATACCGACCTGGTTTTTTTGCTCGGCTCCTTCCCCAGGGAAAATGGAAGGTCAGGCTGAACGTGTCGTTACCAGCAGCCTTGCAGCTCAATGTGAACGGCGCCCTCGATCTTCCTTGCCTGGATGTCATAGCAATTTCTGTCACCAAGGCATTGCTGTGGCACTCGGTTGAAGTCCGCTCGCGTAAAGGGATTCATACCCTATCGTGCCTCGGAGAAGAGGCAGCAACCCGGCTTGCGGCAAACCTTTACAGCTTCATCAACAGCCACCTCTTCGACCTGATCAGCTCTGACACCGACCGCTTGAGCGAGGTGGATACGAAACTACAGACTATCACCGAGGGTAACCGGCAATATCTGGCCCATGCCGACCTCGCCCGTGCGATTGCGGGTGTAACCGGTGAAGCCGCGGCCGCGCTTTCGCACCCTCTGTTCGACCCGGAACTGATGCCAGCCACCCTGAAAGCGGTGCTGCCCCGATCGCTCGCGTTCGTTACCGATCCGGACGTGCGCCACAGATATAATGACGCGTTTGTCTCAGCTGAGCTGTCGAGATACCGGTCGTTCTTTGACAATTTAGACGGCCGGTCCTTGTCCGATCAGCAACGCGAGGCATGCATTCGACTGGAGGACAACAATCTTCTTGTCGCCTCAGCGGGGTCGGGCAAGTCCGCAACCATGGTCGGCAAGGTCGCCTATGTCCTCGACAAGCAGCTCTATCGCCCTGAAGAGATTCTCGTCCTTGCCTTCAACAAGAGCGCCGCTGACGAGCTAAAGGAGCGGATATCCAGACAGCTCGCGGTCGATCCAGGAAATTCGGAATGTAAAGTGACCACGTTTCATGCGCTGGGTCGCGGAATTATCGAGGAGGTCGAAGGCCGTCCCCCACAGCTCGCCGACTGGGTCGAACACCCTGCCGGCGAAGCGAAAATCATCGAACAGATCATTGACGATCTGCTGCGATCAGATGCGGAATTCGCCGATCTCTGGGTCAACCTCCTCGTCCTTCATCCCAAGGCGGATATCCCGGTCGAGGTGTTTGGTTCTGAGGCTGACTACGAGCGCTATCTGTCGGTGCGCCGGCGGAAAGGCAATGCGACCATCGGCACGATGGCCGGGATACATGTGAAGTCGCTCCAGGAGCAGACAATCACGAATTGGCTGTGGCTGCATTCCGTCGAATTCGACTACGAACGCCAGATCCCGATCGAAGAGAAAAACGGGCAGATCCGGTACGTCCATCCGGACTTCTATTACCCCACCAGCAAGACGATACACGAGCATCTGGCTATCAATGCCGATGGCTCATCACCCTTCACAGACTACGCCACCCATGCCGAACACAAGCTGGCCGGCTACCGCAAGGCGGGGATGGACGTTTTCCAGACGACGTCTGCACAAGCGTGCAATGGATCGCTGATTGAGGAACTCGAGGCGCAGCTCACGAAACGGGGCATCTCGTTCGAAAGAAAGAGCTATACGGCGATCGTCAAAGCCCTCGAGCCTGTTGTCATCAAACACTATCACAAGCTGATTGCGGTCTGCATCAAACACATCCGCGCCAGTCACCTCACCCTGGACATGCTGCTTGAGCGGGCCAAGGCGCTCCACGACCGCACCCGCGCCAAAGAGTTTGCTCAGGTCGTCTGGAAGATCACCGAGACCTATTCCCGGAAGCTTGAAAAAGCCAATCGCATAGACTTCGACTCGATGATCGCCAATGCCACGCGGCTCGTGGAAGCCGGACAGTATCAGAGCCCCTACTCCCTTATCCTGGTCGATGAATTTCAAGATATTTCCGAGCCGCGTGCGAACCTGATTAAGGCGCTGAAGCATCAGAAGGCATTCACCAAGATCTTTGCGGTTGGCGATGACTGGCAGTCCATCTATCGCTTCGCCGGATCGGACATAACGATCTTCACGCAGTTCGAGGCGAATTTCGGGGCAAGCTGGCAAGGTCGACTGGAGCAGACCTATCGTTGCAACCAGCTCATCGCCGAGACGGCCGCCAGTTTCGTGCAGCGCAATGCCGCCCAACTTAAAAAGTCGGTGCGATCGACACGGCCCGCGATTGCGCGGTCGATCCGGGTCATTCCGACCGACGGTGAAGGGGGCAAGCCAGATTTCGCCGATTCATGCCTCCGATTGCTGAAGCGCCTCGACACCTTCCTTGGCGGGATTTCCGTACAGTGGCGGAGTGATGGACACCAGAAACTCAAGGTCATGGTGCTGTGGCGCTACAACCAGCTGGACCCGTTCAGGGGGGCGACACCAAAATTCGAGCATATCGAGGTGTCGGGACTGTCGTTCCATCGAGCCAAGGGACTTGAGGCCGACTATACGATTCTGCTCGATGTCAGTGAAGGCGACTATGGGGTGCCAAGCCGGATAGAGGACGACGAGCTGTTCAATCTAGTCATGCCGCGACCGGAGACATTTGAGTTTGCCGAGGAGCGCCGCCTTTTCTATGTCGCATTGACCCGCGCAAGCCGCGGCGTGTTCCTGCTTACGAACAGCCGTGAGCCATCCAGATATATTCGGGAGCTCTCAGAAATCGCCGGCGAAAACTTGCGTTTCGAGACCATTGATGGTGATACGCTAAATCAATGTCCGGCGTGCGGCGTGGGCCAACTGGTAGAACGGAAAGGTCGCAACAACGGCCGCTTTCTCGGGTGTAACCAGTATCCCGGCTGTGACCACACGCAGCGACGAAGCGCCGAATGAACGAGCCACGTCGCCTGCGCGGCTGCGCGAGGTCTGCAATCGCTCTTCCAATTGATCGTGTCGGCCGGAAACAACTGCTCTACCGGCCAGATCGCACGATACCGAACGCATTTCGCGTCGGCACGGCCGATGCCAACCATTCGCGTTTTCAGCATTCGTCGATGAACATACGGAGCGTTTGTCCGAAATTTGTATGTATATTTCGGACTCGCCTTTTGTCCGAAAAAAGTATACATCTTTCGGACATGGCAGCCGACTCACCCGATCTGAAATCAGCAATGCTCGAACGCATACGTGGGGATTCACCGCGCAAGGTTTGGACGCCTAGCGATTTCGTTGACCTCGCCTCGCGAGATGCGGTCGACAAGGCGTTGCAACGCCTAACAAAAACAGAAATCCTCAGGCGGATCGATCGAGGACTTTATGACCAGCCTGGTTTTAACAAACTAACTCAAAAGCCCAATCCTCCCGATCCGCGCTCTGTTATCGATGCCGTTGGGCGCCGCGATCAAACCCGTATGCTTGTAGACGGAATGACTGCAGCAAATGACCTCGGTTTGACAGACGCTGTTCCTGCAAAAATTATCGTCCATACCGATGCACGTCGGCGACCGATCAAGCTCGGCAATGTGACGATCACCTTTCGTCCAACAGCCGCCAGCAAATTGTTCTGGGCCGGACGACCGGCAATGCGGGTCGTTCAAGCGCTTTACTGGCTTCGCGATATTTTGCTCCGCGAAGGTGAAAGTGACCGCGTGAGCGGCAAACTTGCCAAGCTTTTCGAGGATCCTGCGGTCGGCGCGGCCATTAAAGCCGATTTGGCAGCAGGCATTACCGCGCTTCCGACATGGATGTGGACATTTCTCAAGCCGCTCATCGAAGGTGAGAGGGGCGATCATGATCAGCATGTCAGTAGCGATCGCACTGCAGATGATCACGACGCCGACGATCATCACCGCGACGACGATGATGGACATCGCCATGGCGATCCTCGCCTGAAACGTAAGTCGGTCTCGACCCGCATAGCAAGCAACAAACGCAGTCACTCCAGGCAATGAAGAAATGAATCCAGCTTATGACGAGGTCCTTGCAGCTGGAGAAGCTGCGATGTTGAGCGCCTTCGATACGACGGCGCAGCGGCTCGGCACGGCCGCCCAGAACATAGAAAAAGACTTTTGGGTCTGTTGGACCCTAGATGTCTTATTCAACGGATTAAACGACAGTGGTCCTCGCCTCCTCTTCAAAGGCGGAACCTCATTATCCAAGGGATTCGGTCTAATCAGCCGGTTCTCCGAAGACATAGATGTCACGGTATTTAGAGATGACATTGGCGAGCCGGCGACCATCGAGGAACTTGAGGAGCTCAGTGGAAAGAAACGCAAAGCACGTCTCGAGGCGATCAAGGATGCCTGCAAAGCCTACATTAACGGACCCCTGCGCGACGAATTGACGAAAATTCTTGCGGACCGCCTCAAGGCCGCCGGCGCTGATCCCTCAAACGCGAGGATCGAAGCCGACGACACCGATCCCGATGGCCAGACCTTGTTGATCTGGTATCCGGCGGCGACACCGCGGTCGGAGTATGTGAGGGCGGCCATCAAGATTGAGTCAGGTGCAAAGTCTGCGCTTGATCCCAATAGCGAAGTGCCGATTAAACCCTATGTCGATGACGATCTTCCGGCGCTTGACCTGACGGTGCCAGCCGTGCGGACTGTCGATCCTGAACGAACCTTTTGGGACAAGGTCGTCATTGTCCACGGGCTGCGGCGGTGGTTCGACAAGCGCGGTGAACTAAAGGGCGGTGGCCAACGGGTTTCGCGACACTACTACGATCTGCATCGGCTCGTCGCGACACCGGTAGGAGCAGCGGCCATCAAAGATAGAGCGCTCGGTGAAGATTGCGTCGCGCACGCCCGCATGTTCTTCAATCGGCCCGACTTCGATCTCGCCAGCGCTGTTCCTGGCTCCTTCGCACTTGCGCCGCACGACGCGATGATCGAACAGCTCCGCATTGATTACCGGGCTATGCAGGGCATGATCTTCGGCGACCCGCCAGCGTTCGAAGCCGTGATCGACAGCATCGCTTCGCTTGAGGCGAGTTTGAACAAGGGCGCAGACTAAGCGGACGGGGCTATGAAGAGGTTGGACGGAGTAGTGGGGGCGAAACCGGAGCCGGAAGCTCATCGTAACGGCAACACGGTTGTAGCTCCGCTGCGCAAGCGACGACTTACTGGCGAGCTTTATGAGCGCGACAGGAAGGTGGAAACACTCATCGCCGAGTTGGCCGCGCTGCCACGCGACGAGTTAATCAGCAGAGCTGCAATTACGAAGCGCTCCGAGCCGGGATACGTACCCAGCGAGTGCCTCGTGTATTTCATCCGCGCTAGTCGTCACGACAATAACGAAACATGGTTCGAGCGCCTTTATCGTATACTCATGGAGCGGGTGCTCCGCAGCGTGCCCAAACCGGAGAACTCCGACGGCAAGACTGAATCGCTGACGCGCAGCGTGGTGCGTGACAAAGTCTTCAGCCGGTTTGTAGAAATTCTATCCGCAGACCGAGCATCATACGTCGACAAACTCGATTATTTCGAGGTGCGATTCGATGGCGCTGTGGCGAGCTTGCGACGCGATGCTCAGGAACAGGCTTGGCGCGACGAGAACAGATCCAAGCCTCTCGAATATGACGAGGAGAGTGGTGAACTGTCAGCAGAGGTCGAGGCAGCGGCCGGAGCCCATGATCCTTTCGCCGCATCGGATTTTGACGATCCGTCTTACCGGTCGCGTTTGGATGCGGCGATTGAAGCTTTACCGCCAGAACAAATCAGGATCATACATATGCTGAAACAGGGCTTCCCAATAGATTCTAAGGAGCCAGACGTCATGACCATCGCCAAGGCCCTAGGTCGTTCCGAAAAAACGATCCGAACTTATCGCGACAAAGCGTTTGCAGCGTTGCGGGTGGCTCTGGCCGACGGTGAAAAGCAATGAGTCCCGCCGGCGAACGCCCATCCCGCGAAGCCGTGCTCGACGCATTCGCAGTCGAAAGCGAGCCCGATCGCTCGACCCTCGAACGCTACCTGCGTCTTTACCCAGAATACGCCGCAGAACTCGTCGATCTCTCGCGCGAACTCAGCCGCGAGACCTCGGAAGAGGCCGCGCCCCCTTCCGCTGCGGATCAGGCGCTGATTGATGCCGCCTGGTCGCAACATGCGAGGGCTCTGCCCGAGGCAATTCCAGATCCTTTTGCGGCTCTCACAGCCGCTGACTGGCGCACCGTCGCTCACCAACTGGACATCCCGCGCCAGGTCGTCACGGCACTGCGTGAACGGCGCGTGTCGTTTCTCAGTATCCCTCGCCGTTTTCTTGAAAATCTGGCGATCGCAATGCGCTGCTCCGTCGCCCAGCTGGAGTTGTCTTGGGGAGCCACCCCACTGGCTGCGGCTCGTAGCTACAAGGCTGACGGAAAGCCGACCACGGGTGAGCAGGTCACTTTCGAAAAGGTGTTGATCGACGCCGGCATTCCCGTTGAGAAGCGAACCCGGCTTTTGGGGGAGATGGACTGATATGGACAGCGTGGAGCTTGCCAGGCAAGTCGCCGCCGAGCTTCACGCTCACCTTGTCGAATCCGGCGCCAATCCTTGGGCACCGTATGAATTCGTCGTCGCCGAGGCCACGCGGCGGGGGATTGACGTTGAGCCGACTGCGGCGGGTGCAGCTTTGCTCAACGGCGGCCGCGCAACCTTCATAGCCGCCGACGGTCTGATCCTTCATGAAGATATCGGCTCTGTATTCGAGAAAGCCTTTCTCGTTGCGCACGAAATTGGACACGTCGAACTTGGCGACGATCCCGATGATGGGCCCACGCCGACGATCGACCCCGCCCGCGCCGCCGAACCATCACCGGTCGGTATTGATCGGGTTGTCGACTATGGGCGCAAGCAACGGCGCGAAGTCCAGATGGATCTGTTCGCGAGAGAGTTGCTGCTTCCTCGTAGCGTCGCCCGAGAACTCCACGTAGCTGGAGGGCTTTCTGCTTCTGAGATTGCCGAGAAGCTCGGCGCGCCGTTCGAGGTCGTGGCGCAACAGCTGCTTGATGCCCTCTTGTTGCCGCCCTTCCCGACCGAGCCGACGGCAGCGCATGAGGAACGGCCCTTGAATCCCTTGCAAGCAACGGCGGCGGGGCATCGCGGAGGGGCCTACCTGCTAGAAGCAGGTCCAGGCACTGGCAAAACCCAGACGTTAGTCGCACGCGTTGAAGGCCTCCTCGCAGACGGTGTCGATCCAAGGCGCATCCTGCTTCTGACGTTTTCGAACAAGGCAGCGGGTGAAATGGCCGAAAGGATCGCGCGCAAGAGGCCCGACGCAGCGGCCGCAATGTGGATCGGCACGTTTCACGCCTTTGGCCTCGATATCATCCGCCGGTTCTATGCGGAGCTCGGCTTACAAAAAGATCCACGGATGATGGATCGTACTGAGGCAGTTGAGCTCCTAGAGGAGGAGTTTCCGCGTCTGAGGCTGGCTCACTATCGTAACCTGTATGATCCCACCCAAATCATCTCCGACATGCTGGTTGCTATATCCAGAGCCAAGGATGAGGTGGTCGACGCCAACAGTTACGCCGCGCTCGCTGGCGCCATGCTAACGAAGGCGACTGACACCGAGGCCCGCGAAGCGGCAGAGCGTGCCGTCGAGGTGGCTCGTGTCTACGCGACCTATGAGCAGCTCAAGCGCAACGCGCATTGCATCGACTTCGGTGACCTTGTCGCGCTGCCGGTGCAACTGCTTGAAAAGGATGCGGCCATTCGCGAAACACTCCAGGCACAATACGATCATGTCCTAGTCGATGAATATCAGGACGTGAACCGCAGCAGTGTGAGATTGTTAAGCGCAATACGACCTGACGGTCGCAATCTTTGGGTGGTCGGCGACGCCAAGCAGTCCATCTATCGCTTCCGTGGAGCCTCATCCTTCAACATGACTCGCTTCGGCAAGGAAGACTTTGCCGGCGGCAAGCGCGGGCGTTTGAAGCGCAACTATCGTTCGGCGTCAGAGATCGTCAACAGTTTTTCCAACTTTGCTGTCACGATGCGAGCAGGTGACGCCGATAGTGGTCTCGAAGCAGAGCGGGACCGCAATGGGCGTGGGCCAGAGTTGCGCACGGTCAAGCGTGCCGAAGAGCAGCAGGTCGCTTTAGCGGACGCGATCGAGGAACTCCGCCGCGCGGGCCACGCCTATCGCAATCAGGCGGTTTTATGCACCGGAAACGAAAAGCTGTCGAGGATCGGTCAAGATCTCGAACGGCTCGGCGTGCCGGTCCTATTCCTGGGAAGCCTGTTTGAACGAAGTGAGGTCAAGGATCTTCTGGCAATCCTATCGATCCTCGTTGACCGGCGCGCCATGGGTTTGGTACGAGTCGCCTGTTGGCCGGATTTCGCGATGTCTTTCGCAGACGTCGCCGCAGTTTTCGAGCATCTGCGAACCACAGATCCCGCTCCGGCAAGTTGGCTTCAGCACGTCGATTTAATCCCAGGCGTGAGTGTGGCTGGACGCGAGGCACTCGGCAAGCTCTCAGTTGCTCTCGCAGCCTTCGACGAAGCCGCCTCGCCCTGGACTGTCCTCTCAACACTGCTCCTCGATCGCACGCAGATTGCGGCGCGTCTCGGGACATCGCTGGACCTCGGCGATCGAACCCGGGGAATTGCTATCTGGCAGTTTCTCAACTTCGTGCGAGTACAGCCGTCGGGGCGCGGACTACCTATCACGCGCCTGCTTGATCGCGTGCGCAGGCTTGTGCGCCTCGGCGACGACCGTGACCTGCGTCAGTTGCCAGCAGCAGCTCAACATCTTGATGGTGTGCGGCTGATGACTATTCACGGCGCCAAAGGCCTGGAGTTCGAAGGCGTGCATATCCTGGGTCTCAACAGCGATACGATTCCACGCACGCCCCCTGCCCCGCCCTGTCCGGCGCCCCCGGGCATGATCACAGGTTCTGAAGGCAGCGTACTGGAAGCATTCCGAGCGGGCCAGGCCGAGGAACAGGAGTGCCTTTTCTATGTTGCGCTCTCGCGCGCTCGCGATCGCCTGGTCCTCTATGCGCCGACACAGAAGAGCAACGGTCACAATCGGCCGCTCTCGCCATTCCTCGATCGTCTTGGGGCGTTGACGCGCAGCTCGATCGTGCCGACGCGGCCACTTCCGCTGGCGGCCGAAGCGCGAGGTGTCGAATTGATCATCGACGGACGGCTTCGCTTCAGTGGACCGCAAATCGCACTTTATGAATCATGCCCTCGCCGCTTTCTTTACACGCACATCCTCCAGGTCGGCGGCCGTCGAACCGCTACCGCCTTTATGCACTTGCATGAGGCAGTTCGCTCAGTCGTCGGGGCGATGATTGCAGCCGATCTGTCACCTTCCGAGCAGGACCTCCAAAATCGTGCTGAAGCAGCGTTTGCCAGCCAAGGGCTCTCAGATCACGGCTATCGCGCCGAATTCCTCGACCTGGCCATGGCGATGCTGCGCTTCTTCCTGTCCAGCCGCGCAGGAGCCGTCGCGGAGCCTTCCGCAGCGGTCAGCCTCACAATTGAAGGTGAGGAAATACTCGTCCAACCGGATGAGGTGCTGGTTCGACCCGACGGTGTTCGCGCCGTGCGGCGCGTCGGCACAGGTCACATGCGATCTGCGGAGAGCAAGGACGTCGGCGCTGCGGCGCTGATCCTCGCGGTCAAGCAGGCCTTCCCCGGCGCCGTCGCTGAACTGGTTCATCTCTCCGATGGCGAAGCGCGTGCGCTCTCATTGTCGGATCGCGAGTTAACAGGGCGCAAGGACAAGCTTGCAAAGTTTCTTGTCGACATTCGCGCCGGCCGTTTCCCGGCCGACGTTTCACCATTCACCTGCCCGAACTGCCCGGCTTTCTTCATTTGTGGACCGACCCCCGAAGGCCCCTTGAAAAAAAAGTTTGCCTGACCTTACCGGTCGGCCAATCTCGCTCCGATTGGATCTTTAGAGCCGCGGCGTCGCCACGGCGCAAATCTAAGGAACCAATCTATGAGTACACAAGAACTTCTTGAATTTGACGATGTCGGCGATGCGCTGCGCGAAGGCCGGCCGCTTCGTCCGGCGCGGGTTTATCGCTTCCTCCTCGCTGAGGGCGATCTCAATTTTCAGCACCGTCAGGTGACCGATCCCGTGCCGCTCGGACGTCAGTTGCTCGAAGCTGCCGCCCTCGACCCTCGGCAGGGTTACAGTCTTTTTGCGATTTTGCCCTCGGGCGATTTCGAGGACGTGCGCTTGAACGAGCCCTTCGATCTGCGCGAACGCGGCGCTGAACGTTTCATTGCTTTTGAGACGGACCGCGACTTCAAGCTGATCCTCAATGACGACGAACTGCGCTGGGGCAAGCCCGTTATCAGCGGCGCGGTCCTCTATGGCCTGGCCAAGCCGGGTGATAACGAGGCGGTCTTCCTCGAAGTTCAAGGCGGTGAAGATCGTCTGATCGAACACAACGAACTGCTCGATCTGACCGGCGCCGGCATCGAGCGTTTCATCACCGCTCCGAAGCCGCCAATTACCTTTGAGATCATCGTCAACTCGCGCCTCCGCACGGTGGACGAGCGGACGGTGACGTTCGAGCAGATCGTCCAGCTCGCCTTTCCGGGCCAGCACCCGCCGAACGTCGTCTTCTCGATGACCTACCGGCATGCGGCATCTGCGCCGCATGCCGGAGAACTCGGGGCCGGCGGCTCTGTCGATGTCAAGAAGAAGGGGACCGTGTTCAATGTCACGCGCACTGTTCAATCGTAATCCTGACCTCAAGCGCCTGCTGGACGAAGGCTACTTCGTCCAGCAGCGGGGCGGCTATCTCGTCATGCGCGAGATTCCTTATGTCGATGAACGCCGGCAAGTGCGCACCGGCACCTTGATCTCCAGCCTTACGCTGGCCGGAGATCAGACGCGCACGCCTGACACACATGTCGTCCACTGGGACGGTGATTTCCCATGCCACGCCAATGGCGCACGAATTCAGGGGATTTCGCACGCCAACGGCGCCTTCGACCTTGGTCACGGCTTGAAGGCGACGCACAGCTTCTCCAGCAAGCCGGAAGGTGGCTATACGGACTACCACCACAAGATGACGAGCTACGCGAACATAATCGCGGGCCCGGCGGCTGTGCTGAAGCCCGGCGTGACAGCTCACACTTTCCGTGAGCCCGAGCAGGAGGAAGAGAGTGTCTTCAACTACGTCGAAACAGCCTCCGACCGCGTGGGTATCGGCATGCTGACAGAGCGGCTCGTCAATGAAAA
>Ga0209699_100686_pt1 | contig 13528 bp, 10 predicted proteins | sample SynthPrep_1_END__FD_187204 | JGI IMG/M metagenome (GOLD analysis project Ga0209699, IMG submission 187204) | Synthetic microbial communities from Ohio, USA - SynthPrep_1_END_DS7_MetaG (SPAdes) (version 2) | ecosystem: Engineered > Bioreactor > Aerobic > Activated sludge | place: USA: Ohio...
ACGTAGTGGCCATGCCGCATATCCACGACCTGCTCGCGCCGATTCTCTACACCGTGCCGCTGCAGCTGCTGTCGTACTACGTTGCCGTGCTCAAGGGCACCGACGTCGACCAGCCGCGTAATCTGGCAAAAAGCGTTACGGTGGAGTGAGGGGGCGCTTGTGAAACGTGAAGATATAAGGGCCAGAAGCGCCGCTGGCGTGCAGTTCGATACCCATCTGATGCCCAACCCGGGCAATACCCGGGAGTGGATCGTGCTGTTCAAGAAGGATGCGGGTACCAGCTACTTTCTGATCGACGAGCAGGATGAGGTGGAGTGCTTTGCCGACCTCAATGGTCTGATCGAGGAATTGCGGCAACTCGGCATCAAAGGTGCGGAGATTCATCTGTGAGTCTCTCGCGCCACTTCGTCACCTAGGTGCCCTATGCCGATCCGCTATGCCCGACGCCTGACCGGGCGCAAACGCAGTGTCGTGGCCAACCGTCATCTGGGTTACGCCCTGGCCTTTGTCGCCGGGGCAATCAATGCCGGGGGCTTTCTTGCGGTGCAGCAGTACACCTCGCATATGACAGGGATTGTCTCGGCCATGGCCGACCATATCGCCCTGGGTGCCTATGATCTGGTGCTCGGTGGGCTGGGTGGGGTGTTGTCGTTTGTCCTGGGTGCCATCGCCTCGACCCTGATGGTCAATTACTCCAAGCGCCGCCGCCTGCACAGCGAAAACGCCCTGCCGCTGCTCTGTGAGGCGGCACTGCTGCTGTGCTTCGGTCTGCTTGGCGCCACCCTGGCAACCATCGAGGGGCTGTTCGTGCCCCTGACGGTGATGCTGCTGTGCTTCATCATGGGGCTGCAGAATGCCCTGATCACCAAGTTGTCGCGGGCAGAAATCCGCACCACCCATATCACCGGCATCGTCACCGATATCGGTATCGAACTGGGCAAGCTGCTGTACTGGAACCGCCATGGCGACAGGCACGGTCGGGTCCAGGTCGACCGTCAGCGCCTGCAGGTGTTGAGCCTGCTGGCGCTGTATTTCTTTATGGGTGGGATTGCCGGTGCCTTTGGCTTCAACGGCCTGGGCTATATCGCCACCCTACCGCTGGCGTTGTTGCTGGTAGGCCTGGCTCTGGTGCCAGCGGTGGATGATCTGCGCTCGGGGTGGCGCCGTTTTAGACGCGCCCGGCAGGGTTGAGTCGACCTTGAGAGCGGGTGGACAACTGCGCGTTGTCCACCTTCTTAAGCCTCTGCCGCGCCCTGCTCCTTGATCCCGTAGAACACGCAATACAGCACCGGCAGCACCACCAGCGTCAGCAGGGTGGCGAAGCCCAGGCCGAACATGATCACCACCGCCATGCTCTGGAAGAAGGCATCGGTCAGCAGCGGGCTCATGCCCAGGATGGTGGTCAGGGCGGCCATGGCCACCGGGCGCACGCGGCTGATCGAGGCGTCTTCCACGGCTTGCAGGGCATCCTTGCCGCTGGCCAGCTGCAGCTGGATTTCGTCCACCAGGACGATGCCGTTCTTCACCAGCATACCGCTCAGGCTAAGCAGGCCGAGCAGGGCCATAAAGCCGAAGGGGATGCCGGTCAGCAGAAAGCCCAGGGTCACGCCGATCATCGCCAGGGGCACGGTGAGCCAGATCACGGTGGCGCGCTTGAACGAGTCGAAGAGCAAAATGGTGATCATAAACATCACCAGATAACCCAGCGGCAGGCTACCGAACACTGCACCTTGCGCATCGCGGGAGCTTTCATACTCGCCGCCCCATTCCAGGCTGTAACCCTCGGGCAGGGGGATGGCCTCGATCTGCGGCTTGAGGCGCTGGAACAGCTGGGCTGCGGTTTCGCCGCTGAGCAGGGAAGGATCGGCCTGTACGGTGAGCGTGCGTTTGCGATCCAGACGCATGATCAGCGGGTCTTCCCACTCGGTGTTAAAGCCCAGCAGCACCTGTTCGATGGGCAGGTAGCCGCCCCGGGCGTTGCTCCAGATCTGCAGGTCACTCAGGCTGTCGGCATTCAGCCGCTCGTTGTCCGGGGTGCGCGCGACTATTGGCAGCAGGCGGGTGCCGTCGCGGTACAGGCCGACATTCATGCCGGAGAAGCTCATGCGCAGCAGGTCATCCAGCTCACTCTTGTCCACCCCCAGTTCGCGGGCGCGGGCCTCGGCGAATTGCGGGCGGACCAGCTTGGTGCGCTCATACCAGTCGTGCATCACTGCATTGGCTACCGGGTCCTGGCGCATCAGACGGCTGACCTCGCCTCCCAGGCGGCGCAGTTCGTCGGGGTCGGGGCCGCTGAAGCGCGCCTCGATCTTGCTGTCGTTGCCGGGGCCGAGCATCAGTTGCTTGAACTTGGGCTTGATCTGCGGGTACTGCTCGGCGACATGCAGTTCCAACTGGTTGATCAGCGGCTCGATGCGCTCCAGGTTGTCGGTGCGCACCAGCAGCTGAGCGTAGTTGGGGTACTGCTTCTGCGGTGAGTAGGTGAGGATAAAACGCAGGGCGCCCTGACCGATTGTGCTGCTGACCGTGGTCACCCCTTCCTGCTCCAGTACATGCTGATCCAGTTCGGCCACCAGCTGCTCGGTGTAGCGGATATCAGTGCCCTGGGGTAGCCACAGGTCGATAAAGAACATCGGCGTATTGGACGGCGGAAAGAAGCTCTGGCGCACCTTGCCGAAGCCGGCAATGGCCACCACCAGCAATACCACCAGCATGCCCAGAGTGAGGCTACGGCGGTGCAGGGCGAAGTCGAGCAGGCGCCGGTAGCTGGTGAAGATCACCCCGCCGTAGGGGTCGCCCTGATCCTGGCCGGTCAGGGTCTGGTTATCGCGGAAGAACAGGCTGGCGAAGAACGGCGTCAGGGTGATGGCAGTCACCCAGCTGAGCAGCAGGGAGATCATCAGCACCTGGAACAGCGACAGGCAGAACTCGCCGGTGGAGTCGTCCGACAGGCCGATGGGGGCGAAGGCGATGATGGCGATCAGGGTGGCGCCGAGCAGCGGCAGATTGGTCTGGCGGACGATGCCCCGCGCTGCCTCCAGGGTGCTCTGGCCGCGTTGACGGCCGACCAGAATGCCTTCGACGATAACGATGGCGTTGTCCACCAGCATACCCAGGGCGATCACCAGGGCACCGAGGGAAATGCGCTGCAGCTCGATGCCCAGCAGGCGCATAAAGATAAAGCTGCCGAGCACCGTGAGGGCCAGGATCAGGCCGATCAGCAGGCCGCTGCGCAGGCCCATAAAGATCAGCAGCACGACGATCACGATGGCCACCGAGGCGACGAAGTTGATCACGAAACCCTGCACCGAGGCCTGCACTTCGGCGGCCTGGTCGTAGAACACCTGCAACTGCATACCGGCCGGGCGCTGGGCGTCCAGTTCGGCCAGGCGCGCGTTGATCGTCGCGCCGACATCCACCACGTTGACCTTGGGTGCGAAGGAAACGCCCAGGGTCAGGGCCGGCTGGCCGTTCATGCGGTAGAGGTTGCCCGGTGTTTCGCTAAAGCCGCGGCTGACCTGGGCGATATCGCCGAGAGTGACCTGCTGCGCGCTGCCCGGGTCGCTGATGATCAGGCGCTCCAGCTCGCGCACATCCTGCAGCTCGCCAGTGGGGTGCAGGCGGATCGACTCGCTGCCGACCAGAATGCGCCCGGCGTTGGACACCACGTTCTGCTGGCTGAGCACCTGGGCCAGGCGCTGCGGGGCGATACCCAGGGTGCTCATCTTGCTGCGCGAGATTTCCACCTGCACCTGCTCCTGGCGGGCGCCGGCCAGGCTGACCTTGCCTACGCCAGGCAGCAACACCAGTTCACGGCGCAGGTAGTCGGCGAAGTCGCGCAGCTCCTGGGCGCTGTAGCCTTCGCCGGTGACCAGCAGGAAGAAGCCGAATACATCACTGAAGTCGTCGCGGATCTGCGGCGGGTTGACTCCCGGTGGCAGGCTGGGCTGCAGGTCGTTGATCTTGCGCCGCAATTCGTCCCAGATCTGCGGGATCTGCTCGGCCTTGTACTGGCTGTGCAGCTCCAGGCTGATCTGCGAGAGCCCGGCGCTGGAGATGGAGGTGACCTTCTTGATCGAGGGCAGCTGCTGAATGGCGTTTTCCAGGGGATAGCTGACTTCCTCTTCCACCTGCTGCGGCGAGGCGCCGGGGTAGCTGGTGATGACCATGGCGTTTTTCAGGGTGAAGGAGGGGTCTTCCAGGCGGCCGATGCCGAGAAAGGCCATCAACCCGCCGATGCCCAGCACCAGGGTGACCAGCCAGCTGGTGACGCGGCGCTGGATAAAATAACCGGCGATATCCATTTACAGCCCCCGCTCGCGTACCCAGGGCCGCACTGCCTGGCCTTCCTCCAGTTCGGCGCCACCGACGGCGACGATCTGCTCGCCGGGCTCGATGCCGCTGAGCACTTCGATACCGTTACGGGTCAGCTGGCCGACTTCGACCTGGCGCGCGGTGAGGCGCAACGTGCCGTCCTGCTCGCGCGCCACCCATACCTGCTTGACTTCGGCGGCGACGCTATCCGGGCTGAATACCGCCTCCACCGGCACCAGCAGGCGATTGTCCGGGTTGCGGCTGATTTTGGCGAAATCGATCTTGACCGTGGCGCTCATGCCCGGCAGCAGGTTGAGCTCCTCGGGGCGAGGCATGGACAGGGTGACCTGATAGGTCAGGGTCTTGGGGTCTGGCTGGGTGCTGTGTTCCTTGTACACCGCCTCGAATTCGCGATCCGGCAGGCTGTCGAGAATCACGCTGGGGTGATAGCCCACGCTGTCTTCACGACTGCGCAGGTTGGTCAGCAGGTTTTCCGGCATCTGGAACAGCACATCCAGGCTGTCGCCGCTCTGCAAGGTGACGATAGGTTGCTTGGCCTGCACCACCTGGAAGTTATCCACATGGGTGTTGGCCGCTACACCGTCGAAGGGTGCGAGGATGCGGGTGTAGTCCAGCTCCTGACGAGCCAGGCTCAGGGCAGCGCTGGCCGAGTCGAGGGCGGCCTTGCGCTGGTCATATTCGGAGCGGGAAATCATCTGCCGCTCAAGCAGTTGAGCAATGCGCTTGAACTGGGCGTTGGCCAGGTCGAAGCTGGCCTGGCGATCACGTACCCGCAGACGCTGGTCGGTGTCTTCGATGCTGGCAATCAGCTGGCCGCGCTTGACCGGCTGGCCCTGCCGCACCTCCAGCGTCTTCAGCTGGCCGCCGATGCGAAAGGACAGCTCGGCTTCCTCGGTGGCCTTGAGGCGGGCGGGGAATTCGCGCAGGCGCTCGCTGGCGGGGTCTTCCACGGTAAACAGCTTGACCAGGCGCGGTGCCTGTTCCTGGGGGGCGGGTGCCTGGTCGCAGCCGACCAGTAGCAGGCTGGCCGGTAGGCACAGACAGAGGAGGGGGCGTAGGTTCAAGATGACTATCCCTGATAACGACACAATAGAAGGTCGCACCCAATCGAGTGCGTATGGCCGAGAGTTTAGGGGGTAATTGCTGCGATCTCCAGCGTGTTCGGCGACGCCAAGATGACCACCGCCCTGCTGGATCGGCTGACCCACCACTGCCACATCGTCGAAACCGGTAACGAGTCCTATCGCCTGCAACACAGTAGCTTGGCGGCCCAGGCCAAGATCAAATCACGGGAGCGAAAGCGTAAGGGCGGCCAGGAACCGGAGGACGATGAGTCGTTCTGATTTCATGGTGACGACGGCCTGCTGCATGGCTGCATGTGGCAGGTCTTCAACAGCTGAACTGGGACAGCGAGGGAGTGGGTTCAAAAGCAGCTGCGCTGGTAGACTTATCCACAGTTGCTGGTAACAAAATCAGCAATCCGCCCTGGGTCAAATTTCAATCGGCAGGGTGGGTCAATTTTCCATCAGCGCCAACAGTACAAGTATGTCGAGCAGATTCACTGCGGCGATATCATGGCTGGTTGAGCATCGGTCGCAGTGGAATGACTGGCTAGGGTTAGGCCACCAGCCGCAGTTGCGGGGCAAGGGCAAGGTAGTCTTGGGGCATGGTTGATAGGATTGCGGCGACTTTCTCTCGCGGTAGCTGGTCAGCGAGCAGCGCTTCAAGTTTGCCGAGCCGCTCCAGGACGGCGTGGGTACGATCCCATTGAGTACTGAACCGCTTGGCCGTCATCTTCTGCTCGACAAGTACCAGATAACGGCTGCGATCGTAGGTATAGCGCATGGTGACCTTGCTCGACGATCCGTCTTCATCTTGCTCCGAGAAGACCAGCTCGAACACCAGCCCCTGCGATGTCTTTCGCGCCGAGGACTCGACGTAGTCATCTTCGAAGAGATTGTCGATAAGTTCGCTGGGCTGAACGCCACGGGTTACGTGGAGAGTCGAGAGCTCATCAACCAGTATTCTGATGGATTCTAGACTCATTTCAGCATTCTCCTTAATTCATCGATGATCACTACCACGTACTCAATCGACTTGGTCAGTGAGCTGTTGTCACGGTCAGCAACCCTACCGAATTTCTTCACCAGCTTGGTGTAGATAAAGCTCACCAGTATACCGTCGTTAGGCATGTTGGGTTTCGCCATCGGTAGGTGGTTTTTGAATATCGGATAAAGGGTAGAAGCTTTTTCTTCGATTTGCAGATCGCTGAGCAATGTTGCGACCTCGTCCTGAGCCTTCTTGGTAAGGATCTCGCGGAGTTGCTTACGCGCGATTTCAGGCCGCTTCTCCACGAGGTTGGGGTCTATGATCTGAGCTGCTTTCTTTGTCTCAGCACTCAGGAAGACGTTCTTGAGCTGTGCAAGAACATCCGCGTCATAGCCCTCAATCCCCGGAAGCGCCTGGACCTTCTGCGTTGCGATGGACTCGACTTCGGCCCGTTTCTCCGAAAATATCTTGTTGAAGTCCAGATCTCCAAGGTAGGAGTCACGGTCACTCACAAATGCTTCGGAGCTGGAAACACCACCCAGGTTCTGCTCTTTGCGCGTGTAGTCCTCGTCCGTGATTGTGTAGTCGCGGGTGCGCTGGTGTTTGGCCCGATCAACCTCAGTCTGGAAGGCAGTCCACATCGAATCCAAGCCGGTCTCCTGGTGATAGATCACCACGGCGTTGTTATCGATCTCAAAAGCCGTGATCTCGTCGGCTGGGATCGCCCGCAAAACCCTGCCCACAATTTGTGCGAAGGCATTTTCGCTTCGGTAGGGACGGAAGAGGGCCAGAACAGTGAGGTAACGATGGTCGTAGCCTTCCATCAACATGTTCACGGAGATAACGACATCGCACTGGTGGTTATCGATTACCCGGAATGCCGCATCGATATCTGCTAACTCCATGTCGCTGTGCACTACAGCTGCAGTCAGGTTCTTGGATTGATACCAGGTGCGCAGGTCCTCGGCGTGGGTGATGCTGCAACCGACAGCGAGAATCTTGTGTGGCACGTCCGGAGAGGTTTTCCGGAGCTCATCCAGTTTCTGAATGCTTAGGTTGATTACGTCCATTGAGCATTCTGGAGACAAGGCTACGCTGCGCTCTACCCACTCTCGGTCCTTGAATTCGAGGACTTGCTCTTTGGAGAGCCGAACACCTGGCTGCTCGGTGACGGTGAAGTAAAGCTCATGAGCATTTACGGTCTCTTTCCTCAGCCACTTAACATACCGATCACGCATCACCTCGGAGAGAGGCGTCTTATGGATCAGTTTTCCTGGCACTTCTTGGTTGTCGCCGCGGAACGGCGTACCAGTCACAAAGATCTTCTTAGCCTTGGAAAAGTGGGCCAGGGTCTTTTGCCAGCTACGTGCCGGCGCATGGTGCCCCTCATCAATGATGATGAGGTCGAAGAAGTCGGACGGCACCCGCTTCGTCAGTGACTGTCCGCGCTCGTTGTATACCTGCTGGATGTTCGAATAGACGAAGTGGGCTTGCTCAAGGCTGGCCTGATGGGTATCAGACGTAAATTCGCATGTGACCGGCAGATCCTCGGCACTGAAAATCACATCGAAATTGATCCAGAAGTTGTCTTCTAGCAGCTCCTGTGTCCGTCGAATGCTCTGCTTGGTGACCAGGCCTGGTGTAATGATCAACACACGTCCCTTTGCCAGGCCGAAAGGTACGATGGAGATCAGCCCGCTTTTGCCCGTCCCTGTCGGCAGGACGATTAGTGCATCCTCGTTGGAGTTCTCGAAATGCTCCTGCGCCTTGATATAGGCCTCGATCTGGGGGCTACGCAGCTTTTTATTGCCAAGGATATTGGCTGCCGTTTCGGTGAAATAATTCATAGACAGTCGAGATTCCTATCGGCGACGCGCGCCAAGGTGCCTGCTCGCTGGACAAGCACTCGGCGACGGGGACAGAGGTAGTTGAGGTGCGGCGGACGTGGCATTGAAATATCCGTATTTCGGGCTGGGCATCACGAGATTCTGATGATGGTCGAGCGTGTGCACTACGACTGATTGTAGCCTAGTGACATCACGCTTTGGCGCCTGACTTTCTTGAGAATACCCACACGCCATCGTGTGCGTGGACAATTCAATGCTGAGCTTTGTAGCCAACGACAAGGTTCATCGCCACTAGGATGTCCAAGGGGTGGTCAGTGATGGCACCCCTGAGCCGTCTCAGGGTTCTGGCACCCGCTGACTACCATCATGATGGGCCCCATATCTGGATCACCAAGCCCACGCGGTACTCCCTTAAGCCAATTCAATGGACGGTATCTCGATCCAGCGGCAGTGGGCTGCGATCCTTGTTTATGGCACGCGGCATGTGTGTAGGGCACGTGTGAGGCGGGGGCTGGCTGTGTCAAACTTTATTCTTGGCTGCGGTGGGGCTTTTTGGGCGGGCGCGTTAGGCTGTGTCAAACTATGTTTCGGTTGTTGTGGCAGGCCCTAGCGCTGAAGCTAGCGGATTTTGCGGCCCTCTATGTCAAACTATATTCTGGGTATCCACCCGTCCATCTGGACGGGCTTTTGCGTTGTGCGCCAGGCATGGCGCTGTTCGGTTCACTGTGGTGGTGGACTGGACGACTTGGAGGTGAAAGTCCTCTACACACCCGGCAAGGGGAAGTGTTAGCCAGAGGCAAGGGTGTCGCGGGCGACTGCGAATCTGAAGGAAGCCCGAGGCAAAATGCTGGCCTGACGAACAGGAAGCGGATAGAGGCGGCGTAGCGGGGTGAGGTAGCAACGATTGCCAAAGCCCGATACTTGCACGGAACGCTACGACGTAAATCCGACAGGCATAAGCAGGAAGGTCGCGCGAATTACCCTGGGAGATCTGTTTGGCCTGCCATGTGCTACCGGCCCCGAGAGGTGATGGGATGGGCGAACAGAAGTCAGCAGAGGCCGTAGTAGTTGCTCGAAACCGGAGCGATGAAGGGCTGAACCTGCCATGAGTGGATAGTCAGGTGTGCTCTCTGTTGGAGCGTAAAGCAGAAACGCCGTGAACAGCGGTGGTCGAGACCATCAGGAGGTAGGAGTCGGAAACTCCGAGGGCCGGTCTGGGCGCTTAGCTACCGCAGGCGACACATCAACGGAACCAAGCTCGCTGATGCTGTTTGTCAGTAGGCAGGAACCGCCGTATACGGAACCGTACGTACGGTGGTGTGGGAGGACGGCGGGGGCGACCCCGCCTCCTACCCGATTATGTATCTTTGGTTCGCTTGCCCGATCCGCTAGTTCTGGATGATCCGGCAAGCGTTCCCCCAGCCCGCAGATGAAGCGGGAGGCAGACTGATGAAATTCGTCGACGAAGTTTCGATTTTTGTAAAGGCCGGTGACGGCGGTAACGGCATGATGGCCTTCCGTCGCGAGAAATTCATCGAGAAGGGTGGCCCCAACGGTGGCGACGGTGGCGACGGTGGCTCGGTATTCCTCGAGGCCACCGCCAACCTCAATACCCTGATCGATTACCGCTACACGCGTAAATTCAACGCGCAGAATGGCGAGAAGGGCGGCAGCACCGACTGCACCGGCGCCAAGGGCGAAGACCTGATTCTGCCGGTGCCGATTGGCACCACGGTGATCGACGTAGCGACTCAGGAAGTGATTGGCGACCTGGTCAAGGCCGGTCAACGCCTGATGGTCGCCCAGGGCGGCTGGCACGGGCTGGGCAATACCCGCTTCAAGTCCAGCACCAACCGTGCGCCACGGCAGACCACGCCGGGCAAGCCGGGCGAGTCGCGCGATCTCAAACTCGAGCTGAAAGTGCTGGCCGACGTCGGTCTGCTTGGCCTGCCCAATGCCGGCAAGAGCACCTTTATCCGCGCCGTTTCCGCGGCCAAGCCGAAAGTCGCCGATTATCCCTTCACCACCCTGGTACCGAACCTGGGTGTGGTCAGCGTCGATCGCTTCAAGAGCTTCGTCGTCGCCGACATTCCAGGGCTGATTGAAGGCGCGTCCGACGGTGCCGGCCTGGGCATTCGCTTCCTCAAGCACCTGGCGCGTACCCGCCTGCTGCTGCACCTGGTGGACATGGCGCCGCTGGACGAGAGCGATCCGGCCGAGGCTGCGCAGGTGATCATCGACGAACTGGGCCGTTTCAGTCCGGCGCTGGCCGAGCGTGATCGCTGGCTGGTACTGAACAAGATGGACCAGGTGCCCGAGGACGAGCGCGAGGCGCGCAAGGCCGATATCGTTGCCCGTCTGAACTGGCAGGGCCCGGTTTACGTGGTCTCGGCCATCAGCCGCGACGGCACCGAGCGTATCAGCCGCGACATCATGCATTACCTGGAAGTGCGTGCCGAGCGCATCGCTGAGGACCCGGTATTCGCCGAAGAGCTGGCCGAGCTGGATCAACGTATCGAAGACGAGGCGCGTGCCCGTCTGCAGGCGCTGGATGATCAGCGTGCGTTGCGTAAATCCGGTGTGCGCAGCGTCGACGATATCGACGAGGACGATGACTTCCTCGACGAAGAAGACGACGATGGCCCGGAAATCATTTACGTCCGGGATTAAGCAAATTTCCAACGCCGCTTAATTGCGGCGTTTTTGTAGGTGGGGTGGGCCCCATCATTTTCTGGCTAAGGTTGGAAGATCATGCGTGACAAGGTGACCGGCGCGCGGCGCTGGGTGGTGAAGATCGGCAGTGCGCTGCTGACCGCCGACGGGCGTGGCCTGGATCGTGCGGCCATGGCGGTATGGGTCAAGCAGATGGTCGCGCTGCGTGAGCAGGGCGTGGAGCTGGTGCTGGTGTCTTCCGGCGCGGTGGCGGCCGGCATGAGCCGCCTGGGCTGGACCAGCCGACCCAGCGCGATGCATGAGCTGCAGGCCGCTGCCGCCATTGGCCAGATGGCCCTGGTGCAGGCCTGGGAGTCGAGCTTCGCCGAACACGGCCGCCGTACCGCGCAGGTGCTGCTGACGCACGACGATCTCTCCGACCGCAAGCGCTATCTCAACGCGCGTAGCACCCTGCGCACGCTGGTGAATCTCGACGTGATCCCGGTGATCAACGAGAACGACACCGTGGTCACCGATGAAATCCGCTTCGGCGACAACGACACCCTGGCGGCGCTGGTGGCCAACCTGGTGGAAGCCGATCTGCTGGTGATCCTTACCGACCGCGACGGCATGTACAACGCCGACCCGCGCCACAACCCCGATGCCGAGCTGATCTTCGAGGCCCGCGCCGATGACCCGGCACTGGATGCCGTGGCCGGTGGTGTCGGCGGTGCACTGGGTCGCGGCGGCATGCAGACCAAGCTGCGTGCTTCGCGTCTGGCTGCGCGCTCCGGCGCGCACACGGTCATCGTCGGTGGGGCTATCGAGCAGGTGCTGGCACGGCTCAAGGCGGGCGAGCGTCTGGGCACCTTGCTGGCGCCCGAGCGTGGCCTGCTGGCGGCGCGCAAGCAGTGGCTGGCTGGCCACCTGCAGACCCGTGGCACGCTGGTACTGGACGCCGGTGCGGTGAAGGCGCTGAGCCAGGATCGCAAGAGCCTGCTACCGGTCGGTGTGAAGGCCGTGCAGGGCAGCTTCCGCCGTGGCGAGATGGTGGTCTGCGTATCGCCTGACGGTCGTGAGATTGCCCGCGGCCTGGTCAACTACAGTGCGCTGGAAGCACAGAAGATCATCGGCCAGCCGTCGGATGCCATCGAGAAGCTGTTGGGCTATGTCGATGAGCCGGAGCTGGTGCATCGGGATAACCTGATCCTGGTTTGAACGCGAAAGGAGAGTGCGGTGAATCTGTTCAAGGGATATGTGCTGGGCCTGCTGGTGCTGCCCGGACTGGCGCTGGCCGAAACCATTGGTGAGGTTTCGACGGTGTTCAAATGGGTTGGGCCGAACGACAAGATCGTCGTCGAGGCTTTCGATGACCCCAAGGTGGACGGTGTGACCTGCTACCTGTCGCGGGCCAAGACCGGTGGCGTGAAAGGTGGCCTGGGCCTGGCCGAGGATCGTGCCGAAGCCTCCATCGCTTGCCGCCAGGTCGGTCCCATTGTATTCAAGGGCAAGCTCAAGGATGGCGAGGAGGTGTTCAAGGAGCGCACTTCGCTGGTATTCAAGACCATGCAGGTGGTGCGCTTCTTCGACGCCAAGCGCAATACCCTGGTGTATCTGGTCTATAGCGACCGGGTGATCGAGGGCAGTCCGCAGAATGCGGTGACGGCCATTCCGATCCTGCCTTGGGGTCAGCAGTAACCCGATCAGCGCCCATAAAAAAACCGCCCCGAAGGGCGGTTTTTTGTGCGTGACGATCAGGCGCTGGGGATGTCGAGCTGCAGGCGCTGATTCGATTGCGTCTGCACTTCGTGGTAGCGCGCGGCGTCGTTGGACAGAACCTCGGCCATGGCCGGGAAGATCTCGTCCAGCTTGCTGCGCCAGTCGTCGCTCTTGGCCTGCTCGGGGAAGCAACGATGGATCAGGTCTAGCATGATCGACACGGTGACCGACGCACCCGGCGAGGCGCCGAGCAATGCGGCGATGGTGCCGTCCGCAGCCGCCACCAGTTCGGTGCCGAACTGCAGCACGCCGCCGTTCTTGCTGTCCTTCTTGATGATCTGCACACGCTGGCCAGCGACTTCCAAGCGCCAGTCCTCTGCCTTGGCTTCGGGGTAGAAGCCGCGCAGGGTGTTCAGGCGCTGCTCTTCGGACTGCATCACTTCCTTGATCAGGTAGCGGGTCAGGTCCAGGTTGTCGCGTGCCACCGCCAGCATCGGGCCGAGGTTGTTGGGGCGTACCGACAACGGCAGGTCGAGGAACGAGCCGTGTTTGAGGAACTTGGTGGTGAAGCCGGCGTAGGGGCCGAACAGCAGGGATTTCTTGCCATCGACCACGCGGGTATCGAGGTGCGGCACCGACATCGGTGGCGAGCCCACGGCCGCCTGGCTGTAGACCTTGGCCTGGTGCTGCTTGACGATCTCCGGGTTGTCGCAACGCAGCCACTGACCACTCACCGGGAAGCCGCCAAAGCCTTTGCCTTCGGGGATGCCGGACAGTTGCAGCAGCGGCAGCGCGCCGCCGCCAGCGCCGAGGAAGACGAACTTGCTCCTGAGCTTGCGCGTGGCGCCGGAGCGGGTGTCCTTGATGTCCACCAGCCAGCCTTCACCGTCGCGCTTGAGGTCGGTGACCTTCTGGTTGCAGGTGAC
>Ga0209699_100687_pt1 | contig 13525 bp, 11 predicted proteins | sample SynthPrep_1_END__FD_187204 | JGI IMG/M metagenome (GOLD analysis project Ga0209699, IMG submission 187204) | Synthetic microbial communities from Ohio, USA - SynthPrep_1_END_DS7_MetaG (SPAdes) (version 2) | ecosystem: Engineered > Bioreactor > Aerobic > Activated sludge | place: USA: Ohio...
TATTTGTTGGAGTTGCTGTGGTCGCGGAAACCGTCGGAATCCTGCTTGGCCAGAAAGTAGTTCTGCGCGAAGTTGCCTTCCTCGTGGCCGACGGCCAGCTGGAATTCGCGGGTGTTGAAGCTGCCGTAGGTCAGGCGGCCGTCGGTGTAGTTGCCGCCCTGACGGGTGGCGAAATTGATGTTGCCGCCGATGTTGTGCAGGCCGTAGCGCGGGTCATTGGTGCCGCGCACCACCTCGATGTAGTCGATGTCCAGCGGGAAGATCATGTCGATGAAGCGTTGGTTGCCGCTGTTGACGTTGCTCGGCACGCCGTCGATCAGCGTCTTGATGCCATTGATGTAGCCCTCGCCGTTGAAGGCGCGGAAGGTCACCTTGCCGGATTCGGCGCCCATGCGCGTCTCGGTCAGCTGGATGCCGGGCATCTGGCCTACCAGCTCCCAGCTGTTCATCACGTTCTTATCCTCGATCTTGTCACTGCCCATGATGTCGACCGAGCTCAGGATGCTATCGGTGCGCAGCGTGCCGCTGGCCTCGGGGGTGACGTAGACCGAGCCGAGCGAAACGGTGGAGTTGCCGGATGAGGCAGCGTGAATCTGAGTCGTGACCAGGGCGGTCATGACGGCGAGGGAGGCCGAAGTGGCTTTCATGGGTATTCCTAGCGTTGCGTTTTCTAAGTGAGGGGAGGGTGTTGCGCTGGTTTGCTGCGCGGGCTGGCGAGTCTCCTGGCGGCAGCGGGTTGTCCGGTCGGACGAATTATCTTCAGTTAAGACGTTATATCATAACAATTCTGGTGCGCTCGACCAGTTCGAAATCAAGCCACGGGGGCCGCAAAGGCTCTGGCTAGAGCCGTCTCAGGCTGAGCAATCGGCGCAACGGCTGATGCACAGTGGCCTTACCTGCATGAACGATTAGACGCCGGCCAGCTAATGGCGTATCAATATCAGGCGTCTTCCGCGTTTCTATCCAAACAGAATCACTATGCAGCCCCTGTGTTCGGTCAATGCGCCCAGCAGTGCCAATGATGAGCGGCTCGATGGCTTAGTGCGCCTGCTTGGCCGGTATTTCGACTCGGCCGCCGTGCTGGTTTCCAGTGCCGGCTCTGCGCGCCATATTTGGGCCAGCCCTGGCCTGAGCGATGTGGCGAAGATCATCTGCATCAGCGAGACCACGCCCACCACGCTCGTCTGGCCACTGCAAGCGCAAGCAGGTGCCCAGCTTGGCACGCTGTACCTGCATTTCGACCGGCCACATACACTCGACGCCAAACAGCGCGAAGCTCTGCTGGATTTCGCCGCCCTGGCCCTCGATCTACTGGCACGCGAGACCGACGAAGCCCTGCAGCGTCATGAGATCGCCGCCCTGCGCGATAGTGAACGACGCATGGCGCTGGCCATCGCCGGTAGTGGCACCGGTATCTGGGACCGTGACATCAGCAGCGGCGAGATTTACTACTCCAGCAGTTGGAAGGCGCTGCTCGGCTATGCCGACCACGAAATCGGCAATCGCATCGAAGAGAGCTATACCCGCGTACATCCAGCCGACCTCGACTATGTACGCGCGACCATCCAGGCGCACCTGGATCAGCGTACCGATGCCTATGAGGTGGAGCACCGCCTGCGTTGCCGCAACGGCCAGTACAAATGGGTGTGCAGCCGCGGCAAGGTGGTCGAGCGCGACAAGCATGGCAAACCGCTGCGAATGATCGGCACCACCACCGACATCACCGCCATGCGCCGCCTGTCCGAGCAGGTACAGCAGACCGCCACCCTGATGACCGACCTGACCAATGAAATCCCCGGCATGGTCTTCCAGGTCCGCCGGCAGAGCGATGGCAAGTACGCCGTTACCTACGCCAGCGCCGGCGCGCAAGCCATCTGTGGCCTCAGCGCCATGCAACTGATGCAGGACGCTGAGGCGCTGACCGCCATCGTTCACCCGGATGACCGCATGGTCTTCATCGATTCCCTGCAGCTATCGGCCGAGGAGTTGACGGACTGGTATCTGGAGTTTCGCGTGCAGGTGCCGGGGCGTGAAGTCGCCTGGTGCCAGGGTGAAGCCTGCCCGCGCCGCGAAGCAGACGGCAGCGTGATCTGGCATGGCTTCATGACTGATGTGACCGAACGCAAGCAGATCGAGGCCGAGCTGCAGGCCTTCGCCACCACCGACTTCCTCACCCAGCTCGCCAACCGCAGGCACTTCATGTGTCAGCTCGAGGCAGAGCTGGCGCGCCTGCAACGCAGCCCTGAACAGAGTGCGGCGATCCTGATGTTCGACCTGGACTACTTCAAGACCATCAATGACCGCTGGGGCCACGATGTCGGCGACCAGGCGCTGCGCCATTTCGCGGGAATTCTAAGCGGCCAGCTGCGCAAGACCGACACCGCCGGGCGACTGGGTGGCGAAGAGTTCGCTGTGGTGCTCAGCGATGCGAGTCTGGACAAGGCCATGCACTTCGCCACGCGCATCCAGAGCGAACTGGCCAGGGCGCCGATCCTGCATGCCGGGGAGCCGATCTTCCTCGCTGTCAGCGTCGGCATCTCATCGCTCAATGCCAGTGATGCCAGCGTCGAGGCCGCCCTGTCGCGCAGCGATATCGCCCTGTACTGCGCCAAGCGCGGCGGGCGAAATCGCATCGAGCATCATTGACGGCAGGCTGGCTCAAACACCAGCTAAAGAGGCGTGTCACTGCCAATGCCTGCTATGCAAAACCGACGGGCATTTGCGCTGCTTCTCAGGGCCGGCCCTCAAGCTCGCCAAACAGCCAGTCCTGAAAGCTGCGTATCTTCGGTAGCTCCGCACGTGAGCGCAGCAGGTTGAAGGTGTAGCCCTGCACCCTTGGTCCTCCCAGGCCAAGCGGTGCCACCAGTTGCCCACTGGCCAGCTCGCGTTGCGCGAGCAGCAGGCTTTCGAGGCAAATCCCCAAACCATCCACGGCTGCACTGATGGCCATGAACGAGCGATCGAAGCGTGGCCCGCGTGATATATCCAGCGGCACTTTGCGGTGCTGGCGCATCCAGTCGCGCCAACTGACCAGGCACACCTCGCTGTGAATCAAGGTGTGGTGACACAGATCCTCAGGTGCACGGATTGCGTGTTCCCCATGCGCAAGCGATGGCGCACAGAGCGGCACGATGGTTTCTGCGGGGAAGGGCAGCACCATGGTGCCAGCGGGTTGCAGCCGTTTCATGCCATAGCGGATATCGATGTCCACGCCCTGGGTCAGCAGGTCGGCAGGTGCCGGATACGAAGAATTCAGCCGCACGTCGATGTCCGGCTCCAACGCGCTGAAACGGGCCAGGCGCGGCATCAGCCACTGCGTGGCGAAACTGGGTGTGGAGTGCACGGTGAGGATGTCGCTTTTTGCGGTGCGCCCCAGCTCACGGGTGGCGATGTCGATCTTGGCAAAGGCCGCCGAGACCTCTTCCGCATACACACGGCCAGCATCGGTCAGTACCACTGCGCGGTGAACGCGATGGAACAGGCGAACACCAAATTGCTCTTCGAGCAGCTTGATCTGGTGGCTGACGGCCGAGGGGGTAACGAACAGTTCCTCGGCTGCGAGTGCGAAGGACGACAGTCTCGCCGCTGCTTCGAATGCCTGAATGGCCTTGAGGGAAACCCGGTTTTGCATGGCGTTTTCACATGAACTCAGTTCACCTATCTGCCTTAACTATTCGTTTGAGGTCAAAAAATCAAGCGAATACGCTTTGTCTCACTCGCCAAGCGTGCTGATTCAGCGCCCTTGGCAAGCCTGGAGAGGCTCTCTCCAATCGAGACATATGAGGCTCCGGCAGCATCCAGTGTCGGGCCATAGCAAGGAGAACCGCGTGCAGAACAATAATTCTTCCGTCCACGCCAAGGTTGCCGAAGGCGCCTATCGCATCCGCCGCTTCGCGCTGCAGATGGGCGAGGTCCAAGGCCAAGGCTACGTCGGTCAGGCGCTGGGTTACGCCGACGTGCTGGCGACCGCCTATTGCCATGCGCTGAACCTGCGTCCAGATGACCCAAGTTGGGAGGGCCGCGACCGCTTTCTGCTGTCCCACGGCCATTACGCCATCGCGTTCTACGCGGCGTTGATCGTGGCGAAGATCATTCCCGAGGACGAACTGGAAACCTACGGCAGCGATGACAGCCGCCTGCCCATGTCCGGCATGGCGACCTATACCCCGGGCATGGAAATGTCGGGTGGCTCGCTCGGCCAGGGCCTGCCGATTGCAGTGGGCATGGCGCTCGGTCTGCGTCTGAAGGGCAACCCGGCTTTCGTCTATAACTCGATGTCCGATGGCGAACTGGACGAAGGCTCGACCTGGGAAGCAGCCATGAGCGCGGCTCACCATGGCCTGGGCAATCTGATTTGCCTGGTGGACATCAATAACCAGCAAGCCGATGGCCCTTCGACCAAGGTGCTGGGCTTCGAGCCGCTCGCCGACAAGTGGGCCGCGTTCGGCTGGCATGTTCAGCGTGTCGACGGCAACGATCTCGCCGCGGTCATCGAGGCTTTCGACACCGCGCGCAATCTCACCGACGCCAAGCCGCGCGTGATCCTCTGCGACACCCTGATGGGCAAGGGCGTGCCATTCCTCGAAACCCGCGAGAAGAACCACTTCATTCGCGTCGACCAGGCCGAGTGGCAGCAGGCCCTCGATATTCTCGACCAAGCCCAGGGAGCTGCCCGATGAGCACCACCGCCAAGAAACCACGCCTGACCACCTCAGCGATGATCGCCTCGATTGCATCCGAAGGGCAGCGCGTACAGTCGGCCCCATTCGGCAAGGCCCTGGTCGAACTGGCCGCCAACCGCACGGAGATCGTCGGTCTTACCGCCGACCTGGCTAAGTACACCGACCTGCATCTGTTCGGGCAGGCCTACCCGGATCGCTTCTTCCAGATGGGCATGGCCGAGCAACTGCTGATGGCTGCTGCCGGCGGCATGGCCAAGGAAGGCTTCGTTCCTTTCGCCACCACCTACGCGGTGTTCGCTACGCGGCGTGCCTTCGACTTCGTGCACCAGGTAATCGCCGAGGAAAACCTCAACGTCAAGCTGTGCTGCGCGCTGCCTGGTCTCACCACCGGCTACGGCCCCAGCCACCAGGCCACCGAGGACATCGCGCTGATGCGTGGCATCCCCGGCATGACCATAGTCGACCCCTGTGATGCGCTCGATACGGAGCAGGCCGTGCCGCAGATCGCCGCGCACAACGGCCCGGTATACATGCGCCTGCTGCGCGGCAACGTGCCGCTGGTGCTCGACGAGTACGGCTACAGCTTCGAACTGGGCAAGGCCAAGATGCTGCGCGATGGCCGCGACGTGCTGGTGATCTCGTCCGGCATTCTGACCATGCGCGCACTGGAAGTGGCCAAGGCGCTCGAGGCGGACAAGGTCGATGTCGGCGTGTTGCACGTACCGACCATCAAGCCGCTCGATGTGGCGACCATCCTGCGCGAGGCAGGCCGCTCTGGTCGCCTGGTCGTGGTGGCGGAAAACCACAGCACGGTTGGTGGGCTTGGCGAAGCCGTTGCGACGGCGCTGCTAACTGCCGGTGTGATGCCGCAGTTCCGCCAGATTGCGCTGCCCGATGCCTTCCTCGATGCCGGCGCGTTACCGACTCTGCATGACCGCTACGGGATTTCCATCGAAGCGATGTCGGCCACTATCAAAGGTTGGCTCGGCTGAACGCAGCCCCCACGCCAAACCACATTTCCAAGCGCCGGGTGCCGGCGCTAATGCGAGGATCTTCTACATGAACAACGCTCTTCTTCTCGACGGCAAGGTTGCCATGATTTCGGGCGCGGCCTCGGCGCGGGGCATCGGCCTGGCTACCGCTCGCCTGTTCGCCAGCCATGGCGCCACGGTGGCCATTCTCGATCTCGACGAGGGTGCTGCCATTGAAGCGGCAACTGCCATCGGCCCGCAGCATCGCGGCTATGCCTGCAACGTGGCGGACAAGGACGCCTGCCTGCAGGCCACCGAGCGTGCCATCGCCGACTTCGGCCGCATCGACGTGCTTATCAACAACGCCGGCATTACCCAGCCGGTGAAGACCCTGGAAATCGATCCGGCAAGCTGGGATCGCATTCTCGACGTCAACCTGCGTGGCGTGTTGTACCTGTCCCAGGCCGTCATTCCGCACATGCAGGCGCAGGGCAGCGGCTCCATCGCCTGCATGTCGTCGGTGTCGGCCCAGCGTGGTGGCGGCATCCTCGGCGGCCCGCACTACTCGGCGGCGAAGGCCGGTGTGCTGGGGCTGGCCAAGGCCATGGCGCGTGAATTTGGGCCGAGCAACATCCGCGTCAATTGCGTCACCCCAGGCCTGATCCAGACCGACATTAGTTCCGGCAAACTCAGCGACCAGCAGAAGACCGAGATTGCCGCCAGTATCCCGCTCAATCGCCTGGGCAACGCCGAGGAAGTGGCCGGTGCCTACCTGTTCCTGGCCTCGAACCTGTCGGCCTACATCACCGGTGCGGTGATCGACGTCAACGGAGGCATGCTCATCCACGGTTGAGCAGCACCGGGTTGGCCACGTGCGGGCGCTGCCATAAGGTCCGCACGGACGACCTGCAATAAGCAAGACATGCAGACAATATCAATAAGAAACGCAAGGTAAAGCTCATGAAAAAGACACTGATTGCTGTGGCCGCAACCTTTGCATTGGCTACTGCCTCCACCAGTTGGGCACAGCAGGTGCTGCGCCTCTCCCATAACGCCGCGCCGGGCAATCCGAAGGCGGTGGCATCTCTGAAGTTCGCCGAGTTGGTCGAGCAGAAGACCGAAGGTCGGGTCAAGGTCGAGGTGGGCGGCAGCGCGCAGTTCGGCGATGACGTCGAATCGCTGACCAACATGCGCCTGGGCACCCTTGCTTTCAGCACCAACTCCCAGGGCAGCACTGCTGGCGTGGTGCCGGAGTTCAACCTGGTCGGTCTGCCGTTCCTGTTCCGTGATCTCGAACATGCCTACAAGGTGGTCGATGGCCCGGTCGGCGCCAAGCTCGACGAGGCAGCCAACAAGAAGGGGCTGGTGGTGCTGGCGCTGTGGGACAACGGCATTCGTCACACCAGCAACAACAAGCGTCCGATCGTGAAGCCCGAAGACCTGCAGGGTATCAAGGTGCGTACGCCGCCCGATGCCATGACCCTGGACATCTTCAAGGCGCTTGGCGCCAACCCCGGTCCGCTGGCTTTCTCCGAGCTGTACATCGCCCTGCAGCAGGGCGTGTTCGACGGTCAGGAAAACCCGCTGATGAACGTCTATTCCTCGAAACTCTACGAGGTACAGAAGTACATTTCGCTGACCGGGCACAAGTACGAGACCACGCCGCTGCTGGCCAGCAAGATGATCTGGGCCGGTCTGTCCAAGGCTGATCAGGCGGCGATCAAGGACGCCGCGATCGAAGCCGGCAAGCTCAACCGCGAGATGTCCCTGGCTGCCGATATCGAGTTGCGCACCAAGCTCACCGAAGCTGGAGTCGCGATCAACGAAATCGACCAGGCCACATTCGCTGCCAAGACCAAGTCGGTCTACGACAAGTGGTCGAAGCAATATCCCGAGCTGGTGGAACTGATCGTTTCGGAAGCAGGTAAGCAATGATGGCCGTCCAAACCTCCAGCAACGACTCGTTGCAGTCCGGCGCTCTGGCGCAGATGGCGAGGTGGGTGGACAACGCGATAGTGGCGCTCAGCGTGGTCGCCGTGATCACTGCGCTGGTGGTCATGTTCGTGGCCCTGATGGCCGAGGTAGTGGTTCGCTACTTGACCAATCAGGGCATGGGCTGGCCCACCGAGATGCCCAATATCCTGTTCCCCTGGCTGGTGATGGGCGGCATCGTGCTAGCTGCCCAACGCGGTCAGCACATCGCTGTCACTGCCATCCAGGGCTGGATTGGTCGAGGTGGCAATCGGGTGCTGCTGATCGGCCATCAGGCGTTGATCTGCGCCACTTTTTTCTACCTGGCCTGGGTGGGGCTCGATGTGATCGAGATCACCGGTGGCGAGATCTATCCGGTCACCGGAATCTCGGCCAAGTGGGCGTATCTGGCCATGATCGCTGGCTTCGTCGGCCTTGCCTTCACCGCACTCACCACGCTGGTTCACCTGCTGTATGCCGGCGATCCCCTGGCTGTTCGCGCACATCAAATCGAGGACGACGTATGACGCTCATGATGCTTCTGGTCTTCGCCGTGCTGCTGGCGCTGGCGTTGCCGGTCGGCTACGCGCTGCTGATCAGCTCGGGTATTGCGGCTGTCACCGTCGGCGGCATTCCCAGCGTGGCGGCGATCGTGAAGATCTTTCAGCCCACGCAGAGTTTCCCGCTGCTGGCGATTCCGTTCTTCATGCTCTCGGGCAGCTTGATGATGGGCGGCACGCTGGGCAAGCGGCTGATCGACTTCGCCACCATGCTGGTCGGTCGCTTCCATGGCGGGCTCGGCCAGGTCACGGTGGTCGGCTCGACCGTATTCGGCGGGGTGTCCGGCTCGGCCGTGGCGGAGGCCTCGGCGCTTGGCTCGATGCTGATTCCCTGGCAGAAGCGCGAGGGCTATCCGGGCGCCTTTGCCGCCGCCGCAACCGCGTCGTCAGCAACCATCGCCGGGCTGATTCCGCCGTCGATTCCGCTGATTCTCTACGCTGCCGTGTCCAACCAGTCGATTGCCGCGCTGTTTCTCGCCGGCCTGGTGCCGGGGCTGTTGCTGTGCGTCGGCTTCATGCTGACCTGCTACCTGTCAGGCCGTCTGCGTGGCTTCAAGCGGTTAGCCAGTGAGGTCACCTTGAAAGGTGTGCTGCGTGTGACCATTGCGGCAACGCCGGCACTGGCCATGCCAGCCTTCATCGTGATCCTGCTGCGCGCTGGCATCGCCACACCGACCGAGGTCAGCGTACTGGCGGTATTCTACGGTTTGATGGTGAGCATGCTGGTCTATCGCGACCTGACCCTGCGCCGCCTCTACGACGCGCTGGTGCACACCGCGATCACCACCGGTGTGGTGATGCTGGTGATCGCCGCCTCGAACCTGGTGGGCTATGTGCTGACCGTCGAGTCGGTGCCGACCGCCGTGGCCGAATGGACCGCACAAACCCTGAGTTCGCCGTGGATGGTCATCCTCATGCTCAACCTGATCATGGTTGTGGTCGGCATGTTCCTCGACCTGCCGGCGGCGATCCTGCTGCTGGGGCCGACCTTCGTCGCCATCGGCAACGCCATTGGTCTCGACCTGACCCAGCTCGGCATCATGATGGTGGTCAACCTGAGTATCGGCCTGTTTACACCGCCGGTGGGCACGACGCTGTTCATCGCCTCGGCGATTTCGCGCGAGAAGGTCGGGGCAGTGGTGCGCGAGCTTTGGCCGTTCTACCTAGTGGCGATCATCGTACTCGGCCTGGTCTCCTTCATTCCGGCTTTCACCCTGTACTGATCAGCGCAGCCCCGGCGCATGCTAGGGCTGCGCCATGCAAGGAATTCCCATGACTACGATTGCATTTGCCGGGCTTGGCTCGATGGGCCTGCCCATGGCCAAGAACCTGCTCGCCGCGGGCCACGTTGTGCGTGGTATCGATCTCAATTCTGCGGCGCTCGCCACACTCGCTGAGGCGGGCGGGGAGGCGGCAGCCGACGCTGCCTCTGCCGCCAGCGGTGCCGATGTGCTGATCCTGATGGTGGTCAATGCCGCCCAGGCCGAGCAGGTGCTGTTCGACAATGGCGCACTGGAGACATTGGCCGATCATGGCATCGTCTGTCTGATGGCGACCTGTCCACCCGCTGCCGTCGAGCGCATTGCCGCGCGGGTGAGCGCAGCAGGGCGCCGCTTCGTCGATGCGCCGGTGTCGGGCGGCACTGCGGGCGCCATCGCCGGTTCGCTGACCATCATGGCGGCCTGTGAGCGCACCACCTTCGAAGCGGTACAGCCGGTGTTCGAGGGCATTGGCCTGCGCATCTTCCATGTCGGCGAGCGAGCCGGGCAGGGCGCAACGGTCAAGGCCGTCAACCAGTTGCTGTGTGGTGTGCACATTGCCGTGGTCGCCGAAGCCTTTGCGCTCGCCGCCAAGGTCGGTGTCGATCTGCCGGTACTGCTGGAAATCATGGGTGGTTCGGCGGCATCGAGTTGGATGCTCAAGGATCGCGGCCCGCGCATGCTGCAGGCCGAACCCGAGGTCAGCAGCGCGGTGGACATCTTCGTCAAGGATCTGGGCATCGTCCTCGAAGCCGGGCGCGACGCGCAGGCTGCGTTGCCGATTGCCGCGGTGGCGCACCAACTGTTCCTCGCTACCTCCGGGCGCGGCGAGGGGCGGGCTGACGACAGCCAGGTGATCCGCAGCTACTACGCCCTCAACGGTACACCGACGCAAGGCTGAGTCGCCTAGCACCCTCTACTCGCCAGCGGCTAAGGTTGCCCCATGCTCGTGCAGATCGTGAGCATCGTTTTCCCCGTGTTCACGGTCATCGCGGTTGGCTACCTGTATGGTCGCAAGCATCGCCCGGACATGATCGCCACCAACCAGGTCAACATGGGCATCTTCGTGCCCGCGCTGATCTTTTCGGCGCTGGCGGGCAAGAGCGTCGATCTGGCCGAAGTGCAGATGATCGCTCTCGGTGGCCTGGTCATCGTGCTTGGCTCCGGCCTGCTCGGCTGGCCCATTGCCCGCCGGCTGGGCTATGCACCGAAAACCCTACTGCCACCGATGATGTTCAAGAACGCCGGCAACATGGGATTGCCGCTGTTGCTGTTCGCCTTCGGCGAGCAGGTGCTGCCGGCGGCGGTGGTGCTGTTTCTGGTAGAGAACGTCCTGCATTTCGCCATTGCCACCTGGTGGCTTGGGCGCAACGCCAGGGTGTGGGGGCTGCTCCGTGAGCCGGTGATCATCGCCGGAGTTGCCGGCGTGCTGGTGAGTATGTCGGGCATCGCGATGTGGCCGCCTTTTCTCTCCGCGATCAAGATCATTGCCGACGTATCCACGGGCCTGATGCTGTTTTCCCTTGGCGTGCGCCTGAACACTGCGCCCTTCGCGCAGTGGCGCATCGGCACGGTCGGTGCTGTGGCGACACCGCTGACCGGCATGCTGATCGCCTACCTGTTTTGCCTGGCGTTTGGCCTGTCGGATCGCGAGACGGACATCCTGCTGATCTTCGGCGCGCTGCCGCCGGCGGTGCTCAACTTCATGTTCGCCGAGCGCTATGCCCAGGAGCCGGAGAAGGTCGCGTCGATCGTGATCCTGGGCAATCTGGTCGCGCTGCTGTCCATCTCGTTGGCGCTGGCCTTGCGGCTGGCGTAGAGGCCTCGCACGAATGTCGTCGGTGCCGTCTCCGGGGTACCAGGGCCAGCCAATGGGAATTTGTTTATCCACTCTAATGACTGTGTCCCGGACCGGACTGCCACCTCTACGGGTTTTATGGATTCGCGGCGGTTGGTAATGGATAGATCACTTCATGCGTGTTCAAATCGCGAATCTCCGATTTGATGGTAATGGTCGAGACCTCACGTCCCGGCGGCCCGCTGATATCTTCGCCAGTAGAAAAGTCCACCACGTAGCGCTGTCCCGAGCGGAACTCGACATTCTTCGCACTAAAGCCACACTTTGCTCCGCCCGTACCCAGTGCATTTATGGATACCCAGTACCAGCTCAGGGAGTGTTTGCCTGGCGTCAGCCGTAGAGCCTGCTTGCCGGAAACATCGAGGATTGAGCGGCACCCGGCAGTTGCTGGCCATCTACAAGCGTGGCCAGCAGCAGACGGTGAAAAGGCACGCCCAGCGCGCGGTATCGCGTGGTTGCGAAGTACACAACGGGTGCGTCGGGGGTGTTGTTGGGCAGGTCATAAGGCGTCATCGTCTCCGGCGCCCAGTTCCCCTGGTAATCCTTGTCCTGATAGTTGGAGCAGGCCGTCATCAGACCGCGATCAGCAGGACGCCAGGCGGTTTGAAATGGGATAGAAATGAGGAACTGTGTATTGTTGTTCATGCTTCCTTGCTGAATTGGGCCGCGGCGGATTACGGGTCTAAAGCGGGTCCGTAAATTATCGGTATGACCACTCCGGCAGACTCGCTGACAGTTCGCGGCTGCAGCACAGCGAGGGGCCTGCCTTCAAAGAGGGCCTATCCTTTTACCCCCCTCAAGAAAACCTCGAGTGCTTCGTACTTCATCGGTTTGGCAAAGTAATACCCCTGCAACACATCGCACCTGCTGCCCTTTAAAAAAGCCGCCTGAGATTCGGTTTCAACACCTTCAGCGACCACTGTCAGGCTCAGGTGGTGGGCCATAGCGATAATGCCCTGAATGATTGCGGCATCGTGGCAATCCGTGCCGAGCTCCTGGATAAACGAGCGGTCGATCTTGATCTTGTCTATCGGCAAGCGTTTGAGATAGCTGAGACTGGAAAATCCGGTGCCGAAATCATCGAGAGCAATGCGCACTCCCAAAGCCTTGAGCCGGTGCAATGTGTCGATCGCTTGTTCAGCGTTATGCAGCAAAAGCGATTCGGTGATCTCCAGTTCCAACTGCTCACCACAGAGTCCGTGCTTCTCCAGGATGGTTTGGACAAATTGAACGAAATGACCACGCTGGAAATGGATTGGCGAAATGTTCACAGCCATCGAGATGCCAGTGATGCCTTGTTCGCCTAACTGGCGCAGTTGAGCGCAAGCCGTATCGAGTACCCAAAGGCTCAGCGGGATGATCTGGCCACTGTCCTCTGCCACTGGCACAAATACCGCTGGTGAGATAAATCCTCTTTGCGGATGCTCCCAGCGCAACAGCGCTTCGATCCCGGACACTCGCCCCGTACGCGTTTCTATCTGCGGCTGATAATGCAACTTGAGCGATTCAGTATCGATAGCCTTCTGTAGGTCGTTGCGTAGTCTCGCGTGTTCACAAACGCGCTCATTAAGATCGCTGGTGTACCACTGGAAATTATTGCGCCCTTGCTGCTTAGCTTTGTACATGGCCATGTCGGCCTGCTGAATGAGCTGCATCGGCGGCTCGGTATAACCATCGCTCAGGGTGATGCCAACACTTGCGCTCACGTGCAGGTCAATGCCCCGGATGCAGTAGGGCCTGGCTATGCCCGCCATCAGTCGTTCGGCCACCGATACAACGTCGTCATCACGCAGCAGGTTCGGCAGCAGAACGATAAATTCGTCGCCGCCCATGCGCACGATGGTATCGCCGGGACGAACGTGCTGGGCCATACGCTGCGCCACCTCAATCAGCACTTGATCGCCGAAATAGTGTCCAAGCGAATCGTTGATGGATTTGAATCCATCCAGATCGATGCACATTACCGCCAGGCGACGCTTGCGCCGGCGACTGGTGTGACAATACTCAATAAGCCGATCTTCAAGAGTTACACGGTTAAGCAAACCCGTCAGGCGATCATGGCAGGCGTTGAAGCTCAACTCGCGCTCGTAGTGCTTTTGCTCGCTGATATCCCTGACCACTGCGAATACCCCGACGATCTCGCCATTGACCCTGATCGGCAGGTTGGAAATGTCCATGGTCAACAACATGTCGCTCGCGTCGCGAAACCGTGCTTCGAAACGTT
>Ga0209699_100688_pt1 | contig 13521 bp, 14 predicted proteins | sample SynthPrep_1_END__FD_187204 | JGI IMG/M metagenome (GOLD analysis project Ga0209699, IMG submission 187204) | Synthetic microbial communities from Ohio, USA - SynthPrep_1_END_DS7_MetaG (SPAdes) (version 2) | ecosystem: Engineered > Bioreactor > Aerobic > Activated sludge | place: USA: Ohio...
CGCTGTCGAGCGCGACCTCGCACAATGCCAGAAGCAAAAGGCAAAACGCGCGATCGGGTCGTATTTCCGGTGCAATCGCGTCTTCGTCGATGCACATCCTTGTGCCTTCCCAGATGCCCGGTGCGACGAGGTCGCAGGCATCGGGAAACGTGTCCCTGAATACGTCATAGAGCAGAGTCGGGCCTGTCGTCGGCATCAGTCTGACGGAACCGAACAGCCGTCGCTTCTCCTCATCGCACCACAACAGATAGGCCGGGTGCAAATCGTCGTAGCGGTCGCGTTCGCGCAGGCCGGACACTGAAACCTCCCAACCCAGTTTGTCCGCGAAGACCTTCTTCCTGAGCCTGAACGACTGATCGAGGAGATCGCGATGTTTTTGGTACTCGTGAGCCTGAACAAGAATGTACATGCGTGCCTCCATAGGTTGATGGAGGTCATCATGCGGATCAAAAGACGCGCGATAAATTACCCAGATGGATACCCTTAGCTGGGGGTATTGCCAAACGGATGAATCAGGCGCAGCTGAATTGCTCTGGCGATCGCGTAGGTGATGGAGCCGCCGCCGAGCTTGTTCCTAGCGGATTTGAGGTAGGCCCGAGTGGTATGCTCTGACAGCTTTAGCAGGACGGCGATGTCTCCGCTGTCCTTGCCGAGCGCCCTCCAATGCAGGCACTCGATTTCGCGCGCTGAAAGTTGCGGAATAGGATCATGCGCGCCATAGAGTTCGAAGATCGCTTTGTGATGGATAAGAAAAGCGAGCTCCAGCCATTCTTCCTGATACTGGGCGATTGTTGCGCTCCAATCATCGCCTGTTAGGCGCGAATTCAGTGAGAGCAGTGCCCGCCGCGATTTGTCGACAATCGGGATCGAGTAGCCATTCGCGCCAATGTCATGGCGTTGCGCATCCAGCAGGAACGCGTGAGCCGTTGGCGGGACATCGACTTCGCGCCAGTCGAAGGGCAATTGACGTACGAGACCTTCGCGGAGAATGGGATCGATCTTGACGTAATCGCGCAGGAGATAACGGGAAATCCAGGCGGCGTCGTACGTCGTGCGCACATAGGGGGTATCGACGACGTCCACTATCGTGAATGCGAGGTGATATGTTGAGAAATCAACGCCGTATACCAGGTGGAATATCTGAAGTGCGTCTTGAACGCTATCGGCCTCCTCGACCTCGAGCATAATCCTGTCAAAGCGGGACCGTTTTTCTGCTTTCATTTAGTTGCTCCAGAAGTGCGGGGTACACCGATGCCCATGTCAGACTATTTCCCACTCAACAATAAGGTGTTATGTTATAACATCTCGCATAACATACATTATGGAACTTGATCGCCTTTGCCGCCGCGACGTACCTAGAGAACTTCCCGGGATCGATGAGCGTAGGATCATCGCAGGAGGCAGTTAAACGCCATCATCGCCATGAGCGAATTGTAGAGGGTATAAAACGGGGTTCGAGGAGGGCATGCCTGCACCCGAACTCGTCTCCGCGAGGAAATGTTCTTGTCTGTCGTATCCAATCTCTTCGGCGTCTGGGAAAAGGAACTGGCAGTGGGCCTAGGAATATCCGGGAGTGCAAAAGCAACCCGGTATGCGCTCACCCGGCAGGAATTGCTCGAACCCTTCCTCATTGGCGCTCTCAGAACCTGACCAGGGCTATTCAAGGGTGGCCGGCAGAAGACTTAGACGCGCTTATGCCGTGGGGCTTCGAGCCCGACACCATCAACTGAGCGTTATTCTCCTTCATTTGATGCGTCCACTTTTTTGATCCTTCCCAGCTTCAGCAGAACCAGAACGATGTGCCGGTCGCGTCAATCTCTGCGGATCAATGACTTCGGAAATCAAGAACTCAGAGATATCCGGGTTTCCGGCTATTACTTCTTGAATGGGTTTACCCGAGGCCAAAACTTCTTTCGCCAATTCAGCCGCGCGCTCATAGCCGATGGCGGGCGTCAAGGCAGTTGCGATGGCAGTGCTTGCGTCCAGATGCTTGCGGCAGACGTCCGGGTTGGCTGTGATACCAGCAATGCATTTCACCCGAAGCAGGTCTACGGCGTTGGTCAGAAGGTAAAGTGCATGAAGAATGTTATAGGCGATGACCGGCTCCATGACATTCAACTGGAGTTGACCGGCTTCAGCCGCAAGCGTGATTGTCAGGTCGTAACCAATGATCTGGAAAGCCACCTGGTTGACGACTTCCGGTACCACCGGATTGACCTTGCCGGGCATGATCGAGGAGCCGGGCTGAAGGGGCGGTAGGTTGATCTCATTCAAACCGCCACGAGGCCCGCTGGAAAGCAGGCGAAGGTCGTTGCAGATTTTCGACAGCTTCGTGGCCGTTCGCTTTAACATTCCGGAAAACAGGACGAATGCTCCGGTATCCCAGCAGGCTTCTATCAGGTTTTTGGCGGGAATCAGAGGAAGGCCGCAGATTGAACGAAGCTCCGCCACCGCGGCGGCCTGATATTCCGGATTGGTATTGATGCCGGTCCCGATCGCTGTGCCACCGAGATTGATTTCATGAAGAAAGGACGCGATCTCGCCAAGACGATCGACATCCTCGCGAAGCGTTGCGGCGAAAGCCTGGAGCTCCTGCCCAAGCGTCATCGGCACCGCATCCTGCAATTGCGTTCGCCCGAGCTTTATGACATCGGAAAAGAGCGCTCCCTTATTCTCGAATTCGTCTGAAAGCTGGGTAATTGCATCCTGCAATTGACGATAGGACAGCAGTATCGCCAAGCGTATCGCCGTCGGATAGACATCGTTCGTGGATTGCGAGAGATTGACGTCGTCGTTGGGGTGCAGGGAGCCATATTGTCCACGAGGCAATCCCATCAGATGCAGGCCACGATTGGCGATGACCTCGTTGATGTTCATGTTGGTCGAGGTGCCCGCGCCGCCTTGGAACACGTCGAGGGGAAACTCCTGCAGATGCTGGCCGTCAGCGATTTCCGCGCAGACCTGGCAGATAATGTCAACTTTCCGTTGGTCCAGCTCTCCAAGCCTGGCGTTCGCACGCGCGGCGGCCATCTTCACATAAGCGAGCGACTTGATGAAGTTGGGAAAATGATTGATCGCGATCCCTGAAACCGGGAAATTTGCGATACCCCGTGCCGTTTGTGGACCATAGTAAGCTTTTGCCGGGATCGCGACGGGCCCAAGTGGGTCCTTTTCAACACGTTCCATTGGCATGATATCCATCATGTTCATCTCTCGACACATTGGGACAGGGATGCGCCATGCATTTCGCATGGGTAATAGCAGCCGGAAGCCGTAGTCCTGTGTCGCCAAACTCTGAAGCTGCCGCACAGGAGGTTGCCCTTGGACACGCGGTGCCGTGGCATCCAAGGGCCCCCGGCAGAGTAAATATGGTGTCAAGGGCACCAGGTCGCTTCGTAGTGCACAGACCGGTCGTCGAAGCGCGTCAGGAACGCTTGCGTATCCAGCGGCACAACGGCCTTCGTGTTATCTTCGCCGGCAAAGGCCATGATCGAGTCCATCGACTCCCAGAATGTGATTTCGACAAACTCGACCTCACCGGTGTCGAGCGGACGCCGCATGAAATACGACCCTTTGTATCCCGCCACCCGATGAAGGGCGGGAAGCGTCGTCTTCGTGAGGAGTTCCTCGTATGAATCCGCCATTTCGGGCTTGGCCCATCCACGCCAGACGCGTCCAATCATGTTCATCTCCATTGTTCAGGGTTAAGGTTGTTCAATCTTCCAGGACGTGAATGCTGTCCGGCGAGATCTTGAGTTCCACCTTGTCACCGACCGCGTAGAACTGGCCCGCGGGGGCAAGGCAACGGATCATGTGTCCGCCGAGGTCGAGCACATAGCGGGTGCGCGCACCAAGGAAGATCTGTGTAACGACGGACGCGATCGGCGCTCCCCGGCTTAGCGCAGCGTTGTCGGGCACAGGCGCGAGGATGGCATCCTCCTGCCGGAACATGATGGTCGCCCGCTTCTTCGCCGAGGGCTGGGCCCTCAGCAGCAGAACCTGTCCGTCGCAAAGCAGCGCACGTGCGCCATCGCCATGGGGCTGCAATTCGGCATCGATGAGATTCGTCGATCCCATGAACGTGGCGGCAAACCGTGTTCGCGGCACCGAATAGAGGGCCTTCGGGGCTCCCTCCTGTTCGATCCTGCCGCCGTTGAGCAGGATGACGCGGTCCGAAAGGCTCAGCGCTTCTTCCTGATCGTGGGTCACGAACACGGTGGTAAGGCCGGTCTGCCGGTGCAGGAGGATCAACTCCTCCTGCATGCTTTCACGCAGCCGCGCATCGAGGTTCGAAAGCGGCTCGTCTAGCAGCAGGACCTGTGGAGAAGAAACCACCGCACGGGCAACCGCGACACGCTGTTGCTGGCCGCCCGAAAGAGCGCGGGGCCGCCGGTCGGTCAGATGGTCGAGCTGGACCAGCTTCAGCGCCGCGACTGCGCGGTCACGCTGTTCTGCCCGGTTGCCGATCTTGCGCATGCGCAACGGGAACATCACGTTCTCTAGGACCGTCAGATGCGGAAGCAGGGCATAGGATTGGAACACCATCGCGATGTCGCGAAGCTCGGGTGGCAAGCTTGTCGAATCCTTACCGCCGATGTGGATCGTCCCGCTCGTGGCCCCTTCCAGGCCCGCGATCATCCGCAGCAGGGTGGTCTTTCCGCATCCGCTCGGTCCAAGCAGGCTGACGAACTCGCCTTTCGCGATGGAAAGCGAAATGTTCTTGATCACCTGAACATTGCCGAAGGACTTGGAGATATTGTCGAGTTGTACAGCATTCATGATATCACCCCGCCACGCGTTGGATGCCGAGCACGCGATCAATGACAAAGATGAGCAGGACGGTCAGTCCGATCATCAGGGCCGACGCGGCAGCGATGGATGGGTCAGGGCTGTATTCAAGCTGTGTGTAGATCTGAATGGGCAACGTGATGACCTCTGGTGAGCGAAGGAACAGGGAGACGATCGCTTCGTCGAAGGATATGTTGAAGGCGAAGAACGCCCCGGCCGCGATGCCCGGCATTGCTTGCGGCACGACGACGTGAAGGATGGCCTTCCACGGTCCCGCTCCCATCGTCCGCGCAGCCTCTTCGAGATATCTGTCGGAGGTGGATAGAACGGCGAGGGTCGTACGGATAACGTAGGGAACGGCGATGACGGTATGACCGATCCACAGGGCCGCAAACGAGGTGCGCCCGAAATAGGCACTCCAGAAGATAAGCAGTCCCAATGCGAAGATGATTGTCGGTAGCACCAGCGGCGCCAGAAAAAGGGCCGAAAGCACAGACGTGCCCGGCAATCTCCCCCTGTGGATCACGGTCGCGACCGAAGCGCCGATGATCGTCGCGGAGATCGTCACGACCACCGCCAGCTTCAGGCTGGTGATAGCTGCGCCCATGTATACGGACGAGGAAAGCACCGCCTCGTACCACCGCAGGCTCAGCCCTTGAGGCGGAAAGGTGATGTAGTCGCCGGCCGTGAAGGAGACGCCGACGACCACTGCCAGCGGACCTAGGACAAAGGCAACGATTGCGACAAGATAGATGACCGCCGCAATGCGGACAGACATGGGGGCGGATTCAACCATTGGCGCGCCTCGACAGTCTTGCATAGGGGATGAGAAGCATGAGGACACCGACAACGAGGATGATGGATTGAGCGGCGGCGAAGGGCCAGTCCAGCGTGCGGGTTGCTGTTTCGTAGATCGAACCGGCCAGAACCGGCAGGCGCGCACCCCCGAGCAGCGAAGGCGTGATGAAATAACTGGCCGACAGGGTGAAGACGAGAAGCGAACCGGCAATCACCCCCGGAATGGCAAGCGGCAGGACGACCAGGCGCAGCGACTTCAGGAATGTGCAACCCATGACGCGGGACGCTTCTTCCAGACGGATGTCGATACGCATGACGACGCCGAGAATCGACAGGACCATGAAGGGAAACAGCACCTGCGTCATACCCAGGACAACCGCGGTCTCGGTCTGCATGAGTGAGTAGTTACGCCTGACCAATCCGAGCATATTGAGCGTATCGGGTATCAGCCCGCCGCGGCCGAGCAGGACCATCCAGCCGAAGGTTCGAACCACGACGCTGGTCATGAGAGGCAGCGTAATGCTGATAATCAGCCACAGGCGGAGCCGTGCGGAGCCGCGCGCCATGATGTAGGCGAGCGGGAAACCGGCCACGATGCACAGCGCCGTGATGATGAGCGAGAGCTTTACGGTCCGCCAGGCGATTTCGAGATAAAAAGGATCGGTCAGAAACCGGCTCAGGTGTGTCGCCGTGAGCACCCCGTTAGCATCCCTGACACCGAGAAGCAATATCCCGGCGACAGGAATGAGAAACCCCACCACAAGGAGGAGAAACCCGGGCGCAGCAATGAGAAGATCGGTTCGGAGTTTGTTCATGTCTACCCCCTTGGTTTCTCCTCTGATCTTCAGCGCGAGATCAACTTCTTCCAGTTTTCGATGAGAGCGTTGCGGATTTCGTCAACCTGCACAGGATCGAACCGGACCATCGATTTGATCGCGTCGCCGTAGACCACATCCTGCGCCACATCCGGCGTTAGTTCGGTCTTGCTGTTGGTGGGCGAGTAGCGCATCTCGCGGGCGAATGCCGCCTGCACCTCGGGCGACAATTCGAAATCGATGAGCTTCTTGGCTAGATCTTGGTTCGGGCGATTGGCAACGAGATTGGCGGTGAAGTACACGGCGGGAGCGCCTTCCTTGGGGATTATGAACTTCACCGGAAGGCCGCTCTGGCGGATGGTGTAGGCATAATCCTGGGCGAAAGCCGCCAACCAGGCATCGTTCTGCGCGAAGTTCTGTTGGACCTCGGGAGACGAACTGATGATGACGGATCGATCGAGCAGCTCGCCAGCTTTCTTGAGGCCAGGCGCTGTGTCGGCGAGCGTTCCGCCCCAGATCTGATTCATCATCAGGAGTCCGAGCATGCCGAAGGAGTTGGACAGGTCCGTCAAGATGAGGTGATCGCCATACTCCTCGCTCCACAGATCCTTCCAGGAATCCGGGGCTCTCGGCACCTTTTCCTCGTTGTAAAGCAGGCCGACCGTTGTCACGAGGTGAACTGGTCCCTCCCCTCTGGCCAATCCTTCGGCGGCGAAGGGATATAGGTCGCTGGCGTTGGTGAGTTCTTCCGGCTTGATCGGCGCCAGAAGCCCCTCCCTCGCGGCGATCACCTCCTGGCCGCCTGAGAAATGTACCACGTCGTATTGCGGGGCATCCCTCTGTGCTCGCAATTGCGCGAGCGTATCGGCCGAGTAGAGCGTGACCACCTCGATCTTGACGTTGTTCGCCTTCTCGAAGGGTTCGAAGACAAGTTTCTTATGCAGCTTCTCATAGGGGCCACCCCAGGAATTGACGACTAGGGTCGGCTTTTCCTGAGCGAAGCTTGCTGTCGTGGTCAGCATCATGACCATCGCGATGGATGACAGGTATTTTTTCATTATAGTTCCCCTTTTCTTTGGTCGGTTGATCATCAGTTCCCCCGCTTTTGCCTTTTGGCCTTTTTAAATTTTCGGTGCAGGGGGGATTTGCCGCCTCACAGGTTCATCGGTGATTCCTTGGTGAGGTCGAGTTCATGCGGTGCGATGACCTGGTTGATGTAGTGCTGCTGATAGGGCTTGTAGAATTCCCAGAGGCGCTCCAGTTCGGTAATCGGCTCTTCCTTCCAATCCACCCGCAGGTCGACCAGCGGCCATGACTGGCGGTCCGCGATCAGCAGCGCCGCTGCCATGATCGGCTTGGTTTCTCCTCCGGCATAGAGCCCTCCCCTGATGGCGGCCAGCAGGCGCTCGGCAAAGGGCAGGTCCATCGCCGCCTCATAGGCCTCGACCACGCGGCGCGGCACCTCGTCATTGGCCAGGAGGTTGCCGGTCGAAACGCACTGGTTGCCAGCGTGACCAGCATGGATGCACTCGATGGCCGCACCGTTGTAGAAGGCCACGCCTCCCTCGCGGTCGACGGCGGCGAATTGCCGTTCCTGCGGAAAGTCATTGGTGGCAGCCAAGAAGTCGACGGTCTGGCGAGCGGTGAAGCCCTTGGTGAGGAGTTCGATGCCGACGGATCCGGAGCGGATATCGGTGCGGTGTTGGGTGGTGACCGCACCAACGCCGGCGCGCACCCATGGACACCGATTTCCCACCGCCACGGCCGATGTGGCGATGCTGACGCCGAACATTCCGGTTTTGGGGTCGCGGGCGGCTAGCGAGAAGGTCATGGAAGTTTACCCTTGTGTTTAGCGCTACAACGCTTATTTTAACGCTAAAATACAGCCAGGCGACAAGGTGTCAAATGAAAAATAACTTGAGTCGGAAACTGCCTCCTATGTAGGCAGGATAAGGGAAATAGAAGATTCGGAGACGAGGGATGGAAAAGGGATCCGTGGATGCAAGATCTGGTGCCCGCATGGTTGACGTGGCACGCTTGGCAGGCGTCTCGCATATGACCGTATCGAACTGCTTCAAGTATCCCGACAAAGTGATACCGGAAACACGACTGAAGGTGCTCGAAGCGGCGTCCAAGCTGGGTTATGTACCGAACCTGATTGCAGGAAACCTGGTATCCGGGCGCAGCAAGGTGATCGCCGCAATCATTCCGACCATTCAGAATTCAAGCTTCGCGGACATGATCATGGGACTCGAGCAAGAACTCGATGCGCATGGCTATCACTTGATAGTCTCGGTCGTAAGCTCTTCTGATCGAGAATATGATGCCGTGCGAGCACTCATCGGACGCCGCGTTGATGGGATCGTGCTAACTGGCGTTGATCGCGACGAGTCAACCTTCCGGTTGCTTGACCAATCCGGTATCCCCACGGTCGAAACGTGGAGCCTGAACGGGCCGTTCGTCGATATGGGGGTCGGATTCATGGACCGCGCGGCTTCACGCGATGCCACACAATTGATGATCGACAAGGGACTGCGAAGGATCGGCGTCGTCGGCTATGAAACCGGGGAGAAACACAGATACCAGGAGCGGCTGGCCGGGTTCATGGATGCCATGACAGCCGCTGGTTTGCCGACCGATCTTGTTGCGCTGGTGCCTCTGAAACTGGGCTTTCCCGGCGGCAGGATGGCGCTCGCGGAACTCATAGCCAGGGACGCTCAACTAGAGGGGGTTTTCTGTTACACGGACGTTCTCGCTTCGGGCGTGGTTTTCGACTGCATGAGGCGAAATTGGCAGATTCCAGACAGGCTCTCAGTCGTCGGATATGGCGATTATGAGATCGCAGCCGAGTTGTCGCCCGGCTTGACCACTGTGCGATCGCCCGGGGACAAGATTGGCCAGGAAGCGGCGCGAATGATCATCGCGCGGTACTCTGACAAGAAGGTACGAAAGAAAATCGCAGATGTAGGTTACAGCATCATTCGGCGGGGAAGCGTTTAGCAAGCTCCAGTCTAGCATATTGCCGCCTTGAGATAGCGGACCGTCACACTGCTTTTTTCACCGGCAACATCCTGTGGGTCGCCACTGGCGACGATATTTCCACCCTCCTCGCCCGCGCCAGACCGCCCGAGGTCGACTATCCAATCGACCTGGGCAACGATGCGCATGTCATGCTCGACCACGATTACCATATTGCCGGAATCGGCAAGTCCCTGAAGGTGGCGCATCAAGCGGTCGGCATCCATTCTATGCAAAATCGGGTCAAAGAATGCGATCGCTATTCACGGCCACATCTACGCAATCGCGAGAAATCTTCAAACCACTATCCATATACTAGTATGGAGTATATGCGGGTTGCTCGCAGCGAGTAACACATAGTGAGAGATTGCGGCAACCGACAAACCTCGACCGATTGCTGCAACCGTAATTACAGCTTCGCCCGGTCGTCGCATTGTCACGATCTGCTGGAGCAATGGGGCGCAGTCGGTTCCGGCTTCGATCGCACGTTCCAACGCTTCTGCCTGTCCCCTGATGCGCCGTAGACGTGTGATCACCAGCTTCTTCTCTTCTGGTGAATTTCGCATCTTCCTGAATGATGGACGTTACATACTATACAAGGGGGAGTTTCAACCCTGTCTCAAGGCGTCGACATGTGCGCGGCAGTTCTGGTTTTTGGAACTGAGAGGCAGACAGGAAGTCGGAAGGCGATGCCCGCCCAGGGCAGATGGCGGTTCCGCCCGGAAAATCTCAGGCTGACATGGCAGGTGCGATCCAGCATGAGCACGGAAAGCCCAAGGCATGTCCCGCCGGGTTTCGGGTGTCCCGCCCAGAATGAGATGTTATCGGTGTCGCTGAACGTGCTGCCGTCGTCCACGCTCGGCTTAGGAGATCGAACGTGTATTCCCTCCGGGACTGAGTATGCCTCGACGGTGCAATTGTGAGAGGGGTAATAGCATCTTAAAGCAGGAATCTAGGAAAGGCCCTCGCCAAATTTGAACAGCCCAATTGATCAAGAGGACCGGACGTGATGAGTAATGGTGTCTTCCTCTTTCTTGGTTATCTGCCGCTTGTGCAATAAAAGTTTGACCATCTACAGCAAGGATGAATGGTCTAGAATATTCGTCCGATTCATCGATCATGTATTACCTCCTAAATTGACCGCACATTTCCTCAACGGAGCAAAGAAAACCGAAGTTCAATGGTCGCGGCAGGACGGCCTCACACTGCGAGAGAGGCGGTGATCTCGATTTCGACTTTTGCTCCGCGTGCGGGGATTTGGCATATCAGGAACGTGCTGGTGGGCCGAATATCCTTGAACACCTGTCCAAGCACCGGGCTTACGGCCTCGGCGGCTTCAAGATCCGTTACGTACACCCGGCTTGCCACCGCATTGGCGAGGCTTGCCCCCGCTTTCTGCAATGCGTCCTCGATGTCCGCGAACGCATTGCGCGCCTGGTCCGCGGCATCCGGAGGGAACAGGCCCGTTGCCTTGTCGCGCCCCGTCGTGCCGGACACATAGATCGTCGTCCCGTCGATAACGGCCTTGGCGTAGCCCGCGGTCGTTTCGGAAGGGGCACCGGAAAAGATTCTCTTTGGCATTCCTGTCTCCATGGTCATGAGCGCCGATGCCGCCAGGCGGATCAGGCGTTGGATCGTTGTCAGAAGCGCGCCGGCGAGAGAGCCGAGATATCCACCGATGGGGATTGCCCTGCCGCAAGTTCGGCCATGACTTTCCCGGCCATCGGGCCCAGTCCGAAACCATGGCCGCTAAATCCGGTCGCGACGAGAAGCCCTTCGACCGCCTCGACCTTGCCCATGACGGGAACGACGTCGGGAAGGGTATCGATGATGCCGGCCCAAACGGTGTCGATGGCAACTTCCGCCAATGCCGGCAGGAACCTGCGCAATTCGGCCCGGGCCTGCCGGACGCGATGGAGGGCGGGCTGCACGGCTTCGCGGGTCGGCGCGATATCCGCTATCGGCGCGGCGCGATGCGAGGGGATGAAGGGCTGGATGGGACCCAGATAGTTGATCCGCGCCGCATCCGGATTGCCTTTTCTCGTCTCCCGATAATGGCGCATATACCGCCAGGAATCGAGCCGCATATCATACTCTCCCCCCGCCACCGACAAAACGATCGCTCCGTTCACATCCTGTCGAAGGCCGGTCTGCGGCAACGAGATACAGGGATCGATGGTCAAGTGCGGCACGGGCAGGGAGCGCGCGACGGTCGCTCGTATTCTTTCCTGGGGAAGATCGTATCCGACCGCGCGCAGGAGCCTGCCGCTTCCCGTGCCGGCGGCGCAGAGAACCGTATCGGCGCGGCAAAGCCTGCCATCGATCCAGACGCCGTGAATGCGTCCGGCCTGGATATCCAGGCGCTTCACGCTCCCGCCGAGGACGACCGAGACGCCCCGCTCGACGGCGGCCTCGAACAGCGCACGCGTGGCGCGTCCCGGTTCCGCCCGCCCGTCCGAGGCGGTGAACATGGCGCCTCGAACACCGGCCTTTTCCGAAAGGAAGGGGAGTTTTCCGGCAACCTCGGCCGGGGTCAGCAGTTCGGTATCGAGACCGAAGTCCTTCGCCTTGGCCTGCCAGTCCGCCTGATGGGCCATGTCCGCGTCATTGACCGCCAGGACGATGTTGCCGCCGCAAAACCAGCCGACGCTGCGTCCGAGATCCTTTTCAAGACCGTTCCACAGGCGCAGCGAGGCCATGGCGAGAGGAAGCTCGCGGAAGTCCCGTCCCTGCTGGCGGACGAAGCCAAGATTGCGGCCGGATTGCGCGGAGCCCGGCGTGTCGCGCTCGACGAGCAGGACACGCAGGCCGGAACGCGCGGCATAAAGCGCCGCCGAGCACCCGACGATGCCGCCGCCGACGACGATCAGATCCCATGCGTTCGATCCGTGAAGGTTTCCCCGAGCGCCCATTCAATGAACCTTCGCCATGAAGGAGCGGGTACGCTCGAAAGCGGCGCTGTTGAATATCTCGGAAGGCGCTCCCAGTTCCACGATCCTGCCTGCCTGCATGAAGGCGATGCGATTGCAGACCTCGCGCGCGAAGGACATCTCGTGGGTGACCACCATCATCGTAAGGCCCTCGTCCGCCAGGGATCGCATGACGTCAAGGACTTCCCCGACCAGCTCCGGGTCGAGCGCGCTGGTGGGCTCGTCGAAGAGCAGGACCTTGGGCTTCATCGCCAACGCCCGCGCGATGGCGACACGCTGCTGCTGGCCGCCGGACAACATCCGGGGATAATTCTGCATCTTGTCGGCCAGGCCGACGCGCGCCAGAAGCTCGACCGCCAGCGCCTCGGCCTCCCGCCTTGCAATGCCGAGAACATGGATGGGCGCCTCCATGACGTTCTCGAGGGCGGTCTTGTGCCCGAACAGATTGAAGTTCTGGAACACCATTCCGATCCGCGCCCGCTGCCGGGCGATCTGCCTTTCCGACAGCTCGTAGGCGAAGTTTCCCTCACGCCGATAGCCGATCAGCTCCCCGTCGACCGTGATGCTTCCCTGCTCGATCCGTTCGAGGTGATTGACACAGCGCAGGAGGGTCGACTTGCCCGAACCGGACGGGCCGATCAGGCTGATGACCTCGCCGGCCGCGACGTCAAGATTGATGTCGTGCAGCACCGGCAAGCTGCCATATCTTTTCGACACCCGGTCAAAGACAATCATCGGATCTGACATTTATCGAACCTTCCGGCGAAACAGGCGTCCTACAGGGGTAATGGCGGTGACGGTCGACCGGCTGAAATGCCGCTCTATCCGCATCTGGACGGCACTCAGGATCGTGGTCGCCGCCAGATACCAGAGGCAGGCGACGATCAGCAGCGGAATGGTCTGGAAATTCCGGGAATAGATCGTCTGGGCCGAGTAGAGCAGGTCGGCCAGCGAGATCACGCTCACCAGGGAGGAGGTTTTCAGCATGCCAATCGTCTGGTTGCCGGTCGGCGGGATGATCACGGGCATCGCCTGCGGCAGGACGATGCGCCACAGCGCTTTTCCGCTGGTCATGCCCAGCGATTTCGCAGCCTGCCTTTGGCCCGGGTCCACCGACATCAGGCCGCTGCGGATGATCTCGGACATATAGGCGCCTTCGTTCAGTCCAAGAC